>Ga0190275_10001035_pt1 | contig 21445 bp, 15 predicted proteins | sample Popmic550T_FD_133745 | JGI IMG/M metagenome (GOLD analysis project Ga0190275, IMG submission 133745) | Populus adjacent soil microbial communities from riparian zone of Yellowstone River, Montana, USA - 550 T | ecosystem: Environmental > Terrestrial > Soil > Riparian zone > Trees stand | place...
GATAGGACCGATAAGACCTATAAGACCGATAGGGGTCGGGTGGCTATGGGTCCCATAGGTCCCATAGGTCCTATCGGTCCTATCACCCCCCTCACTTCACCATCGGCTTCCTTGGAATCATCTCCTCCCGGTTGGCCGCCTGCCAGACGAACGTCGCAATCACCACCGCCGCCTGCATCAGATCCTCGCGCTGCAGGCGCTCGTATGTGTCCCAGTTCGTGTGGTGCGTGCGGGCCGAGTACTCGACGTCGTCCTGGATGAATTGGAAGCCGGGGATCCCCACCTCGTCGAACGGGATGTGGTCGGTGCTCATGGTGTTGCGCATCGTCACCGTCGTCGCGCCGAGGTCGCGGAGCGGCTCGAGCCAGGCGGTGAAGAGGGGCACCACGGCCGCGTTTTCCTGGGCGTAGATGCCGCGGATCCTGCCGGTGCCGTTGTCCATGTTGAAGTAGGCCGCGACCTTCGCGTGCTCCGGCTTGACGGTCAACTCCCCCTTTTCCGTGCGCTGGCTGGCGGGGAGCTTCGCCTGCTCCGGATCCTTCGGCTCGGCGCGCCTGGCGAAGTGCTGCTCGACATAGCCGCGCGCGCCGAGGAGTCCCTGCTCCTCACCGCTCCAGAGGGCGATCCGGATGGTGCGCTTCGGGGTGACGCCGAGCGACTTCAGGATGCGCATCGCCTCCATCATCGCCACCACGCCGGCGGCGTTGTCGGTGGCGCCGGTGCTGGTGTGCCACGAGTCGAGGTGCGCGCCGAGCATCACCACCTCTCCCTTTTTGTCGCTCCCCGGGAGATCCGCGAGGGTGTTCCAGGCGTTCTTGTCCTCTTCGAGGAAGCGGGTGCGGATGTCGATCTCCAGCTCGACGTCGGTCTTTGCGTCGATCAGGCGCGCCAGGCGGGAGTAGTGTTCGGGGGCGATGCCGACGGTTGGGACGCCGACCGGCTCGTCGTCGCGCCAGGTGCCGGAGCTCTGGACGCGGAAGACGCCGCCGTCGCCGTTGCCCGGCTGCACGATGGCCGCGACCTTTTCCTCCATCGCGAACTTCGCCAGCTCTTTCCGGAGCTCGCGGCGCTTGCGGAACTCGCTGCTGCGCGCGTTGTCGCGCTCGGACGGCACTTTGTAGGTGCCGAGCTCCTCGAGCTCCTCCTCGTCGTACCGCGAGAGGGCGCCCTTCTCCTGCAGCTTCGCCTCCGGCGGGTCGGCGACCATCAGGATCGCCCCGGCAAACTTGCCCTTGTTCTTCTCCAGGTCTTCCTTCGTCGCCAGCTTGACCTTCGTCACCTTCCCGCGCACCGGGCCGTCCGTTGCCGGCGACCAGGCCATCGGGAGGGCATAGAGCTGCTGCGCGCCGGGCGCGAGCATGCGCACCGAGGCCGACTCGGCCACCCAGCCGCGGCCGAAGGTGTATGGCTCGAGACGGGCATTCGAGAGCCCCATCTTCGTCAGCTCGTCGCGCGTCCACTCGTTCGCGCGGCGCATGCCGGGCGACCCAGTGAGGCGCGCGCCGATCGTGTCGGTCAAGGTCTGTGCATACTCCATGACTTTGGAGTTGCGGAACCCTTCCTGACGAATCCGCGTGATCGTCTGCAGGTTGGGGGAGTCGGCGGCGAAGAGGGGGAGGGATAGTGCGAGAAGGAGAGCGAGGCGCCGTTTCATGCGCCGCGTAGTGTAGCGACCGGATTGAGGATTGAGAATTGAGGATTGAGGATTGGGAGCCGCCAACCCCCGTCATCCTCAATCCTCAATTCTCAATCCTCAATCCCGAATCACTCCACCTCGCCCCAGTCGATCGTCGTCGGCACATTCGACTTCGCGAACAGGGAGGCGAGCATCTCCGCGGGCGTGTAGATCCGCACGTCCCCCAGCTCGCTGGGGCGGCGGTTCTTCATCGAGAAGAGCGTGCGCTGCGTGATGTAGTCGAAGTTCGAGTAAAAATCGTCGTCCTTCTTCTGGTCGAACATCGACTTCAGCGTGTGGAGCTGCCGCGACAGGTGATCGTCCAGCGCCGCCTCGGTGCGCGTCGTCTGGGTCGACGATCCGGCGCTCTTCTTCGGCGCCGCCGGCTCGAGGCCGACCAGGGCGCGGATGTCGAGCTCCCCCTTCTGCGGCTTCCCCTTCTTCTTCGTATCGAGCAGGAGAGCGGGAAGGCGGTTGCAGTTCGCCTGGTGGATCGCTTCGCTGCGCGTCACCCAGCCGAGATTCGTCACCCCGCAGCGGGCGGAGACATTGCGGGTCAGATTGTCGAGGAACGGCTTCACGGCAGTGTTGAACGAATCCTCCACGCCGTTGAAGAGATTCAGCACGTAGTGCACGCGGAACTCGTCGATGGTGTTCTGGACCGTGCGGGTGATGGCGTGATCGCCGAGGTTCTGGGCCAGGTCGAGCGCGAACGCGTCGAGATTCTGGACCGACGAGTCGTACACGTCCTCCACCTGGTCGATCAGGTCGTTGATCAGCTTGAAGTTGAACGTACTGTCGCCCACCGTCTCGAAAAAGGGCGACTCCTTGCTGAAGATCAGCCGCAGCTTCCGGAAAAGGATCGCCTTCACGATGTCCGACGCGGCCAGCGTGGCGCTCGGCAGGTGCGGTGTGAAGATCAGGATGCCGGAGTTCGAGAAGGGGAGGAAATCGATCACGTTGGCGTCGAGCCCGGCCCGCATGTCGAGCACGACGTATTCGGCGGGGAGACCGTTGATGGCCTGGATCAGCCGTGCCTTGTGCGCCGGCCCGAAGTTCGTGATCTCCTCGATCAGGTGCAGCGGGCCGGCGATGAAGCCGAAATTGCGGAACCGGCGCTCGGGGTCGATCCGGTCGTCGAGAGTCGTGACGCAGCTCGCCAGCGGCTCCCCCTTCCGGAAGAAATGGTAGAGATCCTTCCCGATCGGGACGTCGATGGCGTTGCGGATCGCCGACGTCCCGGTATCGAGGTCCACCAGGATCGTCTTGCCGTGGCGCGACAGCGCCATGGCGAAGTTGATGGCGAACGTGGTCTTGCCCACACCGCCTTTTCCGGACGAAACGGGGATGATGCGCTTGAGCACTCGGGCCGCAGTCTACGCTGCGGGTTGTCGGTTGTCAGTTGTCAGTCCGGGGAACGGCATCCCAAGGGGCCATGTGTCGTCCAGGCGACGAACTGCCCCTGGACCGACAACCGACAACCGACAACTTCTATACAATCTCCCCCGTTCGCCCATGCAACCCTCCTTCTTTCGCAAGTTCCCCCTCTTCGCGGACCTCGACGACCGCGAGCTTGCCGAGATCGCGGCGGTGGCGAAGCCGCGCCGCTTCCCGATGGGGGAGGTGGTGTTCTATGCCGACCAGATCGGCGACATCTTCTACCTGATCCGCGAAGGGCAGGTGAAGGTCACCATGACCTCCCCGGAAGGGAAGGAGATCATCCTCTCGATCATGGGACCGGGCGATTTCTTCGGGGAGATGGCCCTGCTCGACGACGAGCCGCGCTCGGCCACCGTCGTCGCCACCGAGGCGCTCGACGTCGTGAGCATCTGGCGCAACGACTTCCTGGAGATCCTGGCCGAGAACCACACCATCGCCAAGAAGATCCTGGCCGAGCTGTCGCGCCGCCTGCGGACCGCCTCCAGCCGCATCGAGTCGCTGGCCACCATGGACGTCTACGGCCGGCTGGCCCGCTTCTTCATCGACCTCGCCCGCGACGCCGGGGTCCCACTGGAGACCGGCTACGTCGCCGTGACCCGGCCCACCCACCAGTCGATCGCCAACATGATCGGGACCTCGCGCGAGACCGTCTCCCGCATCATCCACGACCTGATGCGGCAGGGCCTGCTGCTGTCGGAAGGAAAGACCATCTACCTCAAGAAGACGGCGCTGGACCAGTTTCGAGAGGAATCGTCCTGAACCCTGTCGTTAAGCACATCCCCAACATCCTGACCCTCGGCCGGCTGGTGCTCGTCCCCTGCTTTCTCGTCGCCTCGATGCAGGGGATGTATACCGTCGCCTTCGCCCTCTTCGTGACCGCGGCCGTGACCGACATCCTCGACGGCATGATCGCCCGCCGGCTGAACGTCCGTTCCAGGCTCGGCGCCCTCCTCGACCCCGCCGCCGACAAGACCCTCATGATGTGCGGCTTTCTCTACTACACCTTCGCGCAGGACCTGCCGCGGGTGGCCATTCCCCGCTGGATGACCTTCGCCGTCTTCAGCCGCGACGTCCTGCTCGTCTTCTTCGCCTACTTGATGTACACCCGCATCCGGATCACCCGCTTTCCGCCGACCGCGTTCGGGAAAACCTCGACCGTCCTGCAGGCCGTGACCATCGCCGCCACCATCGCCGTCAACGCCTTCCTCCCCCAGCTTCTGGGCCTCCTCCAGATCCTCTTCCGCGCCTCCATGCTGATGACCCTCATCTCCGGTTGGGACTACATGCGCCGCGCCGAGAAGATCGTCCACAACGAGCTTGCGGCGAGCGCTTGACAAACGCCTTTCCCGGAAATACTTTCCGCCTTCGCTTGTTGTAGCGGCCCCGAGCCTCCATAGCTCAATTGGTAGAGCAGCGGACTCTTAATCCGTTGGTTCCAGGTTCAAGTCCTGGTGGGGGCACCAACAGACGAGAATGCCAGAGGACCGCGCTCGGTCCTCTTGTTGTTTTCGAATAGACTCCCCCCGCGCGAAGCACGAGCGCATCCTGCGAAAGTGGCGGAATTGGCAGACGCGCTGGACTTAGGATCCAGTGGCCCAAAGCCGTGTGGGTTCGAGTCCCACCTTTCGCACCACTCTTGAATTCGACTCACACGAACATGACCGTACTGAACTTCGAAGATCTCTCTCCCATCCAGAAGTCCGTCGAGGTCGAGATTCCGGCCGACCTCATCTCCCGCGAGGCCAGCAGGGTCGCGAACGAGTTCGCACGCCAGGCCCAGGTTCCGGGCTTCCGCCCGGGCAAGATCCCGGCGAACGTGATCCGCACCCGTTTCGCGAAGGAAATTCAGGAGGAAGTGGTCAGCCGCCTCCTCAGCCAGAGTTTCCTCGAGGTGATGCACGAGAAGGGGCTGGAGCCGGTCGGCGAGCCGACGCTCGATCACATCGACCCGTTCATCGACGGGGTGCCGATGAAGTTCAAGGCGCGCTTCGAGGTCAAGCCGGTCATCGAGCTGCGCGAGTACCGCGGCCTGGAGCTCGAGGACCCGAAGATCGAGATCAGCGACACGGACGTCGAGGCCATGATCGAGCGGTTGCGCGATCAGGCCAGCGCCTACCGCATCGAGACCGAGCGCGGCCTGGACGACGGCGACTTCGCGGTGATCGAGATCGTCTCCAGCGCGGACGACGTCGAGGCGAAGAGCGACTCCGGCCATTTCAAGATGGGGGAGGACTCGCCGCTGCCGGAGCTCCACGAGGCGCTGCGCGGCAAGAAGGCCGGCGAGACCGCTTCGTTCGACAAGACCTACGACGAGAATGCCAGCCAGGAAGCGTGGCGCGGCAAGACCATGCACCACGAGGTCACGCTGAAAGAGATCCGCGTGCAGGAGAAGCCGGAGGTCAACGACGACTTTGCGAAGAGCGTCGGCGGCTGGGAAACGGCCGAGCAGATGCGCGAAGCGATCTCCGCCGACATCCGCAAGCACCGCGAGGCGGAAGCGCTGCGCTTCAAGCGCAACCAGGTCGGCGAGAAGCTCCTCGCTGCGCACCACTTCGACGTGCCGGAGGCGATGGTCGAGGACGAGCTCGGGAAGTCGCTGAACAACTACGCCCGCTATCTCGCCTCCCAGGGCGTAAACCTGGAGACCGCGCAGCTCGACTGGCGCAAGCTCAGCGAAGACTTCCGCCCCGAGGCCGTCAAGCGGGTGCAGCGGTCGCTGATCCTCGAAGCCATCGCGAAGAAGGAAGGCATTGCGGTCAGCGACGTCGAGGTCGACGCGGAGATCCGCCGCGCCGCCCGCGAACAGGAGCGCGAGTTCGCCGAGGTGAAGCACCACCTCAAGCACGAAGGCGGATACGAGGCGCTGCGGGGGTCGATGGCGCAGGACCGGGCGCTGGAGCTGGTGTTGAAAGAGGCTCGCACTCGCGAATAGTTCGCGCACGCATCGCGGGATGTTGTCGGTTCTCGGTTGTCAGTCCAGGGAGCCTTTCGCCCTGGCGAGACATGGCAGATCACTGACAACCGACAACTGACAACCGCGAATCAGCAACACGCATAGAATGACGTGTGTGAAGGAGACCCTCAGATGGTTTTGATCCCCATGGTCGTGGAGCAGACGTCGCGCGGCGAGCGTGCGTACGACATCTACTCGCGGCTGCTCAAAGACAACGTCATCTTCCTCGGCCAGCCGATCGACGACAACGTCTCGAACCTGATCATCGCCCAGCTCCTGTTTCTCGAGGCCGAGAACCCGGAGAAGGACATCTCGATCTACATCAACTCGCCCGGCGGCTCGATCACGTCCGGCCTGGCGATTTACGACACCATGCAGTACGTAAAACCCGACATCGCCACGATCTGCATCGGCCAGGCAGCCTCGATGGCCGCCGTGCTGCTCGCGGCGGGGTCGAAAGGAAAGCGCTACTGCCTCCCGAACTCCCGAGTCCTGATCCACCAGCCTCTGATGCACGGGCTGGGAGGGCAGGCCATCGAGATCGATATCCACGCCAAGGACATCATGCAGATGAAGGCGCGGCTGAACAACATCCTGGCCAATCACACCGGCCAGCCGATCGAAAAGATCGACAAAGACACCGACCGCGACTACATCCTGCAGGCCAATCAGGCGCAGGAATACGGTCTTGTTGACCAGGTCATCTCCAAGAGGGACTAGGCAGAAGGGCTGCCGGCTCTCCCGGGAGTGGAATGCGATTTACCCAATGCTGAGTTGACTTGAGCGACGCTCGGGTTCAATCTTGAGCGGACCTCAGAAAAAGGACCCAATCGGACATGTCGAAGAAGGGGAACAGCGGCGACGTCCTCCGTTGCAGCTTCTGCAACAAGTCACAGCGAGACGTCAAGAAGTTGATCGCCGGACCGACGGTCTACATCTGCGACGAGTGTGTGGACATCTGTCTGGACATCATCGCCGAAGACCGGAAGGATGAGCCCGGGGCGCTCGAAGGCTCGGGCCAGCTTCCGAAGCCGAAAGAGATCAAAGAGTTCCTCGACCTCTACGTCATCGGACAGGAACGGGCGAAGAAGAAGCTCGCCGTGGCGGTGTACAACCACTACAAGCGGATCGACTACCAGCAGCGCAACACCCGGGCTGACGTCGAGCTGCAGAAGTCGAACATCCTCCTGATCGGCCCCACCGGCACCGGCAAGACCCTGCTCGCGCAGACCCTGGCCCGGATGCTGTCGGTGCCGTTCACGATCGTCGACGCCACCACCCTCACCGAGGCCGGTTACGTCGGCGAAGACGTCGAGAATATCATCCTCAAGCTCTACCAGGCGGCCGGGAACGACAAGGAAAAGACCCAGCGCGGCATCGTCTACATCGACGAGGTCGACAAGATCTGCCGCAAGGGCGACAACCCGTCGATCACCCGCGACGTCTCCGGGGAAGGGGTGCAGCAGGCTCTCCTGAAGATCCTCGAGGGAACCGTCGCCAACGTCCCGCCGCAGGGCGGACGGAAGCATCCCCACCAGGAGTTCATCCAGATCGACACGACGAACATCCTCTTCATCTGCGGCGGCGCCTTCGTCGGCCTCGACAACGTGATCGAGCGCCGGCTGTCGCAGACGTCGATGGGCTTCGGCGCGAAGATCGCCTCGAAGAAAGAGAAGAAGACCGGCGAGCTGCTCGCGCAGGTCCATCCCGAAGACCTCATCAAGTTCGGCCTGATCCCGGAGTTCGTCGGACGCCTCCCCGTGGTGGCGACGCTCGGCGAGCTCGATCGCGGCGCCCTCATCGAGATCCTCCGCGAGCCGAAGAACTCGCTGGTGCGCCAGTACCAGACCATCATGGGCTTCGAGAACGTCGACCTCCGCTTCACCGACGACGCCCTCGAAGCGATCGCCGAGGAAGCGCTCAAGCGCAACGTCGGCGCCCGCGGCCTGAAGATCATCATCGAGGAGCTGATGCTGGAGATCATGTACACGATCCCCTCCGAGCACTCGATCAGCGAGTGCGTCATCACCCGCGAAGTGGTCGACAACCGCACCCAGCCGGTCACGCTGTACAAAAAGGCCGGGTAGTCAAGGCAGAAGTCAGAAAGCAGAAGGCAGAAGTGGGCCACCGCCCCTTCTGCCTTTTTCCTTTTCTGACCCTTGGCCCTTCCTTTTCCGGCCTTCTGCCTTCTGCCCTCTGCCTTCTGCCTTTCCCGGCGGGAAGTTTTTCGCATCCAACTGGCGTATAACAGTCTCGAACATGTCTACTCCTGAATCCAGCATCGTGCAGCTTCCCCTCGTCCCCCTGCGGGACATGGTGGTCTTCCCCTCGATGATGGCGCCGTTTGTCGTCGGCCGGCGCGCGTCGATCATGGCGCTCGAGGCGACGCTTTCCACCACCGAAAAGAAGATCTTCCTGGCCACCCAGAAGGACCCGAAGATCGACGACCCGTCGATGACGGAGATCTACCACGTCGGGGTCATCGCCACCGTCGTGCAGAACCTGAAGTTGCCGAACCAGAACGTCAAAGTGATGGTCGAAGGGCTCACCCGCGGCGAGATCGTCACCTCGCACGAGTCTACCGGCTTCGTCACCGTGGCGGTGCGCGAGATCGACACCAAGTACCCGCTCACCCCCGAAGTCTCGCAGTACATGCAGAAGCTGATGGAGATCTTCGAGCAGTACGCGAAGATGAGCCACCACCTCGCCTTCGAAGGCGTGATGTCGACCCTCAAGCTCGACGACCCCGACAAGTTCGCGGACACGCTCGCCTCGCACCTCCTGATCACCACCACCGAGAAGCAGCAGCTTCTCGAGACTCCTTCGCCGTACGAGCGCCTGCAGAAGCTGCAGGACTTCATCGAGATCGAGATCGAAAAGATCAACATCGACAAGCGCATCAACTCCAAGGTCAAGAAGCAGATGGAGCGCGCCCAGAAGGAGTACTACCTCAACGAGAAGATCAAGGCCATCCACCACGAGCTCGGCCGCAAGGACGACCGCTCGGACGAGATCGAAGAGCTTCGCCAGAAGATCGAAGAAGCGGGCATGCCGAAGGAGACCAAGGAAAAGGCTCTCCAGGAGCTGAAGCGTCTCGAGGCCATGCCCGGCGTCAGCGCCGAGGCCACCGTCTCCCGCAACTACATCGAATGGCTCGTCTCCGTTCCCTGGAAGAAGTCGTCCAAGGAGATCAAGGACATCGAGCTGGCCGAGCAGATCCTCAACGAAGACCACTTCGGCCTCGACAAGATCAAAGACCGCATCCTTGAGTTCCTCGCGGTGCGCCAGCTCGTCAAGCAGCCGAAGGGCACCATCCTCTGCTTCGTCGGCCCTCCCGGCGTCGGCAAGACCTCGCTCGCGAAGTCGATCGCCCGCGCCACCGGCCGCAAGTTCGTCCGCCTCTCCCTCGGCGGCGTGCGTGACGAAGCCGAGATCCGCGGCCATCGCCGCACCTACATCGGCGCCTTCCCCGGCCAGATCATTCAAAGGATGAAGAAGGCCGGCACGGTCAACCCGGTGTTCCTCCTCGACGAAGTCGACAAGATGTCGATGGACTTCCGCGGCGACCCCTCATCGGCGCTGCTGGAAGTGCTCGACCCGGAGCAGAACAACGCCTTCGTCGACCACTACCTCGACGTCGAATACGACCTTTCCAAGGTCATGTTCATCGCCACCGCCAACGTCACCCACACCATCCCGGCGCCTCTCAAGGACCGGATGGAGATCATCTCCCTCTCCGGCTACACGCACCTGGAGAAGCTCGCCATCGCCCGGCAGTTCCTGGCGCCGAAGCAGAAGACCGAGCAGGGGCTCGAGGATGCGAAGATCACCTTCGAAGACTCGTCGCTCGAAGAGCTGATCGACTCCTACACGCGCGAGGCCGGCGTCCGCAACCTCGAGCGCGAGGTCGGCGCCGTGCTGCGCAAGATCGCCCGCCACGTGGTCAAGTCCGGCCCCGACTTCGAGACCGTCGTCGACCGCGCCAAGGTGCGCGAGCTCCTCGGCAAGGCGAAGTTCCGCTCCCACCAGATCCACGACACCGCCGAGATCGGCCTTGCCACCGGCCTGGCCTGGACCGAAGTCGGCGGCGAGATCCTGACCACCGAAGTCGCGCTCTCGCGCGGCAAAGGCAACCTGACCCTCACCGGCAAGCTGGGCGACGTCATGCAGGAATCGGCTCGGGCGGCGCTGTCGTACGTCCGATCCCGCGCCGAGATGTTCGGCCTCGACCCCGACTTCCACGCCTCGCTCGACATCCACATCCACGTTCCGGAAGGAGCAATCCCGAAGGACGGCCCGTCGGCCGGCATCACCATGGCGACGGCGCTCCTCTCCGCGGTCACCAAGATTCCGGTTCACCGCGACGTCGCCATGACCGGCGAGATCACGCTGCGCGGCAAAGTCCTGCCGGTCGGCGGCGTCAAGGACAAGATCCTCGCCGCGGCCCGTGCCGGTATCACCCGGGTCATCCTGCCGGCCGAGAACGAGCGCGACCTCGAAGAGATCCCGCGCGACGTCCGCGACCGGATGGAGTTCCACCTGGTCGAATCGATGGATGAGGTCACCACGGTCGCGCTCGATGGCACGATTGTTCCATTAGCGGCCAAGGAAAAGCTTCCCGAGCCCGAGAAGGTGATCTCCCCAAACACGCCCGTCACCCACTAACTCCTGAAGGTTGCTGGTTGCTTGTGAAGCGTCGTCCTGGCGAAACGTCACAAGAAACCAGTAACCAGCAACCCGTATCACCTCTCACCGTTCATTGACACCCCCGGCGAATATCGCCACAATCTCACCCGTTCAGCTTCACAACTTCTTCGGCAGTACCCCGTAGCGCACACACCGCTTTTTGTAACAGCCATACAACGCACGGCACGTAACCGCGCCGAGCGTGACACGTAGTTACATCAAGCTTCGTGATCTCTCTTGGACATCCGGTCAGTTGAATTCAGTCGGGCGGCGTACCAGCCTGGCGACTTTCCTCGTGACGGCAGACCACAGTTCGCCATGGTCGGCCGCTCCAACGTCGGCAAGTCGTCGCTGATCAACGCCGTGCTGAATCGGAAGGGCGTAGCCCGGGTGAGCCAGACTCCCGGGAAGACCCAGGCTGTCCAGTTTTACCTGATCAATGACAAGTTCTATCTCGTCGACCTCCCGGGCTACGGCTACGCCAAGGTCCCGAAGACGATGTCCCGCTCGTGGGGAGAGCTGGTGCGCGGCTACCTCGAAAACGCGGCGGAACTGCGGCTGATCTTTCTCCTGCTCGACATCCGGCGTACCCCGGGCGAGCACGACCTGCAGATGCACCAGTGGGCCCGCGACCTCCAGGATGTCGACGAACGGATCGTGCTCACCAAGTCCGACAAGCTTTCCAACAACCAACTCGCCACGAGCCGGCGGGCCATTGCCGAAGAGCTCGAGATCGACGATGCGGCCCTCATTGCCGCGTCGGCGGTCACCAAGAAGGGAATTGACCAGATTCGGCGCGAGATGATCGGCCGACTGTGAGTATCGAGGAAACCATGGCACAGACAGAAACCGACAACGCCACTGCCGTCATCGAAGCGGAAGCACCCCCGGCCGAGAAGCCGGAAAAGCCGAAGCGCGCTCCCCGCAAGAAGGCCGCGGCGAAAGACACGGTCGAAGAAGTGACGGCCGCGGACGCGACCGCTCCTCCCGTCGAAGACGGTCCGGCACCGCTCCCCGAGCCCGAGCCTGCCCCGGTCCCCGTGGCTGCTGCCGCTCCCGCCGCGGAAGCGGCTCCGGCCGCCGAGCCGGCCGCTCCCGCCGAGAACGGCAAGCCGAAGGTTGCGCCGCAACTGCCCGCCGCCGAACTGCTCGACATCCGGATGCTGAAGGAAATGAAGCTGCCGGATCTGACCAAGCTCGCCAAAGAGCTCGGCATCGACAACGCCTCCGGCATGCGCAAGCAGGACCTGATCTTCGGGGTCCTCGGCGCGCAGACCGAGAAGTCGGGACTGATCTTCTCCGAGGGCGTCCTCGAGTGCCTGCCGGACGGCTTCGGCTTCCTCCGCGCTCCCGAGTACAACTACCTCCCGGGTCCGGACGACATCTACGTGTCCCCCTCCCAGATCCGCCGCTTCGACCTCCGCACCGGCGACACCGTCTCCGGCCAGGTGCGTCCGCCGAAAGAGGGCGAGCGCTACTTCGCCCTGATCAAAGTCGAGGCGGTCAACTTCGAGCATCCCGACGTCGCCCGCGACAAGATCCTCTTCGACAACCTCACCCCGCTCTACCCGCAGGGCCGCATCCGCCTCGAGACGCCGGTGCACATGTCGTCGCGCGTCCTCGACCTGATCGCGCCGGTGGGCAAGGGCCAGCGCGGACTGATCGTCGCGCCGCCGCGTACCGGCAAGACGATGCTGCTGCAGAGCATCGCCAACTCGATCACCACCAACCATCCCGAGGTCACCCTCATCGTGCTCCTCATCGACGAGCGCCCGGAAGAAGTCACCGACATGCAGCGCTCGGTCAAAGGCGAGGTCATCTCCTCCACCTTCGACGAGCCGGCCTCGCGCCACGTGCAGGTCGCCGAAATGGTCATCGAAAAGGCCAAGCGTCTCGTCGAGCACAAGCGCGACGTGGTCATCCTCCTCGACTCCATCACCCGCCTGGCGCGCGCCTACAACACCGTCGTGCCGCCGTCCGGCAAAGTCCTCTCGGGCGGCGTCGACTCCAACGCCCTCCAGCGCCCGAAGCGCTTCTTCGGCTCCGCGCGCAACGTCGAGGAAGGGGGCTCCCTGACCATCATCGCCACGGCCCTCATCGACACCGGCTCGCGCATGGACGACGTCATCTTCGAAGAGTTCAAGGGCACCGGCAACATGGAAGTGCACCTCGACCGCAAGCTCTCCGACAAGCGCGTCTTCCCGGCCATCGACATCAACCGCTCCGGCACGCGCAAAGAAGAGCTCCTCCTCGAGCGCAACGAGCTCAATCGCATCTGGGTGCTCCGCAAAGTCTTCTCCCCGCTGTCGACCGTGGAGTCGATGGAGCTCCTCGTCGAGAAGCTCGAGAAGACCCGCACCAACAGCGAGTTCCTCAACGCCATGTCATCGATGTAATGGGACGAATGGACTGATGGGACCTATGCGGCGAAGGTCTGTCCCATTCGTCCCATAGGTCCCATTTGTCCCATCTCTTTTTAGGAGAATCCGCAATGCTCCACCGTCTCAGTATCGTTGTTCTTGCGGCGGCGCTGTCGACCAGCGCCTTCGCCGACGGAGCCCTCTGGATGCCGCAGCAGATCCCCGCCCTCGGCGATGAGCTGAAGAAGCTCGGGCTGCAGCTCGACCCCAGCCAGTTCGCCGACCTCACCGGCTTCCCGATGGGAGCCATCGTGTCGACCGGCGGCTGCAGCGCGTCGTTCGTCTCGCCCGACGGCCTGCTCGCCACCAACCACCACTGCGTCGCCGGAGCGCTGCAGTTCAACTCCACCGTGCAGAACGACTACCTGCGCAACGGGTTCCTGGCAAAGACGCGCGCCGAAGAGATCCAGGCCACGCCCGACGCGCGCGTCTGGGTCACCTCGAAGATCGAGGACGTGACGAAGCAGATCATCGGCACCTTTCCGAAAGGAACCACCGATGCCCAGCGCTCGCGCCTCATCACCCGCCGCCGCCGCGAGATGATCAACGCCTGCGAGAAGCCGGGCGGTCTCAGTTGCCAGGTGGCGTCGTTCTTCGAGGGCGCCCAGTACCTGAAGATCACCCGGATGGAGATCCGCGACGTCCGCCTGGTCTACGCGCCGGCCCTCGGCGTCGGTAACTTCGGCGACGAGATCGACAACTGGATCTGGCCGCGCCACACCGGCGACTTCAGTTTCTATCGCGCCTACGTCGGTCCGGACGGCAAGACCGCCGAATTCTCGAAGGACAACGTGCCGTTCAAGCCGAAGCACTGGCTGAAGATCTCCACGCGCGATCTCGATGCCGACGACCTCGTGCTCGTCAGCGGCTATCCCGGCACCACGCATCGCCACGTCCTCGCCTCCGAGGTCGCTGCCGCGGAGCAGTTCGACCTCCCGACCGGCGTCCGCTACCGCCGCATGCTCTCCGAGCTGCTGCAGGAGCGCGGGAAGAACGACCGCGCCATCGCCCTCCGGAACGCCAGCCGCATCGCCAGCTACGAGAACTACCTGAAGAAAGACACCGGCGCCCTCGAAGCCTTCAAGCGCGGCAGCTATACCGCCGGGACGCAGGAAGCCGAGCGGAAGATGCGCGAGTCGCTGGACGAGAAGACCGGCGCCGCCTACGACACCGCACGAGCCGAAGTCGAACGACTGCTGGCCGGACAGAGCGCCACGCGCGAGCGCGACACCCTGTTTTCCTGGCTCTACTCCTCCTCGCCAATGCTCGCCCAGGCGAACCGGCTCTATCGCCTGAGCGTCGAGAAGACGAAGAACGACCTCGATCGCGCCGAAGACTACACGGAGCGCAACCGGACCAGGCTGCAGCAGACCGTCGCCCGGGCCCGCCGCTCCATCGAGCCGGGCAGCGACCGCGCCGGCCTGCGGCTGATGCTGCTCGAAGCGACGAAGCTTCCGGCCGGCCAGCGGATCACCCCGATCGATACGGCGCTGGCCGCCACCGGCAAGAGCACACCGGAGGAGCAGATCGACGCGCTGCTCGACCGGCTCTACTCGTCGACGAAGATCGGTGACGCCGAGGCCGAGACGGCGATGTTGAACGAGACCACCGCCCAGCTCACCGCGCGCAACGACTCCATGCTCGCCTTTGCCGCCTCGCTGCGCCCCTTCGCGCAGGAGCTCGATGAGAGCGAGGCCGCCCTCACCGGCGCCATGTCCCGCCTCCGCCCCCGGATCCTCGACGCCCTCCGCGTCTCCCGCGGCGGCCGCCTCTACCCCGACGCCAACTCCACCCTCCGCGTCGGCTTCGGCCAGGTCAAAGGCTATGTCCCGCGCAACGCCGTCTGGTACTCGGGGCAGACCGACATCCGCGGCATTGTCCAAAAAGATACAGGCGAGGAGCCGTTCAACAGCCCGCCGAAGCTCCTGGAGCGCGCCGCGAAGAGAGAGTTCGGCACCTACGCCGACCCCGACATGGAGACCCTCCCGGTGGCCTTCATCTCCACCAACGTCGTCACCAACGGCTCGTCCGGCTCCGCCACCCTCAACGCCTGGGGTGAGCTCTGCGGCCTGGCCTTCGACTCGAACTGGGAAGGCGTCGGCTCCGACTACGTCGTCGAAGCAGACATCGCCCGCACCATCCACGTTGACTCCCGCTACATGCTCTGGGTCATGGACGCCGTCGACGGCGCCCACAACGTTTTGCTCGAAATGGGAGTGCAGCCGCAGTTCTGATCGCGTACACTTCACTCCCGCCATCGGGAGAGACGTCACGCATGCATAATGTTGAACATCACGTCGGAAGACTGGTTGAAGTCAGGCTCGCCTCGCCGCTGAACGCGGAGGAGGTGCAGCAGTTCGTTCTCGAGCTGAACGCGGTCCTCAAGAAACTCCCCGGCAAGTACGTCGGCCTCGTCGATCTGCACGACGCCCACGTCTTTGTGCCGGCCATCTCGGAATCGCTGATTCAACTGCTCTCGGCGGCGGCCGCTCGTGTCGAGCGCGCCGCCTTCCTCATCAACGAGAGCGCCATCTTCGCCTTGCAGGTCGAGCGCATCCTCCGCAGCTCCAACAGCGACAACCGCCGCGCCTTCCGCAACACCGACGAAGCCGTGAAATGGCTCGGCGAGGCGCTCACTCCCGAAGAGCGGGTGAGGCTGAAGACCGTGACCATGCCCAAACCGGTCAAAGCCGCCCGCTAGTAGAACCTGTTAGAAGAAGGGTTCGGGTGGTGGACTGAGCCGTCCTATAGGTCCCGTCGGTCCCACGGGTCCTATTCTCCTGCCGTTAGGCCCTCCAGGCCCCCCGGAGAATAGACTGGCCCGCGGCTTGTTGGACTACACGGACTGATGGCTAAGCCCAAGCGCTCGCGCTTCAAGGACTTCCTGTGGCGTCACTCGGCCGGCATCGCCTTCCTGGTGATGCTGCTCTTCGTCGCCTTCCTCGGCTTCGTCGGCTACACCTACGTCGTCATCACGAAGAAATTCGACTCCGCCGCCCGGTGGGACCTTCCCAGCCGCGTCTACTCCGACGCCACCCCCATCGTCCGCGGCGTCCGCTATCCCCGGGCCCTTCTCGAGCCGAAGCTCAACCACGTCGGCTACCGCGAAGTGAAGAAGCGGGTCGAGAACCCGGGCGAGTACCGCTATTCCGGCGACGACCTGGAGATCTTTCTCAACAACTTCGAGTACCCCGACATGGAGTTCCACGCCATGCCGGTGCTCGTCGACATGGACAACTCCGCGTCCGTTCGCGGCCTCAAGCGCCTCACCGACGGCATCAACCTGCGCGGCGTCCGCATCGAGCCCGAGCTCATCACCTCCATCTACGACAACGAGATGGAGGACCGCGTCCCGGTCTCGCTCGACAGCGTCCCGAAGGTCCTGCTCGACGCCATCATCGCCACCGAAGACCGGACCTACTACAGCCACGAAGGGATCTCCATCCGCGGCACCCTGCGCGCGCTCGTGCAGGACATCCGCAGCAAGTCGCTCGTCGCCGGCGGCTCGACCCTGACCCAGCAGCTCACCAAGAACCTCTACCTCAACCCGGAACGGACCTTCCGCCGCAAGGCCGTCGAGGCGCTGATGTCGGTGCTGCTCGAGATCCGCTATTCGAAGGAGCAGATCCTCGAGGCGTACCTGAACGAGATCTACCTCGGCCAGAACGGCTCGGTGCAGATCGTCGGCGTCGAGCAGGCGTCGCAGGTCTACTTCGGGAAAAAGGTCACCTACCTGACCCTCTCCGAGGCCGCGACTCTGGCCGGCATGATCCGCTCGCCGAACGTCCTCTCGCCGCTCAAATACCCCGAGCGCGCCAAGCCACGCCGCGACGTCGTGCTGAAGCTGATGCACGACCAGGGACGGATCACCGCCCGCGAGTACGAAGAGACCGTCGCCTCGCCGCTCGTGGTGACGCGCTTCCCGAAGACCTCCCGCAGCGCGCCATTCTTCGTCGATCTCGTGCTCAAGCAGCTCCGCGAGACCTATCCGGAGACCCAGCTCCAGACCCACGGGCTGCGCATCTTCACCACCCTCGACACCATCATGCAGCGGTCGGCGGAAGAAGCCCTCGACAACGGCATCGCCAGCCTGAACAAAAAGTACAAGCACATTCGTACCTCGAAGACGCCGCTCGAGGGAGTGGTCGTCACCGTCCAGCCGGGGACCGGATACGTCAAGGCGCTCGTCGGCGGGCGCAACTACTCGAAGACCCAGTTCAACCGCGCCATCCAGGCCCGCCGCCAGCCCGGCTCGCTCTTCAAGCCGTTCGTCTACGTCACCGGGATGGATCCGGCCCGCGGCAACGAGGCCCTCACCGCCTCGACCGTCCTCGACGACTCGCCGATCTCCATCCAGGCCGGCACCGCCGTCTGGCGCCCGCAGAACTACGACAACCGCTACCACGGCCGGGTCACGGTCCGCGAGGCGCTCGCGCACTCGTACAACATCCCCGCCGTGCGCGCCGCCATCGACGCCGGCGTGCCGAACGTCATCAAGACCGCGACGAGCATCGGCGTGGAGAGCAAGCTCCAGCCGTATCCCTCGATCTCCCTCGGCTCGTTCGAAGTGACACCGCTGGAGATCTCGTTCGCCTACTCGGTCTTCGCGAACCTCGGCGTGAAGGCCGAGCCGGTCTCGATCCTCGCCGTCGTCACGCGCGACGGGGAGCTCAAAGAGACGCGCAACGTGAAGATGAAGCGCGTTGCCCCGGCGTCCGTTTGTTATGTTATGAACGATATCCTCAAGGACGTCTTCGACTACGGCACCGCCGGCCGCGCCCGCTCCCTCGGCTTCGAGCACGCTTACGCCGGCAAGACCGGCACGACCAACAATTACCGCGACGCCTGGATCATCGGCTACTCGCCGCGCATCCTCTCGCTCGTCTGGATCGGCTTCGACGACGGCCACAGCGTCCGCCTGGCCGGCGGCGACGCCTGCCTGCCGATCTGGACCCGCCACATGAACCGCATCGACGGCCTCATCGCCGACGTCGACTGGCGCCGCCCCGAGGACGTGAACGAGCGGGAGATCGACCCGCGGTCGGGCATGCTGGCCACGCCGTACTGCCCGAACACCCGCAGCGAGGTGTACGTGGCAGGCACCGAGCCCGAGTCCGTCTGCCCCCTCCACGCCGGCAGCGGCGAGCCGAGCCCCTACTGGCCCGAGCAGCCGGTCTTCAACGAAGACGATCGCCGCGGCACGCTCGACCCCGCCGAGGTCCAGCGCCGCGCCGAAGAACAACGCCGCAAGGCGAAGCAGAAGGAAAAGGGGATCCGAGGGCTGCTGCGGAAGATCTTCGGGGATAACTGACAAGCGGTTACTGGTTACTGGTTGCTGGTTCCTTGTGACTTTTCGCCTGAGGCCCAGGGCGCTGCCTCACAAGCAACCAGCAACCAGCAACGATGAAACGGTCCCGTAGGCAAAAGCGCTCTTCACCGCCCCAGCGATTAAACTGCCGCTGCCGTACGTTAAAGAACCCTGAATGACCGCCGCCGCCAACGAACTGCCGAGCGCCCCATCGTTCTTTTCGCGCATGCGCGAAAAGGCGGAAGCGGCGTTCCTCTACGTCGGCGGCCTCACCGACCTCGCCGGACAGACCATCACCCAACTCCGGCGCGGGCCGATGGAGCGCTCCCTCCTCACCGCCCAGTTCGACCAGATCGGCGTCCGCTCCATGTCCATCGTCGTCATCACCTCCGCCTTCATCGGCATGGTGCTGGCGCTCCAGACCGCGTACGCCCTGTCCGACTTCGGCGGCAAGATGTTCGTCGGGACCATCGTCTCTCTCTCCCTCGTGCGCGAGCTTGCCCCGGTCCTCATGTCCCTGATGGTCGGCGGCCGCGTCGGCGCCGGCATGGCGGCCGAGCTCGGGACCATGAAAGTCACCGAGCAGATCGACGCCCTCCGGGCCCTCGCCACCAACCCGGTTCGCAAGCTGGTCGTGCCGCGCGTCGTCGCCTGCACCCTGATGTTCCCGCTGTTGACCATCGTCGCCATCACCCTCGGCATCGGCGGCGGCGGCCTCATCGCCGTCACCAACCTCCACCTCGACGCCAACTACTACTTCCGCAGCGTCGTCGAGGCGGTCCGGTACAACGACCTCGCCTCGGGCATCGGCAAGACCTTCTTCTTCGGCTTCTTCGTCGCCCTGATCGCCTGCTACAACGGCCTGCGCACCACCGGCGGCGCCGACGGCGTGGGGCGTTCGACGACCCAGACCGTCGTCACCGGCGCGATCACCGTTTTGATCATGGACTTCTTTCTCACTAAGCTCTTCCTGTTCCTCTTCTGATGACCGAGACCGCCATTCCAGACCGGCGCGCCGTCGAGCGCGGCATCCCCGACCGGCGCCGTACGCCGCGCGAGCCGTTCGTCGAGTTCTTCGACCTGCACAAGGCCTACGGTCCCAAGCAGGTCCTCCGCGGCGCGAGCCTCAAGGTCTACCGCGGCGAAGTCCTGGTGATCCTCGGCGGCTCCGGCACGGGGAAGTCCGTCACCCTGCGCCACATGCTCGGCCTCGAAGCTCCCGACTCCGGACGGGTGGTGGTCGAAGAAGAAGACGTGACCGAGCTTCCGGAAGAAGAGCTGTACCGCATCCGCAAAAAGTTCGGGATGCTCTTCCAGAGCGGCGCCCTCTTCGACTCCATGACCGTCTTCGAGAACATCGCCTTCCCGCTGCGCGAGCACACCGACATGAGCGAGGAAGAGATCACCCGGGCCGTGCGCGAGAAGCTCGAGCTGGTCAACCTCCCGAACACCGAGCACCTCATGCCGGTCGACCTCTCCGGCGGCATGCGCAAGCGCGTCGGCCTGGCGCGCTCGATCGTGCTCGACCCCAAGGTGATCCTCTACGACGAGCCGACCACCGGCCTCGATCCCATTACCGCCCAGACCATCAACGAGCTGATCATCGACCTGCAGGCCAAGCTGAACGTGACCTCGGTCGTGGTCACGCACGACATCCACTCCGCATTCTCGGTCGGCGACCGCATCGCCTTCCTCAACCAGGGCGTATTCGAATGGATCGGCACGATGGACGACGCCCGCGACTCCGACCACCCCAAGCTTCGCGAATTCCTCAAGGCCAGCGCGGTCGTCGCAGCGCAGCCGAGCAAATGAACCATGGCAAAAACAAAAAACGACAAATCGATCCGCGTAGGGCTGCTCGTCTCGGGAGCGCTCCTGGTCCTGATGGTCTTCCTCTTCTTCATCGGGTCCGAACAGAAGATCTTCGCCCGCAAGAACGAGTACGAAGTGCGGCTGGAGAACGTGACCGGCCTCTCGCAGGGCAACCCCGTGCGCATGTCCGGCGTCACCATCGGCACCATCCGCGACATCAAGCTGCCGCAGGACCCGAAACAGAAGCAGGTCGAGATCACCGTCATGATCGACCGCAAATACGAAGAGCGCGTGCGCGGCGACTCGCGTGTCCGCCTCAAGAAGCTCGGCCTCCTCACCGGCGACAGCTTCATCGAAGTCACCCCCGGCTCGCCGCGCTACCCGACCCTCGAGCCGGGCTCGGTCATCCCCTCCCAGCGCGGCACCGACGTCGAGGCCCTCATCACCTCCGGCGAAGACCTGATGGAGAACCTCGTCCAGATCTCCTACTCCCTCAAGAACGTCCTCCAGCGCGTCGACCGCGGCGAAGGTCTCCTCGGCGAAATGACCACCTCGCCCGAGACCAAGCAGCGCATCACCGACACCCTCCTGACCACCCTCAACAAAACCAACGCCGCCCTCACCCACATGGAGAGCGGCAAGGGGGTGATGGGCAAACTGATCTACGACGACCAGTTCGGCGAACAACTCACCGTCTCCGTCACCGGCGCCGCCCAGTCCCTGCAGGCCGTCGCCACCAGCGTCCAGCGCAGCTTCGAAAGCGGCGACGGACTCGTCCCCGCCCTCATGAACGACCCCGCCGGCAAGGCCCGCGTCTACGAGCTCATCGAAAACCTCCGCCTCGCCTCGTCCAACCTCTCCGGCTTCACCACCACCATGCAGACCGGCCAGGGCCTCGTCCCCCGCCTCCTCAACGACAAGGAGTACGGCGACCAGGCCCTCAACGAATTCACGATCCTGGTCCGCCAGCTCAACGAAGTCGCCGCCAAGATCAACAACGGCGAAGGAACCGCCGGCAAACTCCTGACCGACCCGTCGATGTACGAATCCGTCAACGACATCCTCATCGGCATCAACGAATCCAAGCTCCTCCGCTGGCTGATTCGCAGCCGACAGCAGTCCGGCATCGAAAAGCGCGTCGAAGAACAGAA
>Ga0190275_10001036_pt1 | contig 21431 bp, 15 predicted proteins | sample Popmic550T_FD_133745 | JGI IMG/M metagenome (GOLD analysis project Ga0190275, IMG submission 133745) | Populus adjacent soil microbial communities from riparian zone of Yellowstone River, Montana, USA - 550 T | ecosystem: Environmental > Terrestrial > Soil > Riparian zone > Trees stand | place...
ACGCCGGAGTCCTTGACGCCGCCCCAGGCGCACTGGCAGGCGCCGTGGCTGAAGGAGTGGTCGTTGATCCAGACCATCCCCGACTCGAGCCGGCGGGCGATCCGCTCGCCCTTCTGGCGGTCCCTGGTCCAGACCGAGGCGCCGAGGCCGAACTCGGAGTCGTTGGCGAGCTCGATCGCCTCCTGCTCGGAGTCGACGATCATGATCGGCAGCACCGGGCCGAAGATCTCCTCGCGCATGATCCGGGTCTGGTGGGTGACGCCGGTGAGGACGGTGGGAGCGACGTACTTGCCGGGCAGGCCGGGGACGTCGACCGGGCCGCCGCAGAGCTTGGTGGCGCCGCTCGCGACCGCGTCCTCGATCAGGTCGACGACGATCTCGTACTGGCCGTCGGAGGTCATCGGGCCGATCTCGGTCTCCCACTCCAGGGGGTCGCCGAGGCGCAGCTTCTCGGCCTCGCGGGCGACGCCCTCGATGAAGCGGTCGGCGACCTCGCGGACGACGTAGACGCGCTCGATCCCCGAGCAGGTCTGGCCGGCGTTGGCGAAGCCGCCCCAGACGGCGCCGGAGATGGCGTTGTCGAGGTCGGCGTCGGCGCAGACGATCATCGGGTCCTTGCCGCCGAGCTCCAGCACCGAGCCCTTGAGCGCCCGGGCGCAGACCTCGCCGACCTTGCGGCCGACGTCGACGGAGCCGGTGAAGAAGATCTTCTCGGCGCTGGAGCGGGCCAGCGCGTCGCCGACGGCGCCGCCGCCGTGGACGACCCGGACCAGGCCCTCGGGGAAGCCGGCCTTCTCGAAGACCTTGGCGATCCGCTCGCCCAGCAGCGGCGTCAGGCTGGCGGGCTTGAGGACGACTCCGTTGCCTGCCATCAGCGCGATCGCGACCTCGCCGAAGGGGATCGACCAGGGGTAGTTCCAGGGGGCGATGATGCCGACGACGCCGAGCGGCTCGTAGGAGAAGTGGCCGCTCTTGGAGAGCGTGAAGGCCTGGGTCATCCGCACCTTCTCGTCGGCGAGGATCTTCGGGCCGGACTTGGCGCACCAGTGCAGGGCGTCGACGGTCGGCAGCAGCTCCATCGTGTAGGCCTCGGCGCGGGGCTTGCCCTGCTCGCGGACCAGCAGCTCGGCGACCTCGTCGATGTCGTCGAGCAGGCTTTCGGCGGCGCGGCGCATGTAGGTGGCGCGGGCCTTCAGCGGCAGCTCGGCCCAGGCGGGCTGGATGCGGGCGACGTCGTCCACCACTCCCTGCACCTGGTCCGGGGTGATGGTCGGGACGGTGCCGACCAGCTCGCCGGTGGCGGGGTTGAAGGACTCGAGGGTGGACAGGGCCGCTGGTTTTGCCTCGGTGGTTGCCATTCGACGATTCTAGAGCGGTGCGGGAGGGCCACGGGGGAGGGGTCGTCTTACGCCGGGCTGGAGGGAGTCGGGGGAGGTCTCGCCGTCACGAACTGCGGGGAGGTTCCGTCGAGACCTCCCCCGACTCCCTCATACTCGGTCGTAGTGGCTGACCAGCTGTTTGACACGGGCGCAGACCGGCCGGCCGAGGTCGTAGCTGCCGATGCGCCGTTGGCGGTGCGGATGCGGCCGCGGAGTCTTGATGAGCTGGTGGGGCAGGAGCACATCCTTGGGGTGGGGTCGGCGCTGCGGGTGGCGATCGAAGAGGGGAAGCCGCATAGCTCGATCTTGTACGGGCCGCCCGGGGCGGGGAAGACGACGCTGGCGCGGATTGCGGCGGCGGGGGCGGCCGGGGCGTTCGAGGAGCAGTCGGCTGTGGTCGTCGGCAAAGCGGAGATCCGGGGGGTGATCGAGCGGGCTCGGGAGCGAAGGAAGGGGTCGGGAAGGCCGACGATTCTCTTTCTGGATGAGATCCACCGGTTCAACAAGGCGCAGCAGGATGCGCTGCTGCCGGCGGTCGAGGAGGGGCTGCTGACGCTGATCGGGGCGACGACGGAGAACCCTTACTTCGAGGTGAACTCGGCGCTGATTTCGCGTTCGCAGGTGTACGAGCTGCGGCCGCTGGACGCGGGGCAGGTGGAGGCGCTGCTGCGGCGGGCGCTGGCCGATCCGCAGCGGGGGATCGCGGAGCCGCCGCCGCTGGACGACGAGGCGCTGGCGATGCTGGCCGAGCGCAGCGGCGGCGATGCGCGGGTGGCGCTGTCGGGGCTGGAGCGGGCGGTCGAGCGGGCGCAGGGGAAGCGCGTCGACGTCGCCGCGATCGAGGACGCGCTGCAGCGCAAGGCGATCGACTACGACCGCAAGGGGGACCGCCACTACGACTTCGTCTCCGCCTGGATCAAGGCCACTCGCGGCTCCGACGTCGACGCCTCGCTCTACTACCTGGCGGTGATGCTGGAGGGGGGCGAGGACCCGCGCTTCATCGCCCGCCGCATGGTCATCCTCGCCTCCGAGGACGTCGGCAACGCCGACCCGCAGGCGCTGCTGGTCGCCGACGCCGCCGCCCGCGCGGTCGACCGCGTCGGCCTGCCCGAGTGCGCGCTCAACCTCGCCCAGGCCTGCGTCTACCTGGCCCTCGCTCCCAAGTCGAACGCCTCCTACGAGGCACTGAACGCCGCCCGCGCCGAGGTGCGCGAGCACGGCGCCCAGACCCCACCCGACTACCTGCGCGACGCGCACTACCCCGGCGCCGAGAAACTCGGCCGCGGCAGCGGCTACCGCTACGCCCATGACGAGCCGGGCGGGGTCAGCGATCAGCAGCTGCTCCCGGACGCCCTCGCCGAGCGCCGTTTCTACGCCCCCACCGACCGTGGCTTCGAGTCCGAGCTGCGGCGCCGTCTCGCCGATCTGCGCGCCCGATTCGGCAAGTCCAAGTGACGGGCGCAACTTCCTAAAGAGAGCCGGGTTTCAATGGGCGGCTTTCCAAGCTAAAGCCAGGGAGAGCCGACATACCCACCGGAGGCCTGGACTGGGGGCTTCCGGTGGGGACTTAGCAGGGGGGAGAGGGCGCCGAGTGGGACTGGACTCGGCGCCCTCTGTACGTCCGGGGACGTGTCTGAGCTTGCCCGCCGCATGCAGGCGTCAACCTCAGACACGCCATGGCTTAAGGTGCCGGGATGGCCTCGAAAGATGCTGAGCGGATGAAACTCGGTGGCATGGCCCTGCGCAACGGTCTGCTGATCCACGGGCCGACCCACTGGTCGGTCGCGGTCCGCGACGGCGAGGGCCGGATCCAGGTCGCGTCTGAACGCAAGCCGACGCTCGCCCCGAAACTGGTCGCCCGCGTGCCCGGCCTGCGGGGGCCGGTGAAACTGGCCGAGGCGATGGTGGTGCTGCCGCTGGCCCGCTGGCGCCTGCGGGCGGTCCGCCTGCCGTTCGAGAACTGGCAGGTCGCGGCCGCGGCCGGCGCGACCATCGCGACGACCGGCCTGCTGCGGCGCTGGGCGCCGAACTCGGCCCTGCGGGAGGGCCTGGCCCAGGTGGTGGGGGTGACGCCCGCGGTGGTCGCGCTGCTGGACCGCGACCTCGCCGCTTACCACGGTGCCGAGCACAAGGCGATCGCCGCCTACGAGCAGGGCATAGAGGACGCCGCCACGGTGCCGAAGGAGCACGACCGCTGCGGCTCCAACCTGATGGTGCCGATGATGCTGTTCTCAGCCGCCGGCACGGTGCTGCTGGAGCGCCTGGTCGACGAGCCCAGCCCGGTCGCCCGCAACGCGGTCGGGCTCGGGGGCGCCTCGATCGCGGTCGAGATGTTCGCCTGGAGCGACCGCCACCACGGCGATCCCCTGGCCGAGGCCTTCCACACTCCCGGGCGGGAAATCCAGCGTCACCTGGCGACCAAGGAGCCGACGCCGGAGCAGCTCGAGGTCGCGCAGGCGGCGATCGCAGAGATCCTCCGGGTCGAGCCGGGCAACGGCGGCGACGAGCTGCCGCCGGCCGCATAGACTGGCCGCCGTGTTCGGAAGGATCGACCACATAGGAGTCGCCGTCGAGGATCTCGATGCCGCGATCGCCCTCTATGAAACCCGCTTCGAGATGGCTCTGGCGCACCGCGAGACGGTCGAGGACCAGGGCGTCGAGGCGGTACTGCTTGACGTCGGCGAGGGCCACGTCGAGTTGCTGGCGCCGCTCGGCCCCGACACCGCCGTTGGCAAGTTCCTCGCCCGCAAGGGCGAAGGCCTGCACCACGTCGCCTACGCGGTCGACGACATCGACGCCGCCCTGGAGCGAATCGCCGCCACCGGGATCGAGCTGATCGACGCCAAGCCACGGGTCGGCATCCGTGACAGCCGCGTCGCCTTCCTTCACCCCCGCTCCACCGGCGGGGTACTGACCGAGATCGTCGAACCAGCGAGAGGACATTGATGGCTGACGCACAGCGAGTCGAGATCGGCTTCGAGGGCGGGCAGGTCGTCTCCGCCCGGCTCGCCGAAGCCGACCTCAAGGACCTGCGCAAGCAGCTCGAGAAGGGCGGCTGGCATGACCTCCACACCGAGGACGGCGTCATCTCCCTCTATCTCGGCAAGGTCGCCTTCATCCGCATCGAGTCCGGCGAGCACCGGGTCGGCTTCGGCTCCGGCGACTGATGCGCCCCCGCCACCTGCTCGGAGTCGCCGCGGGAGCAACGCTGGCGGCGGCCCTCTGGTGGCGTAAGAACCCCTCGGCCTGTCCCTACGGCCAGCGCTTCTGGGTCGAAGCGCCGCACCCGATCATCAGCCGTGACCGCCTGCGCGGGGTCCTGCGGCCCGAACCCGGCGAGCGCCTGCTCGAGCTCGGCGTCGGCACCGGCTACTACAGCCTCGACCTGGCCGAGTGGGTGGGCCCGGAGGGCAAGCTCGAGCTCTTCGACCTGCAGCAGAAGTTCCTCGATCACGTGATGGGCGCCGCGGGCGATCGCGGCCTGGCCAACCTGGTCCCGACCCAGGGCGACGCCACCGCCCTCCCGTACGAGGACGCCTCGATGGACGCGGTCATCCTCACCGCCGTATTGGGGGAGATCCCCGACACCGCCGCGGCTCTGAGGGAGATTCGCCGGGTCCTCGAGCCCGGCGGGCGCCTGATCGTCGGCGAGCTCTTCGGCGATCCCCACTTCACGACTCTCGGGAGCCTGAAAAAGCAGGCCGGCGAGGCGGGCCTCGGCTACGAGGAGCATTCCGGCAACTGGTTCGCCTACTTCGCGCAGCTGCGCGGGGAGTAGCTTCGGGCCGTGCCCCGCATCGACGTCGAAGAGCATCCGCTCGGCCTCACCTGGGTGGTGGAGGAGCCGATGGAACGGGCCTTCCACGCGCTCGTCGACGACGGGCGGGTCTGGCTGGTCGACCCTCTCGACGGTCCGGAGATGGAGGACGCGGCGGCGCTCGGCGAGCCGGCCGGGGTGCTGCAGCTGCTCGACCGCCACAACCGCGACTGCGCGGCGATCGCAGCTCGGCTCGGCGTCCCGCGCCTGAACGTCCCCGACGCGGTCCCCGGCTCGCCGTTCGAGGCGATCGCGGCGGTGCGGGTGCCCCGCTGGCGGGAGACGGCGCTGTGGTGGCCGGCCCGCAAGGCACTGGTGGTCGCCGAGGTTGTCGCCGCCAACCCGATGCACACGGGCGGGAAGGAGAGGGTCGGCATGCACCTCTTCCTCCGGCCCTGGCCGCCGCAGTCGCTGCGGGGATACCAGCCCGAGCACCTGCTCCTCGGTCATGGTCACAGCGTCCACGGGACCGAGGCCGCCACCGGCCTGGAGACGGCATATGCCCGCGCCCGCCGCGATCTGCCCTGGGTGCTGAAGGGCCTGCCGGGATCGGTGCGAGGCTGAGCCCAACTTGACGAGTTGACCCACCTATGGTGGGGTCAACTCGTCAAGGGAGGAGGCCGGCGCCAGAGGCGAGCGAGCTCCAGAGGCGCGCCTCGGCCTCGGCGACTCGCTTCGCGGCCGCGTCGACCTCGACCCAGAGAGCGGTGCTCGGCTCGTCACTCTCGCTCGCCGCTTTGAACGCCTGCGCCAACTCGGTCCAGCGGGCGGCCGCCGCGGCGGCCAGCGGCGCCTCCTCGCGGCCGGCCCCTTCGAGGAAGCGCGAGTACATCAGCCGGAAGGCGCCGCCACCGGTGCCGCGGCGCTCGATCACCTGGTAGGCGAAGCGGGCGCACCACTGCCAGTCGGCTGCGGTCTCCGGCCAGGAGCCGGCCTCGGTCGCGAGCCGGTCGACGGCGGGGAGGCCGGCGAACTCGCCGAAGCTCGGCTCCAGCATCTCCTTCGCCGCCTGCGCGATCGCCCGCGGGATCGCGGCTTCGAGCCGGCCCCGATCGACTGCCTCGGAGACCGTGAACATGTGGCCTTCGAGCGGATAGGCGGGGTGGCCGCTGTGGCGGGCCTGGGCAAGGTTCTCGAGGCGGGTCTCCTGCAGCTGCTCGAAGCCGGTGTCGGAGAGGTGGGCCACCCCCTCGTCGTAGCCGGCCAGGACCACGGCGTGGCCGGGGAAGTGGGCCGAGTTGCCGTAGTGGTCGAGGTGGTAGATGTCGGTCAGCAGCAGCGCCGGGTTGCCGGCGTCGACCTCGGCCCTGGCCGCCTCCCAGGCCTCCTCGTCCCCCGCGGGCCCCGCGGCGAAGGTGCGCATCTCCAGCGCCGCCCCGGTGAGGTCGCGGAAGCTCTCCTCCAACCGCGCCGTGCGGCCGTTGAACCAGCGGCTGGGCGAGGAGTCCTCGAGGGTCAGGTAGTAGAAGCTGGCGCCCGCTCCGAGGCCGAAGGCCATCTCCTCGCTGAGCTCGATCCCGTGGAAGGCCAGCAGGTTGCGCAGCGCGGTCGAGCCGCAGTGATGACCGGGCGTGTGGACGTAGCCGGGGACCGAGGGCATGACCGGATACTGACCGACCGCCCGCGGCGCTGCCCGACCCATATCCTCCGCCGCCGATGCAGAACGCCGACCTCAGATTGCTGCGCCTGATGCGGACCCGCGGGCACTCGCCCGGGCTGGAGTCCGCCGCCAAGGCGCTCGGCAAGGCCGGCAACAACGCCGTCGTCTGGGTGGTGCTGGGCCTGGCACTGGCGCTGCTCGACCCCGATCGCCGGGAATCGTGGCTGATCTGCGCCGCGCTCGGCCCGATCGCGATTGGGCTCAACTACGGGCTCAAGCTGGCGGTCCGGCGGCCGCGGCCGGTACTGGAGGGCCTGCCGCCGCTCGGCGGCGCCCCCAGCTCGCTCAGCTTCCCCTCCGCCCACGCCCTCTCCTCGTTCGCGGTGGCGACGGCGATGGTCCGGGTCGACCCGGCGACCGCGGGGGCGCTGGTCGTCGCCCTGGCGCTCTCGCTCGGCCGCCCCTACCTGGGGATGCACTACCCGTCCGACGTCCTGGCCGGTGCCCTGCTGGGCATCGTGCTCGGCCTGATCGTCCCGCTCTCGCTGTGAAGGTCGGGATCGTCGGACTGCCGAACGCCGGCAAGTCGACCCTCTTCAACGCGCTGACCAAGGGCGGCGCCCAGACCGGCGACTACCCGTTCACGACGATCGAGCCCAACGTGGCGATCGCCGAGGTACCGGACGAGCGCCTGGAGAAGGTGGCCGAGACGGTGCGCAGCTCGAAGCTGGAACCGGCGACGATCTCCTTCCACGACATCGCCGGCCTGGTCAAGGGCGCCTCCGAAGGCGAGGGCCTCGGCAACCAGTTCCTCGCCTCGATCCGCGAGACCGACGCGATCTGCCACGTCGTCCGCTGCCACGAGGACTCCGGCGTGCCGCACCCCGACGGCCGCGTCGACCCGCTGGCCGACATCGAGACGATCGAGACCGAGCTGATCCTCTCCGACTACGACCAGGTCGAGCGGCGGCTGCCGCGGGTCGGCAAGCAGGCGAAGTCGGGCGACGCCGAAGCGATCGCCGAGCACGGCTGGCTGCAGGCGGTCTTCGAGGCGCTCGCCGCGGGGCGGCCAGCGCGCTCGGTGCCGGTGCCCGACGCCGCCCCGAACGCGGTGGTCAACCTGCAGGCGCTGACCACCAAGCCGATCCTCTACGTCGCCAACGTCGACGAGGGCGACGGCGAGGTGCCGCAGGTGGTCGCCTCCCACGCCGCCGCGATCGGCGCCGGCGCAGTTGCGGTCAGCGCCCGGATCGAGGGCGAGCTGGCCGAGCTCGACCCCGAGGAAGCCGAGGAGATGCGCGAGTCCTACGGCGTCGAGGGCTCCGGCCTGGCGCGCCTGGTCCGCGGCGCCTACGACCTGCTGGAGCTGCTCACCTTCTTCACCGCCGGCGAGGACAAGGAGGCGGTCGCCCGCCCGCTGCGCCGGGGCGCCACCGTGCTCGAGGCCGCCGGCACGATCCACACCGAGATCATGGAAGCGTTCGTCAAAGCCGAGGTGGTCGGCTGGGAGCAGCTGGTCGAGTGCGGCGGCTACTCCCAGGCCCGCGACAAAGGGCAGCTACGGATCGAGGGCCGCGATTACGTCGTCCAAGACGGCGACGTGGTGACGATCAAGGTCTGAGCTCGCCGAGGCCGACCCTGACGACTTCGTTAGGGACACCGTCTGTCTCTAACGTTTTAGCTATATATCGTTAGGGTGAGGTAGAATCACTCCTATGGAACTGGAGGCGTATCGATCAACCAGTTTCGGCGAGGGTCGTCGCACCCATGGCCCTCACAGCTATGTGGCTTACTTTCCCGCGCCGATACCACGGTCGCTGGAGCTACCGTCCGCCATTGCCCGGCTGCTCGGGGACGCGGAGGCAGAGTTGGGTCAGCTTGCCGCCGCCGGCCGCCTGCTGCCAAATCCCGACCTCCTGCTCCGCCCCTATCTCCTGCGAGAGGCTCTCGCATCGACTCGGATCGAGGGAACCCAGGCGAGCATGGCCGAGGTTCTCGAGGCGGATGCAACGGGCGGCCCTCCCAATGCAGACGTTGAGGAAGTCGTCAACTACGCCGCGGCGATGCGCTGGGGCCTGGAACGGCTGGACGAGCTCCCCCTCAGCTCCCGCCTGCTCTGCGAGATGCACCGTCGTCTGATGGACGGAGTCCGTGGTCGTGAGCTCGCCCCCGGGGAGCTCCGCACGAGCCAGAACTGGATCGGTGCGCCCGGTTCGACGATCGAGACCGCTCAGTTCGTTCCGCCGCCGCCGGGCGAACTGGCGAAGCTGCTCGCCGACTGGGAGCGCTTCGCCCACGAGGAGCCGGAGATGCCATTGCTGGTCCAGAACGCGCTGCTCCATTCCCAGTTCGAGACGATCCACCCGTTTCTTGACGGCAATGGACGCCTTGGCCGGCTCCTCCTCGTCTTCTTCCTCGTGGCGCGGGGAAGGTTGGGTGCTCCGCTGCTCTATCTAAGCGCCTACGTCGAGCGCCACCGGCAGGCCTACTACGACGGGCTCCAGGCGATTCGCGAGAAGGGGAACCCGATCCCATGGATCGAGCTGTTCCTCACTGCGGTTCAGACCCAGGCCAGCGACGCGGTTCGCCGTGCCCAACGGATCGTCGAGTTGCGGGAGCAGTATCGCCAAGCCGCCATGACCATCGGCACCGCCAATGCGATGGCTCTCGTCGAGTTGATCTGCGAGAACCCCGTGGTTACGACGAGGTCAATCGAGGGACGCCTCGGAGTCAGCCGGCCAACGGCCCTCCGCCTTCTCCGCCGCATGGAGGAGCAGGGGGTGTTGAGCGAGGGCGACGAGGGAATCCGGGGTCAACACCGCTACGTCGCGCTGGAGATGATGGACGCAATCGCGGGTTAGAGTCCTTCATATGGACGAAGGCGCGAGGTTCCCGCGGGTCGCCGCCAAGGCGGGCCACTACGAGAGCTTCTACATCAAGGCCTGCGAGCCGGGTGGGGGGCGCGGCATCTGGATCCGCCACACCGTCCACAAGCGCCCCGGGGCCGAGGCCACCGCCTCGATCTGGTTCGTCTTCTTCGACCGCGCCGCGCCCGCGCCGCGGGCGACCAAGGTGACGGTGCCGGCCGCGCAGCTGTCGGCGCCGGCGGGTTCGTGGATCCAGGTCGGCGACGCCGTGATCGGCCCCGGCGAGGCCGAGGGCTCGATCGACACCGAGGCGCTTAGCGCCGCCTGGTCGCTGACCTTCTCTGCTGAGGCCGAGCCCTGCAAGTACCTGCCGGCCGACTGGCTGTATGAGGCGCCGCTGCCGAAAACGAAGTTCGTCGCTCCGGTCCCGCTCACCCACTTCGAGGGCCGGCTGGAAATCGACGACGACGAGTCGATCGAGCTCAGCGGCTGGCCGGGGATGATCGGCCACAACTGGGGCAGCGAGCACGCCGAGCGCTGGGTCTGGCTGGAGGGCACCGGCTTCGCCGACTCGCCCGGCACCTACTTCGACGCCGGCGCCGCCCGGGTCAAGCTCGGCCGCCGCACCAGCCCCTGGATCCCCTCGGGGACGCTGATGCTCGAAGGGGTGCCGCACCGCCTCGGCGGCCTCGGCGCGATCCGCTCGGCGGCGATCGAGGAGGCTCCCGGCGCCTGCTCCTTCGTCCTCCCCGGCAAGGACGTCCTCGTCCGCGGCCGCGTCTCCGCCCCCGAGAAGGACTTCGTCGGCTGGGTCTACGCCGACCCCAAGGGTCCCGAGCACAACACCGTCAACTGCTCCGTCGCCGACCTCGAACTGACCGTCGAGCGCCCCGGCCTGCCCAAGCGCGAGCTCACGCTCACCGCCGGCGCCGCCTACGAGCTGGGGATGCGGGAGACCGACCACGGCATCCCCATCCAGCCATACCCCGACGGTTGAGGGACTCTTCTTTAACTTGAGTTTAAGTTCCGTGTACCTCCCTTGACAGTACCCGGTAGCCACGAGAGGGTCGGCCCCCGAAAACACGCCGGTTTGCAAGCGGGGTGGGGATATACAAGCGGCGCCGAAACTTCGCATGGGAATCGAAGCCGGCGCCACAAATCGACGGGCACGACTCGTCGCGGCAGGGAGGCTCTACAGACGATGTCCAGTGCTATGCGGCGACCCGCTCGCCTATCAACGCGACTGCTACTCCTCGCCGCGCTCTGCGCCCTGACGATCCTCTGTGCGCCGGCAACCGTGCTTGGCGATCCCTCCGACGGGACCGGTGCCTCCTCCGAGGCCACCGAGTCCTACATCGTCGTGCTCGAGGACTCCGTCAACCATCCCGGTCGCGTCGCCCAGCGCCACGCGATTAACCGAGACGCGGATCTCTCCAGCGTCTACAAGACTGCGATCGAGGGTTACGCGGCGGAGATGACTCCGGCGGACAAAGGGGCGATCGAAGCGGATCCAGCCGTTGCTTATGTCGTCCCCGACGCGAAAGTAGAAGCATTCTCTCAGGAAAGCCCCACTGGCCTACGCAGAATCTTCGCCGAACAGAACTCCGCCCTCGACCCCAATGGTCCGGACACGGTGATGGTCAACGTCGACGTCGCTATCGTCGATTCGGGAGTCGACTACACGCACCCAGACCTCCGTGTCGTTCGCACGGCGAACTGCCGGGTAACGGGCCATACCTGTGTCGATAACGCCGGCGACGATGGCCTTGGACACGGGACTCATGTCGCCGGCATCGTCGGCGCTCTCGACAATGACATCGGAGTGGTTGGAAGCGCTCCCGGCGCGCGGCTATGGTCCGCCAAGGTCCTCGATTCACAAGGCGCGGGGATGATGGGCGACGTCATCGAGGCAATGGATTGGGTCGCCGCGCACGCCGGTGCGATCGAGGTTGCCAATCTCAGCCTTGGTTGTGAAACCGATACATCGGATTGCCGGGCTACGCGGGAGGCATTTGAGACTGCGATAAACAACACGATCAATGCTGGTGTAGTAGTAGTCGCTGCGGCGGGCAACTCGGACTGGGATGTCAACGGTCACGGTGGCTCTGACATAACTCTCGATCGCATTATGTACCCCGGCGCCTTTCCCGACGTCATCACTGTTTCCAACCTGGCAGACTTCGATGGTCAGGCGGGAGGTGTTGGAGAGCCGATCTGTAATGGAGTGGCGTATCCCCCTGACGAAGAATTCAACCAGGTGGAATACCCCCCTGAAGTTGACGATTCGCTCAACTTCAAGAGCAATTACGGCAGCGGGGTGGACATCGCCGCCCCCGGCACGTGCATTCGCTCCACCTATAAGCATGGTGGATACAGGCGAATGACCGGGACCTCCATGGCTACGCCATACGTGAGTGGTGCAGCGGCGGTTCTAGCCGCCAAGGAAAATCCATCCACCCACGGCGATGTGATGGACATCCGCGACACGCTGGTTAGCGAGGGCAATTATGACTGGACCGATGATTCGGGACATAACTATGGGCCCGGCGACAACATCCAGGAGCCCCTTCTCGATGTCAGCGATGAGGCGGTCTTCAGCCTCGTCGGTCCCGGCGACGTCAGCTCCATCGGCGTCACCTCCGACAACAGCGGCGACCTCGACGTCTACGCCCGCAACGGCAACAACGAAATCTGGCGCAAGGCCTACCGCAGTAACCACTGGGGCAGCTGGTCTACCGTCGCCTCTCCCAACAACGAAGGCATAGTCGGCGCCCCGGCGGCGATCTCCCGCCGCGCCGACTCGACCGATCTCTTCGTCAAAGGCCCCGGCGGCGGCATCGGCTTCCGCAACATGTACCAAGGCAGCTGGACCTCCTGGTTCCCGATCTACCCGCCGGAAAGCAAAGCGATGCTGTCCTCACCAGCGGCCACCAACCGCCCCGACATCTACGACGGGCTGACGATGGTGATCCGCGGCCATGACGGCAACGTCCACCTGAAAAATTATTGGCAGAGCATTCCCGGTGGCTGGAGCCCCTGGGAGAACCTCGGCGCTCCGGCGCCCGGCGCGGCGTCGAGCCCGGCGATCACGATGCACGACGAGACCTGGCTGCACCTCACGGTCCGTGGTGCTGACGGCGCGATCTACGGCAAAGCCTGGGGCACCGGCGAACAGAAATGGTCGGGCTGGGTCAATCTCGGCACTGGCTTCACCTCCGCTCCGGCGATGACGACCTCACGCTCGGGCGATGAGATGTACCTGTTCGGGGTCAAAACCGACGGCAAGCTGTGGATGCGCAAAGCCGTTGTGGGCACTCCCGGCTGGAGCGCTTGGGAGTCCCTCGGCGGCAATGTGGTCGCTGACCCCGCCGCCACCTCCAGGGAGAGCCACGGCGTCAGCGTCTTTGTCGTCGGCCTCGACAACAAGATCCAGGAGCGCCGCTACACCTATGGCGGCTGGACCAACTGGATGCGGATCGACGACGACTGCCCGCCCGAGGCCTGCAGCTGGGACCCCGGCGGACCGGGTACCGGCTACGCCCAGAGCATCGAGTCCAACGACCTCGTCACCGTCGACTCCACCGGCACCGCTAACGTCCTCCCGGGCTACGGCGAAGGCTTCGACGTCGAGGACCCCATCAAGTCCCTCGAAGGCGAACTCGACTCGGCCCTGCTCGACGGCAAAGGCCACTACACCGTTGACGTCGCCGACGTCAACGACGACGACAACTCCGACCTGATCACCGTCAAGGACGACGGCAAAGTGTTGGTCCACCTGGGCGAGGAAGACCGTACGTTCGCCACCGCTCTGGACACCGGTATCAGCCTGCCGCCGGTGATGAACGGAAAAGGCCCCAACGAGCCGATCGGGGTCGCGGACGTAACCGGCGACGGGTTCGACGATCTGGTGGTTTTCGTCGGCCCCGACAGTGGCGTGGTCAAGCTCTACAAAGGTCAGGTCGACGGCAAATTCGCCACCACTCCCGTGCAGTCGAGCTGGTCGAAGAACAGCGCCTTTATCGACGGCGTCGGGTACTACTTCATCGACGTCGCCGACGTCAACGGCGATGGCCATGCCGACCTGATGGCGATGAGCTCAGGCACCCTGTCCGTGTCCAGAGGCCAGGAAGACGGCAAATTCGTCACCGGGCTGAGCAGCAGCACTTGGGCTAATCCGATCATGGACGATGGCGTGGGCCATGAGCCGATTGGCCTCGGGGACGTCAACGCAGATGGCCGGGCCGACCTGCTGACCCTTGACCCCGAAGAGCATCTGCAGCTCTTCCAAGGACAGGCTGACGCCAAATTCGCGAGCCCGACAAGCGCCTATGGGACGACGGTCGACTCCAGCTTGATGGATGGCGAGGGCGAGGAGCTCCTCGGCCTGCTCGACTACGACGCCGATGGTCGCTCTGACCTGGTCTCAATCGATGACGAAGGCGATCTCCACGCCTACACGGCGAAAGTGGATGGGACCTTCGCGGCGCCCACCTCTCAGCCCGAAGCGATTGAGACGGTGAGGAGCGCGGCCACGGGGCACGAGGTTCTGCTCGAGCGCCCGGTCCTGCGCAGGACCGTATGCCCAACTGACGGCTGCATCGTAGTTTCGCGCCCGGCATTGGACTCCGACGTCAACGGCGATCGCCGAGCGGATCTGGTCGCGATCGACGCCGAAGGCTCGGTGGAAGTCTACGCTGGCGGCCCCACTGGATTCGACGGCTCCAAAGGCGTCGTCTCCTCCGGCAAAATGGACTCTGCCCTGCGCGACGGCTCGGGTCGCTATGCGATCGACGTCGCCGACGTCGACGGCGACGATCGCGCCGATCTGGTCACCGTGGCCGATGACGGCAGCGTGTTCGTGGCTTCGGGTATGGGCGATCGCACTTTTGGCGAAGAGCTCGACACCGAGATCGACATCTCCCCGGCGATGAATCAGGCCGGCGTCAATGAGCCGATCGCGGTTGCCGATGTCACCGGGGATCGCCGCGGTGACCTCGTCGTCTTTGTCGGTGCGACGACGACTCATCTCGCCGTCTATTCGGGACAGGCGAGCGGCGGGTTTGCCGCCAGTCCGGCTCAGTCTCTCTCTGGGTCGATCAACAGCGCCCTGACCGATCTAGTTGGTCAGCACCTGACCGACGTCGCCGACGTGACCGGGGACGGGCACGCCGATCTGGTCTCGATCGACGGTGGCAAACCGACGGTCTTCAAAGGCCAGGCCAGCGGCCAGTTCGCCGCCGGCGTCAGCGATCCAATCAGCCATTTCAACTCGGCGATGGACGATGGCGAGGGCCATGAGCCGATCGGCCTCGGCGACGTCAACGCAGACGGCCGGGACGACCTGCTGGCCCTGCACCCCAATGGTTATCTCCAGCTTTTCCAGGGGCAGGCCGACGCCAAATTCTCTGCCGGGGGCACCGCCTACTCCCTCTCGGTACTCGACTCCAGCCTGTTCGATGGCTCAGGAGAAGAGTTCCTCGGACTTCTCGACTACAACCGCGATGGAGCGGACGATCTCGTCTCCCTTACCTCTAGTAACGACCTGCGCATCTACAAAGCAAATGAAAGCGGATCCTTCTCTTCCCCCTCTCAGCTGGCCGGGCCGCCGTCCCAAGGGCTCGAGTTCATCGTTCAGAAGCCGTTGTTGCGCCGTGCGATCTGCTCGATCGACGGCGGTTGCGAACTCGCGACCGTCGGCAGCGCCATTCCGCATGGCGATTACGATCCCACTCACTGGGTCAACGCCACGTTCGATGGAAGCGGCGGCAGTTACGGCGAAGGGTATGAATGCTGGCCAGAAGGCTCTCCCTGTGCGGTTGAAGCGCAGGCCGAAGGGTGGCAATTCCGCCACAATGGAACCCCGTTCAGGACCTGTGACGTCGGCCAGGGCTGGAGTTTGTTCCCCGAACAACTACAGATAGACGAAACCACCTTTGAGAGTAGCTGCGCAATCACCGAGGCCACCCAGCCCCCGATCGGCACGGTTTGCGCGCGGATCGATCTCGAAACGGCCTTCCCCGAAGAGTTCTGGCTGCGCCAGGAATCACCAGTCACCTTTTCCGGCAGGTCGTTCGGCCAGTTTCACGGCAACCTCTACAGCACCGACTTGGCGATGGGGGCCGCCGAACTGGAGTTCGACAACGCGGTGCTCTTGCGCTCGGGCTCGTCCGCGATAACTCTTGACGGCACCCTCACGACGGGGCAGACGGTGTGGTTGCGGAGCTCCGGCGAACCCTGCCAATGGCCGGAGCTGAGGTAGTTCGGGCTCAGGGCGACTGGATTACCTTCTCGAAGCGCATCCAGGTGTCGTAGCCGCCCAGCGCCACCTCCAGCTGTTCGCCGGTGGCGGTGCTGACCCCGCCGGTGCCGACCAGTTTTGCGGTGACGATCCGGGGTGAGACGCCCCGTTTAGTCACCACGATCTGTTTCAGCCGGCCGTCGAGGTAGTCGCCGAGCCGGGAGCTGATCTCGGGGCCGCTGAACCGCAGGGTCCAGGTGTGCAGCGGGCACTCGCCGTCGTAGGGGTCGGGGACGCCGACCAGGTAGGGGATGGCGGTGCCGAAGACGTTCTCGACGCTCTCGGTGTGACCGCCGGAGCAGGCGGAGAAGAGGGTCTGGGCGATCTCGCCCTGGTATTCGACGACCTGGCCGCGGGTCGCGTCGGCGATCGCGTTGGTCTTGGGGTGCTCGCTTTCCAGCCCCTCGTAGACCTGGCTGCGGGTGTCGGAGTAGAGGTCGAAGCCGTTGCCGTCGACGCCCGAGGTGAGGGCGAAGGAGCGCGCGGCGATCGCCTGCGCCTTCAGCTGCTCCGGTGGCCAGGAGGCCGGCGACTCGTTCGGGATCACGCCCTTCACGTACTGGTCGACGGTGAGGGCGTTGACGACGTTGAGGGCGCCGGCGTCGCTTTCGGTCGGCACCGCCTCGAGCGCGCCGCGGTAGCTGCCGAGCCCGGCGATCGCGATCGTCCCCGCACCGGCGGCCCGCAGCTTGCGGCCACAGCTGGCCAGTCGTTTGCCGCCGGAGCTGCGCAGCACGACGGCGGTCCCGGAGCGGTGGGCCTGGTAGCTGCGCTCGGGATCGAGCGCGATGCCGCAGGCGCTGGCGGCGGCGCTGAAGCCGATGTCGCCGCTGGAGATGTCGAGCAGGACGCGGACGACCCGGGGACCCGGCAGGGTCCCGATCGTCGTCCCCGAGTAGTAGTGGCCGAGGATGAACCGGTGGTTCTTGCCCTGCAGGGCGTAGCCGTAGGCGCCGTAGGCGCTCATGCCGACACCGTGGCCAAAGCCGCGCCCGTGCACGACCCATTCGACGCTCGCCTTGGCGGCAGGGGCCAGCGCCAGCGAGAGCAGCGAGGCGGTAAGGATTGCGAGCAGGCGAAAGCGCATCTCTGGGTGAACAGATTCGCGGCCGGCGAGTAGCGGCCTGCTCTAGTCTGTTTTCAATGGCAACGCAGGCGATCGAGGCGGTCGATCACAAGCTGTTGGTGGCCGGCGAGTGGGTCGAGACCGGCGAGTGGGGCGAGGTTGCCAGCCCCTACGACGGCAGCCCCGTGGGACGGGTCGCGCTCGGCGATGAGGCGACCGTCGAGCGCGCGGTCGCCGCCGCCCAGGTGGCCTTCGAGTCGGCCGATTTCCCCCAGCACGAGCGCGCCGCCACCCTCGACCGCGCCGCGGCGCTGGTCGGCGAACGGGTCGAGGAGCTGGCGCTGACGATCGCCGCCGAGGCCGGCAAGCCGATCAAGACCGCCACGGTCGAGGCCCAGCGCTGCGTCGACACGCTCACCTTCGCCGCCGTCGAGGCCCGCAAGCTGACCGGCGGCACGGTGCCGATGGAGGCTTCGCCGGCCGGCGCCGGCAAGCTCGGGGTGATGCTGCGGGTGCCCTACGGGGTCGTCGGCGCGATCAGCCCCTTCAACTTCCCGCTCAACCTCGTCGCCCACAAGCTCGGGCCGGCGATCGCCGCCGGCAACGCGATCGTCCTCAAGCCGGCCGGCCAGACGCCGATCTCGGCCCTGAAGCTGGCGGCGATCCTGGCAGAGGCGGGGCTACCCGAGGGCTGGCTCAGCGTCGTCCCCGGCCCCGGCTCCAAGGTCGGCAACGCGATCGTCGAGCACGAGCTGACCAAGGCCCTGACCTTCACCGGCTCCTCGCAGGTCGGCTGGGACATCCGCAGCCGCGTCCCGCACAAGAAGGTCAACCTCGAGCTGGGCTCGAACGCGCCGCTGATCGTCCACGCCGATGGCGACTGGGAGACCGCCGCCGACAAAGCCCAGATCCACGCCTTCTCCCACGCCGGCCAGAGCTGCATCTCGATCCAGCGCATCCTCGTCCACGAGGACGTCGCCGAGGCCTTCACCGCGCGCCTGGTCGCCAACGCCGAGAAGCTGACCGTCGGCGATCCGCTCGACTCCGCGACCGACGTCGGCCCGCTGATCACGCCGGATGACCGCGACCGGGTCAAGGACTGGGTCGACGCCGCGGTCGCCGCCGGGGCCGAGTTGCTGAGCGGCGGCGAGCTGGTCGACGAGGGCCGCTGCCTGGCGCCGACCCTGCTGCAGGCGCCGCCGAAAGACGCCAAGGTCTGGTGCGAGGAGATCTTCGGCCCGGTGGCGACGATCGACACCTACTCCGAGTTCGGAGAGGCGCTGGAGCTTGCCAACGACTCCAGGTTCGGCCTCCAGGCCGGCGTCTTCACCCGTGACATCGGCCGCGGCCTCGAGGCCGGGCGGACGCTCGAGTTCGGCGGCGTCCTGATCAACGAGGTGCCCACCTTCCGCGCCGACCAGCAGCCCTACGGCGGCGTCAAGGACTCCGGCAACACCCGCGAGGGGCCCGCCTTCGCCGTCCTCGAGCTGACCGAGGAGCGCTTCGTCACCCTGCAGGGCTAGCTACCAATTTCTAGGTAGGTGGGGTAGGATTCCTAAGCACTACAGACCCTTTGAGTGAAGGAGTGGGGGATGAGGCTTCGGGGAGTCGGCGGCAGGATCGGTATCGCGGTCGCGGTTCTGGCGGCGAGCGTGGGCGGCACGACCGCCGCGGGCGCGGCGGTCTCCGACACGGTCGGCCAGACCACCCTCGAACAGCGGGTGGTGCCCGCCGGGCCCAGCGCCTACGGCTTCCTCCAGCTCGGTGCCGGGGAGGCCTACACGGTGCGGCAGGAGCTCGGCACGGCGGGGCCGGCGCGGGCCCAGGACCGCACCTCGCTCGTCTACTTCGGTCAGCTCTCCGACTTCCAGCTCGCCGACGAGGAGTCGCCGGCGCGGGTTGAGGTGATCGATCCGCTCTCGACCCCGCTCAACCTCCCCTTCGGCGCCGCCTGGCGCCCCTGGGAGGCGCTGGAGCCGCAGGCCAGCGAGGCGATGATCCGCCAGGTCAACCAGTTCGCGGCGGCCAGCCCGGTCGCCGACGGCAGCGACGCCCGCAGCGCCATGGGCTTCACGATCGACACCGGCGATTCCGCCGACAGCCAGCAGCTGAACGAGACGCTCTGGGTCCGCACCCTGCTCGAGGGCGGCCCGCTCAACCCCAACAGCGGCGTCAGCAAAGCGACCTACTCGCACCCGCTCTGTCCCAACCTGCTGGTCCCGGGTGCCGCCGAGGCCGCCCGCTACACCGGGGTCCAGGACTACGACGACTACGTCGAGGGCCCGTTCCCAGAGTTCTACGACCCCGACCAGCCGGCCGGGCCGCATGCCGCTTGGCCCAGATACCCGGGCCTGATGGACCGGGCGCAGCAATCATTCACCGCGGCCGGGCTCAGCGTCCCCTCCTACGTCGCCTTCGGCAACCACGACGCGCTGGTGCAGGGCAACGCTGCAGCCAATATCGCCTTCGAGCAGGTCGCCACCGGTTGCCTGAAGCCGATCGGGCCGGTCCCGAACCCCGAAAACGTGACGGGCCTGCTCTCCTCGCTGCTCAACCCGGCGAGCCTGCTGACCTCACTCCTGACCAGCCCGCAGAACACCGCAATCGTCCCCGGCGATCCGCAGCGCCGCTTCGTCTCCAAGACGCAGTACAAGGACGTCTTCAGGGCCGGCGCGCAGGCGGACGGGCACGGCTTCGACCTGATCGACGCGGCCCAGGAGACCGCCTCCAAAGGCGCCGCCGGCTACTACGCCTGGAGCCCGGTGCCGGGGATGCGCTTCATCGCCGTCGACACCGTCGCCGAGGCCGGCACGATCCTCACCCCGACCGGCAAATCCACCTCCGACGGGAACATCGACGACCCCCAGTTCAAATGGCTGCGCGGTCAGCTGCAGGCGGCCACCGCCGCCGACGAGCTGGTCGTGCTCTTCAGCCACCACGCGCCGGAGAGCCTCGTCGCCGACGCGCCCGACGAGCTGGCGCCGCTCTGCCTGGTCCCCGACGCGCACGGGCACGACCTCAACCCCGGCTGCGACCTCGACCCGCGCAGCTCGCAGCCGATCCACCTCCAAGCCGACACGGTCAACCTCCTGCACGAATTCCCCAACGCGATCGCCTGGGTGGCGGGCCACTCCCACGACAACCTCGTTAACCCCTTCCCGAACCCGAGCGGCAGCGGCGGCTTCTGGAGCATCCGCGTCGCGGCCGAGGCCGACTGGCCGCAGCAGAGCCGCCTGCTCGAGGTCTTCGACAACCACGACGGCACGCTCTCGATCTTCGGCACCATCCTCGACCACGTCGGCCAGACGGCCGCCCCGGCACCGGGCACCCCGGCCGCGAGCATGGACTTCAACGACCTCGCCTCAGCGGCGCGGACGATGTCCTTCAACGACCTCCAGTCCGGCGCCCCGCTCGGCGAAGGCCAGGCCAAAGACCGCAACGTCGAGCTGCTGCTCCCCGACCCGCGCTAGCGCTACTCGCCCCAGGTATTCACGCGTGCCCAGAGTTGTCCCCGCTATAGGAGGGACAACTCTGGGAACGCCGCCGTTCTACTCGTGCGGGCGGGCCATGCGGCGGTGGTCCAGCGCCTGCTCGAGGACGGCGGGCTCGACGCCCTGCTCGAGCGCGACCTCGCGCAGGGAGCGGCCCGACTCGGCGGCGGCCTTGACGATGTCGGCGGCGCGGTCATAGCCGATGTGGGGGTTGAGCGCCGTCGCCGTCGCCAGGGTGGACTCGGCGTGGCGCGTGGTCATCTCCTCGTTGGCCTCGAGCCCGGCGACGCATTTCTCGTCGAGCAGGCGCGAGGCGGAGGCCAGCAGCTTGATCGAGTCGAGCAGGTTGCGGGCGATCAGCGGCACCCGCACGTTGAGCTCGAACTGACCCTGGCTGCCGGCGACGGTGATCGCGGTGTCGTTGCCCATCACCTGGGCGGCGACCTGGATCACCACCTCCGGGATCACCGGGTTGACCTTGCCGGGCATGATCGAGGAACCCTTCTGCAGCTCCGGCAGGCGCAGCTCGGCGAGGCCGGCGCGGGGCCCGGAGCCCATCAGCGCCAGGTCGTTGGCGATCTTGTTGAGCGAGACGGCATAGACCTTGAGCGCGCCCGAGAGCTCGACCAGCGAGTCGCGGTTGCCCTGCGCCTCGAAGCGGTCGAGCGGCTCGGAGATCGCCAGCCCGGTTTCCGCCCCGAGCTTCTCCCGCACCTTGGCGGCGAACTCGGGGTGGGTATTGAGGCCGGTGCCGGTGGCGGTGCCGCCGAGCGGGATCTGGCCAACCCGGCGCAGCGTCGCCTCGACCCGCTGGATCCCGAGCCGGACCTGCGCCGCGTAGCCGCCGAACTCCTGGCCGAGGGTGACCGGGACCGCGTCCATCAGGTGCGTGCGGCCGGCCTTGACGACGTCG
>Ga0190275_10001037_pt1 | contig 21405 bp, 20 predicted proteins | sample Popmic550T_FD_133745 | JGI IMG/M metagenome (GOLD analysis project Ga0190275, IMG submission 133745) | Populus adjacent soil microbial communities from riparian zone of Yellowstone River, Montana, USA - 550 T | ecosystem: Environmental > Terrestrial > Soil > Riparian zone > Trees stand | place...
CGCTCGGCTCGTACACGTATGACGCCCAGATCTACAACCCCACCCACGCCAACGCGGTGGGCACCTTCGCGGGGAAGACCCTCGCCTTCGAGGGTGGCGAGATGGACAACGCGCACCTGCGCGTCCTGGACGTGTCTAATCCCACCCAGCCGAAGGAGATCGCCTACGCCAACACCTTCCGGGAATCGGATCCGGGTCGCACCGATGGCCTCTTCGTGGGCGCCATTGGCATCCGGGTGCCGAGCGACGGATATGTGTACGTCGTGGACATGACGCGCGGCCTGCTCATCTACCGCGAGCCGTGATCCGGGAGAGAGGGATTGGCCGGAAGGAGCGCTGGGGCCCCCGCGACGGCGCACGTCTTTTGCTGAATCATGAGTGAATCCGGGCACTTCGAGTCCACGGAGAAGTTCCCGGCAGTCCCACCTGTTTCCCGGAGACCTCGCCTGTCTTGGAGACATTTTAGAGACGGAACCAGAGGCGCACCCGAGAGGTTCCCTCGCTTGAGGTCGTGCGGCGTGAACTCGATGAGCCCACTCTGCGGCACCCGCAGGGAGTCCTCAATTTCGCCTATGCTCCCGGGTCCTCCAAGGTAGGCTCGGGGAGGGTACGGTACGCGCGGAGCGTCTGCAGTCCCCGCCGCCGCGCGAGTCGGACGAGGGCGATGCCTTCCACAAAGATGTGAGCCTCAGTCTGGTGGAAGTAAAGGTCGAACAGCCCGGACTTCCGTTCTGCCTCAAGCGCCTTGCATCGGTGCTCGATGATGGCGTTGAGAGCCGCGTTGAAGGCAGCGGCGTCGCCCGTCACCAGGGACTGGGCGGCGTTGAAGCGCTCCGACTCGCCTCCATCCAAGGATCGCTCGAAGGCCTGCATCGTGCCCTCTATGTTCCCGGTGCCGCTCGCTAGGCAGGAGAGCGCCACGTGGTAGTGGAAGTGCTCCTCAGGCTCCATCCGGCGCATCCATTCCCCTGGCAGCAGGGGAAGCATTCGCTCCACCAAGTCGCTGGCCTGAGCAGCCACGGCATCGAAGAAGGGGACGGCCTTGCTTCGCGCTAGGTAGTACGCGTCCCGCTCGGAGCAGCCGCTCCGACGCTCCAGCAGTTCCAGGTAGATGGCCGCGCTCTGGCGCAGGGCCTGGAAGAAGGCCCGCGAGTCCATGTTGGCCAGCATCTCGCTGCATCCGACCTGCCGGATGAATGCGGCGGCCTCCAGCGCGAGCTTCGCATCCGGCCGTTCCGCTAGCGCCTCCAGCCGCTTTGCCGCGAGAAACCCGAGATTGCCTTGGAGGGTATTTGTCTGACGCTGTCCCATTGGTGGCTCCGAAGTGCTCAGCTCACGTCCGCGCCGAGCGGCAGGACGGCCAGCCCGGTGAGCCCCTCGTTCTGGATGGCCTCCACCAAGTCGGAGCGGATGATGATGAAGCGCGTGTACTCGGCGAGTCGGAAGAGCTTGGCGTCCAGGGGGATCTGATCCTCTCGTAGGTAGATGCTCCGGATGCCGTAGATCTTCCCAGGCTTATTTGGGTAGGTCTTGTATCTGGACTTCGCCAAATCGAAGCAGGCGACGCTGCGAAGTAGGTTGACGACGAAGTATCGTTCCTTCACCACCCGGCCCTGCTTGTCGTGGAGGATGAAGGGGAGATACTCGGCGGCCTCCTCTCCCACGCCGTGGGCCATGAGCACTTCCCGCGCGTTCGCGGAGACCTCAAGCACTGCGTCCGAGTTGTCGATGAAGTCGGTCAGCATGTCCCCGGACCGTGGGTGGACGGAGAGTACCGTGGAGGGGGGAAACAGGTTGCCCACCGGGACGGCGTTGGTCAGCCGGTAATAGTGCTCGACCTGATCCGGAAGGTCATGGACTTGGATGGCGCGCTCGTCCGGACTGCTGGACACCGTGAAGTAGCTGTATGCCATGGTTCACCACTTTACCGCGCCGAGCTTGCGCCCGGCAGTCATCCTCTTGGCCTTCTCGAAGAGGGTTTCGGAGATCTCGTCGAATTCGAGCTGGACCTCCCCCGGCTCAGGGTGTTCCTTACCGTCCTTGGTGGCTTCGTCGATCTTGGAGCGAATGGCCTTGAGTTTCTTCGACAAGGAATCTTGGTACTCCTTGTGAGAGGGGATGCCCCAGGGACAGTGCGCGGGCAATCCTACCACCTCGGCGACGATTTCCTGCTGCGGCAGCAGCATCATGTTCAGGCGCTTGTGGATGTTCCAGCGCGACATCAGGACGATCTTGATGACCTGCTCGGAGCGCGCTGTCTCGCCGCCGGCCTTGCCGACGATCCACTCCTCCACTGCGCCAATGGGGATCAGGTGGTGGTAGTTGTGGTCGTACGGGTACCACGCGCCGTGCCCGCCTCGCTTCTCGTCTTGCCGGGGCAGGAAGTTGGGCTGGTCCTTCTTGAGTGGGGGCTTGAGTGGGTTCTTGGGTGGGCTGCCAGGCTCAGGGACGGGGCAGACGTTGATCTTCCAGCCGTCTTCCCGCTTGAGCCAATAGAAGGCCGTCCTGGCGAGATTGACGTACTTCTCGATTCTGAAGCCTTCGGACTTGCGCACGCCTTCCGCAACGACACGCTCCCCGGCGGCCTTGACGTTCTGCAGGGCCGCATCCGTGATGTATTCGCCTTCCTTCACGTAGCCCAGAGTCTCGGCCTTGGAGCGGAAGTCCCCCGAGTACAGCGCGTAGCGGTTACCACCCTCATCCGCCGAGGCATAGAATCCATTGAGCGGGTAGTTGCAGGGATTCTTGTCCCAGCCTCCGTCCTCAATGTGGTGCCTCCAGATGCAGCCGTAGCCGTCCTTGTTGGACTTGTGATTGTTGGAGGGGCCGTCCCAGGTGGTGTGGTCGTCCTTGGGCCCGGTCTTCTGCTTCTTCTTCTTCGGCTTCTCTTCGGCCGGAACGGCCTTGCCCTTCTTGGCGGGAGCCCCCTTGCGCTTCCTGGGGTTCGGCTGCTGCGGCTTTGGGTTGTTGTCCATCGGCCCGCTCCTTTCAGGACTCAGGTGTTGGTATTGACGTTGGCCCGGCGGACGAGCGCCGAGGCCACCGCACCCGAATCTGCCTGGGACCAGACGAGTGCGGTGTCCCCGCTGGCTGGGTTCCGGAGGAAGGTCCGGCAGGCCAGCGCTAGGTGGATGGCTCCGCTGGCGGCCCCCGTGTCGCCTAGGGAGGTGGCAGGCCAGGACTGGCGCACTCCCTGGAAGGGGGGATGTTGGGAGAAGCGCACCAGGGCCGTTCCCCACTGGCGTGCCCTCCACTCCTCGCCATTGAGGTCTCCGTAGATGGTGTGGATTCGGGGTGCCTGGGCGGCCGTGGCTTCGATGGCATGAGCCAGCAGGAGTCCCGGAGGCTCGTCCCGGATTTCCCGTGGAGGCTCCAGGACCTCCACGGCGGTGACGAAACCGGCGGGAACGGCTTGGCGCCGCCGGGCTTCCGCTTCGGACTCTAGCAAAAGCGCCGCCGCCGCCTCTCCCGGCATCAGCCCCACAGGCCGCTCGGGCGTCTTCAGCCTCCGGTGAAAGGCCAGCCACTGCAGCTCATCCTCGCCCACGAGGCTGTCCACTCCCAGCACGAGGGCGCGGCGGACACGCCCGTGGGCGAGGGCTTCGGCGGCCTTGGCCACCGCGCTCAGGACGGACGTGTGTCCCTGTGGCACGAGCCGCTGGTGGTCCGGGGAAATGGCAAGCCCCTCGCGGCGGACCAGCTCGGCGCACAGGCGCGCACCGAGGAGCCGCTGGAGCGCCTCTCCGTCCTCCGCCTCTGCGACCCGAGGATGGGATGTGCCCACCCACAAAGCGGTGTCTCGCCAGAAGCGGGTGTCCGTGGCGTCCAGCCGCCCGTAGGTGAGCAGATCCTGTAGGGCAAGGGAGGCCAGATGGACATAGAGCCCGAGCCCTGCAAAGCCATCTGTCACACCAGTCATGGGGTGTCCCATGACTGCCTCAACGCTCAAGTTCTCACTGCTGGCCACATAGAAGTCCAGTGGAGAGGGGCGCGTGATACCTGCCCGGAGCGACGCACAGGCCGACACCACGTCGTACCCGATGGTGCTGACCAGGCCGAGCCCTGTGATGGCGAGGCGCATGGGAGAAATGGGTGCCACGCTGGGCGCTCAAGAGAGAACAGAGGATCGTGTACCTCAAGGGCAGAAAAGCCGCTTGAGAAGCTTGGGCTGCCGAGGGGTTCAAGAGTAGAGAATGATTGGGGGCGAGGCTGTACCACCTCAGTGGTATTGATGATGCACGGATCTGGATGTCGGGCCTGAGGTGGACCCCATCGTTTAAGACCACTTTTGGGGTTCCGCTATTTGCATCCGAGCCGACGGTGAGAGTGTATTGATACGTCGTCGTCGTGGTGGAGTCGAGGGGGCGTGGGGGAGACTGACAAGCTGTGGAGAACTGTGGAGGGCTGTGGATTGAGGCTGCCCGCTTCAGCACCCCCCCAGCTGGGTAAGGCTCTCGCGCTCCTGCACCGCTTCCAGCGCCACGCGTGCCTTGAACGCTGGGTCAAACCGCTTCCGATTCCTCTGCTTCATGCCGTCCTCCTACGGTAAACGGGGGTCGCCCCATCCTATGGAGAACTCGTCATACCAAACTGACACGCCAGCCGCTTGGAGACGCGAAGCCAAATCCCGCACGAAATCCTCTTTGTCCTCGCTCGCGTGGCTGATGAAGACATCGTGCATCTCGGGAGGGCACGCAGCCGAAATCGCCGTTTCCTTATGCTGAGACGCGATGAGGGCTGTTTGCATGCGCAATTGCTCATCCAGTTGACGCCTCTGGCGCTCACGTTCTTGGTGCGCTCTTTTGTCGGAGTCGGCGATCTTCTTACGCTCCTGTTGCTCCTCGCTGGATAAACGGTCCTGCTGGCGACTGAGATCAGCCGACTTACTCGCAACGCTTTTGGCGAGGTTGGCACGCTTCTTCGAGACAGCCGCGAGTTCTTTCTGTGCCTGCTCGACTGCGCGGAGGTACGATGATGCCGAAGAGATTGAGGTCGCGCGCTGCGCTCGAGCGGCCGCTTGGTTTATCTTCGCAGTGAGTTCCGCCTCCTTCTTCGCTTCTGTTGCATCCTTAGCTTTCAGATCGGCGATATCGCTCTGCAGGTAGGCAACCGTGCTGCGTGTCGAGGAGATGGACATCGGGCGTTCCTATGATTCTTGCGGAATGCGGAACAACCGTAGGGCAAGTCGGCCATTCTGCAAAGACGCCGATGCGGGCCGGCGGGTGCCCATGACGAAGCGGCTGGCAGCCAATCGGCATCTGAAGGGAACGCGTGTCCTCTACCGCAACAACGGCCAACGGGCGACCCGGACGGTTGTCTCCCGCAGGATGGAGAAGGCGCAGAAGAGGGCTGGGTTGCCGGTGACACGAGCGCTCCACATTCTCCGGCACACCTTCTGCTCGCGGCTGGCGATGCGAGGGGCACCTGCCAAGGCCCTCCAGGGTTGGCCGGGCACGAGAACCTCTCCACCACTCAGCGGTACATGCACCTGTCTTCGGCGGCCAAGGGCGCAGCGTTTGGCCTGCTAGATGAGTACGGGACCTCAACCCGTAACCCGAGTCAGTGGATGGGGACCTCGGTCTCGTTGTTGCGCTGGGCGGCCCGGCGCGAGAGCTCGGTGAGCCAGGAGCGCGTCAGCGGTGTCTCGCTCTGGCTGCCCGTGAAACGCTCCGGGTGGCTGTCCTGTGGCAGCTGCCGGTTCACGTACGCCAGCAGCGACGCCGTCAGGTTCGGCGCCAGTGCGCGCGCCACAGCCCCCAGCTTCGCCGGCAGGCCCACCAACACCTCCGCGTCTCCTCGCCTGCACGCCTCGATGATCTTCTTCGCCGCCCGCTCTGCGTTGATCGACAGGCCTGGCAGTGAGTCGCTCACGTAGAACCACGCGTACTCCTTCTCGTGGTCGCCCTTGAACGTGGCGTTGCGCGGGCTGCCCGTGCGCATCAGCCCCGGGCACACCGTCGTCACCTTGATGCCATCCTGCGCCAGCTCCGCCCGCATCCCGTCCGACAGGCCCACCAGCGCGAACTTGCTCGCGCTGTACGGCACCAGGTGAGGCACGCTCACCTTCCCGCCAATGGACGAGATGTTGACGATGCGCCCCTCGCTGCGCCGCTTCATCTCCGGCAGCACCGCCAGCGTCGTGTAGAGCGGCGCCCACAGGTGCGTGGCGATGGCCTCCTCGAAGTCCTCGATCGTCATCGACTCGAGCGGACCCGTCTGGATGATGCCCGCATTGTTTACCAGCACGTCCACCGCGCCGAACCGCTCGTGCACCGCGGAGACCATGGCCTCCACCTGCACCGGCTCCGTCACATCACACGGCACCGCGAGCACCTCTCCGCCCAGGTGCTCCAGCTCCGTCCGCGCCCGCTGGAGCGTGGTCTCCTCCCGGCCGCAGATGACCACCCGCGCCCCCTCCTTCAGGAAGTCGCGCGCGAGGATCAACCCCAGCCCTCGGGAGCCCCCCGTGATGAGCACCGTCTTGTCCCGGAAGCTCAGGCGCGGGCGCACCAGGGCGCGCAGCCCCAGCGCCAGGCCGACGCCCGCGGCCGTCAGCGTGCCCAGGGTGAGACGGGGGAATTCCTTCGTGTGGCGCTCGGCCATGGCTCAGACTCCATGAGGGTTCGTGGGCTGGGGGACAAGGGCTCGGCTCAGGGCGCGAACGCTCCCGTGCTCGCATCAGGCCCGGTGAGGCGATCGAGGACCATCCGCACCTCTTCCAGCTGCTCGGGTGTGAAGGCGTGCAGCCGGAGGATGCCCTGCGTGTCGAAGACCAGGTACCCCGGGTGGGAGTCCACGCCGTACGCCTGGGCCATGGAGCCATCATCCACCGCGATGGGGTGCCGCAGCCCGTGCCTCCGAGCGAAGAACTCCACGGCGTTGGTGTCGCGCAGCTCGTCCTCCGAGTGCGTTACGTCCACTCCGATGACCACCAGCCCCCTGGGGCCATACTCGAGTATCCAGTCCTGCACCTGGGCCAGCTGTCCAATACAGTCCTCACAGTCCATGGACCAGAAGTGCAGCAGGACCGGGCGGCCGCGCAGCTGCGAGACATGGACGGGGGCGTTGATCCAGCCCCCATCGGGATCCAGCAGCGTGAGGGGAATGTGGTGCTCATCGTCTAAGGCCATGGGAGTGCTCCGCGAAAAGACGTTTGACCGGACGTGACTCAAGCTATGCATCGGGGGTCGGCGTCCCCCATGCCGGCCCCAGGCCGGGCTCGTCTGCCTGGGTGGAGGGGAGAGGAGGCGCCCAGGCAGCCAGGCAGCCAGGCAGCCAGCCGGCGCTAGAGGAGGACACTCCGTGCGAATTCCTGACTTCAAGCTGGAGCGCTACTTCTCGCGGTGGGAGTTCTCCGCGCCCTACCTGCTGTGCACCTCGGACATCGAGGGCTGGCGCATGTCGGAGCTGCTGGAGCTCGCCGATCCCGAGGCCCGGGCCCGGTGGGAGTCCCTGACGCTCGGCTACACCGAGTCCACCGGCCTGGCTGCCCTGCGCGAGGCCATCGCCAGCCTCTACCCAGGGCTGTCCGCCGGGCAGGTGCTGACCTTCGCTGGCGCCGAGGAGGCCGTGTTTGTCCTGATGAACGTGCTGCTCGGGGCAGGCGACCATGCCGTGGTGACATGGCCGGGCTACCAGTCCCTCCATGAGGTGGCGCGGGCCACCGGCGCGGAGGTGACGCTGCTCCCCCTGAAGGAGGAAGAGGGCTGGGAGCTGGACCTCGGCGCCGTGCGACAGGCGCTCCGGCCGAACACCCGGCTGCTCGTGGTGAACTTCCCTCACAACCCCACGGGGGCGCTGCCGGGGCCCGCGACTTTTGAGGCGCTGTGCGCGCTCGCCGTGGAGCGCGACATCTATCTGTTGTCCGATGAGGTGTACCGCCTGCTGGAGCACGCGCCGGCCCGGACGCTGCCCGCGGCGGTGGAGCGCACCTCGCGGGGCATCAGCCTGGGGGTGATGTCCAAGGCGTTCGGGCTGGCGGGCTTGCGGGTGGGGTGGCTGGCGTGCCGGGACGCGGAGCTGCTGCGCCGGTGTGAGGCGTACAAGGACTACACCACCATCTGCAACAGCGCCCCCAGTGAGGTGCTCTCGCTGATCGCCCTGCGCGCCCGGGAGAAGGTGCTGGCACGCAGCCGAGCCATCCTCGACGACAACCTGAAGCGGCTGGACGCCTTCTTCGCGCGCCGCGCGGACACCTTCCACTGGGTGCGGCCCCGCGCGGGCAGCGTGGCCTTCCCGCGCCTGCTGTGGGACATGCCCGTGGCCGCGTTCTGCCAGGCCCTCGTCGAGCGCGAGGGCGTGCTGCTGCTCCCAGGAGACGTCTACGACTTCCCGGGCAACCACTTCCGGCTGGGGCTGGGACGCACCCAGCTCCCGGAGGCGCTCGCGCGGCTGGAGCGCTTCTGCGATGCAACCTCCGGCTGAGGCTCGCATGACGCCGCCGAACGAGTGCCCGCTCATGATCAGAAGGCCCCACTCTGCCCTTTTGGGTACTTGCGAACCATGGATCGGTGGGGAAGCTTGCCTCCAGCGATGGGCACCCTGGTGAGCCAGCTGGCGGATGTGCTTGAGGCGAAGTGCGAGGAGCTCACCCAGCGCTGGGCGGACCAGCTCTTCGCCGCCGGTGTGCCCGAGTCCCTCCATCGTGAGGACGTCATCGATTCGATGGGGGAGTTCCTCACGGAGCTGGTCGAGGCGCTGCGCCGGGAGCAGGGCTTGCACCCGCACTCCCAGTCGGCGGAGGCGAGTGCCATCGCCAAGGGGCACGGCAAGCAGCGCTTCGGCTTGGGGTACGACCTGGGGGCCGTCATGCGCGAGTACGGCACGCTGCGTGACATCCTCTTCCAGCTCATCGAAGAGAGGGGGCTCTCGCCGAGCGTCCGGGAGTTCCGCGTCCTCTCCCAGTACCTCACGGCGGGAGTCTCGGACTCGGCCACTCAGTACGCCCTCGAGCGGGAGGAGGCCCTTCGCAAGCAGACGGCCACGCACCTGGGCTTCCTCGCCCACGAGCTGCGCAACCCGCTGTCCTCCATCCGCCTCTCCCTGGCCACGCTGCAGCACCGGGGGGAGCTGCCGCAGGGGCGCGCCATGGAGCGCGTCCACCAGGGGCTGCAGCGGCTGAGTGAGCTCATTGACAACTCTCTGGTGGAGATTCGGATCGCGGCCCTCCCAGGGGTGCGGCGCGAGGAGGTGGCCATCGACGAGCTGCTCCACGCCCTCGAGGAGGAATCCGCTGCGGAGGTGGAGAGCAGGGGCCTGAGGGTGTCCGTTGAGGTGGAGCCTGGGCTGCGCCTGAGTGCGGATCCGCGGCTGTTGCACTCGGCGCTCTCCAACCTGGTGCGCAACGCGGTGAAGTTCACCCATGAGGGGGGCGCCATCTACCTGAGGGCCAAGAAGGACGACACTCGCATGGTCCTGGAGGTGGAGGACGAATGCGGGGGGCTGCCAGAGGGCAAGGTGCAGAGCCTCTTCAATCCCTTCGTCCAGGTCGGGAAGGACCGGAGCGGCTTCGGCTTGGGCCTGGCCATCGCCAAGCAGGCCGTGGAGGCCCACCAGGGCGAGCTGCGCGTCCACAACCTGCCGGGCAAGGGCTGCGTCTTCGTTCTGGATCTCCCCAAGGATCCAATTCCTCCCAAAGAGTAGGCAGCGCTGCGCCAGGGTGGGGCGCGCTTCACCCTGGGTTTTCCGAGACCATTGACGCGCCGGGCCAGATTGTTCACGACAAACTCAGTGTGCGCGGACTCTCGCTTTTCCAGGGAGTGGGAGCGTAGATTGCGCGCGCTCTCTTGCCGGGCCTCTGGCCGGGCGGGGGCTCTCTCTCTCGCAGCCTTGAGCCGGAGGCGCTCGCATGAAGACGCTGATCAGCACAATCCTTGTCGCAGCCACGATCCTGGTAGCCCCTGAGGCTGCCGCCACCAACTACACGCTGTGGATCCACGGCCGGAACGGCGGCTCCACGCAGGCCGGCAACTATGGCGACTTCAGCTACTGGGGCCCCAGCTCCACCGCGGCCGGCGTGAACAAGAAGGCCGTCAACTGGGATGGGCGCCAGAGGATCGGCGGCCAGAACTACCGCGTCCGCGATGCCCTGGACTGCTTCTGCACGGGGGCCAACTGGTGCTACATCGCCGCTCACAGCGCCGGCAACCTGCAGATCGGCTACGCGCTGTCGCTGTACGGCGGCTCGGCCCGCTACAAGAAGAACGCCGTCCCCAACTCCAGCGGCGTGTGCGGCAACACGGACGGCACCACGCAGACGGGCTGGAACATCCGGTGGGTGGACGTGGCCTCGGGCGCGGGCGGCGGCAGCGAGCTGGCGGACCACGGTGACTGGGCCATGAGCGAGCCGCTGGTGAGCGACCTGGTGACCACCACGGCGCGCGCCATGTACAACCACAACACCACGCGCTCGGTGTGGTTCTACATGTTCGCAGGCTCCAAGGGCACGGCCTACTCGGGCATCCTCCCGGGCCAGGACGATGAGGCGGTGGCCTACCACACCACGGGCGGCGTCTCCGGCAGCTCGGGTGGCTCCTACTGCAACCCCGGTGACTGGTTCTGCGGCGGCACGCTCAACACGGGCACCGCCGCGTGCAGCGACGGCCGCGCCAAGTGGAGCTACCACACGGTGGAGTTGCGCGATGACGGCGAGTCCTACAACCACTACGCCAACGGCAACTGGGGTGGCATCGTCGGCCCCGTGCGCTCGGACATCGTGACGTACGCCAAGTAGTCCGCCATGGCCGTGAACAGTCCCACTCCGCCTCCCTCCTCCCCGCCAAGCCGCGCGCTGTGGTTGTTGGCGCTCGTGCCGCTCGTGCTCGGCGGGGTGGGGTGGTGGAGCTGGGGGCCAGGTGAGGCTGGGCCGGACGAGGCGGAAGCGGCCTCGTCTTCGCCTGGAGCAGGGCAGACTGCGGGGGCTCCAGGTTCGCGGGCCTCGGCAGTGGCGCCTTCGCCGGGTGCGCCTGGCAAGGTGGCTACGACGGTCGCGACACCACCTCGCTCTCGTGAAGAGGAGGAGCGCGAGGCGCAGCGCATGCTCTGGGAGAAGCGGCTGGAGCGGGCGAAGTTCTCGCGTGACACGTACATCCAGGGCACGCGCTACCCGCCGGAGTCCCGGCACATCCGCGAGCACCCGGATCAGGAGCAGCCTGCGGCACCGGAGCGCACGCGATCGCTGAAGCGTGACAGCGCGGACGTGCAGCTCCGGCTGAAGCAGGACAAGGTCTTCGTCGCCGGGGACGAGGTGGTGACCTTCAGCGTGGGCTGTGAGGGCCAGACCCGCCAGCCGCTGCCGTGCCAGGTGACGAATGCCATGGCGCACGAGGCGGAGCACATGCTCGGGGGGCAGCCCCCCTTGGCCGCGGTGCCGCTGGTCTTCGTGGATGACGGTACCCAGGGAGATGCGCTGGCCCGGGACGGCATGCTCACCGCCAGCTTCCAGCCCTCCAAGCAGGGCTTCCCGCTGTTCTCCGGCACGCTGCGCATCTCGTTCCAGGTGCGCTCGGGCAGCTCGGAGGGGAGTGCCTTCTTCGACATCCTCTATACGCCCGTGCCTCCCGCGCGCTTCACCGGCAAGGTGCGCGAGGTGGTGGAGCGCGGCTCGCTGCAGCTGTACCTGGGGATTCAGGTGCGCATGGCCGGGCGCTATGTGGTGGCTGGGCGCGTGGATGACGAGGCCGGGGTGCCGTTCGCCTACGTGTCCTTCAACGAGGAGCTCCCAGAGGGCGCGCAGGAAGTGAAGCTCACGGTCTTTGGCAAGCTCATCCTGGACGAGGCGCCCACGTTCCCGCTGAAGCTGCGAGACGTGGAGGGCTTCCTGCTCAAGGAGAGCGGGGATCCGGACCGCGAGCTGCTGACGGCACTGCGGGGCTACGTGCACACCACGCGCGAGCACCCCAACAATGTCTTCTCCTCCGAGGAGTGGCAGAGCGAGGAGCGCTCCCGCTACATCAACGAGTTCACCAAGGACGTGGACGAGGCCCAGAAGGAACTGGACGCGCTCACGGGGAAGCCGGGAGCTCCCTGAGCGAGTGTTCCGGATGGCCGAGGGAGCGCGGCGAGTCAGTACTGCACGCCGTCCAGCTTCTCGAGGGTGGCCTTGATGGCTTCTGGGGTGGTGCCGCTGCGCTTGGCCAGTGCTGGAGCCGCGAACGTCACAGCGACTGTTGACGGTGGATCCTCCGCAAAACCCTCCACCTCGATTCGACCAATGTCCCCAGGCCACTGGACGGTGCGGAGTTCATGGTACCGCTGCTTCGGCTCAAGAACGGTGAAGCAAGGCCAGGGAGGGAAGCGCAGGGTGCGGACGTCACACTCAAGGAACCGGCACCCGTCCAGTTGCGCAGCGGTGAAGTCGCAATCCTGGATGTGGCCCGGTGGCAAGGAGTCAGGCCAGAGCCCGAAGTCGTTGCCGCCAAGGCGCCCGGTGAAGCGACACCCTTCCAAGCGGGCATGCTCCCAACGAAAGTTCTTCAACTCCTTCTTCACGTTGAAAGTGCAGTTGATGAAGTGTGCCTGGGGAATGACCAAGTTGCGTCCAGAGACTCTAAGGATGAGCGTGCAGTCCTTGAGCGTCAGATCCGGGCCTAGGAAGTAGACGACGCCAGGATGGAGTTCGAGCCGCTCGTTCTCAATGACCCGGTTCTCAAGATTGACTTGGCTCACAACCGCGCTCCGATCAGAAGGAGATGAGACGGAAGAGTTCCTCCGCCATGCGCCGACCGTGCATCTCCATATTCCATTTTGTGCCCGAGAGGATCTCGTACTGAAGCCCCGTCGCGGGGTCGACCGCATCAACCCCCTTGTTCGGGCTCCACCGCAGCTGCGTGAACTGATCTCTCAGCTGCTTTTCCACGAACCTCCCGCGGGCCATGCGCTCCTGGAGGTGTGCCTTCAAGTACTGACCTTGCTCTCTGGCTCGTCGGATGGCGGTGCGCTCCGGTCCGCTGAGTTGGCCCGGATTCCAGTTCTTGGCGGCTTGCCGCGCTGCGGCCTGGAGCTGATCGCCTACTGGGTCCGCCGCTGGGATCTTCTTCAACGATGTGTTGGCCGGCACGTGCCAGCGCTGGCCGTTGATGAAGACCTGCAGGTTGCCGAGATGGTGGCGGATGATCGTGACCACCGAGCGTGAACCGGTGGCTGTCGCAGCCCCCTCGGCAGCAGCGGTGCGCCCCAGCACGGAGAAGGTGCCTTCGGAGGAGATGGCCACCTCCTCCACCTGGGCGACCTTCTGCAACGACACTCCCTGAGCCTCCGCTCGCGCCGCCGCGCGCGAGAAGGCGGGCAACTGGGGAAGCTTCTTCGCGAACTTCGCTACCGTGCCACCCAGCGCAGCCGTGACCAGCATGACCAGCACGCGTGACGTGTTGTCCCCCAGGACGCGGCCGTACTTCTCTCCGGCCGCGCGCACCTGGGTCACGGAGGAGGCGCCGTCTACCTCCCTCGCCAGACGCGCCCAGCCGTCCATGAGGTTCCAGACGGTGCCGACGCCCAGCCAGGCGATGAGGCCCACGGTCAGCGCAGCGGCCAGGACTTTGGACACGGGCTCGGGCAGTACCCACATCATGAGGTACACGGCACAGGTCCACACGATCATGGAAAGCACGGCCGCGGGCTCCACCATCTCCTTCAGGGAGTGCTTGATCTGTTGGAGCGCCGGAGCCAGGCCGATGGCCAGCGCCAGGACGCGAGCATCCTCGCGGGTCAAAGAGGGGCCATCGGTCTGCAGACGCAGGCAGTCCGCGCCAGCGCTCAGCTCATGGCAGACGCGCGCGTACTCGCGATTGAGCTCCTCGGCGAGGGAGGAATCCAGCCGGCTGTTCTCGTCCAGTGGCGTCAGGCGGACCACGCGGCCCGCCTCGACCTCTGCCAGCAGGCTGCTCTCCATGGGCTGGGACAACATCCACTGTGCCGACTCCTTGGGGAGAGCGGAGAGCGGCACCTCAGGAAGCATCGTCCTCATCGCGCGGTGGAAATCCTCCCGGGCTACCTCCTCGGGCCCTGAGTCCGGGTCGCTCACGGTGAAGCGGTGTGCCTCGTATCGGAGGGCGGCCAGCTCCCGCTCATAGGGGTCAATGTCCGCAGGGAGCGGGTGAGGCGTTGTGGCGCAGGCGGTCAGTAGTGCCAAAGCGAGCGCATCCAGGCGGCAGCCTTTCACAGGGAACCTCCGGCGGCGGGAGGGCCTCAGGGTACGGTGGCACCTGAGCGGAGGCGAGGACGCGCCGGGTTTCATCCAGCGTCCATTCTGCGGAGTCCTGGAGCGCCGTTGCACTGACTCGGCGGAGCTCTGCGCCTACTGGGAAGTGTCGAGCTCCGTCGCTTCAACGGAGCCCGGAGGCGCCAGCGCGCCCAGCATCGCGGCGCTGAGCGCCGGGTCTGCCGGTTCGGAGCCTCCCACGAAGAGGCTCGCGCCCAGCTCCCGGGCCTCCGCCAACGCCTCCGCCGGCGAGAGCTCCTCCGAGCGGATCCTGTCGAAGAGCTCGTCATTGGCCAGCACCGCCACGGCCCGTGCCGCGCTCGAGGCGAGGAGCGCTGCCGCGGCAGAAGGTGTGTCCGCGGAGAGTGTCTGGCCAAAGATCGTCTGCCCATGCTCCATGAGCGCCGCCGCCACCGCGTCCCACGGGAAGGCTCCCATGGCGCCGCCCACGAGCAGCACGCGGAGCACCTCCGCGCGGGCCTCGGCGTCCGCACCCCGGAGGGCTTCCACCTGCGCCGCGTCCTCGAGCACGTCCGCCCAGGCCGTGCCGAGCCCCTCCACCTCTCCCCGGAGGAGCAGCGGCATCAGGTCTTCCACCAGCATGGCCGCCTCGTCTCCGAGCCCCGCGAGCTGCGCCGCGTAGAGCTGCGTGAGCGCCGCCACCAGCTCGCCGAGCGCTCGTGGCGCCATGCCCAGGCCGGGAACTCCCAGCACCTCGCCGGCCAGGGCCCCCAGCGGGAGCCGCCCTCCCGCCACGAGGCCATCCACCCCCCGAGTGACACTGCGGAAGATCATCCCCGCCGCCGCCGTCCCGAGGGGGCCTCCCAACGCCATGCCGATCAGCCCCACGCTCGTGGAGAGCAGCTCGCGCGCCACGCCGTCCACCGCGCTCACGGTTCCCGGTGGCTGCTCGCGGCGGGCCAGCGCATCCTCCGTGAAGGGCGTCAGGTTCTGGAAGAAGGCCTGGTGCTGGAGGCCCCCCAGCACCAGGGTCTGCGCCACCTGCCGTGGATCGGTATCGGCGTCGAGCTGTGTGGCGAGCGTCCGGAGCCCCGCCGCCGTCATGTCCGCGAAGGCCCGCCGCGAGGCGCTCACAGGGGAGTCCTCCAGCACCGCCCCGAAGAGCTCCTCGGCGAGCGACTCCAGGAACCGCGCGGCTTGATCCGGACGCAGCACGTGGGGCACGAGCACCGAGAGGGCCTGGGCATCCACGGGCTGTGTGAGCGTCGCCAGCTCCGGCAGGCGGGAGACCAGCGCCACCGGGAAGCGCGCGATGGGGGCCACCTGCTCCGGAAGGAACGTCTGGAGCGCGAGCTGGGCCTCGTGGGCCGCCGCGCTGGTGAGGTTGCCCCCGTACATTGAGAGCAGGGCCAGGGGCAGCTCGGCCCTCAGCAGGAAGAAGGAGAGGTTGGCCCGGCGCTGCTCAGCCGTCAGCCGCGCGTCGCTCAGGAGCTGCTCGCCCACGGGGTCCGAGAGCAGCGCCACCCACTGCACCATGTCCTGGGTTCGCGCCTCCTCGTCGCCAGGGTACCGCAGGCTGGCGAGGCAGGCCGCCAGCCCCGAGCGGAACTCCTGGCTCTGGAGCGCCCGGGCGTCCGCCTGAAGAAAGGCCTGGGTGAGCAGCACGTCCGTGGAAGGCTCGCGCGGCAGGTTCGCCACCGCGTGCAGCAACAGGCCCATGATCGCGGGCCCCGAAGGAGGCGCCGTGTTCGACGAGCTCTCCATCACGCCTGCATCACGGACCGGACGAAGTCCCCGAGGTTCCCCTCGCCGATGCGCTGGAGCAGGGCCTGGGCCGCCTGCGGACTGCCAGAAGCCGCCAGCGCCGCGCCGCGCGTGTAGGCCGGTGCCTTAGGGACGTCTGGCGCCTGGCTCTTCTCGTACAGCGCGGTGGCCACCTGTGCCTGCTGCTCGGGCGTGCCACGCCGGGCCACCTGCTCGCCCACCTCCAGCGGGCTGCGCTCCTCGGCCAGCTCTCCCGCAGGGCTCAGCTGCGCCTCCAGCTCCTCGGGCGCCAGCGGTGCGGCGTCCTCAGCCGCCGCGAGGAGCTCCGCCACCGGCTCGCCGCTCGAGGGGAGATCCTCCAGCGATGGCATGAAGCCATCCGTGGCCACCGACGGTTCCGGCGTGGAGTCCGTCTCCACAGGGAGATCATCGAGCGACGGCATGAAGGCATCGCTCGGCGCGCTCTCCATGCTCGAGGCCTCGAGCGTGTCCGGGTTTGCCAGCTCCGAGAGGACCTCGTTGCGCGCGTCCCCCTCGGGCATCGCCAGCACGAGCTCCACATCGTCGCGCGACAGCGTCAAGGCGCGCTTCAGGTCCGGGTGCGTGCTCTCCCAGGCCTGGGCATCCGCGAAGCGGTTCTCCGGAGCCTCGGGATCGGTCACGGAGCCATCCGGGTGCTGGATCACCGAGCGGCCGCCTTCCCCCTCCTTGGGCGTGTAGAGCAGCACCGAGTCCGCTTCCCCCGCCAGCTCGAACGACTTCTCCAGGTCGGCCGTGGCGCTCAAGCCCGGGCGGCTCCCGCTGTCCGAGTCCTGCCGCGCCTGCGCCTCCTGAGAGGCCGTGGGCGCCGAGCGGGAGCGCCATGCCTCCCAATAGCGAGCCGGAGGCGGGGGGATGTTCGTCCCCAGCAGGTACTGGTAGCGCGGCAGGCGGGCCTGGAAGTCGCTGTGACCCGTGTAGGCGCTCATCGGGTCCGACGATCTTCGCGGGCGCCCGGACAGGTTCGGCGCGTGCGACTCGAGCAGGGAGTGCTCGGCCTCCTGGGCCGACTGGAAGTCGCTGTGATCAGAGAACCCCCGCCGCACCGGCTCCACGGGATCCAGGGGCTTGTGTCGGATAGGCGCCGTCACCTCGAGGCGCGCGGCCCACGTCGCCGCGGAGGAGATCCCGGAAAGAATCCGGCGGATGGAGCTCATGCGTTCACCTCTCGCGGGCGAAGGATCGGCTGCATCTGCATTGTCATGCCGAACCCCTGAAAGTTGCTACCCCTACGTCGGTCGAGCACTCCTACACCGCGTGACTCTGGGGGATCAGCGCCTCATAGGGTATAGAGTCTCCAGCACTGCTATCCGCCGAGAGCCCGAGCTGGGGTGGTCGGACCCCGGACGTTGGTGTCGTTTCGCATGCTTGGAGGTGGCCCCCTGCTTGCTGTCCCAGGGGGGAACATGGAGGACGGGATGCGAATCGAGAGCGCGGGACAGACACACGTTGGCAGGCGATCCCACAACGAGGATGCGTACTGTGTCCGGAGCGATCTGGGCCTGTTCGTCGTCGCCGACGGGCTGGGAGGACAGGCCGGTGGCGAGGTGGCCAGCCGCTGCGTGGTGGACACCTTCTCCGAGTTCGGCGAGCGCATCATGCGCGACGCCGAGGCCACCTTGCCCCATGACTTCAATGCGCGGCTGAGCCGGGAGGAGAACCTGCTGCTGGCGTGCACCGCCATGGCGCAGCGCGCGCTGCAGACGCGCCGAGTGGGGTACCTGCGGGACATGGGCTCCACGGTGGTGGCGCTCGCCATTGGCGAGAAGGGCGGGGCCGTCGCCCACGTGGGGGACAGCCGCCTCTACCGGCTGCGCTCGGGCCAGCTCGAGGCGCTCACCCAGGATCACTCCGTCACCGAGGAGCTGCGCGCGGCCGGGCTGGAGCCACCTCCGCGAGGGCAGAGCGCCTTCGGCCACATCATCACCCGGGCCCTGGGGACGGAGCGGGCCGAGCCCACCGTGCAGCGGCTCGAGCTGCGCCCGGGGGATGTGTTCCTGCTGTGCTCGGATGGCCTCTATGAGCCGCTGGGCCCCGAGGGCATCACCGCCGGCCTCTCCAAGCCCTCCGTCAAGGAGGCCAGTGAAGTCCTCGTCACCAACGCCTACGAGGCGGGCGGCCGCGACAACATCACTGCCGTGGTGGTGCGCGTGGCCAGCGCCTGGTCTCCCACTCAGGGCCTCATCTAGGCGGAGCCCTCCTCGCGGGCTCGAGCACCAGCGCCAGCAGCGAGTCCACGCTCCGGTGGCACTCGACGGGGTGGCGCAGAGGCAGGTGCGAGTGGATCTCGTACCGGTTGCGCCGCCCATCCCGTGAGCGGGTGAGGTAGCCGGCCTCCTCTAAATCCGCGACGATCTTCTGCACCGCTCGCTCAGTAATGCCCACCTTTGACGACACGTCCCGCATCCGAGCCTCGGGGTTCAAGGCGAGGCACAGCAGCACGTGGGCGTGGTTGGTGAGGAAGGTCCACGGGGCCTCGTTTCCTGGTCGAGGGCTCATGGAAGGACATTCTAACGACCGCGCCCGTGCGGCGCGGGCCCTCTAGGGAAGGCCCAGCTTCGCCTTGATGCGCTCGATGAGGGCCTTCTCCGAGTCCGCGAAGGATCCATCGGAGACGGCCAGGGCCCGGATGGCATCCAGCACGTCATCCGGCCGGGTGCGGAGGATCTCCAGGTCCGGCTCGGGCAGCGGGCCACCGGCCTTGAGCGTTGTCAGGAGCGACTGGAGCTCCAGCTCGGGCACGGACCAGCTCCGGCCCAGGCCGAAGATGACCAGGTGCTCGGCGTGGGTGAGCTCGCGGTCGCTCCAGGCGACCTGGAGCAGCAGCTTGATGACCTCGGTGTTGAAGCGATCCTCGGTGGAGGGCGTCATCCGTCATTCCCCAGGGCAAGAGCGGTGGGACTCTATACCGGAGGAGGGGCGAGGTGGTGCTCGCCCCACGCTCCGGGAGGAAGTCTCAGGAGCCAGGGGTCTCCGCCGCGGTGACCTGCGGCTCCTGCGTCGCCTCGGCGGCGGCCTTGATGCCCGGCTCGGGCGGGATCTCGGCCTTCAGGCCCGGCTCGGGCGCCGCCTGGGGCTTTGTCTCGGCCTTGGCCTGGATCATCGCGTCCACGGGGAGTTTGCGGGGCGGCACCACGACGGGGGGAGGGACGGGGCAGCGCGTGCAGGGGCCTCGCAGCGGCACCGAGAGCACCTGGCCAATGCGCAGGAAGCTGCCGCGGATCCGGTTCACGTTGCGGATCGACGGCACGGTGGAGTTGTAGCGCATGGCGATGGCGCCGAGCGTGTCGCCCGAGCGCACCCGGTGCATGGCGATGTTGTGCTCCGGCTGCAGCGCGAGCAGCGGCGCGATGCGGCGCCCCAGCTCCTGGGCGCGGGGGTTGAAGAAGCGGACGTGGAAGTGATCTCGGTGTCCACGCGCGTGCTTGATGATCGAGTGCTCGCCCGCGTGGAACAGCGAGTCGAGCCACGCCTTGTCCTCGCCGATCTTCATCGCGTGCTCGAAGAGGACCTTCTGGACGCGGCGGTCGACGAGGATCACCTGCACGTCGGCATGGGTGACGAGCGCGCGGATGAGGGCCCAGTTCATCACCGGGTCGATGTAGTTCTCGCGGGCCCGGGCCCGCACCACGTTGCCGTTGGGGTAGAAGAAGCCCAGGTCCACGTCCCGGCCGTTCTGGTGGCTCTTGTGGGGCCGGATGTAGCCGCCGTCCCGGTTGCTGATCTGGTTTACCCGGAGCAGGGGCGCATCGGGGTAGCGCGCCCGGAGCTCGCGGATGACCTGGGTGAGGTAGTGGACGGTCTCCTCGGTGGTCCAGGCCTTGTCGGGCGAGACGACGGTCCAGTCCGAGCCCTCCGGGAAGCGCACGGCATTCACCATGCGGCCGCTGTGCACGAAGCCCACGGACACCGAGCCCAGGGCGGCCGGCTCCTCCTTCCACCGACGCTCCAGCTCCGCGTCGGACAGCTCGGCGGTGTACTGCACCTCGGGGCTGCCAGTGATGGCCTCGGGGCCCTCCGTCTCGTCCGACTCGGCCGAGTCGAACCCAACGGCCTCGGGCGAGTCGTTGTCTGAGTCCGAGTCCGGGTCGTTGTCGTCAGCCGCCTCGCCTTCAGCGGGCGCCTCCGCCACGTCCGCGCTCTCCGGAGGCTGCCCCAAGGAGGGTTCCACCCCTGCCGCCACCTGGGACAGGCTCCCTGTCTCGGTGGCCATGGGCGTGGCGGCGGGCAGCGCCGGGGTCGCCGCCTCGGCATGCTCGGGGAGCGCCGGCGGGGCGGTGGGAGGGACAACGTGCGCGGCACAGGCGGCGCACAGCAGCAGTGGGAGGCAGGACAGGAAACGCACGCGGCCCGAAGAATTACCCGAAATGAGCCAAACCTGAAGTCGACGGCTTCCGGAGATCCATCGCGGCGGGTTCCTGGAACCGCGGAAGGCAGGCAAGGGAGCAAGCCACCCCCCTCGGGCTTTCCCTGCTTCGCTCCTGGATTCAGCGGGGGTACTGGCCTCCTGGCCTGTCGTGTGCCCCAATGTGCTCGCGGGGCTGGCCGGTGTCCTGGAGGGTCCATTTGGAAGTGATGCTGGTGAAGATTCCCCCCCTCCTTGGAGAGGAGCTGGAGCGCCGGATTCAAGGCGAGGGCGGGGGGAAGCCACGACACTCCGTGCTTCGGACCCAGGGGCCGGAGACGCTTCCCGAGCTCCTTCCACCTGGGCTCACCGTGGTGGGCGACGCGGGGGGGCCGCTGGAGGAGCTGGTCGGCCTCTGCCAGCAGCTCCATGCGCGCCGGGATCCCTCCCGGACCCACGTGGTGCTCTTGACGCGCCGCGACTCGGCCGAGCTGGAGCGGTTGGCCCAGGCGGGCGTGGACGAGTTCGTGGCACCTCCGGGTGAGGCCTGGGGCGCCCGGCTCATGGCGCTCGAGCGGCGGCTGGCCCTGGAGGAGACGCGGCCGCGGCTCGTCCCGGAAGAGTCGCTCCAGGCGCTGCGGACCAAGCTGGAGCAGGCGCGGGACTTCCTGCGCAACGCGCTGGAAGCGCTCCCGGATGCCGTCTTCGTCAAGGATCGCGAGCACCGGTGGGTGGCCGTGAACAGCGCCTTCTGCCGGCTGTTGGGGCTCCCCGCGGAGCAACTGCTCGGCAAGTCCGATCATGACTTCCTGCCCGCCCCTCAGGCGGACATGTACTGGGAGCAGGACAATCAGGTCTTCCGCACGGGCCAGCCCCTGGAGACCGAGCAGACCTACGAGGACGCAGAGGGGACCCGGCTCCTCAGCACGAAGAAGGCGGCGTTCACCGGGGCCACAGGGGAGCCATTCCTCGTGGTCGTCATCCGCGACATGACGGAGCGCAGGCGGCTGGAGGTACAGCTCCGGCAGGCAGACCGGATGGCCTCGGTGGGGACGCTGGCCGGGGGCGTGGCGCACGAGATCAACAACCCCCTCGCGTA
>Ga0190275_10001038_pt1 | contig 21402 bp, 19 predicted proteins | sample Popmic550T_FD_133745 | JGI IMG/M metagenome (GOLD analysis project Ga0190275, IMG submission 133745) | Populus adjacent soil microbial communities from riparian zone of Yellowstone River, Montana, USA - 550 T | ecosystem: Environmental > Terrestrial > Soil > Riparian zone > Trees stand | place...
ATCCTGCTGGCGGTCCTCGGCGCTGGCTGCTTCGCGGTCGGTGTGACCCTGCAGCATCAAGGCGTCGCATTGGTCCGCACCGGGGATGCGCTGCGGCCGAGCTCCCTCGGTGCTCTGGTCCGCGTTCCGCGCTGGTGGCTCGGCGTGGGTTCCTCGTCGGTCGGCGCCGTGCTGCACGCCGTCGCGCTGGGCATCGCCCCGCTGACGGTGGTCCAGCCGGTCGGCGTACTCGCCCTGGGTCTGACCGCGCTGATCAACGCTCGCCTTTCGGGCCAAGCCTTGACCAGGCGGGCAGTCCTGGCCATCGGCGCGAGCACGGCCGGGGTCGTCGGCTTTCTGCTCCTTGCCAGCGGCAACTCGATCGCCTCGGTCGTACCTCCGAGCGCCGAACTCACCGCGGCAGTACCGATATCTGTGGGGGTGCTGGTTCTCTGCGTGGTGGCGGCCCGCTCGACCAACCGGCTGCGCGGGCTGGCGCTGAGCATGGCGGCCGGGCTGTCCTACGGCTTCACCTCACTGTTGATGCGGGCCGTTGCGCAGGACCTCGACGCCGGCGGAATCGGCGGCGTCGCGATCGGATCCGTCGCCGGTATGGCCGTGGCGATGTCGGTGGGGGGCTGGCTCATGCAGCAGGCCTACGCGGCGGGCCCGCCTCAGTTGGCGGTGGCCTCAGTCACCGTCGTCGACCCGATCGTCGCCGTGCTCATGGGCGCGCTGCTGTTGGGCGAGGCAGCCGGGCTGCCCTGGTGGGTCGGAGTCGGGGAGCTGGCCGCCGGGGCGGTCGCCATCGGTGGCGTCATCGCCCTGACTGCTCGTCAGGTGCCGCCTCCGGAGGAATGGCTCTCGGCGGAGGGCGTGGGATTCGAACCCACGATGACTGTCACCAGCCATAGCGGTTTTCAAGACCGCCGCACTAGGCCACTATGCGAGCCCTCCATGGCTTGACTGCCCCGTCCAGCAGCGGCAATGCCCATCCGCGACCTTACTGGTGAGGCTTCCTAACGGATTGCGTTGCCGTCCGGTCGGAAGATCATCGTCTCGTCGAGGTGCACCCGCAGGGCCAATTTCGAGCCCTCCTGGATGTCCAGGCGCTTGTCCAGCCGCACCACCACATCCTCGGCACGTGCCGTGGCCCCCTCAGACAGGTCGAGAGGGTGGACATAGGCGAAGATCTCCGAACCCATCCGCTCGACGCGTTTGACCTCGACCACCAGCCGGTCACCGGCAGCGTTGGCATCGGAGTCAACAACCTCCACTCCCTCCGGCCGGATGCCCACGGTTGCGCTCCCCGGCGCCTGGGAGCCCTTCGGGTTCGACACTGGCACGTGCAGCGATGCGGTCACCAGCGCGCGACCGTCTCGGATCGGCACCTCGTCGAACAGGTTGATGGCAGGGGATCCGATGAAACCCGCGACGAAGGTGTTGTTCGGTTGTTCGTAGAGCTCAGTGGGTGTACCGACCTGTTGCAGGCGGCCTTCCAGGAGGACGGCCACGCGGTCGCCCATGGTCATGGCTTCCGTCTGGTCGTGGGTGACGTAGACCGTGGTGGTTCCCAGCCGCTTCTGCAGGCCGGCGATCTCGGCTCTGGTGGAGACCCGCAACTTGGCGTCGAGGTTGGACAGCGGTTCGTCCATGCAGAAGACCTTGGGGTCACGCACGATCGCACGTCCCATGGCAACCCGCTGCCGCTGTCCACCAGACATCTTCGAGGGTCTGCGATCGAGCATGTCCTCGAGTTGCAGGATCCGGGCCGCCTCGGCGACCCGCTTGCCGATCTCCTCCTTGCCGACTCCGGTGTTGCGCAGTGCGAAGGCCATGTTCTCCGCGGCAGTCATGTTCGGATAGAGGGCGTAGCTCTGGAACACCATTGCGATGTCGCGGTCGCGCGCCCGCCGACCGGTGACGTCGACGCCGTCGATAAGCACCCGCCCGGAGTCCACCGGCTCCAGACCGGCCAGCATCCGCAGACTGGTGGACTTGCCGCACCCCGAAGGACCCACGACCACCAGGAACTCACCGTCGGCGACCTCGAGGTCGAGCTGGTCCACAGCCGGACGTTCGGTGTTCGGGAAGCTCCGCGTGGCCGCATCGAAGGTCACCGAGGCCACGAGGCCTCCCCCACGGCCGCCGGTGGCTGCATGCTCACAGGAGTGGCTCGATGTCCCGCTCGTAGACCTCCGTGGTTTCGTCCGACAGCGCCTGGAACGCGGTCTCGACGTCCTCACCGCCGGTGGTGATCCGGTCCAGGACGCCGCCGATCCGGGCGCCTCCGCCGGGGACGAAGACGCGTGCGTAGTCCTGTGGGGCGGTCACCTCCAGTTGCTCCAGTGCCGTACGGGCGTTGGGGCGCTCTTCGAGGTAGGCCTGGGTCGCCTCGTTGTCCAGCGCCTCCTTGCGGACGGGCATGTACCCGGTGGCCTGGGTGAACGTGACGGTGTTGTCGGTGTTGGTGAGGAAGGCGATGAATCTCATCGCGGCCTCCTTGCGCTCGTCAGAGATGCCGTTGGGAATCGCCAGGCCGGCGCCCCCGGTCGGACATCCCGGCGGGGGCCCCGGGAGGAAGGCGGTGCCGAATTCGAACTGAGCAGTCTCGGTCAGGCCGCCGAGCCCTCCGGTCGACTCGAGGAGACTGGCCGTCTGGCCAGCGCCGAAGGTGTTGCTCGAGTCGTTGGAGATGGCGATGTGTCCTTGTTTGACCTGATCCTGGAGGAACCTGCCTGCCTCGAGTGACTTCGACTCGGTGAACTTGGGATCCCACTCGTCGGAGTAGGACCCGCCGAAGGTCCAGATCATCCCCTGGAAGTACCAGTCCAGGTAGTCGGTCCCCGGTGGCATCGTGAGGGGAGCCAGACCGGAGTTGGCCGCCGCGAGTTCCTCTGCCCACTCGGCGAATTCCTCCCAGGTCTCCGGCCCACGGTCGGGCAGGCCAGCAGCGCTCCACATCTGCTTGTTGTAGTAGAACAGTGGCGTTGACCTCGAATACGGCAGCGCGAAGTGCTTGTCCTCGAATACGTAGTCCTCGCGAAGGGTGTCGACGTAGGCGTCCGCGTCCAGGTCGATAGCCGACCAGAGGTCATCCATCGGGGTGATGGCCTCGTTGAGCGCGAAGTTGAACCAGGTCACGTCGGAGGCAACGATGATGTCGGGTAGTTCACCGCCGGACAGCGCCGCGTTGAACTTCTGAGCCAACTCCTCATAACTCGCCCCGCCGTCTACCAGCTTGACCGTGACGTCCTCGGCGGTCTTGTAGGCGTTGATAAGCTCTGTCTCCACCGGCTTCGAGGCGCCCGGGTGGTTGGACCAGAAGGTGAGAGAGTCAACTGTGCCACCGCCACTGTCACCGGTGGAGGGCCCGGCACCGGTTCCGGCGCAGGCTGACAGGCCGACGGCACCGATACCAGCACCGGTCAGTTGGAGGAAGGTTCGGCGGTCGAATGCGGTCATCAGGAGGCTCCCATTCTGGGCTGCTGGTTCATCTGGATTGTGTACGACTGGCGAGAATCATCCCTTCACGGCGCCGGCGGTCAGGCCCTTGATCATGTGGCGTTGTAGCACGAGAAAGATGACGAGGATCGGGACCATGGTCAAGACGGTGCCTGCCATCACCGGTCCCCAGTTCGAGAGTCCTTCGGTGTCCTGCAGTTGGGTCAGCCCCACCGGTAGCGGCGCGACCGAGGCGTCATCGGCCATCAGGAGCGGCCAAAGGTACTGATTCCACTCATTGACGATCGTGATGAGTGTGAACGCGATCAGGGTGGGCCACGACATGGGAAGCACCACCCTCCACAACATCTTCAGCGGTCCGGCTGCATCCATCTCGGCTGCCTCGATGATCTCTGTGGGCAGCGACATGAAGTGGTTGCGCATCAGGAACGTGCCGAAGGCGACCCCTGCAAGCGGGACGATAATGCCGGCGAAGGTGTTGCGCCATCCCAGCTGGGCGACGAGGGAGTAGTTGCTGATCAGAGTGATCTGGTTGGGGACCATCAGCGCCGCGATGATGAACAACAGCACGAACGTACGCCCGGGAAAGCGAAGGAAGGACAGCGCAAAAGCGGAAAGGACGCCGAGGGTGACCTGGACGATGGTCAACACCGTGGTGATCAGCACCGAGTTGCGCAGGTAGTCGGTGAACGGGACTCCGGTGCGCACCGTGGAATAGCTGTCAAAGGTCACCTGACCCGGGAACCAGGTGACCGGGACCGTGTAGATGTCAGGCCGTTCCTTGAGCGACGAGACGAGGATCCAGTACAGGGGTAGGGCGATGAGCAGCACGACGAGCAGCATCGTGAGGTAACCGCCGATCCGGGCCCCCGGCCTGCTGGTCTGGTGCGGAGCCAACGCGGTCACTTATCGCGCCCCCGCTCCATGACATAGACCTGTGCCAACGTGATCGCGAGCAGGCCGACGAACAAGATCGTGGCGACTGTGGCCCCGTATCCTGCGCGCTGGTTGACGAATGTTTCCTGGTAGACCTGGTAGACCATCGTCGTCGTACCGTTCCCGAGTGGACCACCACGGGTCATCGTGTGGATGACGTCGAAGACCTGAAAGCTGTTGAGCAGCACCGTTATCAGCAGGAAGAACGTCGCGGGCCGTAGCTGGGGCCAGGTCACTTTGCGAAATTTCGTCCAGGCGGAGGCGCCGTCGATCTCGGCCGCCTCGTCGAGTTCAGCCCGCCGTCCCTGCAGTGCCGCGAGATAGATGACGAAGGTGTAACCGAGGTTCTTCCAGATGTAGGTCACAGTGACCATGAACAGTGCCCAGCCCGGCTCCTGATAGAAGTTCGGAGCATCCACGCCGACCCTGCCGAGCAGGTCCTGGATCAGACCGAAGGTCGGATCGAACACGAACTGGAATGCCACGCCGACGGCCGCGCCGGCCAGCACGAACGGTGCGAAGACCATCGAGCGCACCGCGTTGCGGCCGAACAATTTCTGGTCGAGCAGGAGCGCAAGGGCCAAGCCGAGAATCATCGATCCGAGCACTGCGAAGCCGGTGAACACAACCGTGTTCCACAGCACGGTCCCACTGTCAGGACTGGTGAACCACTCGGTGTAGTTGTTCCAGCCGATGAAGGTCGCTGTCGGGCTGGAGATGTTCCAGTTCTGGAAAGACAACCGGATGTTGTCCACCAGCGGGCGGTAGGTGAAGACCACGAGCAGGACGAGGTTGGGCAACAGGAATGCAGTGGCAACCAAGATGTCGCGGCGGCGGTGCCCCGAGGGGTGGGTCTCGCCACGCGGTCGCACGACGCTCGAGACGCCGGCGATCGGCGCGGCACTCATGGGCGTCGACCCTGTCTGCGCGTGATGAACACGAGGGGATGTTAGGGGTAGGCGACCCTGTCTGTGGCATGAACTGTCCAGGATTTTCGCTGGAAGCTGGAAGAGTTTGCCCAATGCCACCGCAGCGGTTGCGAGGTGAGGCGAGGCCGCCGACGCCAGGTCGAGGCAAGGACGGGAAGCGCGAGCAGGTCAGCGGGACGACCTAGTTGGAGAATCGCTCGCGGAGATCCCGTTTCAGGATCTTGCCGCTGGGGTTCTTGGGCAATGCGTCGATCAGTTCGATCTGCTTGGGGACTTTGAAGGTGGCCAGCCGATCGCGACCGTAGGCGGTGAGCTCGGCGGACAAGGCAGCCGTATCTGCATCTGCTCGAGGCACCACGACGGCGCAGACCCGCTCGATCCACTTGGCATCGGGAAGGCCGATGACGGCAACCTCGGCGACCCCGGGATGCTCGTAGAGGACCTCCTCGACCTCGCGGGAGGCGACGTTCTCCCCGCCGGTCTTGATCATGTCCTTCTTGCGGTCGACGATCGTGAGGTAGCCGTCCTCGTCCATGATGGCCAGGTCCCCACTGTGGAACCAGCCGCCCACGAATGCCTCCGCGGTCTTCTCCTCGTCGTTGTAGTAGCCGCTCATCACCTGCGGGGAGCGGTGTACGACCTCACCGACCTCGCCGACGCTGACGTCGTTCATGTCGTCGTCGACCACCCTTGTCTCCACATGCAGAGTCGCCCGCCCCGCGGATCCGGGCTTGGTCAGCTGCTCATGTGGCGGCAGAACCGTTGCCAGCGGAGCGATCTCGGTCTGGCCGTAGAAGTTCCACAGCCGCATCTCCGGGAGCAGGGACGAGAGCTCCTTGACTGTCTCCACGGGCATGATCGACGCTCCGTAGTAGCCCTTGCGCACTGTGCTGAGGCGTCCCGCGTCGAAGCCTTCGCTGCGCAGGATCCCGATCCATACCGTGGGCGGGCAGAACATCGAAGTGATCTCGTGCGACTCGACCGCCGCGATCAAGTTGTCCGGTGTCGGCGCATCGATGATGTAGTTGGCCGCGCCCAGGTACAGCGACGGCATCAGGAAGCAATGCATCTGGGCGCAGTGGTAGAGCGGGAGTGCGTTGAGCACCCGGTCATCGCGCCGGTATTCACCGTCGATGATGCAGCTGAGGTACTGCGCGATCAGCGCTCGATGGGTCAGCTGCGCGCCCTTGGGCCGGGACTCGGTGCCGGATGTGTAGGCAATCTGTGCGACGGCGTCGGCATGCAAGGGGCCGGGAAGCTCTACGGCCTCCCCGTCGGCAGTCGTGAGGGCCAGGTCGGTCGGCCGGTCACTGGAGCGCGGGTGCTGCACGGCCAATGTGGCCGAGATTCCGGCCTGTTGAGCGGCAGTGTGCAGAACGTCGTACAGGTCGCCGTCGGCCAACGCGTACACCGGCTCGCAGTGGCCGAGGATGAACGCGACGTCACCGGCACCCAGCATGAAGTTGATCGGGACATGCACCGCCCCGATCGCCTGGGTGGCCAGCCACGAGATCACGTAGAGGTCGCTGTTGCGCGCATACACCGCCACCCGATCACCGGGACCCACACCGGCTCTCACCAGTCCACCGGCCGCGGCGAGTGCTGCATCGAGGAGTTCGCGATAGCTGTAGGCCGTGCCGTCGTAGGAGACGGCCAGCGCCTCGGGCGTACGGGCTGCGCTTCGGCGGACGATATCGATGACCGTGTGCCGCATGATCTGGCTGTCGTAGACACCGAGCAGTTCAGCCATGTCAGGCCCCTCTCCGACGTTTGCGAGATATGACACCACAATGGCCTCATGACCGAGCCGGCTCCGTTGCGGCTGGGTCAGCACACCTACGACCGGCACCAACGTCTGGTGATGGCCATCGTCAACCGGACCCCGGATTCCTTCTACGACAAAGGCACCACCTTCGACCTGGCCCCCGCGCTGAACCGGGTCCACGAGGTCGTCGCGGCAGGGGCCGACCTCATCGACATCGGCGGGGTCAAGGCCGCACCTGGTGCGGAGGTGCCTCTCGCGGAGGAGGTCCGGCGTACCGCCGACTTGATCGCTGCCGCCCGGGCCGCCTACCCCGATTTAGTGATCAGCGTGGACACCTTCCGGCACGAGGTCGCGGACGTGGCCTGCGACGCCGGGGCCGACCTGATCAACGATGCGTGGGGTGGTGCCGACCCCAAGGTCCTCGAGGTGGCGGCCAGTCACGGAGTGGGACTGGTGTGCACGCACGCCGGTGGGCTGCCGCCACGAACCCGCCCGCACCGGGTCTCCTACGACGATGTGGTGGCCGACATCCTGGAGCGGACGCTGCTCCTCGCTCAGCGTGCCGTGCACACCGGCGTCGCGCCGGACCGGATCCTCATAGACCCCGGTCATGATTTCGGCAAGAACACCCGGCACTCGCTGGAGGCCACCCGCCGGATCAGCGAACTGGTCGCGACCGGCTGGCCGGTCCTGGTCTCACTGTCGAACAAGGACTTCGTGGGCGAGACGTTGGATCTGCCGCTCGGCGAGCGGCTCTACGGCACCCTGGCGGCCACAGCCGTGAGCACATGGCAGGGAGCGCAGATGTTCCGGGTGCACGAGGTGGCCCAGACCCGACAGGTCCTGGACATGATCAGTTCGATCCAGGGCCACCGGCCGCCGGCTCGTACGATCCGCGGCCTCGCCTGATTCGTCCGCCTGATTTGTCGAACGTCTAGACCGTCGGGGTGGCTGCGGCTTCGAGCTCGGCGTTCGCACCGTCGTCGGTCTGCCTGTCCGACGCGCCTGGCGGCTTGGCCGACTCCCGCAACGGAACCTCCTTGAGGAAGAACGCGGCAACCAGCGCGATCAGGATTGCAGGCACGCCGACAAGGAACATCGTTCCGAGCGCGTCGGCGAAGGCCGCCAGCACCGGCTCCTTGACTCCGGGCGGCAGGTCCTGCAGCGCCCGTACGTCATTGGTGTTGATGTTGCCCGGCGCGCTTCCACCGAACCCGGCGAAGACGTCCTTCAGATTCGCGGCCAGCACAATCCCGAAGACCGCGCCGAACCCGGAGGCTCCGATCGCGCCGCCCATCTGCCGGAAGAAGGTCACCGAGCCAGTCGCCGACCCGAGGTCTCGCATCTTGACCGCGTTCTGGATCGCGGTCATGACCGTCTGCATCTGGGCACCGAGGCCGGCTCCGAACAGCAGCATGTAACCGGCGAGGAGCCAGTAATTCGTGTTCACCGCCACCGTCGAGAGCAGTCCCACCGCGATGGCCAGCAGGATCGCGCCGATGATCGGGAAGATCTTGTAGCGGCCGGTCCTGTCCAGGATCCGACCGCAGATGATCGAGGACGCGAGGATCCCGACAACTGCCGGGAACATGCCCAGGCCGGATTGGGTCGCGCTGAATCCCTTGACCGCCTGGAGGTAGAGCGGAAGGAAGATGATGACGCCGAACATCGCGATGCCGGCCAGGAACGCGTAGAGCCCACCGATGCTGAACACCGGATTGCGGAACAGCCGCATCGGGATGATCGGTTCCTCCGCCCGTCGCTCGACGAAGTAGAAGACCGCGATCCCGGCAATGGCGGTGACGAGCATGACCACGCCCCACGGGTCGGTCCAGCCGTAGTCCTTGCCCCGCCACTCCAGATAGAGGATTAGGCTGGTCACGGCCACGACGATCGTCAGCGCTCCGAGGTAGTCGATGGACACCTTGCGCTTGATGACCGGCATTTTCAGCGCGAGCGAGGTGATCACCAGCGCGGCGATGCCAATCGGAACATTGATGTAGAAGATCCAGCGCCAGCCCGGGCCGTCGGTGAAGAAGCCACCGGCCAGCGGACCGGCCAGGCTGGAGACCCCGAAGACCGCGCCGAAGTATCCGCCGTACTTGCCCCGCTCCCGCGGCGGTACGACGTCGCCGATGATCGCCAGCGCGATGGAGAACAACCCGCCACCGCCGATACCCTGTAGCGCCCGGAAGCCGATCAGCTGGGTGATGTCCTGGGCCAGACCGCAGGCTATCGAGCCGACCAGGAAGATCGAGATCGCGATCTGGAAGATCAGCCTTCTGCCGTACAGGTCGGAGATCTTGCCCCACAACGGGGTTGCCGCAGTTGCGGTCACCAGGTAGGCGGTGACGACCCAGGCGAGCTTGTCCAGGCCACCCAGCTCGCTGGTGATCGTCGGCAGGGCAGTACTCACGATGCTCTGGTCCAGGGCGGCCAGGAACATCCCGGACATGATCCCGGACATCACGATCATGATCTGACGGTGCGAGAAGTAGGCCTGGGTCTCCTCGTCGGGGAACTCCTCGGGAGATTCCGGAGCAGAGGCGGTCTCGGGTGTTGCGCTCATCAGTTGGTCGCGCCTTTCGCGGTCGTAGCATTCGATGGACTAGCGGTGACCAGGTCACCCGAAAGACGGCTGAGCAGGTCAGTGAGGCGTCGCTGGTCGGTGGCTGACCAGTGCGAGGTAGCCGTGCTGACGAGGTCGGCGCGAATTCGCAGGGCAGCGTCGAGGGCCCCCTGTCCAGCCGCTGTGAGCGAGAGCCGCGCCGCGCGGCGGTCAGCCGGGTCGCCGACCCGGGTCAGCAGTCCGGCTTCCTCCATGTTTCGTACGTGTCGGCTGGCTGTTGATGCGTCCAATCCGCACCCTTCGGCGAGATCTGCCACCCTGGTGCCCGGTGTCAGCGCCAGCCGGTGCAGCAGCCAGGCCCTCGGCCATCCGCCGAGACTGCGGTCAGCCGATGCCAGGTAGCGCGCGACCCGGAAGGCTTGGATCACCACTTGCTCGCCGGCGGGAACTTCCTCGGCCGGCCGCGTTTCAGATCTGTCCGTGGTCTCTGCAGTCACGAACTCCAGTCTCGCACATGCATGCACCATGCATGTATGTGGCTCAGCCCTGGCAGGCTGTCACCAGCGCCTGCAGCACCGCACTGTCGTCCTCTAGGAACTGAACGTCCTCGCCGTTCTCGTCGGTGATGCCTTCTTCGGCCAGACGCTCGAGGGAACTCGTGGACAGGTCAGCAGCGACCGCCTGGTCGGCCACGCATTGAGCAACCGACTCCTCGGCGCCGTCGGCGACCAGCGCACCAGCGATGTCTTCGGCTGAGGGCGAGCCGCAGCCGACCAGCCCGAGGAGGCCGGCAGCCATCGCGACGATGAATTTGGTTGCGACGACCTTCGTTGCGGCGCTGCGGCGGGTCCGGTGCACGCCGTCACGGTATATCGCGTGGTGCGTCGGCTCAGCTGACCAGCTCGAAGCCGCACTCCTCGGCAGCGGCCTGGATCGCGGGGATGTCGTCGGCCACGACCTCGACCTGTCCGCCGTCGGCAGTGGCGATGCCCTCCTCGGCGAGGACATCCAGGCTCGTCCCGCTCACGTCGGCCTTGAGCAGCGCCTCGGCGAAACAGTCGGCCATATCGGCGTCCAGGTCGTCTTGCTGTACGGCGGAGGAAATCTCGCTGGCTTCCGGCTTGCTGCAGCCGGACACAGTCAATACGGCAGCGGCGGCCAGGCCGAAAACGGCGGCAGTCTTCTTCATGGGTGGTCGTCGTCTCCATCGCGTCGAGGGTCAAGATCGGTGGCACAGATGTGATCAATGCCGCGCACAGTATCCGATAGCGGATCCTGTCAGGGCACATTCTCAGATGCGCCGTTGGCCGCCCAGGTTCCGTATGGTCGGCCCATGGATCCAGGGGTCGAGACGCTCAACTCCTTGAGCACCGGAGCCTTCCCGGGTCTGCTCGGCTTGAAGATCGTCGAGCACGACCCCGGTCGGATCGTCGCTGTGTTGCCGATCCGGGCGGAATTGTTGGCTCCTAACGGGTTCCTGCATGCCGCGGCTGTGATCGGCCTGGCTGATACCGCCTGTGGCTACGGATGCCGAGCGTTGCTTCCTGAGGGCTCGTCCGGGTTCACCACGATCGAGCTCAAGTCCAACTTCCTCAGCACCGCACGGGACGGGGATCTCACGACCACGGCCCGGGCCGCACACACCGGACGTACGACACAGGTGTGGGATGCCGAGGTCAAGCACATCCAGACCGACAAGACGATCGCCTTGTTCCGATGCACCCAGGCCGTGCTCTGGCCCCGTCCTTAGCCCAGCCGCCCCACAACGAGGAGACCCGATGGCCGCCCTGCCAAGCACCTTTCCCGACGTCGACATTCCGGACGTCTCCGCCACCGACTACGTCCTGCAGTCTGCTTCCCGGACGCCGGACAACCCCGCCGTCATCGACGGGATCAGTGGCCAGACCCTCACTTTCGCCCAGCTGGCAGGTTATATCGACCGCTTCGCTGCCGCGCTGGCCGAGCGTGGCGTCAAGAAGGGCGACGTCGTTGCCGTGTTCAGCCCGAACACCATCTACTACCCCGTCGTCTTCCACGGGATCGCCAAGACCGGCGCCATCTCGACGACCATCAATTCCCTCTATGGGCCGGACGAGATCGCTTTCCAGCTCAAGGATGCCGGCGCGAAGCTGATCATCACCGTGTCCCCGTTTCTCGACCGAGCACTCGCAGCGGCCCAGCAGCATCCGGTCGAGGCGATCATCGTGCTCGACGGCGCGGAGGGCCACGAGTCCCTGCAGGACCTGCTCACCACGAAAGCCCCTTCGGTCGGGGTCGACATCGATGCCGCCAATGACCTGATCACCCTGCCGTACTCATCGGGCACGACCGGCCTGGCCAAGGGTGTGATGCTCACTCACCGCAACCTGGTCGCCAACATTCGGCAGTGCGAGCCGCTGTTCAAGCTCGGCGACCAGGACCGGGTCATGGCCGTGCTCCCGTTCTTCCACATCTACGGGCTGACCGTGCTGATGAACATCGGGCTGTCCATGGGCGCTGCCCTGGTCACACTGCCCAGATTCGATCTCGAGCAGTTCCTCGGCGCACTACAGGAACACAAGGTCACCCGCATCTATGCCGCACCGCCGATGGTCCTGGCCCTGGCCAAGCACCCCGTGGTGGACAACTACGACCTGTCCTCGGTGCAGGTGATCTTCTCCGGGGCCGCGCCGCTGGACCAGGACCTCGCGCTGCTCTGCGAGAAACGGCTGGGGCTGCGGGTCTGCCAGGGGTACGGCATGACCGAGCTCTCCCCGGTGTCGCATTCCACGCCCGACGGGGTGGAGGCTCCGCGTGGCTGCGTCGGGGTGGCTCTGCCCAACACCGAATCACGCCTGGTCGATCCAGCGACCGGCACCGACGTCGCCGAGGGCGAACGCGGTGAACTGCTGGTACGCGGGCCACAGGTGATGAAGGGCTATCTGAACAACCCCGAGGCAACGGCGGCGACGTTGGACGAGGACGGCTGGCTGCACACCGGCGACGTCGCGCTCGTCGATGCCGACGGCTTCTTCTGGATCGTCGACCGGGTCAAGGAGCTGATCAAGTACAAGGGCTATCAGGTGGCCCCTGCCGAGCTGGAAGCCGTACTGCTCAGCCACCCGTCGATCGCCGATGCCGCAGTGATCGGGGTCCCGGACGAGGAGGGTGGCGAGGCGCCGAAGGCCTTCGTCGTCGCGGTCCCCGGCCAAGAACTCACCGGACAAGCCGTTATGGAGTACGTGACCAGCAAGGTTGCCCCGCACAAGAAGGTCCGCCATGTCGAATTCCTCGATGCGATCCCCAAGGCGGCCAGCGGCAAGATCTTCCGCAAGGACCTACGGGCACGCGAGGCCGCCAGGAGCTGACCGAGATGAGCACCCAGACGATTCCCGGGTTGTCGACTCCGGTGCCCGCGGATCTGTTGATCGGCGGCACGTGGGTCGCCGGCTCAGAGGGCACCCGATTCGATGTCATCGACCCAGCGGACGGGACGACCCTGTGTAGCGTCGCCGCCGCCACTGCCGCAGATGCCACCGCAGCTATCGACGCAGCGCAGGGCGCTCTGCCCGAATTCGCCGCCATGCCACCGCGCCAGCGCGCCGAAATACTCCGAACCGCTTTCGAGAAGATGACCGAGCGCCTCGACGAGATCGCGCTTCTGATGGTGCGCGAGAACGGCAAGGCAATGCCTGACGCCAAGGCCGAGGCGACCTATGCCGCGGAATTCTTCCGTTGGTATGCCGAGGAGGCGGTCCGGATCGAAGGCAACTACTCCACCGCGCCAGCCGGGGGGAACAAGATCCTGGTCGCCCGCCAGCCCGTCGGTGTGGCCCTGTTGATCACCCCGTGGAACTTCCCCGCTGCCATGGCGACCCGTAAATGGGGGCCCGCGATCGCCGCGGGATGCCCGACGATCCTGAAACCGGCGGCCGAGACACCCCTGACGGCACTGCTGATCGCGCAGATCCTGGCGGAATCGGGCGTCCCGGACGGCGCGATCAACGTGCTCCCGACCAAGGACGCCCCCGCGATCTCGGAAACCGCACTCGCTGATGCCCGGGTCCGCAAGCTGTCCTTCACCGGGTCGACCTCCGTCGGTCAGGGCCTGCTCAAACTGGCCGCGGACAACGTCGTCAACACTTCGATGGAACTGGGCGGAAATGCGCCCTTCCTGGTCTTCGCCGACGCCGACCTCGACGCTGCGGTCGAGGGCGCGATGCTTGCCAAACTGCGCAACGGCGGAGAGGCATGCACCGCCGCGAACCGGTTCTACGTCGAGAAATCCGTGGCGGATCGCTTCGCCGAGATGCTCGCCTCGGCGATGGGTGCGGTGACCATGGGTCGCGGCGACGACGACGGGGTGAAGCTCGGGCCGTTGGTCAACGAGGCAACTGTCGACAAGGTCGATCGGCTGGTGCAGGACGCCGTCTCCGGCGGCGCCCGGGCCCTGATCGGAGGCACCCGCCCCGACGGCGTTGGCTTCTTCTATCCGGCGACCGTGCTGGTCGACGTGCCCGACGACGCCGACTGTCTCACCGAGGAGATCTTCGGTCCGGTCGCGCCGATCGTCACGTTCACCTCTGAGGACGAAGCCGTCCGCAAGGCCAACGACACCCCGTTCGGGCTCGTCTCCTACGTCTACACCGGTGATGTCGGCCGAGGACTACGCGTCAGTGAACGCATGGACTGCGGCATGGTCGGGCTCAATCGAGGGGTGATCAGCGACCCGGCAGCGCCCTTCGGCGGCACGAAGCAGAGCGGCATCGGGCGAGAAGGTGGTCACGACGGGCTGCTGGAGTTCCTCGAGACCAAGTACATCGCCTTTTCTCCCTGAGCGACTTTGGCCCGGCAGGAACCCTGGCGGTTTACGTCCAAACCGCCACGTTTCGACCCGTAGGTTGGCCGCATGCACGCCATCACGCTGCCCTCCTTCGGCGGCCCCGAGGTCCTGACCTGGACCGAGGTCGACGACCCGACCTGCGCTCCGACAGAGGTCATCGTCGATGTCACCGCAAGCGCGGTGAATCGAGCCGACATCATGCAGCGCCAGGGCCACTACCCGCCACCCGCGGGTGCCTCGGACATTCCGGGCCTGGAGTGCAGTGGGGTCGTCAGTGAGGTGGGCAGCGAGGTCATCGGCTGGTCGGTCGGCGACGAGGTCTGCGCGCTGCTGTCCGGCGGGGGGTACGCCGAGCGCGTCGCGGTCCCGGCTGTCCAGCTGATGCCGAGACCGGACAGCGTCGAGTTGCTGGCCTGCGCGGGTCTTCCCGAGGTGGCTTGCACCGTCTGGTCCAACGTGGTGATGCGCGCCGGTCTCGGGCGGGGGGACGTGCTGCTCGTACACGGCGGCTCGAGCGGCATCGGCACCATGGCGATCCAGATCGCTGCGCTGCTCGAGGCTCGAGTGTTCGTGACCGTGGGCTCAGAGACCAAACGCCGTGCCTGCCTGGAGCTGGGGGCCAGTGCCGCGATCAACTACCGCGACGAGGATTTCGTGGAGCGGATCGCTGAGCTGACCGACGGGCGAGGAGTCGACGTGATCCTGGACAACATGGGTGCTGCCTACCTGAGCCGCAATGTTGCCGCCCTCGCCCGCGACGGCCGCCTGGTGATCATCGGGATGCAGGGCGGGCGCAAGGGTGAGCTCGACCTGGCAGCGCTGCTGGCCAAACGAGGCTCGGTGCACGCCACCGGGTTACGGGGACGCCCAGTCGGCGGCCCTTCGGGCAAAGGGGCGGTCGTTGCTGCCGTACGCGAGCACGTCTGGCCCGCCGTTTCCGACGGGCGGGTGCGGCCCGTCATCGACCGAGTTCTGCCGATGCCTGAAGCCGCACAGGCGCATCGCGTCGTCGAGGACAGCGGCCACATCGGAAAGGTGCTCCTCGCCGTCCCACGTTGATGGCGTCGATCAACGCCCGTACCGGCTCAGCGGAGGGCGGCCAGCGCGTCCAGGACGAAATCCACTTCGGACACGGTGTTGTAGTGCAGCAGACCGATCCGCACCGCGCCGCCCTCGGCGTTGACGCCGATCGCGTTGAACAGCTCGGTCGCGTAATAGTCGCCGTCCCAGGCGCAGATCCCGCGCTCGGCCAGGTACTCGTTGACCTCACGGGGATGTTTGCCGTCCACGGTGATCGACATCGTCGGCGTACGCCGGGCAGCCGAGCCCAGAATGCTCACGTGCGGCAGGGTTCGTACGCCCGACTCCAGTCGCAGGAACAGGCCCTGCTCATAGGCCTCGGCGGCTCGCATGGACGCCAGGATGCGGTCCCGGCGATTGCCCTCGGACGGGATGAGGTCGGCGAGGTAGTCGACCGTGGCGGCCAGGCCCGCGTAGAGCTCGAAGGGCGGCGTCCCGGTCTCGAAGCGCTCGGGTACACCATCGGGTGACGAGGCGAGCTTGTCCGGGTGCAGGCCAGCCAGGATGCCCGGGGCAGCAGCGACGGCGCCGAGGTGCGGGCCGCAGAACTTGTACGGCGAGACGGCGAGCAGGTCGGCACCGATCTCGTTGATGGCCAACGGGACGTGTGGAGCCGCGTGGACGGCATCGACGTAGACGAGCGCACCGACTTCGTGGGCCCGGTGGGCGATCGCGGTCACGTCCGGCCGGGTGCCGACCGCGTTGCTGGCCGCGGTGACCGCGACCAGGCGCGTCCGCTCGTTGAGCAGCTCGGCGTACTGCGACTCCGGCAGGTCACAGGTCTCCAGGTCCACCTCGGCCCAGTGGACGGTTACTCCGACCGCGCGAGCTGCCTGCAGCCACGGCCGGATGTTGGCGTCATGATCCAGCCGGGAGACGATGATCTCGTCCCCGAGTTGCCAGGTCTTGGCCAGGGCTCGGGACATGACGTAGGTGAGCGAGGTCATGTTGGGTCCGAGCACCACCGCGCCAGGCTCCCCGCCGACCAGGTCAGCGATGGCGCTTCGGCCGGCATGGACGAGTTCGTCGGCCAACGCCGATGACGGGAACGGTCCCCCCCGGTTGGCCACCGCGCTACGCATGGTGTTGCCGACCGCGGAGGCGACCGAGTAGGGCACCAGGCTGCCGGCAGCGCCGTCGACGTGGACGAAACCGTCGACCAGGGACATGAACTGTCCCCTGATCCGGAGCACGTCCAGCTCGGTCGCGACGGATTCGGGCACCAGGACACCCTAGCCAGGCAGTCATCTCAGCGGCCTGGCTCAGGGGCATGCAGCCGACCCAGGCAGGATGGGGCCATGACCCAGTCGCACCCTCGTACCCCGCAGCCCAAGGTGGTCGTGATCGGCCCCGATGGCCAACCGATCGAGACCTTGCCGGGGTCGGGGCAGGATTCGGACTCGACGGGAACTGCCTCGCAGGACAGCCAAGTCGGCCGCGACCGCGACGAGGGCGAGCAGTTGGGTGAGATGGTCTCCGAACCGGCGAAGGTGATGCGGATCGGCTCGATGATCAAGCAGCTCCTCGACGAGGTGAAGGCAGCGCCGCTCGATGATGCCAGCCGCAATCGGCTCCGCCAGATCCACGAGCGGTCCATCCATGAGCTCGAGGACGGCTTGTCCCCGGAGCTGCGTGCTGAGCTACAACGCCTGTCGCTGCCCTTCGGCGACGACGTCACGCCCAGCGACGCCGAGCTGCGGATCGCCCAGGCGCAGTTGGTGGGCTGGCTCGAAGGGCTCTTCCACGGCATCCAGACCGCCTTGTTCGCCCAGCAGATGGCCGCTCGCGTCCAGCTCGAGGAGATCCGCCGCAAGGCGCTGCCGGGCGGGCCGTCCCTGGGGACGCCCGGTCAGTCTCCGGGCCAGCCGGGGCTGGCGGGTTACCCCGCATCCGGCGAGCACCCCGGCGGCGGTCAATACCTCTGAGTCTCTGCGCTCAAAGGTGCCTTTCGGCCTCGCGGCGGGACAGATTCGACATCGACGGGCCGTTGTCGGCTAGGTATCGCCGTACCCAGTCCGGGTCGGTCTTGGCATACTCCCGCAGCGCCCAGCCGATCGCCTTCCGGACGAAGAACTCCCGGTGGCCGAGATTGGGCGCCAGAACATCGCTGAGCAGATCAAGATCGGTATCGGCCTTGGACTTGTTCTGAGCCAGGATCGAGGTCCGTCTGCGCCAGATGTCGGCATCGGTCGACCACTCCCGCAGCACAGCAGACACCCGTGGCGGATCGCTGCGCAGGATGGGGCCGACCCGGCGAATGGCGAGCTCGTCGACGTAGTCCCACCAGGCGCCGCTGACGATCAGATGCTCGACCATCGGCAGGGCGTCGAGGTCCAGGTAGGCGAGGTAGGCGCGGTGCCCGCTCAGTGCGATCGCCGCGTAGCGCTCTTCCCGGAACTCCGCCTCGTCCCACAACCTCCGTACTGCCGACTCCCAGGTCGCTCGGTCGGCAAGCAGGTGCTGGGCAAACACCGTGCGGCACACTGCGGCTACCTCGCCCGAGCGCAGGCCTCGGTAGGGCATCGCTGACTTCATGTAACGCCGCTGACCGATCGCGCGTTCCGGATCTCCGCCCGCGGCCAAGCCGGTGCGCACGGCACGGACCAACTGCACATCGACCGGCTCAGCCACGTTGCCCACCGGGCCAGAGCAGGCGCTCGACGTAGTCGGCGAACCCGTCCTCGTCGTTGGTCCCGGTGAGATCGTCGGCGACAGCCAGCACATCCGGATGCGCGTTGGCCACCGCCACCCCTCGCCCTGCCCAGCCGAACATCGGGAGGTCGTTGGGCATGTCGCCAAAGATCAGCACATCGCGACGGTCCACTTCGTACCGCGCGAGCGCGACGGCCAGGCCGGTGGCCTTGGTGACCCCCGGCGGGCAGAGCTCGATGAATCCGAGGCCGGCGTGGGTCAGCTCCGCGACCGACGACGGGACGACCGAGCGCGCCATGGCCAACAAGGTGTCCTGGTCGTGGGAATCCGAACGCAGGTAGAACTTCAGCGCCTGGCCGTCGCTGGGCAGATCGGTGCGTACGACCACCTGATGACCTTCGTCGTAGGGCCAGGTGAAGCCGGGCTCGACGTAGAGGATGTGCTCGACCCCGACCGGGTACTCCCCGGCGTAGAGAAGCGGACCGGTGACCTCCTCGATCCGCGCGGTGAGATCGATGGCGACGGCACTGGGCATCGTGTCCTGGCGCAATACCTCGCCGCTGGCCAGGTCCCCGACGAAGCCGCCCTGTGCCATCACGACGATGCCTTCGCCGCCGAAATACTCATCGACTGTGTAGAGCAGGCGCGGCGCCCTCCCCGTGACGCCGACCACCGGGATGCCGTCGGAGCGCAGCCGAGCCAGGGCGGCGGCGTTTCGCGGACTGACCCGAGCCGCGGAGTCCAGAAAGGTGCCGTCGAGATCGGTCGCGACCAGCTTCGGCCGCCAGTCATCCCACTCGGCGGACAACTCAAGCAACGGGTTCCAGGACTTCGCGACCATCGAGGTAGGGGCGCAACGCCAGTGGCACGCGTACGGAGCCATCGGCCTGCTGATGGACTTCGAGCAGGCAGGCGATGGTCCGGGCGATCGCGCAGAGCGTCCCGTTCAGCGTCGCGGCGATCTGTGGACGACCTTCCTGATCGCGGTAGCGGATATTGAGCCGGCGGGCCTGGAAGGTCGTGCAGTTGGAGGCCGAGGTCAGCTCGCGGTAGGCCGATTGCGACGGGAACCACGCTTCGCAGTCGTACTTGCGTACCGCACTGCTCCCCAGGTCACCGGCCGCGATGTCCACGATCTGGTAGGGCAGCTCCAGCGCGGCGAGGAACTGCTGCTCCCACCCGAGCAGTCGCCGGTGCTCTTCGACAGCCTGGTCTGGCGTACAGAAGGAGAACATCTCCACCTTGTCGAACCAGTGCACCCGGATGATCCCGCGGGTGTCCTTGCCGTACGAGCCTGCCTCTCGACGGAAGCACGACGACCAACCGGCGTAGCGGATCGGTCCGGCGGCCAGGTCGAGGATCTCGTCGGAGTGATAGGCGGCCAGCGCGACCTCGGAGGTCCCGACGAGATACAGGTCGTCTGCAGCCAACCGATAGACCTCGTCGGCGTGCGCCCCGAGGAAGCCGGTGCCCTCCATGGCTTCCGGACGAACGAGGGACGGCGCGATCATCGGCGTGAACCCGGTCGCCCGGGCCTGGGCCATCGCCAGATTGGCCAGAGCGAACTCCAGCTCAGCGCCGACTCCGGTGAGGAAGTAGAAGCGCGCCCCGGACACCTTGGCCCCGCGCTCGATGTCGATGGCGCGCAACGCCGTACCGATTGCCACATGGTCCCGTGGCTCGAAGTCGTACCTCGGCAGATCACCGATGGTCTCCAGGACGACGCTGTCGTCCTCACCGCCAGGCGGTACGCCGTCCTCGACCAGATTCGGTACGGCCAGCAGCGCAACACGCAAGGCTGCCTCGGCCGCCCGCTCGATCTCCTCGGCAGCCTTGACCTCCGCTGCCAGCTCCTGGACGGCGGCCATCATCGCCGGGCGCTCCTCCTTGGCGGCGGCGCCGATCTTCTTTGAGGCTGCCTTCTGCCCGGAACGCAGTTGATCAGCACTCGTGACGGCGGCGCGGCGCGCGGCATCGGCAGCCAGCAACTCGTCGGCCAGGCTCGGTGGCATGCCACGCGCGGACAGACTGGCCCGAACCAGGTCGGGTTCGTCACGGAGCATCCGTAGATCGATCACCGCACGAGGCTATCCGTGCGGTGCGCAGAGTTAGCCGGGACAATGGGTGACATGCAGTTCCTCGGCTCGCCGCCCAGCTACGACCTGACCTATGCAGACGTCTTCATGGTCCCCCAGCATTCGGCGGTGTCATCCCGGCTCGACGTGGACCTGACGACCCCGGACGGACTGGGCACGACCATTCCGATCACGGTCGCGAACATGACCGCGATCTCCGGCCGCCGGATGGCCGAGACGATCGGCCGCCGCGGGGGTCTGGCCGTGCTTCCGCAGGACATCCCCACCTCAGTGGTGGCCGAGGTCGTGGGATGGCTCAAGCAGCGGCACCTGGTCTACGACACCCCGATCACACTCACCCCGGAGACCACCATCGGCCAGGCGCTGTCCCTGCTGCACAAGAGGGCCCACGGTGGCGCGGTCGTCATCGAGGGTGATCGGCCGGTCGGCGTGCTGACCGAGCGAGACTGCGCAGGCTGGGACCGCTTCGCGCAGGTCGGGGCCGCTATGAGCCCACACATGGTGACAGTGCAGGACGGGACTGATCCGGCGAAGATCTTCGACCTGCTCACCGACGAACGAGTCAGGATCGCTCCGGTCGTCGACGGTGACCGGCTGGTCGGGGTGACCACCCGCAAGGGAGCGGTGCGCGCGGGCCTCTATCAGCCGGCGCTCGATCCCAACGGGCAGCTGCTCAGTGCTGCGGCGATCGGCGTCAACGGCGACGTCGTCGGGCGGGCAAAAGCCTTGCTGGCCAGCGGCGTGGACGTACTCGTGCTGGACACCGCCCACGGATTCCAGCAGAAGATGGTCGAAGCACTCACTGCCGTACGAGCAGCGGTCGGCTCCGATCAACCGCTGGTCGCCGGCAATGTGGTCTCTGCCGAAGGAACCCGTGCCCTCATCGAGGCTGGCGCCGATGTCGTCAAGGTCGGCGTCGGACCGGGCGCGATGTGCACCACCCGGATGATGACTGGTGTCGGACGACCACAGTTCTCCGCTGTTCTGGAGTGTTCGGCGGCGGCTCGCGAGGTCGGCAAGCACGTCTGGGCAGACGGCGGTGTCAAGCATCCACGCGATGTGGCCCTCGCCCTGGCCGCTGGCGCCTCCAGCGTGATGATCGGCTCGTG
>Ga0190275_10001039_pt1 | contig 21395 bp, 17 predicted proteins | sample Popmic550T_FD_133745 | JGI IMG/M metagenome (GOLD analysis project Ga0190275, IMG submission 133745) | Populus adjacent soil microbial communities from riparian zone of Yellowstone River, Montana, USA - 550 T | ecosystem: Environmental > Terrestrial > Soil > Riparian zone > Trees stand | place...
ATAGGTTCCGGCGGCGCCGGTGACCGCCTGAAAGCTGCTTTCGCCGGTATCGGGATCCAGGACAGTGAGCAGGCCGGCCGCGGTCAACGTGCCGTCCTCGGTGACGCTGCCCGTGTCGGTGCCGCCGATCGCGGCGGGATCGTTGGTGGCGGTGATCGCGACCGTCGTAACCGCCGGGTCGCTGCTCAGCGTGCCGTCATTGGCGACGATGCTGATGATCCGATCGCCATTGCCGGCGCCAAGCGCCGGATTGTCGCTGGTGGTCGAATAGCGGACCAGCAGCAAGGCCTGTTCGAGATCGTCGGCCGAGGCGCCCGCATTGGTCAGGGTCAGAGTCGTGCCGCCCGTGGGGCTCGAGGTGATCCCGGCCGGGAGCCCGCCGGCCAGCGTCAGCTGATCGCCGGCGACGGCGTCGGTGATGGTGATCGTGATCGTCACGATCGGGTGTTCGGAATCCTGGGTGATGACGAGGGTCGCGTCGGCGATCGGCGTTCCAGCGCCGCCCTCGGTGTGGGCGGTAGCGAAGTCGAGACCGCTCCCGGCGCCGTTGAGATCGACCGTCGGGTAGCTGTGCAGATCGAACAGCCGTTGCTCGACGTCGCCCGGCGTGAGGCCGGCAGTGGGGCCGTAATCCGTCCAGGTCACGACGAGATCGCCATTGACCGGAGACACCGAAACGGCCGATTCGGCCTGCTCCCCGCCCGGATCGGAGGGGACGAGGAACGCGTCGCCGAGCTTGTTCCCGCCCGCATCGAAGCGTTGCGCGCGGATGTCGTCGTCGGCCCCGTCTCGCGAGGTCCAGGAGACCAGGAAGCCGCCGTCGGCCAGGGCCGCGATCCGCACCTGGGTCTGCGGGCCCGCCGCCAAATCGTTGACCAGAAACTCGAAGCCGACCGTCCCGCCGGCGCTATTGAAGATCTGCGCGCGGATCGCGGGCCCGGTCGTATCGTTCCCGGTTTCGCTCCAGTCGGTCCAGGCGACGACATAGCCGCCGCCGGTCAGCGCCGTTACCGTCGGGATCTCCTGAGTGCTGAGGGTGGTGGTGTTGACCTGCTGGTCGGAACCCGGGACCAGCACGCCCGCCTGCGTGTAGATCGCCATCCGGATTTCCGGTGCTTCCGCCCCGTTGCCGTCCTGCCAGACGACGACATAATTGCCGTTTGTGAGTGCGGCGACGGCCGGTTCGAACTGCGCGCCCGTCAGATTTGGGTTGGCCGTCACTTCCGGGCCGGACGCAAGGCTGGCGGAAGTGAAAACCTGCGCGTGGACGTTGGGGTCGGATCCGCTGTCTTCGGTCCAGGTCAGCACGAAGCCATCGCCGCTCGGGAGCCCCGACACCGACGGCTCGGATACAATGGCCGTCAGCCCCGACTTGAGCAAGGTCGGCGTGCCGCCGGTCAGGGTCGCGTCGTAGACCTGGCCCCAGATCCCCCCGGTGACCGCTGTGCTGTCGTTCCAGATGACGACAAAGCCACCGCCGGAAAGCGCGGCGACCTGGGCATCCGATTGGCCGGTTGGCCCGGTTGCGACGAGGAAATCGACGCCTGCGGCGGTGCCATCGGCGTTGAAGATGCGCGCGCGCACCTCAAACGTGTTGGTCGTCCCTTCATAGCTCGTCCAGGCGACCACATAGTGGAGGCCGTCCAGGAGCCAGGTCACCGCCGGGCTTTTCTGGATGTCGTCCGTCGTGGAATTGGCAAGCGTATCGCTGCCTTCCGGCACGTAAATGGCTGGCATCCCGAAAATTCCCCCCTCAGCCGCAAGGCATTACCGCACAAAAGCGACTCGATACGGTAGACGACAGACTAGGGCGCGATGCAAGCTGCATGTCTACTAGAAAGGATAGATATTCCCGCTTCTTGCGGGCCGGCCGCCAAGATTTCGGGTCTTAGAGCCTGGTTCTCAGGCTCCACAATTCGGGAAAGGCCCGCTTCGACAGCGTCGATTGGAGATAAGGCACGCCCTTCGTGCCGCCGGTGCCGCGCTTGAGGCCGATGACGCGCTCGACCGTGACGACATGCTTGTGGCGCCAGGCGGCCATCGCATCGTCGACGTCGAGCAGCTTCTCGGCGAACTGGTAGAAGCGCCAATATCGGTCGGTGTCGCGATAGACTTGCGCCCAGGCCGCCTCGACGGCCTCGCTGGGCTGATAGGTCCGGCTCCAGTCCCGATCGAGGATTTCAGCGGGCAGTGCGAAGCCGCCGCGGGCGAGCGCCGCATTGGCCTCGTCCCACAGGCTCGGGCGGTGAAGCGCCTGCGCGAGCGCCTTGTGCCAGTCCGAGCCCTCCTCCTGGAATTCGAGGTGCGAGGCATCCTTGAGGCCGAGCAGGAACTCGAACTGGCGGAACTGGGCCGACTGGAAGCCGCTCGACGTGCCCAGAACGTCGCGGAACTGCATGTAGTCGGTCGGCGTCAGCGTCGTCAGCACGTCCCAGCTCAGCGTCATCACGGCCTGGATCCGGGATACGCGCGAAAGATTCTTGTGAACCTCGATCAGCCGGTCGGCGCGAACGAGGCCGAGCGCGACGTCGAGCTCGTGGATGATCTGCTTGAGCCACAATTCCTTGGTCTGGTGAAGGATGATGAAGAGGAGCTCGTCATGATGGGTCGAGATCGGATGCTGCGCGGACAGCAGAGGCTCGAGCGTCAGATAGCCGCCATAGGTCATGCCGCCGGGCTTCGTCATCGCCCTCGCGTCTACCATGGCGGCGGGCCGCATCAAATGATGGTTTCGCGCGTTAAACGATTCGTTAAGCGATTCCGGCGGAGGTGCTGCAATCATGCGCGGCAGGCTTGACCTCGTCTTACTCCTCACCGTCCTCCTCGGCGTCGCGGGTTGCGGCGGGGGCGGGGTGGCGGGGGCGGCCAGCCGCCGCCGCCGATCGCCAACCGCCCGCCCGCCATCACCTCCCCGCCGAGCGTGAGCGCCGCCGAGAACAGCGCCGGCACGATCTACAATGCGACGGCAAGCGATCCCGACGGCAATCCGCTGACCTTCTCGCTTTCCGGCGGCGCCGATCGCGCGGCGTTCGCGATCACCGCCGCGGGCGCCCTGTCCTTCGTCCAGCCGCCGGATTTCGAAGCGCCGGCCGATTCCGACGGCAACAATGCCTATCTGGTCCAGCTCGCGGTCAGCGACGGCGCGACCAGCGCCACGCTCGACCTGGCCGTGACCGTCACGAACGTCGGGCCGGATGCCTTCCGAGTCGCGCGGGTCGGCACCGGGCTCGGCCAGGCGCTCTATCTCGCCGGCATCCCCGACGGCTCCGGGCGGGTGCTGGTCGTCCAGCAGCGCGGGCTGATCCAGATCCTCACGCCGGCGACCGGCGCGGTCGCTCCGGCGCCGTTCCTCGACGTAACGGCCCAGGTGGCGACCGACGGCGAGCGCGGCCTGCTTGGGCTCGCCTTGGCGCCGGACTTCGCGGCCAGCGGCGCCTTCTACGTCTTCCTCACCAACCTCTCCGGCCAGATCGAGATCCGGCGCTACCGCACCCTTGCCGGCGACCCCAACCGCGCCGATCCGGCGAGCGCCGACGTGATCCTGCGCTTCGATCACCCGCTCAGCAATCACAATGGCGGGTGGATCGACTTCGGGCCCGACGGCTTGCTCTACATCGGCACCGGCGACGGCGGCGGCGGCGGCGATCCCGCCAACAATGCGCAGAATTTCAACGTCTATCACGGCAAGCTGCTTCGGATCGACCCACGCGGCGACGCTTTCCCGGCCGATCCGCTGCGCGACTATGCGATCCCGGCCGGCAACCCGTTCGCCGCCGGCGGCGGACTGCCCGAAATCTGGGCCTATGGGCTGCGCAACCCGTTCCGCAGCAGCTTCGATCCGCTTACCGGCAATTTGTGGATCGGCGATGTCGGGCAGGGCTTGCGCGAGGAGGTCGACCTGATGCGGCCGACCGACGGCGGCGCCAATTTCGGCTGGCGGATCATGGAAGGGACGGCCTTGTTCAGCGGCGCCGCGATTGCCGGCCTGGTGCCGCCGGTCGCCGAATATCTTCATGGCACCGGCCCGCGCGAAGGCGCGTCGATCACCGGCGGCTACGTCTATCGCGGCCCGGTGGAGGCGCTGCGCGGCCATTACATCTTCGCCGATTTCGTGTTCGGAAACATCTGGTCGTTCCCGATCGCGCGCGCCAGCCTGGGCGCGACCATCCCGAGCAGCCAGTTCACCCTGCGCCGCGCCGAATTCACACCCAATGCCGGCGCGATCAACAATATCAGCAGCTTCGGCGTCGACCAGGCCGGCAATCTCTATATCGTCGACTATGACGGCGAAATCTTCCGGATCGAGGTGCAGTAGCGGCTAGAGCCGCTCGGCGGTCGAAACCACGTCGGTCGCCCTGAGCGCCGCGAGGATTCGCATCAGATGCTGAACGTCGTGCACCTCGATGTCGAGATGGAAGGTGTGGAACGAGCCGTCGCGCGAGGTCTGGTCCATCGAGACGATATTGGCGCCGTGCGAGCCGAGGATGCCGGCGACCACCGCGAGCGAACCGGGCTCGTTCTTGATGACGATGCACAATCGGGTCGCGCCGCCATCGGCCTGATCGCCCCAGGCGAGGTCGACCCAATCGGCGTCGACGCCGTCGGCCAGGCTCTCGCAGCCGATCACGTGCACTTCGATCCCCTCGCCTTCGCGGCGCAGGCCGACGATTCGGTCGCCGGGAATGGGATGGCAGCATTCGGCGAGCTGGAAGGCGACGCCGGGGGTGAGACCCTTGATCGATATGGCGGTCTGCTGCGGCGGCGGTTTGACGCCGTCCTTGGTGGTCGAGCCCGGCATCAGCGATTCCATCACCGCAACGTCGTCGATCCGCTTCAGCGCGATCGCCTCCATCAACGCCTCGTCATTGGGCAGATGCAGTCGGCGCAGCGCCTCGGCGATCGCTTCCCAGCCGATCTTCGCCGGCATGCGGGCGACGATCTCGTCGAAAATCTTGCGGCCGAGCGCGACCGTTTCCTCGCGCTCCTTGGACTTGACCCAGCGACGGATCTTGGCCCGCGCCTTGCCGGTGACGACGTAGGAGAGCCAGGCCGGCTGCGGATGCTGCGCCTTGGAGACCAGGATCTCGACCTGGTCGCCATTGTTGAGCGAGGTCCGCAAGGGCATCACCCGGCCGTTGATCTTGGCGCCGACGGTCTGGTCGCCGAGATCGGTATGCACCGCATAAGCGAAATCGACCGGAGTCGCGCCCTTGGGAAGCTGAATCAGCTCGCCCTTCGGGGTGAAGGCGAAAATCCGGTCCTGGTACATCGCCATCCGGGTGTGCTCGAGCAGCTCCTCGGCGCTGCCGGCATGATCGAGAATCTCAATCAGGTCGTTGATCCAGGGATGGTCCGAGGTCGCCGCGACCTCGCCTTCCTTATAGGCCCAGTGGGCGGCGAGGCCATGCTCGGCCTGGGCGTGCATCTCCCTGGTGCGGATCTGGATCTCGATCCGCATCTGCTCGTCATGGATGATGGTGGTGTGAAGCGTGCGATAGCCGTTGCGCTTGGGCGTCGAGATGAAATCCTTGAAGCGGCCCGGCACGACCGGCCAGCGCTGGTGGATCAGGCCAAGCGTGCGGTAGCATTCCTCGACCGAGCCGACGATGGTGCGAAACGCCATGACGTCCGAAAGCTGCTCGAAGCTGACATGTTGCTCGGCCATCTTGCGCCAGATCGAATAAGGATGCTTTTCGCGGCCGTGGACCTCGGCCTCGATACCGTTGGCCTCGAGATGGGCCTTGATGCCGCGGCCGATGCGCTGGATGAGATCGCCGCCGCCGCCCTTGTTGAGCCGCTCCAGCCGCTTGGTAATCGATTCGTAGGCGTCGGGCTCGAGCTCGCGGAAGGCGAGCGTCTGCATCTCGGTCATGAACTCGTACATGCCGATCCGCTCGGCGAGCGGGGCGTAGATATCCATGGTCTCGCGGGCAATCCGCCGGCGCTTCTCCGGGTCTTTCAGATGATGGAGCGTGCGCATGTTGTGGAGGCGGTCGGCCAGCTTGACCAGCAGGACGCGGATATCGTCCGACATGGCGAGCAGGAATTTGCGCAGATTCTCGGCGGCGCGCTGATTCTCGCTTTGCGCTTCGATCTTGGAGAGCTTGGTGACGCCGTCGACCAGGCGCGCGACATTCTTGCCGAACAATTTCCTGATCTCGGCCGGGGTGGCGAGCGTGTCCTCGATCGTGTCGTGGAGGATGGCGGTGACGATGGTCTCGTCGTCGAGATGCAGATCGGTGAGGATGCCCGCCACCTCGATCGGGTGGCTGTAATAAGGGTCGCCCGAGGCGCGGGTCTGGGAACCGTGCGCCTTCATCGAGAACACGTAGGCGCGGTTGATCAGCGCCTCGTCGGCGTCGGGGTCGTAGCCCCGGACCTTCTCGACCAGTTCATATTGCCTGAGCACCGCACCAAAATGGGGTGCGGCGGCTCAGGGGGCAAACTAAAAGTGCGATTCGGCCCGACCTGCCGTTGCAGGCCGCGATCCTGGCTGAGTTCAAACCCAGAAAAGGATTGCAGATGACAAGCGATGAAATTGGACTAGTCTGCCGGCCATGATCCGGCCCGATCATCGCAAGGCGATCCTGGTCGAATGCGCGTTGCCCGGCGCGCTCGAGGCCGTCGGTGAACGCTGGTCGTTCCTGATCCTGCGGGGCGCGTTCAACGGGCTCGCCCATTTCGAGGAATTCCAGTCGACGCTGGGCATCGCCCGCAACATCCTCTCGAATCGCCTCGCCCGGCTCGTCGAGCATGACATATTGAGGCGCGAGCCGGACCCGGCCGACCGACGCAAGGTCGCCTACCAGCTGACCGACAAGGGCCGGGCGCTGCTGCCGGTGCTGATCGCGCTGCGCCAATGGGGCGAAAAATGGATTTCGGGCGTGCCGAGCAATCCGGTGCTGGTCGATCGCCAGGGCCGACAGCCGGTCGCCACGATGGCGGTGCGCGCCGCCGACGGCCGGCCGCTCTCGCTCAACGAGCTGGAATGGATCGATCGCACGGAATTGGGGCCGGGCGGCAGCTAGCCGCCCGGAAATTCTTGCCGCGCCTGCGCTCCCTTACGGGCTGTTCGAAGGTCCGCCGCCGCCGTTGCCGGAGATGGCGGCCGCGCCGATCAGGACGATCAGGACCACGCCCAGGATGACCGCGGTGGAGCCGCCGCCATCATCATCGTCATCCTCGGCCTGGAAGTAGCTGACGCCGCTCATCGCCGGCGCCGCGCGCGCGATGCTCAGTGAAGACGCCGCGTTGGCAGCTACCGACGAAATCGCCAGGCCCGCCGCCGCCAGCATCATTGTTGCTCTTTTAGCCTTCACATCTGCCTCCCTTGCAGGCGAGCGCCACGCGCCGCCGTTGCCCTTCCTAACACGCAAAGGGAGATGGCAGTCAAGCCAAGCCCGAGTCAAGGGCAGCTTATTAGGACCGGTGTGGCGAAAAGGTCAGCCTTCGTAGTCGGCACCGGCATTATTATTGCGCTGGGGCGCGGCGGCGGTGAGGCGCAGCGCCTCGGCCGACGCGCTGATCGAGCCCACTTCATCGGCGACGTCGTCCTCGTCGACCTGAACGCGCTGCAGGCTGCTGATCAGCGATTCCTCGAGTTCGCGCGGCTTGACCGTGGTTTCCGCGACCTCGCGCAGCGCGACGACCGGATTCTTGTCGCGGTCGCGATCGATCGTGAGCTCGGCGCCGCCGGAAATCTGGCGCGCCCGCTGCGCCGACAGGAGCACGAGGTCGAATCGGTTGGGGACTTTGTCGACGCAATCTTCGACGGTTACGCGCGCCATGCGGCAGCTCCACTCATGAATCGGGCTTCGGGGAAGGGCGGGGACGTAGGTTCGTCGCCGCCAAAAGTCAACGATTCCCGGCCTCAGACCCGCATCGGCATCAGCACGTAGAGCGCCGGCGCCTTGTCATTCTCGCGCAGCAGGGTCGGGGCGGCGGCGTCGGCCAGGTGGACCTCCATCACGTCGCCCTCGATCTGGCCCAATATGTCGAGCAGATAGCGGGCGTTGAAGCCGATCTCTAGACCGTCGGCGCCATAATCCGCCGAGACCTCCTCGGACGCGGTGCCGTTCTCCGGCGAGGTGACCGACAGGGTCACCCGGTCGCGGTCGAGCGACAGTTTGACCGCCCGGGTCCGCTCGCTGGCGATGGTCGAGACCCGGTCGACGCCCTCTTCGAGGCTGCGAGGATCGAGCCTGAGGAGTTTGTCGTTGGCGGTCGGGATTACCCGGCTGTAATCGGGGAAGGTGCCGTCGATCAGCTTCGAAGTCAGCACCGCATTGCCGAGGCCGAAGCGGATTTTCGATTCGGACAGCGAAACCTGGACACTGCCGTCGAGCTCGTCGAGCAGCTTGCGAAGCTCCGCCACGCATTTGCGCGGGATGATCACGCCCGGCATGCCGGCCGCCCCGTCCGGCCTCGGCACGGTCACGCGCGCCAGGCGGTGGCCGTCGGTCGCCGCCGCCTTCAGCACCGGCTGCGCCTCGTCCGAAACGTGAAGGTAGATGCCGTTGAGATAATAGCGCGTCTCTTCGGTTGAAATGGCGAAGCGGGTCTTGTCGATGATCTGCCTGAGCGTCGCCGCCGGTAGCTCGAAGCCGGTCGGCAGCTCGCCTTCGGCGATCACCGGAAAATCGTCGCGCGGCAACGTCGAGAGAGTGAAGCGGGCGCGGCCGGCATTGACCTGCATCCGTCCTTCGGCCGCGATCAGCTCGACCTGGCTGCCTTCGGGGAGCTTGCGGACGATATCGAACAAGGTGTGGGCGGGGACCGTGGTCGCGCCCGCCTCCGTGACGTCGGCCTCGACCGTCTCGTTGATTTGGAGGTCGAGATCGGTCGCCATCAGCCGCAGGCCGCCGCCCTCCTCCGCCTCGATGAGGACGTTCGAGAGGATCGGAATCGTGTTCCTGCGCTCCACCACGGAATGGACGTGACCGAGTCCCTTGAGAAGCGTGGCCCGTTCGATCGTCGCCTTCATCGATAACCCCTGCTTGCGCGTATTCATTTGCCTGGATGAAGGGTTATAGCGGGCGTTGCTCGGGCTTCCAGTGGATTATGCTGCCCACCCGAACGGATTTGCTGTTGCCAAGCCGTCCTTAACCGCGCGAAAATGGGTTTATGACATTGGCGCGTCTTTTTCCCTTTCTTTTCATGGCGATGGCGTCGGCGGCGGCCGCGCAGCTCGAGTCGCTCGGCATTTTCGGCGGCTGGGGTGCGTTTCGGAGCGAGGGTGGCTGCTACGCGATCGCCGAGCCGTTCGATGCGCCGGCGGCGCAGGGCTGGCAGCCTTTCGCCTCGGTCGGCCACTGGCCAAATCGGGGTGGGGGCCAGCTGCACGTCCGGCTGAGCCGCGAGAAGCGGCAGGGGTCGGCGGTGCTGCTCAGGATAGAAGGACGCAGCTACCAGCTCGTCGGCGGCGGCCGCGACGCCTGGGCGCCCGATCCGCGCGCCGACCAGGAAATCCAGGCGGCGATGCGCACCGGCATCGACATGATTGTCGAGACCCGCTCGGCCCAGGGCGCCGCGGTCCGGGATCATTATCGCCTGCGCGGGGCGGCCACGGCGATGGACGCCGCCGCCATCGCCTGCGCCCGCCGCGGCTAGAAAATCCGCCGGCCACGCCCTACATCGCCCGCTCATGACAGCTGCAATGTCCATCCCCGGTCATATCGATCCGGTTCCGGTCCCGCGCGCCAAAGCGGCGGTCGCGGGCGCGCGGGTCAATCTGGTCGGCCTCTCCAAGGCGGAGATTCGCGCGGCTTTGGGCGCGGCCGGGCTCGACGATCGCCAGGCCAAGCTGCGTGCCAAGCAACTCTGGCATCAGATCTACAATCGCGGCGCCCTGGATTTCGGCGCGATGAGCGACATTGCCAGGCCGCAGCGCGCCTGGTTCGCCGACCGCTTCACCATCGCGCGTCCCGAAATCGTCACTGAGCTGGTCTCGACCGACGGCACCCGCAAATGGCTCTTGAGGACGATCGACGGCCACGATTTCGAAATGGTCTTCATTCCCGACGCCGACCGCGGAACCCTGTGCGTCTCCGCCCAGGTGGGCTGCACTCTCAACTGCCGCTTCTGCTTCACGGGCACGATGCGCCTCGTCCGCAACCTCGACGCGGGCGAGATCGTCGGCCAGGTCATGCTCGCGCGCGATTCGCTCGGCGAGTGGCCGAGCCAGCCCGAAGGCCGGATGCTCTCCAACATCGTGATGATGGGCATGGGCGAACCGCTCTACAATTTCGACAATGTCCGCGACGCGCTCAGGATCGTGATGGATGGCGGCGGGCTCGGCCTGTCGCGGCGCAGGATCACGCTTTCCACCTCGGGCGTGGTGCCGATGATGGCGCGGGCGGGCGCGGAGATCGGCGTCAACCTCGCCGTCTCGCTGCACGCGGTGACCAAGGAAGTGCGCGACGAGATCGTGCCCTTGAACCGCAAATACGGGATCGAGGTATTGCTCGAGGCCTGCGCCGCCTATCCGGGCGCCAACAATGCCCGGCGCATCACCTTCGAATATGTGATGCTGAAGGGGAAGAACGACAGCGACGAGGATGCGCGCGAGCTCGTCCGGCTGATTCGCAAATACAAGCTCCCCGCCAAGGTGAACCTCATCCCCTTCAATCCCTGGCCCGGCGCCGATTACGAATGTTCGGACGGGGAGCGGATCCGCCGCTTCTCGGACATCGTCTTCGAGGCGGGAATCTCGGCCCCGATCCGCCGCCCGCGCGGCCGCGACATCATGGCCGCCTGCGGCCAGCTCAAGTCCGCGGCCGAAAAGAAGAGCCGCGCCGAGCTTGACCGGATTGCGGCGGACAAGCAGGAAGCGCTCGCCTGAATACCCCGGCTTGACCTCGGCGAGCGAGGCGCGTTGATTGGGACAAGAGAGGATTGCCGCGATGTGGCTGCTGAACAAAATGCTCCCTCAGCTGATCAAGAAGGGCGAACTGATCGTCGTCGACCATGACGGCAAAGAATATCGCTACGGTGCGCCGGACCCCGCTTTCTCCCCGATCACAGTCCGTCTGACCGACCGGCGGGCCGCCTTTCACATCGCCAAGGATCCCCGCGTCGGCGCGGGCGAAGCCTATATGAACGGCTGGCTGGCGATCGATCCGCCACATGACGTCCGCGACCTCGTCCTTTTCATCCGCTGCAACGCGCCGGAACAGGCCGCGCTGAAATCGAAGGGCAAGGTCCGCAAGTCGATCAACTATCTCGCCGGCCGGCTCGATCAGATCAACTGGAAGACCCGCTCGCGCCGCAACGCCGAGCATACCTACAACCTCACCCGCCGGCTCTACGAGCTGTTCCTCGACGAAGACCGGCAATATACGATGGCTTATTATCGCGACCCGGCGAATAGCCTGGAGCAGGCGCAGCTCGACAAGAAGGCGCACATCGCCGCGAAATTGTACCTCAAGCCGGGGATGAAGGTGCTCGACATCGGTTGCGGCTGGGGCGGGCTCGCGCTCTACCTGCACCGCCATTACGACGTCGACGTGCTGGGCGTCGCGCTTGCGCGCGACCAGATCGAATATTCGAACGAGCGCGCCGCCGAGCTGGGCGTGTCCGACCGCGTCAAATTCGAGCTCAAGGACTATCGCGACGTCACCGGCACGTTCGACCGGATCACCAGCGTCGGCCTGATCGAGCATCTCGGCACGCCCCATTATCCCGGCTTCTTCCAGCACACCCACAGACTGCTGAAGGACGACGGGATCATGTTCTCGCACTGCTGCGGGCGCCAGGGCGAGCCCGGCGTCACCGACAAATGGACCCGCAAATACATTTTCCCCGGCGGCTATATCCCGGCGCTGTCCGAGCTCGTCGCCGAAGCGGAGAGGAACCAGCTGATCGTCGCCGACGTCGAGGCGATGCGCTACCATTATGCGCACACGCTCGAGGAATGGTATTATCGCACGATGGCCCACCAAGAGGAGATCACCGCGCTTTACGACGAGCGGTTTTTCCGGATGTGGCAATTCTACCTGGCCGGCGCCGAAGCGGCGTTCCGCCATGGCGGGCTGGTCAATTGGCAGCTCCAATATGTGAAGCGGCGCGACGCCATTCCGATGACCCGCGATTATATGTTCGAGGAAGAGGAGCGGCTGCGCGGCCTCGAGGAACCGCCCGAATGGCACCTCGCCCGCGCGGCGGAATAGGGCAGGAGGCTCCGCGCTTCCATATTGTTACTCGTCGTCAGGCAGTGAATCGGGGAGCGGTGCGTGCGGACAGTGGCGATCCCCGAAACGCCGGATGGGACGAAGCCGAAATGGGGCGGGGTTCCGCTCGCCGTCCCGCTCCTCGTCCTGATCGTCCTGATCGCGCTGCTGAGCCCGGTCAGCTATGTCGGAGGGGGCACCGACGATTGGCATTATCTCGCCGCCGCCGAGTGCTGGGCTCGCCACGGCGCTTGCCTGCCCCACGATCATTGGTCGGCGCGCTGGCCGTTGATCGCCCCGCTGAGCGCTGCCCTCCGGGTCGGCGAGAGCCGGGCCGCGCTCGCGGCAATTCCGTTCGCTTTCGCCGTGGCCGCGACTCTCCTCCTGGCCCACGTCGCCGCACGCCTGTTCGGACGCACCACGGGCCTTGCCGCGGGGAGCCTGCTCGCGCTGACCCCGATCTTTGCGCTGAGCATGAAGCGGCCGAACGTCGATGTGGCCGAGCTTTTTTTCCTGCTTGCCGCTTTGGCCGCCTGGCTGGCGGCGACCGAGCGGCGGTCGGGGTGGGCCTTCGCCTTCGCAGCCGGCGCGGCGCTGTGCCTGGCGGTGCAGACCCGCGAAACCAGCCTCGTCTACGTCGCCTTGTTCGGCCTCTGGTTCCCGCTGTCGCCCGCCGCCGCCAGACGCATTGGCTGGTGGGCGGCTCCCGGTTTCCTGCTGCCGATGGCGGCGGAGATGCTGGTCCTTGCCGCCGCCTCTGGCGATCCCTTCCTCCGCTTCCGGCTCGCCCTCGGCCATACCCGCATCCCCTCCACCGAGCTTGCGGCGGAGGTGGACACCTCGCGCAGCCCCCTGCTCAATCCGGACTTCATCGCCGGCTGGAAACCCGCCGCCGGAATCGACCTGCATTGGTCGGTGAACCCGCTGATCAACCTGGTCGCGCATCCGGCGATCGGGCTGACGCTGCTCGCCGCAACGATCCTGATCGCGGCCTATTTCTCGCGGGGAATTGTCGAAGGGCGGGCGGGGCGGCGCGCGCTGCTGCTGCTCGGGTCGGCGGCGCTGGCGTCGCTGATCCTTATCTACGTGCTGGCGATCGATCCGAAGCCGCGCATGTTCATGCCCCTCGCCGCCGCCGCCGCCCTTGCGGCCGCGGCTTTCGGCGTCGCCGCATGGCGGGCCAGGCAGCGCTTGCTCGGCGGCGCAATCGGGCTCGCCGTCCTGGCCAACGCAATCCTCATTCTCGGCGCGCAGCCCGGCATGGGGGGAGTCGAGGCCGCGGCGGCGCGCTGGATCGGGGAAGCGGACTCGGCGCTGTCGAGCGACGAGACCACACGCCGGCTGCTGGCGCTGGTGCCGGCGGCGAGAGCGCTTCCGGACGCCGGCCCCGCGAGGCCCCTGCAACTCCGCGCCTCGTTGAGCGGCTGCGCCGCGATCGCGGACGGACATAGCCGGATCGAGCGCGAATATTTGTTCGGCCAGGACGATCCGCCGTTTCGGCGAGCGCTGCGGAGGCTGAATGGCGACGAGGGCGCGACGCCGGCTTTGTGCCTGTTGCGCCATCGCTGATCCGGAATTCACGGACCGGGAGGGAGCAGCACGGGGCCGGCAATCGGCCTTGCCGGCGCGTATCTCGCGATCCGGATCCCGGCATGATCGGGCGTGGCGGCGCTTTGCCAGATGTGCGTCCAGCCGTCCGTGCCGAGCCAGCGGCCAAGATTGCGCATCTCCTCCTGCGGGCATTCGCTGGCCACCAGCCACACCGCCGTGCCGGGTGCCAGCGCAATTTGCCCGCGTCGATGCGGTCGCGCGATGCCTCCAATCCATGAACGTATCACCGGCTCGGTGACCGACCTGAAATAGGTCTGCTCCCATTGTTGATCCGATCCGAACGACCGCTCCAGGAGGAGTGGCACAGGCCCGAATTGTACCAGCGCCGCCCCCGGCACCGGGCGAGCGGCCGCATGGCGGAACGCCGGATATTTCCAGCCCGGACAGATGACGATCAGATCGCCGGGACGGGCGCGGCCGGCGAGTGCAGCATTGGCGCCGCGCCAATCCTCCTTCTGGCGGGTCGTGCCGTGCAGCAGCATCGGCAGCAGGAAAGCCGCGATCGCGATGGCGGATGCGGCGCGCTTCATCCGCTCCCTTCGAAGCGTGCCAATAACAGCGACGATCAGCAGGATCATGCCCGGTATCGCGAAGAGAATGGTGCGCGGCATGAACAGCGGCCGGGCGACATAGCCGAACAGCCAGAGGAGCGGCGGCAGCGCGAGGAAAGCGAGAATGACCGCCATTGTCGCCGAATGGCTCGCCCACAGACCCGGCCGGGCGCGGGCCGCGCGGACGAGAAGCAAGACCAGCCCCGCCGCCAGGCCGAAGCCGATCGCCGCCTTCGCGACACCGCCAAGGCCGAGCGCTTCGATCCAGGGATTGGCCCACAGGCCGGCGGGCAGGAGGAGGTCGGCGGTGGTGCTCAGAAACCCGGTCGGCCCCTGCTGGGGGAGCCAGTGAAAGGCGTCGGGCGTCGCAACTTCCCGCGTCAGGCGGACAAGGCCGGGAATGGCGAGCAGCCCCATCGCCGCCAGCGTGATGCCGACTTCGACGAGGCAGCGTTTGGGCCGCGTCCGCTGGGTCAGCGAGACCAATATCTGCAACGCCAGCGCGATCCAGAAGATCGACACCAAATGGGTGTAGAAGGAAAGGACCGTCGCCGTCGCGAACAAGGCCAGCGCGACGCGACGGGCCGGCACCGGGCCAATGCGGGAGGCCTCGTCCTTGCCGCTCTCGCGGAACCACCAGAGCAGGCCGGCGGCCGATCCCAGCGTCAACAGGAAAAGCAGGCTGTAGGCCCGCGCTTCCTGGCTATAGGCGATATGCGCGCCCCAGACGGCCAGGAAGGCGGCGGCGAGCAAGCCGCCGCGCCGGCCGAATGCGAGTCTGCCGACCGAATAGATCGCGCCGATGGAAAGAAGGCCGGCCGCGAGCGAAATGCTCCTCGCCGCCTCGACGCCGGCGCCCGCCGGGACGAGCAGCTTGTGCAGCAAATAATAAAGCAGGGGCGTCGGGTCCGTCGGCTGCATCAGCATGTCGCCGACCGGCCAGTTGGCGAGCACCAGCGTCAGCGCCTCGTCGGCCCAGAGGCTTTCGCGGCCGAGACCGACGATTCTCAGCGCCGCGCCGACGGCCAGCACCATCGCGAGCGCCAGGAAGTGCCGTCGCGTGCCTGCGCGCCGCTGTTCCAATCCACCCCTCCCAATATGGCCACGCCCGATAGGAGGGTTTACCATAAACTGTCCCGGCCAAACCGCTTTTTGAGTTGAAAGCCGCGCCCGTCTGGGGAAGGCAGGGCGATCCGCCAGGGCTCAAGCGGCGAAGAGGCGATGCAGCAGGCATTTTTCCGGCGACGCGGCGAGAATGAAGCACGCCCCTTTTGGGAGCGGCGGGACTTCGTGCTGGCGCTCGTCCTCCTCTCCGCGCTGCCGCTGCTTTGGCCCGACGTACCGCCGCTGCTGGACCTGCCGGGGCATATGGGCCGCTACCGCGTTCAGCTCGATCTCGCCTCCTCGCCGGACCTTCAACAATATTTCGGCTTCGATTGGCAGGTGATCGGCAATCTCGGCGTCGATCTGCTGATCGAGCTGCTCGCGCCGCTGGTCGGCCTCGAAACCGCCGTGAAGCTGATCGTGATGATGATCCCGCCGTTGACGGTCGCCGGCCTCCTGTGGGTTTCCTACGAAGTGCACGGCCGAATCCCGCCCACTGCCCTGTTCGCGGTACCGTTCGCGTTCAATTTCCCGTTTCTTTTCGGATTCGTGAATTTCGCGCTCGCTTTGGGGCTGGCGCTGAATGGCTTTGCCCTGTGGCTGCGGTTGGGGCGGCTTGGCCGTGTCCGGCTGCGGGCGGCCTTGTTCGTGCCGATTTCGCTGGTGCTGTGGATCGTCCATGCGTTCGGATGGGGGACGCTCGGCGTGCTCTGCTTTTCGGCCGAGCTGGTTCGGCAGCACGATCTTGGCCGGAAAATCTTCGCCGCGAGCCTGCATGCGGCGCTGCATTGCCTGTCCCTCGCCGCCCCGGTGGCGCTGATGCTGCTTTGGCGGAGCAATGCCGCCGGAGTGACCACCGACTGGTTCAACTGGGCGCGCAAGCTCGACTGGCTGATCATGGCGCTGCGCGACCGCTGGCAATGGTTCGACATCGGGGCGCTGATCGTCGTCTGCCTGCTGCTCTTCTGGTCGATCGTCGACCGGCGGATGAGCTGGTCGCGGAACCTGATCGCATCGGTCCTCTTCCTGTCGGCCGTATTCGTGCTGTTGCCGCGGATCGTGTTCGGATCGGCTTATGCCGACATGCGCCTCGCACCCTATCTGTTCGTGATCGCGATCGTCGCGATCCGCTTCCGGGACGATGCCTCCTTCAAACTCCAGCGTGCCATCGCGATCGCCGGCCTGGCCTTCATTGTCGTGCGGACGGGCGCGACCGGAGTCAGCATGTGGCTCTACGATCAGCGCTACGACCGCGAACTCGCCGCGCTCGATCATGTGCCGCACGGCGCGCGGATGGTGAGCTTCGTCGGCCGGCCCTGCGTCGAGAATTGGGCGATGACGCGCCTGCTTCACCTGCCCGGCATGGCGATCGTGCGCAACCATGCCTTTTCCAACGACCAGTGGACGATGGCCGGGGCGCAATTGCTCCAGGTGCGCTACAGCCCGGGCTGGCCGTTCATGCGCGACGCGACCCAGATCGTCACCCGGCACCGCTGCCCGCGCGAAAATTGGCGCAGCATCGATATGGCGCTGGCGATCCTGCCGCGCGACGCCTTCGATTATGTCTGGCTGATCGATCCGCCGCGCTTCGACCCCTGGCTGGCGCAAGGGCTGCGCCCGATATGGCGGAGCGGGACGAGCGTGCTCTACCGGGTCGAAAGCAGTGCGAAGAGCGAGACGCCGGCGGGGAGCGGCACCCTCCCCACGATGTGACGCTCCAGGCCGAAAATCTTCTCGAACACCGCGTTGAGCGGCCTGGGCGGGAGCTTGTCGTCGCTCGACGACTTGCCGGCGATCTTGCCGATGATGCGGACCGCGGCGGCGAGCGGGAACAGGAGGCTGTTGAAATAGCCGATCCGCCGGACTTTCAGGCCCGCGGCTTCGGCCACCGCCCTCAGAGCGCGCCTCGAGTAGCGGCGCTTGTGATGGTGGGCGAGATCGTGCGCGCTCCACATCCACTGATAAGCGGGCACGGTGACCAGGATCCTGCCGCCGGGCGCGAGCTTGGCCGCGATGCTTTCCAGCGCCGCCTGGTCGCCGTCGACATGCTCGAGCACGTCGAGCAGGGCGATGAGATCATAGGCGCGGTCGGGGACGCCCGCGAGTTCCGGCAGCGGGGCGTCGCCCACTTCGTGCCCGAGCCTGGTGCTGGCAAAGGCGCGCGCCTCGGCGTCGACTTCGAGCGCGTCGAGTTGGCCGAAGCCGCGCAGCATGCCGAAATTGTGGCCGGTGCCGCAGCCGATCTCGAGGATGCGGGCATTTTCGGGCAGGCCCGCCTCGCGCGCGATCAGATCGGCGAGGATCTTGCGCCGGGCGACGTACCACCAGTGGACCTGGTCGTGCTCGGCCATGCGGTCGAAGACGGCGCGCTCCATCAGGCTTGCGCCTCGTCGTCGCCGAAGCCGATCTTCCTGCGCACCACGTAGAGCGGCCGGCGCTTGGTCTCGATCAGGATCCGGCCGACATATTCGCCGAGCACGCCCAATGAGATGAGCTGCAGCGCGCCGAAGAACAGGATCGCCACCATCAGCGAGGGATAGCCGGCGACATCGCTGCCGAAGAGCATCGTCTTGATCACCACCCAGACCGCAAACAGCAAGGTGAAGAAGGCGATCACGACGCCGATATAGGACCAGATCCGCAGCGGCATGGTCGAGGCCGAGGTGATTCCGTCCAGCGCCAGCGTCCATAATTTCCAGTAGCGGAACTTGGTCTTGCCCGCGGTCCGCGGCGCGCGCTCATAATCGACCGCGGCCTGCCGGAAGCCCGACCAGGCGAACAGGCCCTTCATGAAGCGGTTGCGCTCGGGCATCGCTTTGATGATCTCGACCACCGAGCGGTCGAGCAGCCGGAAATCGCCGGCATGCTCGGGGATCTTGTCCGACGAGAGATAATTGTGGGCGCGGTAATAAAGGTCGGCGGTCAGCCTCTTGGGCAGCGAATCGCTCTGGCGGTTGGTGCGCACGCCGTAGACGACCTCATAGCCGTCGCGCCATTTGGCGAGCATCGCGCCGATCATCTCGGGCGGATCCTGGAGATCGACGTCGATCGGGATCACCGCCTGTCCGGCGGCGAAATCGAGCCCGGCGGTGAGCGCCGCCTCCTTGCCGAAATTGCGCGACAGCGACAGCGCACGCACCCTGGGATCGTGCTGGTGGGCACGCAATATGGCGGCGAGCGTATTGTCCTCGCTGCCATCATCGACGAACAGGATTTCCCAGGCCCCATCCGGGAACAGGCCGTCGAGGATCGGCGCGGCCCGGGCGATGAACGGGTCGATCGCCTCTTCCTCGTCCTTGACCGGCGCGATCAGCGACAGGATCGTGGCGGGGCTCATGCGAACACCCAGCGGCGGTTGAGCGCAAAGACGATCAGCGGCGTCACCCCAAGCACCAGCGGATAGGGCGCCCAGAGCGGCAGACCGAAGTACACCACGAGGAGCCAGACCCAGAGCTGGTTGAGCGCGAAGCTGACCAGCGCAACCGCGATGAAGCGCGAGCCGGTACGGGGCAGGCTGTCGCGCCTTCCATGGCCGCGAAAGCTCCAGCGGCTGTGGACGACATAGCCGACCAGGACGGCCGCCGCGAAGCCGACCGTCCAGGCCAGATTGGGATCGAGGCCGCGCGCCGCCAGCGCCCAATAGACGCCGATATTGACCAGGCTCGCGAGGCCGCCGGTCAATCCGTAGCGCACGAGCTGGCCCGCAATCTCCTCATGCTTCCCGATCAGCTTCATGTCGCCCGGCGTCCGGCCCCCGCTTGCCCTTTGGTGGACAGCGACTAATGCGCCAAGTCGGGCATGGAAAGAAAAGAAACCTCAATGGCGGGCGTGGGCGGCGGGCATTTCGACATTGTGGACCGGCATTGGCGCTGGTGGCTGCTCGCACTGTGGGTCGGCATCGCCGGCTTCATGGTCTTCGACCGCTGGGGCGCGATCCGCGCCTTCGCGCTCGGCGACACCGACGACAATATGCGGATGATGCAGGTCCGCGCCCTGATCGAAGGACAAGGCTGGTACGACCTCGCCCAGCACCGCCTGGCCGGCTCCAACATCCACTGGTCGCGCCTGGTCGACCTGCCGATCGCCGGCCTGAAATTGCTGTTCACACCGATTTTCGGCGGCCGGATTGCCGAGCAGATCGCGGTCGCCGTGGCGCCGTTGCTGCCGATGCTCGCCGCGATGGCCGCAGTGAGCGTGGTCGTGCGGCGGCTCATCGCCCCCATCGCCTTCCCGCTCGCCATCGCCCTGCTCGCCTGCGCCGGCTCGGCCAACGGCATGTGGCAGCCGCTTCGGATCGACCATCATGGGTGGCAGCTCGCCATGCTCGCCTGGGCGATGGCCTCGCTGACCGACGCCAGGCGCGCGCGCGGCGGCGCAACGCTGGGCATCGCCAGCGCGCTCTCGTTCGCAATCGGTCTGGAGATGCTGCCCTATCTCGCGATCGCCGGCGCGCTGACCGTCCTGATGTGGGTGCGCGACGCCGGCGAGGCGCGGCGGCTCGCCGCTTACGGGATCAGCCTCGGCGGCGGCTGCGCCTTCGCCTTTCTCGTTTTCGCCTCGGAAGCGAACCGCATGCCCCTGTGCGACGCGCTGAGCCCGGTCTGGCTGTCGGCGATGCTCGCCGCCGGCGCCGTCGCCTTCGTCCTGGCCTGGCTGAGCCCGGGGCACCCGCTCGCCCGGCTCGCCTTGGCGGCTCTCGGCGGCGCGCTGATCGCCGTCGCCTTCGCCTGGGGCGCGCCGCATTGTTTGGGCAGGCTCGAACAATCCTCGCCAGAGCTCGAGCGGCTTTGGCTGTCCAAGGTGCGCGAGGCGATGCCGATCTGGCGGCATGGCTGGGACACCGCGGCGCTGACGCTGACTTTGCCGGTCGGCGGCCTGATCGGCTATGCGCTGATGCTCTGGAAGAACCGGCGCGACCCCGAAAAGCTGGTCCCCTGGGCGGCGATCGCTCTGCCCGCCGCAATCAGCGTCGCGCTGCTGACCTGGCAGACCCGCGCCGGCCCGGCGGCGCAGCTCCTCTCGATCGCCGGCGCGACCGCGCTCGCCTGGTTCACCATTCTCTATGTCATGAGCGGACGCCTGATGCTGGTTCGCGTGGTCGGCGTCGTCGCCGCCTTCCTGATCGTCTCCGGCCTCGTCACCGGCTATGTCACCGAATTCTTCCAGACCCCGCTGAGCGAAGGGCGCAAGGCGATCAACCGCGCCAATAACGGCTGCCCGACGCTCACCGCTCTGGCCCCGATCCAGCGCCAGCCGGCCGGCAGGGTGCTGACCTTCGTCGATCTCGGGCCGCGGCTGATCACGGTCACCCACCACGATGCGGTCACCGGCCCATATCACCGCAACGAACAACAGATTCTCGACGTCATGCACGCCTGGCGCGGCGGCGAGGCCAATGCGCGCCGCACCGTCGAACGCTACCGGATCGACTACGTCCTGATTTGCCCGAACTTGTCGGAATCGACGATCTACCGCTCGGAGGCGCCGCGCGGCTTCTACGTCCGGCTGATCCAGGGGAAGGTGCCGGCCTGGCTCGCGCCCGTGCAGCTGCCCGGAAACTCGCCCTACCGGATGTGGCGGGTGGTCAGGTAAATGTCCGCTTCAGGCCGTCGATCACGAACTGGACCGCGAGCGCGGCGAGGATGACGCCGAGCAGGCGGGTGATCATCGCCTCCATGCGATGACCGAGCAGGCGCATCAGCGGCCCCGCGAGCAGCAGGCTGAGCAGGGTCAGCAGCAAAGTGGCGATCAGCGCGCCGAGCACCACCAGCGATTCGGCCAGCCCCTCGCTGCGCGCCATCAAAAGCATGATCGAGGCGATCGAGCCCGGGCCGGCGATCATCGGGATCGCCATCGGGAAGACCGATACGTCCTCGACCTTGCGGGCGCTGACCTCCTCGGCGCGGCTCTCGCGGCGCTCGGTCCGCTTTTCGAACACCATGTCGATCGCGATCAGGAACAG
>Ga0190275_10001040_pt1 | contig 21393 bp, 19 predicted proteins | sample Popmic550T_FD_133745 | JGI IMG/M metagenome (GOLD analysis project Ga0190275, IMG submission 133745) | Populus adjacent soil microbial communities from riparian zone of Yellowstone River, Montana, USA - 550 T | ecosystem: Environmental > Terrestrial > Soil > Riparian zone > Trees stand | place...
GAGCCGGGTGAACTGATCCGCGAGCGCGATGGGCTCGGGGGAGATGGGGCTCCCCTCGGCGAGCGACTCCACCCACTGCTTGCACCGCTGGACCGTCCCTTGCGGCAGCGAGACGCCCCTGCGCCCCACCTCCCGGAGCAGCTCGGCGGACGCCGCGATGTACATCTCCGCGGAGCCCAGGTCGTGCACCGCCGTGACGACCTCCAGATCCACGAAGGCCACCAGCCTGCCCGCGGCGCGCATCTGCAGGGTCAGGTGCAGCAGCATCGTCGTCTTGCCGCACCCAGGCTGCCCAGCCAGCAGCAGCTTCACCCGGTCATTGAGCAGCAGCTGCGCCTCGAACTGCTTGCGGAAGTCCTCGTGGACCTCCTCGACGTAAGGAATTCCCGTCCCCGCGTTGGGCCCTGCCGCGGGCCGGGAGATGGGATCAAAGACCTGGGTGAGCCGCCTGAATTTTTCGATAGGGATGCCCACCCTGCAGACGATAGCGATGCCACCAAGGTCGTGACAACTCGACCGGGAGATTCGCGGGGCCACCGTGCCGGGTCGTTGAGGCACAGTGGTGGCGCGTGCGATATTTCTCGCATGGCTGACACGCTGGAGCCGGACGTGCCCGTTTCAGAGGGGATCGACCGTCGCCGGTTCCTGACGTGGGTGGTGGCCGCGCCGACGTTGGTGGTCGCGGCGCGCCTGGGCCTCGACGTCCCGTCGGCCAGCGCGGCGGAAGCCGATGTCCTGGGGACGAGCTCCGGGGGGAGCTCGAACGAGACCGCGTTCGACCTCTACATTACCCTTCGATCCGACGGGCGTGTGCTCGCCACCCTGCCTCGCACCGAGATGGGCCAGGGCATCACCACGGGCGTGGCCATGCTCGTCGCCGAGGAGCTCGATACCCGCCTGGCGTCGGTGGAGGTGCGCAGCGCCGATGCGGACCCGCGCTGGCTCATCCAGCTCACCGGGCTGTCATCGACGATGCGCTACCTCGCAGGGCCGATTCGCGCCGCGGCTGCGGACGCCCGGGCGCGGCTGGTCACCGCTGCCGCACACCGCTGGCGAGTCCTGGCCCTCAGTCTCTCCACCGCCAACGGCGAGGTGATTGCCCCCGACGGCCGCAGGGCCGGGTACGGCGAGCTGGCCGAGGACGCGGCTCGCGTGTTGCTGCCCGAGGTCTCCCCTCTGCCGAAGAACCCCAGTGCATACACGGTGGTCGGTCAGCCCACCGGGCGGATTGACGCCCGTGACATCGTCACCGGAGCGGCGCGCTACACCCTCGACCTCGACGTCCCCGGCACCGTGCCAGTGGTGGTGGCCCGGCCTCCCACGCTGCGGGGCACGGTCCAGACCTTCAATGCTGCTGCGGCATCGGCCATGCCAGGGGTGGTGGGGGTGGTGCAGCTGCCCACGGGGATAGCGGTCGCCGCCCAGAACTTCGCTCAGGCGCTCGCGGCTCGCGATGCCTTGGAGATCTCCTGGGGCCCTGGCCCAGCCAGCCATCTCTCCGATGGTAGCATCCGTACACGCCTGCGCGACGCCATCGGCGCACGGCCTCTCCCGCCGCTGTTCACGACGCAGACCCTGGAGGGACGCTTCGACTTTCCCTACCTCGCCCACGCGCCCATGGAGACGCAGAGCTGCATCGCCCGCGTGGAGGGTGACCGCGCCGAGGTCTGGTTGGGTGCCCAGGATCCGAAGTACGCGCAACGGGAGGTCGCAGCGGCACTCGGCTGGGCGCTCACGCCGCAGCGGGTCACGGTGCATCCCATTCGAGCCGGTGGTGGGTTCGGCCGCAGGTTCTTCACCGAGGTCGCGGTGGAGGCCGCTCGCGTCTCGCGGGCGCTCGGACGGCCGGTGAAGCTGATGTGGACCCGCAACGACGACATGCGTCACGGGCACTACCGGCCGGCCAGCCACCACCGGATCCTCGCCTATCTCGGCCCGGGAGGTTCGATCCTCGGCTGGCACCACCGAGCCGCCATCCCCACCGTGGAGTTCCCCCATGGGTTCGGGGATCTCCTCACCGCCCTGGGCGGCGTGTTTCTGCCCGAGGTGTCCAGCCAGCTCTTCTTCGCGTTGACGCAGCATGTGCCGTACCACTTCGGGTGGGTGACACAGGAGCTCCGCGACGTCTCTATTCCGATCCCGACGGCCTCGTTCCGGTCCGTGTTCACCAGTCAGGTGGGAGTGGCCAACGAGATCTTCATCGACCAGCTCGCCCGTGCGCTCGGGCGCGACCCGGTCGAGCTCCGGCGCTCTCAGCTCAAGTCGAACCGGCTCAAGGCGGTCCTCAACAAGGTGGCGCTCGAAGGACAGTGGGGCAGGCCGCTGCCGCTGGGCGTTGCCCAGGGTGTCGCCGTCCTCGAGGAGTGGAACAGCGCCATCGCCCACCTGATCGAGGTCGATGTCACCGGCGCTACGCCCAAGGTGCTGCGCGTCGTCATTGCCGCCGATGTGGGCCTGCCCATCAATCCGAAGAGCGTCGAGGCCCAGCTCCAGGGAGCCGCGGTCGACGCGATGTCGACCACGCTGAGCGCGGGGATCCACATCGACGCGGGTGCCGTGCGTGAGGGCAGCTTCGCCGACTACGCCTGGCTCCGGATGAGCCACACGCCCGCAACCATTCAAGTGCATCTCGTCAGGTCGGATGACCGCATCGGCGGAGCGGGAGAGCTCGGCTACCCCAGCGCGGCCGCGGCCCTGGCCAATGCCATTGCCCGAGCGAGCGGCACCATGCCTACCCGCTTCCCGATCCTCCAGGCAGGAGCCTGACCATGCCGGTCTATCAGTTCACCCTCAACGGCGGCACGGTGTCGGTCGAGGCGCCCATGGACATGCCTCTCCTGTGGGTGCTGCGAGAGCTGCTGGGCGTCACCGGCCCGAAGTATGGCTGCGGTGTGGGCGTGTGCGGAGCGTGCACCAGCCATCTGGACGGCCAGGCCTTCCGTCCCTGCATGCAGCCGGTGAGCGGCGTGGCAGGCCGGCAGGTGACGACCATCGAGGGGCTCGGAGGCCAGGGCCTCCATCCCGTGCAGCAGGCCTGGATTGCCGAGGATGTCGCCCAGTGCGGGTTCTGCCAGCCGGGCCAGATCATGGCGGCGGTCGATCTCCTGCGGAAGAACCCTCAGCCGTCCGACGCGGACATCGACGCAGCCATGAGCGAGAACGTCTGCCGGTGCGGTACGTACGTTCGCATCCGGTGTGCCATCAAGCGCGCTGCCCAGACGCTCCAGAGCGAAGGCGGAGGGGGCTGAGTCAGGTCCCTGGCGGCTTGCGCGGGAGGTCCGTGCCGAAGGCCGCTTGCAACAGATCGATCAGTCCCGGCCATGCCTCCGCCGACAGCCACAGCCCCTCCTCGCAGTGCTCGGCCGACATCGCCAGCGCCGAGGTCTCGAAGAGCCTCGCCGAGATCGCACCTTCCTTCGGAAGCCTCCCCTCCACCTCCAGCACCTTTCCGTCCCAGCGCAGACCCGGCGGCAGGAGCTTCTCCGCCAGGGCTCGCACAGGCCCCTGCCCCACTCCTGCCCGCAGCACCCCCATCAGCGCGGACATGGCCATGGACTCCTCCAGCTCCACCTTTCCAGGCGTGCGCAGCCACAGCTTGTAGCCCCCGGCGGCCAGCTCGACGCGCTCCAGCGTGGCCTCCACCCGCAGGCGCCAGGTGCTCACGGAGAGCCGCACGTCGTACACCGCCGGCCCTGGCTCCCAGCTGCGCAGCTCCAGTGCCTTCACATTGCGCAGCACCTGCCGTGTGAGCGCCTCCACGCGAGCGTGCGACAGCCTCACCCGCTTGCGCCCCACATCGATTGCCACGTCCGCCGACAGAGCCGAGGGCAGCCGCTTCACCCAGTCGAGCGCACCTTCCAGAATCTTCGCCGCCAGCGGTTGCCTGGCCATCCTGTTGCCTCCGGGTGCCGCTGCGGCCACAGGCCCCATCGCCCAGGCCGCCACTCTGTGCAGCGGACACTCGCACAATTGGTCCCTGCCGTGGGCGCCATCCAGCCCTTGGCGCCCGCTTCACTGGGAGCATGAGTAGGGCCACCTTCTGGACAGGGGCCCCAAGGTGCTACGGTTCAGCACCTTCACGAGGTAAGGACCCTGGACAAGGCGACACTCGACAAGCTCCTGACGGTGGGCGTGCAGAACGGCGCCTCCGACATCCATTTCCGGCCCGGCGATCCGCCCATCTACCGCGTCAACGGGGTGCTCCGCCCCCTGCGCACGGAGAAGCTGGCGCCCGAGCACACGCGAGAGGTGGCCCTCCACCTCATCCATGATCCGGAGATAAAGAACCGGGTCGACGCCATCCAGGAGCACGACTCCTCGTATGGCCTGGTCGGGGTCGCCCGCTTCCGGGTGAACATCTACCGGCAGCGCGGCACCCTCGCGATCATCCTCCGCATCATCCCGGCCAACGTGCCGACCATCGAGGGGCTCGGGCTGCCGGAGGTCCTCAAGTCGATCGCCAGCCAGGAGCGCGGCCTGGTGCTGGTGACGGGAGCCACGGGCTCGGGAAAGAGCTCCACGCTGGCGGCGATGATTGACCACATCAACCGCAACGAGAGCCTGCACATCCTCACCATCGAGGACCCGATCGAGTTCATCTACAAGAACGTCAAGTCCTCCATCTCCCAGCGGGAGATCGGTCCGGACACGAGCAACTTCGCCATCGCGCTGCGCTCGGCGCTCCGGCAGGACCCGGACGTCATCCTCGTGGGCGAGATGCGCGACACGGAGACGATCGACATCGCGCTCAAGGCGTCCGAGACGGGCCACCTCGTGCTCTCCACGGTGCACACGACGGATGCCTCGCGCACCATCAACCGGCTCATCTCGGTGTTCAACGCCGAGGAGCAGGCGATGGTGCGCCTGCGTCTGGCCGACAGCCTCATGGCCACCATCTCCCAGCGGCTGCTGCCTCGCGCGGACAACAAGGGGCGCGCGGTGGCGCTGGAGATCATGGTCCAGACGAAGACCGTCCAGGAGTACATCCGCGAGGACCGGGCCAACGAGATCAAGGACGTCATCGAGAAGGGCCGCGACACCTACGGCACGCAGTCCTTCGACCAGCACCTCAGCAAGCTGTACCGCGAGGGCGTCATCTCCCTGGACACGGCCCGCAGCGCGGCCACCAACCCCGCCGACTTCCAGCGCGCGCTCGAGTTCGAGTGAGCGTGGGCAGGCCTCTCACCCGCCTCCAAGTTGCTTGGGCGGGCGCTCCGTGGAGGCTCGCAGCGCCTCGACGGGCAGCCCCGCTTTGCTGCCCAGCTCGAGGTACTCACGCACCATCAACCGTGTCTGCTCCCCGACCTTGGTGAAGTGGACCTCGAGATAGGCCTCGAAGTCTAAGGGCACCATCCTGGAAGCAAGCGGCAGCAGCACCTTGAACAGGAGGGGGCGCAGGAGCGGGAGGAGGAGGGCGGCAGACTGCTGCGTGTGCCATGCAGCGATCCGCACAGCCTCCTGCGCGGCCCGATGGACCTGCGCCAGGGACTCCGGCGCGAGGAATCGCTCGAAGCTCCACCCCGCCGCCGCCAGTCCATCCACGAAGGTGGTCAGCACCGCGGAGGGGACGGCGATGGCGCGCGCCACGTCACGGTGGCGCCGAGCTGGATACCCGCCTGCCCGCAGCGTCCGGAGGACCTGCTGGAGGCGTTCCTCGGGGCCGCTGAACAGGCCTCGCGACAGAGGGGGGAACCAGAAGGCCGTCCCAGGCCCCAGAGCCGACGCTCCGGGCCGAAGAGGCGCATGGAAGCTGAGAAACGGAACCATTCCAGCGACGAGCCGCCCCGGAGAAACCCGCTGTGACAGCCAGTCGCGGTCATGAAGCCCGGGCTGGTGCATGACCCAGGTCGCCTCTCCCGTGACTCGGGCGAGTGCGTCCACCCAGCTCCCGGCGCGCAGAGCCGTTGAGGAGACGCAGAGCCAGACCTGATCCCAGCGCTGGGCAGCGACCTCCTCGGTGGAGACGTGGACACCGAAGCCGGAGAACGTCATCGGCGCGGGGGACCGCTTGAAGAGGCCGAGCTCGTAGAGCGTGAAGCCCCGGCGGGCCTCTTCGGCATGCTTCTCCTTCACCAGGAAGGAGATCTCGCAGCCGGCCGACTGGAGGAACCAGCCGAACACCTGGCCAATGGCCCCTGCCCCTACCAGCAGAACTCGAGGTTTCGTGCTCATGGCCCTCTCCCCTCACGCACCCTCACACAGCCTAAACCCCTTCGGCTCAAGCTGCTGACCTGTTTTACAGATAATCCTCGTCTGGATTGATTTTGCCACGAGCCTGTGGCAGAGCGGCACCCGCCCCCCAGACCCCGAGGAAGTCCCATGCGTCTCAACCTGAAGACCCTCTGGCTCGTGCCCGCGCTGCTGGCGAGTGCCTGCGGTCCCACCGATGTCCTCCTCGACGAGGACTCGGCCTCCTTGGACACCGTGGCTCAGCGGGTGCTCTACGCGCCCCCTCCACCCGCCAGCGGCAACATCCTGGATGCCACCACGTACATGGGCTCGGTAGCGGTCCCCGGCTCCGTGCAGACGCGCTTCACCACCAACCCTCAGTACTTCTCCTTCAGCTTCCAGGCGCGCGCCGGCGCTCATCTCAAGCTCGAGGTGACGCACCTGGGCAGCAGCATGGGCCTGGATACCGGCCTCTTCGTCTACGGCCCCCGGGCCGCCAATGGCAGCTACGGCACCACGGTGCTCGCCCAGGACGATGACGCCGGCTACGGCCAGCTCAGCAAGATTGCTGGCGTCGCCCTGCCCACTCAGGGCGAGTACCTCGCGGTGGTGAGCGCCGGGGCCGGCTCCGGCAAGCAGTTCCGCCTCCAGCTCGACTGCCTCAACGGCACCTGCACGCCGGTGCTGGATCCGTCGGTGTACTCCTCGTGCGAGCTCAACGTGGCCACCCGCATCGAGATCTGCGTCCAGGCCCGGGTGGAGGAGGTGGACCCGGTGCTCGGCCGGCGCATGACGGCGCAGGAGGCGTACGACGTGTGCACCGGCCTGGATGACGCGCACGCCAACTACCTCTACGTGTGCGACGGCAGCAGCGAGCAGCCGGAGTTCTGCGCGGGCGGAGAGGCGCCCTACACCCAGCAGATGTGGCCGGTGTGCCGGGCCTTCTACCGGGACTACTACGGTCTCTACACGCTGACGCTCTCCTCCGCGCCGCTCAGCGCCAACCTCCAAGCCAAGGTGAGCGCCGGCAACGCCGCGTGCCAGACGCAGAACTGGTCCACGTGCCACGGCGAGCTGGAGGCCTACAGCTTTCCGTGGAGCACCACCGCCACGCCGTGGCTCCAGCGGGCCGTGGAGGCCGTGGCCGACCAGCGCGGAGGGATCAGCTACTGGGGCGAGGAGCTCCTCTCCTACTCGCAGTTCGTCGCCCAGGCGAACCCGGACTTCCAGCTCCACCCGGCCCTGCTCACCGACGTGGGCAACGGCACCGAGGCCGTGCAGGTGCACCACCTCTACGACGAGCACATGACGGCGCCCGACTACTGCGAGTTCACCCACACCTACGTCCTGCTCTTCCCCGAGTCCCACAAGGTCGCGGTGTTCGACTACCTCTACGGCCGGGACTGCTAGAGCCGGCAGCTCGGACAGCTCCGGTTCAGCGGCGGTCCCTCCTCTACTCCGCCCGCAGCGCGACGGCCGGCGGTACACGCGTGGCCCGCCGCGCCGGCAGCCAGCTGGCGATCAGGGCCACGCCCAGCAGCCCCACCACTACGGAGATAAAGGTGATGGGGTCGTGCGGGCGTACCCCATAGAGCACGCTGTCCATGAGCCGTGCGAGCATGAGTGCGCCCGCGAGGCCCACCGCGAGGCCCACGCCCACCAGCCGCAGGCCCCCGCCCACCACCATCCGCAGCACGTCCCCGGGCGTAGCACCGAGCGCCAGCCGCACGCCGATCTCCCGGCGCCGCTGGCTCACCGTGTACGCCAGCACCCCGTAGATGCCCACCGCGCCGAGCAAGAGCCCGAGCGCCGCGAACAGGCCCATCAGCACGGCGAGCAGCCGCGGACGCGCCACCCCCTCGCTCATCACCTGCTCGAGGCTGGTGATGCGGGTGATGGTCTGGTTCGAGTCCACGCTCCACACCGCCTTCTGCACGTCGGCCGCCACCCGCAGCGGGTCTCCGCGGCCGCGCACCAGCAGGTTCACGCCGACGCGGATGTTCTGCAGGGCGTGCAGGTAGAGCATCGGCTCGGCCGGCTCGGAGGGGCCTGCCTGCCGGGTGTCCCCCACCACGCCGACGATCGTCACCGGCGGTCCACCCAGCGCGAGCGTCTGCCCGACCGGATCGCCCTCCAGCCCGTAGCGGCGCACGAACGCCTCGTTGACCACCACCACGCGCCGGGCGTTCTCCCCGCCCCGGTCATCATCGGTGAAGTCACGGCCGGCCTTCACGGGGATGTGCAGGGTACGGAAGTAGTCGCGGCTGATGTGCAGCACGTTGGCGCGCACGAGCTCTTCAGGCTTGCCCGGCACCGCCACGCGGAGCATCTCCACGTCGGACTGGCCGGGCAGCGTCTTGGCGGCCCCGACAGACTCCACCCCGGGCACCGCGCGCACCGCCTCGAGCACCCGCTGGTAGTACGTCGTCAGCTCCTCGCTGTGCGAGGAGCCGATGCTGAAGCCGACGACAGCGACGCCCTGCGCGTCAAAGCCCATGTCCGTCGACAGCAGGTGCGCCAGGCTTCGCGCCGCGAGCCCCGCCCCGCTGGCGAGCATCACTGCGAGCGCGACCTCCGCCACCACCAACCCGCCCCTCAGGCGCCGCCCACCCCCCGACCCCTGGCCCGGCGAGGCGCCCTTGAGCAGAGGTTGCAGCGAAGGCGCCGCCGCCCGCAGCGCGGGCAGCAGACCGAACAGCACGCCCGTGAGGGCCGACAGGCCCAGCGTGAACGCGAGCACCGAGCCGTCCAGCTCCACCTCGCCCGCCCGCGGCAGCCGCCCGGACGCCAGCCGGACGAGGCCCTCGGACCCGAGCACCGCGATACCAAGGCCCAGCAGCCCGCCAGCCAGTGCCAGGAGCAGGCTCTCGGTGAGCAGTTGGCGCGCGAGCCGCCCCGGCGAGGCCCCCAGCGCCGCACGCACCGCGAGCTCCTGCTCGCGCACCGTGCCGCGCGCGAGGAGCAGGTTGGCGAGGTTGGCGCAGGCAATGAGCAGGATGAAGGCCACCGCGCCGAGCAGCACCAGCAGGCTCGTCTTCACCTCTCCCACCATTGACTCATGCAGAGGCACCACGGTGGCGCCACTGAAGCGCGTGTTCGAGTCGGGGTGCTCGGCCTCGAGACTGCGCGCCATGCCGTCGAGCTCCGCGCGCGCCGTGGCCAGCGTCACGCCCGGCTTGAGCCGGCCCACCCCCGCCAGCCAGCGCGATGCCCGCTGCTGCCATGGAACCCTGTTCTGCGTGAGGGAGGCCACCGGCAGCCACGCCTCGGCCGAGGGCGAAGGGAAGTCAAAGCCGCGCGGCATGACGCCCACCACGGTGCAGGGCTTGCCGTCGAGCGTCACAGTGCTGCCCACCACGTCCTTCGAGCCGCCGAAGCGGCGCTGCCACAGCCCGTGGCTGAGCACCAGCACGTCCGCCTGGCCAGGCACGTGGTCCTGGGCCTGCAGCGGGCGACCGAGCTGAGGGGTACGGCCGAGCGCCTGAAAGAAACCGTCCGTCACATAGGCGATCGACAGGCGCTGCGGCTCGCCGTCGCCCACCAGGTCCCCGCCTGTCCGGCCCTCAGCGTAGAACCAGGCGCCAGCGGCCTCCAGCGACTGCGCCCCGGTGCGCCAGTCCTCGAAGTCCGGGAAGGAGAAGGCCCCCTTGGGGTTCTCGGGTGCCACCTGCCACAGCCGCACCAGGCGCTCGGGCTCGGGGTACGGCAGCTCGCGCAGGAGCACCCCGCGCACCACACCGAAGATGGCCGTGTTGGCGCCGATGCCCAGCGCCAGCGTGAGCACCGCCACCAGCGTGAAGCCTGGCGTGCGCAAGAGGCCGCGCACCCCGTACCGCACGTCCTGCACCAGCGCTCCCCACCGCAGGGCCCGCCCCATCTCTCGCTCCCTTCGACGGCTCAGCTCCACACACGTGTCGCGGTAGTGCGCCACGTCCCCGAAGCGCCGCAGCGCCTCCTCGCGCGCCGCCTCCGGCGCCATCCCGCTCTGCACGAGCCGCTCCACGCTCAGCTCGAGGTGGAAGCGCAGCTCCTCGTCCACATCCTGCTCGAGCGCAGGCGGCCGCACCGCCAGGCGCAACAGGCGCCGGAACGGCCAAGGGCGTGCGCGCCGCGCGTTGTCTTCAGCCATGGGTCGCCCGCGTCCTCAGGCCGACTGCAGGACGCGCGTGACGGCGTCCGCATAAGCCAGCCAGTGCTCGGTGCTGGCGCGCAGCTGGGCGTGGCCCGCCCCGGTCAGCCGGTAGAATTTGGCACGCCGGTTGTTCTCCGAAACGCCCCACTCGGACTCCAGCCAGCCGCGCCGCTCGAGCCGGTGCAGCGCCGGGTAGAGCGCGCCCTCCTCCACCTTCAGCGCCTCTCCGCTGCGCATCCGGATGAGCTCGGCCACCCCGTAGCCATGCTGCGGCCCCCACGACAGGGCCTTGAGCATCAGCACGTCCAGCGTGCCCTGCAGCAGCTCCAGCGACGTGTCACCCATGAACCTCTCCCCTTTTCATCTTAGGGGAGAGTGCCCCGCTTCCCCTAAGCCGTCAAGGGGAGCCAGGAAGCGCAGCTCGGCAGGCTGCTCGAAGTCCTGGGATTTCAAGCCGTTAGGGCCGCCATGGAAAAAAGGATTCGACGTGTCGATCTCGCGGACCCAGGTTCGACGAGACAGTAGGGCCCAGGTTCAAGGGCTCCCAACCCGCAACCCAAAGGAAAGCCGACCATGCGCTTCATGATGCTGATGATCCCCAAGGGGTACGAGAAGGCTGCGCCGGGCGCGATGCCGGACGCCAAGGGCGTTGATGCGATGATGAAGTACAACGAGTCCCTGCAGAAGGCCGGCGTGCTGCTTGCGCTCGATGGCCTCCACCCGCCCTCGATGGGCGCTCGCATCTCGTTCCCCGGCGGGAAGGCCAAGGTGACCGACGGACCCTTCACCGAGGCGAAGGAGGTCCTCGGCGGCTACTGGATGATCCAGGTGAAGTCGAAGGAAGAGGCGATCGAATGGGCGTCGCGCTGCCCCGCCTCGGAGAACGAAGTGATCGAGGTTCGCCAGGTGCAGGAGTTCTCAGACTTCCCGGCCGACGTCCAGGAGGTCTTGGGCAAGTTCCCCGAGCTGCAGGAGCAGCCCACGCAGAACACCCGGTCGTAACGCCGGCAGCTCCGCCCGCGTTCCCGCACTCGGGCGAGCTGGACACGATGCGCTCGGTATCGGCAGAAATGCAGCGGCCCTCCCCGGACTGCTGAGGAGGGCCGTTGCCTGCTTCTCCCCTCTGGGATCAGAAGCGCTCGATGCTGAAGTCGTCGTCGCCGCCACCCGCAGCGGCCGGCGGCGGAGGAGGACGCGCCCCACCCGCGGCCGGAGGACGAGCAGCCCCCGCGGCCGCCGGCGGAGGCGGAGGACGCACGCCCGGAGCAGGAGTCGCCGGGCCTGGACGACCACCCGCCGCTGGAGCCGCGGCCGCAGGTTGCCCCTTCTGCGCGAACGCCGCGGAGCCGGGCACCGGGCGGGCCTCGCCGGCCTTGCCGTCGAAGTTGTCCCACTTGGAGTCGGCCGTGCCGCTGATGCCCGAGAAGCGCAGCGCGAAGTCGTCCGGGTTCGTCGCCTGCCGGTGCGCCTCCTCGTACGAGACGAGATTGTTGCGCACCAGCCCCATCAGCGACTGGTCGAAGGTCTGCATCCCGTAGGAGTCGAAGCCCTGCGCAATGGCGTCGTGGATCTCCTTGGTGCGGTCCTTGTCCTCGATGAGCTCGCGCACACGCGCCGTCACGCGCAGCACCTCCACCGCGGCCACGCGGCCCTTGCCGTCCGAGCGCGGAATGAGGCGCTGGCTGACCACCGCCTTGAGCACCGCGGCCAGCTGCAGGCGCACCTGCTTCTGCTGGTGCGGAGGGAAGGCCGACACGATGCGGTTGATCGTCTCCGTGGCATCCAGCGTGTGCAGCGTCGACATCACCAGGTGGCCCGTCTCCGCCGCATGGAGCGCCGTCTCGATGGTCTCGTAGTCACGCATCTCGCCCACGAGGATGACGTCCGGGTCCTGCCGCAGCGCGCTCTTGAGCGCTTGCGAGAAGGACAGCGTGTCCACACCCACCTCGCGCTGGTTGATGATGGAGCGCTTGTCGCGGATGAGGAACTCGATCGGGTCCTCCACCGTCATGATGTGGTTGGTCTCGTTGGCGTTGATGTGATCGATCATCGCCGCGAGCGTGGTGGACTTACCCGAGCCCGTCGTCCCCGTGACGAGGATCAGCCCGCGCTCCTCACTGACGAGCTTCTCGAGGATGGGCGGCAGGAGCAGATCCTTGATGGTCATCACCTTGAAGGGGATGACACGCAGCACCGCGCCGATGGTGCCGCGCTGCTGGAAGATGTTCACGCGGAAGCGGCCGAGGCCGGGCACTCCGTAGGCAAGGTCCACCTCGTTGCTCGCCTTGAACTTCTCCTTCTGGAACTCGTTCATGATGCCGAACGCCATCCGCGCCACTTCCTCCGGCGGCAAGCGCTTGCCGTCCTTCAGGGGCACGAGGGATCCGTCCACGCGGAACATGGGTGGGAGTCCGGCCTTCAGGTGGATGTCCGAGGCGCCGCCTCGGAGCGCGATCTGCAGAATCTCGTTGAGTTCCATGGTCGGAGGCGATGCTAACACCGCCCTCGGGCCGGGCGAAGATCCCCCCCGCCCCCCGAAAACACGACGGCGGAGGCCCCCTTGAGGGAACCCCCGCCGCAGATCGCTCCCATGAGGAGCAGACAGCCTAGCGCTTGGAGAACTGGAACCGGCGGCGCGCACCCGGCTGGCCGTACTTCTTGCGCTCGACGGCGCGGGCGTCGCGGGTGAGGAAGCCGGCCTTCTTCAGCACCGGGCGGAACTCCGGGTTGAAGGCGCACAGCGCGCGGGCGATGCCGTGGCGGATGGCGCCCGCCTGGCCGGACAGACCGCCGCCCTTCACGTTGACGGTCAGGTCGACCTTGCCCTTCTGCTCGAGGATCTCCAGGGGCTGGAAGAGCACCATCTTGGAGGTCTCGCGACCGAAGTAGTTGTTGATGTCGCGCCCGTTGACCGTCACGGTGCCATCACCGGACTTGAGCCACACGCGGGCGGTGGCCTCCTTGCGGCGGCCAGTGGCGTAGAAACCATTCTCAGGATTGATAGGCATGGGGTTCTGCTCTCGTCATCAAAGGTGGGAAGAAGGCTACGCCTCAACCGAACGCGCGGCAGGCTTCTGCGCAGCGTGGGGGTGGGTGTCACCCGCGTAGACCTTGAGCTTGGTCATCATCTGCCGGCCCAGCGCACTGCGCGGGAGCATGCGGCGCACGGCGTTGATGATGATGTCCTCAGGGTGCCGCTGGCGCAGCTTCTGGAGGTTGGTGATCTTCAAGCCGCCGGGGAAGCCCGCCCGCGAGTGGCGGTAGTAGAGCTTCTCCTGCTCCTTGGTCCCCGTCACCTTCACCTTGGCGGCGTTGATGACGATGACGTGGTCCCCGGTGTCAATGGACGGGGTGTAGATGGCCTTGTGCTTGCCCTTGAGCAGCGTGGCGATCTGGCTGGCGGCGCGGCCCAGCACCTTGTCCGAGACGTCCACCACGTGCCAATCGCGCTTGATATCCGACGCTTTCGCGCTGTAGGTCCTCTGCGACATTGTGTGCACTCCAAAACTCTGCTGCGGCAGCCGCGTGCGCAGGCCGCCTGACATAGTCGAACCAACCACGGGTCCTCCCTGAATACTCCATGGGGTGGCCCGGAAAGGCCGACCCTCTTAGGAGGAGCCAGGGGGTAAGTCAAGACCGTGCCGCATGCCTGCGCCACAAACCCTGCGATCACCCGGCACCCGGGCCCTGGAGCCGGGTCACCCTAGCTTGGGGCCGGTCCCCCGCCTGCCCCCTTGGCCTTGAAGCGCTCCTTGAGGTTGGCGAAGAAGTTCTTCTCCTGTGCGGTGGGGGCCCCCGTCCGAGGGGCCTCCAGGTCGATCAGCTCCACCGTCTCGGGCGGCAGGTCCTCCAGGAAGCGGGAGGGCGTACAGGGGACATCCTTCCCTCGCTTCACCCGGATGGCGGCCCGCGTCAAATAGAGGAGCTCCTTGGCCCGGGTGATGCCCACGTAGCAGAGCCGGCGCTCCTCCTCGAGGTTCTGGGGCTCCCCCTGCATGCCCTTGTGAGGCATCAGGTCCTCCTCCATTCCAATGAAGAAGACGAGCCGGTACTCCAGCCCCTTGGAGGAGTGCACCGTCATCAGGGTGACGCGCCGGTTGCCGCCCGGCACCTCGTCCTCTTCCTCCTGCCGCGTGTCCAGGCTCAGCCGGTTCAGGTAGGTGAGCAGGCTGGCCTTGGGGCCCTCGCGCTTCTCGAAGGCCTCCAGCGAGTTGAGCACCTGATCCACCGACTTCAGCTTCTTGTCCGCCGAGCTGACCGAGAGGGCCTTCAAGCGCGCCGCCTCCTTGAAGCCGATCTCCTCCAGCAGGTTGCGCGTCACATGCGCCAGGTTGCCGCCCTCGAAGAGCCCCCGGTAGCGCTCGAGCATCCGGAGGAACTCGCGCACCTTCCCCGCCGCCCCCGAGGGCAGATCCTCGTACTGCTCGCTGCGCTCCATGGCGTCCCACAGCGCCAGGCTGTCCGCCCTCGCATGCGCGTGCAGCCGCTCCATCGTCACGTCGCCAATGCCTCGGGCGGGCACGTTGACAATCCGCAGCAGGCTCACCTCGTCCTTCGGGTTGGCGATCACCTTGAAGTAGGCGATCACGTCCTTCACCTCGCTCCGATCGAAGAACTCGCTGCCGCCCACCACCTCGTAGCCGATGCCCTTCTCCCGCAGTGACTCCTCGACGGGGCGGGACTGCCCGTTGGTGCGGTAGAGCACGGCGATCTCGTCCGCTGGGATTCCATGGGCGATGTGCTTCTCGATCTCCCGGGCGATGTAGCGCGCCTCCTCCTCCTCGTTGGGGCACTTCACCACCCGGATGCGCTCGCCGCCCGCGCGATCCGTCCACATGCGCTTGGCCTTGCGCTCCGGGTTCTTCGCGATCACCGCGTTGGCCGCGTCCAGCACCGTCTGCATGGAGCGGTAGTTCTGCTCCAGCCGCACCTCCTGGGTGCCCGGGAAGTGCCGGTCGAACTGGAGGATGTTCTTCACCTCGGCACCGCGCCAGCTGTAGATGGCCTGGTCGTCATCCCCCACCGCGCAGACGTTCTTCGCCGTGCCCGCCAGCAGCTGCAGCAGGTCCATCTGCGCAGGTTCGTGTCCTGGAACTCGTCCACCAGGAGGTAGCGGAAGCGCCGGGTGTACTTCTCCCGCAAGTCGTCGTGCTCGCGCAGCAGCCGCGCCGGCAGCACCAGCAGATCGTCGAAGTCCACCGAGCCCTGCGCCTTCAGCGCCAGCTGGTAGCTCGGGTACACCAGGTGGGTGATGAGATCGTAGTCGTCCCCCATCCCCTCGGGCTTGGGCGCCGGCGGCAGGCCCGAGTTCTTCGCCTTGGAGATGAGGGTGAGCACCTTCCGGGCGTCAAAGGCCCGATCATCGACCTTGTGATCCCTCATGGCCCGGCGGATGAGCGCGAGCTGATCCCCCATGTCCGCGATGGCGAACTTCCGGGGCCACCCCAGCCGGTGGACGTCCTCTCGCAGCATCTCCGCACCGAAGGCGTGGAAGGTGCACACCAGGACACCCTGTGCGCGTGGCCCCGCCATCTTCACCAGCCGCTCCTTCATCTCGGTGGCGGCCTTGTTGGTGAAGGTGACGGCGAGGATGTTGCGCGCCGAGGCCCCAAAGGGCCGCTCGTTGAGCAGGTGGACGATGCGGTGGGTGATGACGCGCGTCTTCCCGCTGCCCGCCCCCGCCAGCACGAGCAGGGGGCCCTCGAGCGTCGTCACCGCTTCGCGCTGTGGGGGGTTGAGCTTCGAGAGGTCCATTGCGCGCCGCGCGGGGATACCTTTTGATCGGTCCCGTGCACGAAATCAAATCCCATCTGGTCCTGCTCCTGCTCGCCGTGTCGCCGGGCCTCGGTTGTTCAGAGGACAGCCGCGCCAAGGCGGCAGAGGCTCCCGTCGCCGCGGCGCCCGTGGCCCCCTTGCCCTGCGTGTACTTCAAGGAGCTGGCGCCCTTCCTCCCAGAGTCACTGGACGGCTTCACCCACACCGGCACCGAGGGCTCCACCGGCAAGTACGGAGAGGTGTCTATCAGCGAGGCCGAGCGGACGTTCACGCGAGGTGAGGATCGCGAGGTGAAGGTACGCATCGTGGACACCACCCTGGGGGTGAAGATCGCCAAGTCCATCCGAGCGGCGGCCCAGGAGGCGAAGCGGCGGCCGGAGAGCGATCCGACGGCGCCCATCTTCTGGGATGCGGCGGTGGGCTTCGTGCGGTACGACCCGTCCGAGGCGACGGCGGAGGCGAACCTGCTGGTGGGAGATCGCTACGTGGTGGCGGTGACGAGCCGAGGCTTCCCTGGCACGGTGGAGGTGCGGCGGGTGGCGCGCGGCATCGACCTCGCGGGGCTGGCCCGACTGCGATAAGTCCCCGTGTGGCCTGCCCGCGGGCCGCAGGATGACCCGACAAATGGAAGGAGTTCCCCGAGTGAAGGAGAAAGGAACGCGCGCGCCCACGCCCGAGAAGCTCGAGCCCCAGGAGGAGCAGGCGGCGCGAGAGGCGGTGGTGGCGCTGGGCAAGCGGGAGTTCATGGAGCAGTTCCAGAAGCTGGCGAAGATGTTCGCCGCGGATCCGGGCAACCCCGGCTCGTACGCGTGCGAGGGGTGCCAGCGCTGCGCCAACTGCATGTTCTGCAAGGACTGCGACAGCTGCTACCACTGCACCCACTGCGTGCGCTGCGAGCTGTGCAACAACTGCTCGCACTGCGTGGACTCGAAGAGCTGTCACGCGTGCGCCTACTGCGTGCAGTGCGAGAACTGCACGGGCAGCGCGTACCTGTTGCTGTGCCACAACCTGCAGGACTGCAACTACTGCTTCGGCTGCGTGGGCCTGTCCAAGAAGGACTTCCACATCCTCAACGTGCCCTTCTCCCGAACGGAGTACTTCAAGATCACCAACCGGCTGCGCAAGGAGCTGGGCATCCCGTGAGCCCGGTCCCCATGCGAGGCGTCCTTCGTTCATCGCTCGTGCCCCTGCTGCTGCTGCTCTGCACCTTCGGCGACGCGGCCGCGCAGGCCCGGAAGAACAAGGGCTTCGTCGAGCGCACTCCCGATGAGGCGCGCGTGGAGCGGGTCCTCCAGTCGCTGTCCCAGCGCGACAAGGTGGGACAGCTGCTGCTCGCCTATCCCCAGATCAGCAAGGACGGAGCCGTGGAGGTGGGCGGGGTGCTGTTCGTAGGGGCGACTCTCCGGAAGATCGACGCGGCAAAGGAGCGCATCCGCACCACCCGCGAGCGCGCACGCATCCCTCCCTTCTTCGCGGTGGACATCGAAGGCGGCAGCTTCAACCGGCTGAACCGGCACCCCTCCATCCAGGCGCTGCCGCTCGCGCGCGAGCTGGCGGCGATGGAAGACAAGGAGGTCGAGGCGTGGGGTGTGCGCGTCGGCAAGGCCATGCGCGAGGTGGGGCTCAACATGAACCTGGCCCCCGTGTTCGACGTGGCCGCCAAGGGCCACATGTTCCGCAACGGGCGCGCATTCTCCGGAGAGCCCGAGGTGGTGAAGCAGAAGGCCACCGCCTTCGCCCGGGGGCTCGCCAAGGCCGGGGTGGCCGCCATCGGGAAGCACTTTCCCGGCTACGGCGATCTCGACTCCGACTCGGATCACGAGCACGCCACCGTCGACTGGGATGAGGCGCGCGTGCGCGCCGAGGCCTCGGTGTTCCGCTCCGCGGACCCGTTCCTGGGCGGGGTGATGATGTCGAACATCGTCTACTCGAAGTTCGGCCCCAAGCCCGCCATCCTCGAGCCGGCGCTCGTGGCCCTGGCCCACGAGAGCGGGTGGATCACCATCACCGACGACGTGGCCATCCGCGCCCTGGCCGAGCAGATCGGCGCCGAGCGGGAGGAAGTCGTCCGGCTGGCCTTCCTGGCGGGCAACGATCTCATCCTCACCACCGAGCCCCCGGACTGGAGCGGGGGAATGGACTACTTCGGCATCCTCATGAAGCTGGCCCAGTCGGATCCGAAGCTGGCCGCCCAGCTGGATGCAGCCGTCCGCCGTGTCCTGCGCTTGAAGGATCGGCTGGGGCTCCTGGACGGACTGTAGGCGTCCAGGCACCCCCTCCTGCCTACCCCCTGGCAAAGCGCACCCGTTATCCGTTAAGGTGTCGCCACCTGAGGAGCGCTGCAACGGGGCAAGTCCCCGCCAGGCTCAGGATTGTAACGGCGCTCGCTGACTCGTGGCTGAAGGCACGGGAGGCGAGCACAGAGCCCGCGCTCCCACCCTCAGCCCCTGACAATCAGGAGCAACACCATGAGGGCTGTCACCGATCTGAAGAAGTTCACCGACTACCGCGTCGCCGACATCGGCCTGGCGGACTGGGGCCGTAAGGAGATCGCCATCGCAGAGACCGAGATGCCCGGTCTCATGGCGATCCGCGAGGAGTTCGCCAAGACGCAGCCCCTCAAGGGCGCGCGTGTCGCCGGCTCGCTCCACATGACGATCCAGACCGCCGTGCTCATCCAGACGCTGGAGGCGATTGGCGCCGAAGTCCGCTGGGCGTCCTGCAACATCTTCTCCACGCAGGACCACGCCGCGGCCGCCATCGCCGCCAGCGGCACTCCCGTGTTCGCCTACAAGGGCGAGAACCTGGAGGAGTACTGGGACTACACCCACCGCATCTTCGAGTTCGCCGACGGCGGGCCGAACATGATCCTCGACGATGGCGGTGACGCCACCCTGCTGCTCCACCTGGGCAGCCGGGCCGAGACGGACCCCTCCGTGCTGGCCAACCCCGGCAGCGAGGAGGAGACCTTCCTCTTCGCCTCCATCAAGAAGCGCCTGGAGGCCAAGCCCGGCTGGTACTCGAAGACGGCCCAGGGGATCCTCGGCGTCACCGAGGAGACCACCACCGGCGTCCACCGCCTGTACCAGATGGCCAAGGAGGGGAAGCTGAAGTTCCCGGCCATCAACGTGAACGACTCGGTCACCAAGTCCAAGTTCGACAACATCTACGGCTGCCGCGAGTCCCTGGTGGACGGCATCAAGCGCGCCACGGACGTCATGATCGCCGGCAAGGTGGCCGTGGTGGCCGGCTACGGCGAGGTGGGCAAGGGCTCGGCGCAGGCGCTGCGCGGGCTGCAGGCCCAGGTGTGGGTCACCGAGATCGATCCGATCTGCGCGCTGCAGGCGGCCATGGAGGGCTACCGCGTCGTCACCATGGACTACGCGGCGGAGCATGCCGACATCTTCGTCACCGCCACCGGCAACTTCCGCGTCATCACCCACGAGCACATGAAGCGGATGAAGAACAACGCCATCGTCTGCAACATTGGCCACTTCGACAACGAGATCGATGTGGCGAGCCTCAAGCAGTACAAGTGGGAGAACATCAAGCCCCAGGTCGACCACATCATCTTCCCGGACAACAAGCGCATCATCCTGCTGGCCGAGGGCCGGCTGGTGAACCTGGGCTGCGGCACCGGTCACCCCAGCTACGTGATGAGCTCCTCCTTCGCCAACCAGGTGCTGGCGCAGGTGGAGATCTTCGCCAACCCCGGCATGTACAAGCCGGGCGTCTACATGCTGCCCCGGCACCTCGATGAGAAGGTGGCGCGCCTGCAGCTGAGCAAGCTGGCCGCCACGCTGACGACGCTCACCGAGGAGCAGGCGAAGTACATCGGCGTGCCCAAGCAGGGCCCGTACAAGAGCGACCACTACCGCTACTAGGCGGCCGTAAATCGGGACGAAAAAGGGCCATCCTCCGTAAGGGGTGGCCCTTTTTCTTGCCGCAACCCCTGAAGATCACAGGAGTTACAGCACGACGCAACTTTCTGCCCACATGTCGGATAATACAGGTACGCGCCCCACAAACGCGCTTGGGAGATGACCATGCTGCGCAACGCCGGGAAGCTGATGATCGTCGCGGTGGCCCTGTACTCGACGGCTTCGTGGGCGGCACCCCTGGCGCTGTGGGTAGGGCAGACGACGTTCCTCGGCTTCCCCGGCCGTGGCAGCCAGGTGGAGAGCTCGGACACGTCGGTGGTGGAGGTGCAGACCTCCAAGAGCGGCGCGGAGATTCGCGCGAAGCGCCCGGGTGTGAGCCGGGTGACGCTGCGGCTGCGGGATGGCGAGACGCATGAGTTCGCCGTGCACGTCACTCCGAGTGGGGCCGAGGTCTACTCCGTGTCTCGCTCCGAGCCGGAGCACAGCGGGTTCACCCTCTCCCCTGCCCCCGTGGCGAGCAAGAGCAGCACGGCCCAGGCCCAGAAGAGCGGGAAGGGAAAGGCCGGGAAGAACGCCGTCCGGACCGCCGAGCGCGCCGTGAAGACGATCCGCCCGAGCGCGTGAGGCGAGCTCCGCGAAGGCTCAGCAGTGAACTTGCGTGGACCCGGTTCCTTGTCCCGCTGGGACATTTTTGTTAGCCCAGAGCCTCGTCAACCCGCGAGTGTGCAATGGGCTCAGGCATGCACCTCCTGCCCCGGCGCAGTGACGCTTCCGTGGCAGGAGACTCAACGCACGGAGATCCAGCGCCAGAAGCGGCGGCCCACCTCCGCATCCTGGTCGATCTTTCACGGCAGCTGGCGGATGCCAGACCGGATCTCGAGGTCGTCCTGGATGCCGTCGCCGCGCATGTCGTCGAGGCCCTGGGGGACGGCTGCGCCGCGTATCTCCTCTCGTCGAAGGGCACGCGGCTCGAGCCCGTCACGATCCGGCACCGCGACCCGGCGCGGCGCATGCTGATCGAGCAGGTCAACAAGGCACGGAAGCTGCGGATCGGCGAGGGGTTCGTTGGAAAGGCCGTCGAGTCGGGCAAGTCCATCTTCCTGCCGGACGCAGATCCCACGGTCCTGCGCAACACCGTCCTGCCCGAGTACGTGGCCTACCTGGAGCACGTCGGCGTGAAGAGCCTGCTGGTGGTGCCTCTCGCGGGGAAGAGGCGTGTCCACGGCGCGCTCTGGTTGGTGCGTGATCCGGGCAGTGCTTCCTACACCCGGGCGGATCGTGAGCTGATCGAGGCAATCGCGGACTGCGCGGCGCTGGCGCTGGACAGTGCTCGGCTGCACAGCGAGCTCAGCGCGGATCGCCAGCGGCTGGCGGAGGCCGGCCTGCGAACGGAGAGGCTGCAGGAGGTCACCGCGGCGCTCTCGGGAGCGCTCACCC
>Ga0190275_10001041_pt1 | contig 21388 bp, 15 predicted proteins | sample Popmic550T_FD_133745 | JGI IMG/M metagenome (GOLD analysis project Ga0190275, IMG submission 133745) | Populus adjacent soil microbial communities from riparian zone of Yellowstone River, Montana, USA - 550 T | ecosystem: Environmental > Terrestrial > Soil > Riparian zone > Trees stand | place...
CGGTAGACTGAGATGCAGGGTCGCCGGTGGGGATGCTGAGGAGGCTGACGTGAGCGCAAGTGAGACTGGTTCGGCGTCCGAATCGACGCGACTGCTGCCAGACGAGTACGAGGGCCTGATAGAGCGCGTGCGGGAAACCGCCAACGCGATGATTCCGCGCAATGCGACCGTGCTGGTGGTGAGCCGCGGGGACGAGGAGCTGCTGCGCATCGGCCCGCGGCGCGCGCTGCATTTTCCCCAGGACGAGTTCGGGCGCTACGCCGGCTACCACCCGCAGGACAGCGACGCTGCGATCGCAGTCCTCGAGAACATGCGCGCACGCGGCGCCGAGTACCTGCTGCTGCCCAGCACGGCGTTCTGGTGGCTCGACTACTACGAGGGGTTCCGCGACCACCTCGAGCGCAACTACCCCCCGATCGTGTCCGCCGACGACTGCGTCGTCTTCGAGCTCGGCTCCACCGGAGTTCAAACCACCGCAGCGGATGCCGATATGAAGGGGGTGTCCGCCGCGACGTCGAGCCTGCAGCTCGCAGGGCCGCTGGACGAGCTCCTCCAGGCGCTGCTACCTGCCGACGCCAGCATCGCCGTGGTCACCCGGGACACCTCACAACTTCCCAGGGTCGGGGACTGCCGCGCCGTTTCCCCGCCTGACGGAGCCAACGGCCTGCGCGCGGTGCTCGAGGAGGCGGATGCCGGAGAGGCCCAGTTCCTGGTGATCCCCGCCGGTTCATACGATCGCGTGCACGACATCGCCGAGCCGGCCGCTGTCAGCGGCTGGCGGCTGGTCACGCACCAGCGCCATCTGTGCGAGATCTATGAGCGCTCCGGCAGCACGAAGGCTCCGGTGCTGGTCGCAGCGGAGGCGGAGACCGAAAATGCGCCGTCGGCCGACGGCTTTTGGCAGCGCATCGTCGGCTTCTTCCGGCGATGAAGGTCCTGTTCGTCTCGCACAACCACCCCGAGATCCGTCCCGGGGGCGCCGAGGGATATGCGCTCGACGTGTACGAGGGCATCCGTGAGGCAGGCGAGTTCGAGCCCGTGCTGCTCTCACGCAGCGGTCCACCGATCTCGATCGGGACGCGGTACCACGAGGGACGCCCGATCACGCTCGTGAACCACGATCCGCACCAGTACTTCTTCTACACCGACATGTCGGACTGGGACTGGGTGTTCGGCCGCTCTCCCAAGAAGACGGCCCTGACGCGGTTCTTTCGCGAATTCCTGCTCGAGCAGAAGCCCGACGTCGTGCACTTCCAGCACACCCTGTACATGGGCTACGACATCCTGCGCGTGACGCGCAACACGCTGCCCGACGTGCCGATCGTCTACACGCTGCACGAGTACCTGCCGATCTGCCAGCACAACGGTCAGATGGTGCGCACCATGGACCGCTCGCTGTGCGACCACGACTCGCCGCGACGCTGTCACGAGTGCTTCCCGCGCATCCCCCAGCAGACGTTCTTCATGCGCAAGCGCTTCATCCAGTCGCAGATGTCGGCCGTCGACCTGTTCGTGACGCCGTCGGAGGGCGCGCTCGAGCAGTACGTGCGCTGGGGCATTCCACGCGAGCAGATCGTGCACGAGCCGCACGGCTTCGTGCCGGCGCGCCCCTTGCCGGAGTCCAGCGGCGAGCGCGAGCGCGACCGGTTCGGCTTCTTCGGCCAGTTCACCGAATTCAAGGGCGCCGACGTGCTGCTCGAAGCGTTCGCCTCGCTCGCCCAAAGGCAGACCGAGGACTTCCGGGGGCGGTTGTGGATCCACGGCGCGAACCTCGACACGGCGCCATCGAAGTTCCAGGACCGGTTTCGGCAGTTGCTCGAGGATTCCGGCGACCGGGTGCGGCTGGTCGGCCAGTACGACCGCGCCGACATTGCGAAGCTGATGACGCGCGTCGACTGGGTGGTGATCCCGTCGATCTGGTGGGAGACCGGCCCGCTCACGGTCGGGGAGGCGTTCCAGCACGGGCGGCCGGTGATCTGCAGCGACATGGGAGGCATGTCAGAGAAGGTGACCGACGGGGTCAACGGACTCTATTTTCGCCGCGGCGATGCCGATGAGCTGGCCGACGTGATCGAGCGGGCGGCAACCACTCCGGGCCTGTGGGAGGAGCTGCGCCGCGGGATTCCCGCCGTGCCGACGATGCGCGAGCACGTGGCGTCGCTGAGTTCGCATTACCGGCGACTGCTGGCGTCACGAGCCCCGGTCCCCCCGCGCGGGCCCGCCGGAACGCGCAACCGTCCGCGTGTCCGCGACACGATCGGATGAGCGCGGCACCCGGCGGCACACCCGAGGGCACTCTCGCCACGCGGCTGGGGGGCGGCGGGCTGCTGGTGGCATGCGCTTCCGGCGCCGAGCCCGAGGGCGCCCTGCCGGTGGGCCGCTGCGCGGATGGACGCGTGTTGGCCCTGCTGAAGTCCGGCGAAAGCCGCGCCGCGACCGTCTCAGCGAAAACGTTCAGCCGCCGGCTGCTGGCCCCCCTTCCGGCCGACGAGCGCAATCGGCTCAGCGACACGCTTGCCCGGCTCGGCAACGGGGCGGCCCTCTCCCGCTCGCTCCACGAGCTGCGCGAGGCCCTGCGCGAGCGCCTGCCCCCGCATACACCCGCGGTCGCAGCCCCACGCGGGCTCGTGGTGGACAGTCTCCTGGCGCTGGACGAGCGCTCCTTCTACCTGGAGGGGTGGGCCGTCGACCGCGAGGCCGAGGTCGATCGCCTCGAGGCAGTCTCGCCGGAGGGTGAACGTGTCGACCTGGCAGCGCATGCCTTTCGCTTTCCGCTGCCCCACATATCGACCCGTTTCGGGGTGGACGAATCCGCCGAGGAGGCACGTCCCGGGTTTCTTTGCTTCGTCGAGCTGGAGGGGCCGAGCCACCTCGACGGCGGGTGGATGATCGAGATGGAGAACGTCGAAGGGGAATGCCTGGAGGCCCCCGCGCCCGAGGTCCTGCGGGACCGGTCCGCCGCCCGCGAGCGCGTGCTGGCCGATCCGGCCCACAGGCGCCTACCCGACGACGAGCTGATGGAGAGCCACGTGCGGCCCGCGATCGAGCGGTTGCAGCAACAGGCGCAGGACGGCGCCCGGGTCAGCATCGTGGAGCAGTTCGGCGCCGCACCCCCGAAGCCGGACGTCTCGATCGTGATCCCGCTCTACAAGCGCGTCGACCTCATCGAGGAGCAGCTGGCGCAGTTCGTGCTCGACGAGTATCTGTCCCTTCAGGACATTCTCTACGTGCTGGACTCGCCAGAGGACGAGGACGAACTGCTCGAGATGGCGTCGCGCCTGCACCCGCTGTACGAGGTGCCCTTCCGCGTCGCGATCCTGAAGCGCAACTCCGGGTTCGCGAATGCGAACAATGCGGGCGCCCAGATCTCGCGGGCCGACCTGCTGCTGCTGATGAACTCGGACGTGCTGCCCGACCGGCCGGGGTGGCTGGAGCAGATGGTTGCGTTCTACGGATCTCAGGACGACATCGGAGCGCTGGGGCCCAAGCTCCTTTACGAGGACGACTCGATCCAACACGCGGGCATCCACTTCCATCGAGCCGAAGGACAGCCGGTCTGGCAGGACGCGCACTATTTCAAGGGACTGCACCGCGACTTTCCCGATGCAAACGTGGCTCGGGTCGTGCCGGTCGTCTCGGGAGCCTGCATGATGATCGCCCGCGAGCAGTACGACGCGATGGGGGGGCTCCACAGCGGCTACGTGCAGGGCGACTACGAGGACGCCGATATCTGCCTGCGGATGATGGAGGCCGGATCGCGCAACTGGTACTTCCCGGATGCGGAGCTCTACCACCTGGAGGCCCTGTCGTATTCGTCCAGCCTGCGGGTCCCGGCGAACCGCTACAACGCATGGCTGCACACGCGTATGTGGGGCGACCGGATCGAGCAGCTCGAGAACGGCGCCGGGACCTAGTGGTCTGTCTCGGAACGTTCGCCAGGAAACGGCGCGGCTCCGGGGCCGCCAGGCAAGGACGCAGGGAGCCCGCGTACTCGGTGAGTACGGGGGCGACCGAGGACGCCGCATGGTGGTTCCGGAGGCCGCCGTTTCCGGTGAGACGTTTCGGGACGGGCCACTAATACTCCAATCCGCAGGTACCGGAGCCCGGCCTCCACCCATGAGCCCTTTGACCCAGATCATTGAGGTGTTACCGACCCCACCGGGCGATGCACTGAGTGGCTTTTCGCTCGACGCTCCCCAGCCCGGCGCAGCCGACACGTACGCGCTCGACCTGCGGGGGTGGGTGGTCGGGGCGCGGTCGCCGGTCGCCTCGGTGCTCGTGCTGCACGACGGGGTTTTGCTCCGCCTGTTGCCGCTCGAGGTCGACCGTCCGGACGTGGCCGCCGCCCATCCGGGCCTTCCGGAGGCGCAGCGGAGCGGGTTCTTCGGGACGCTCAGCGCCCTCTCGCTCGAGCCACGGTTCGAGCTGCAGATCGAGGTGCGGCTGGAGGACGGGACCCAGCTGCCCCTGGCGCTGGTGCGAGGCACGCGCGCGCCGCTGCGCAGCTCCTTCGAGCCGCGCCTGCAGCCGCTCCTGCTGACGACTCTGGGCCGTACCGGCTCGACGGCCGTGGTGCGCATGCTGGCCGCCCATCCGGAGATCGTCGCGTACCGCCCGTTCAAGCACGAGCCACGCGTCGCGACGTACTGGATGGGGGTCTTCCAGGCGCTTTCCGACCCGGCGAGCTATCGCCGCCAGCTGGCGGCGACGGGAACGATCGACGGTCTGTGGTGGCTGGGCGAGCAGACGCCGCTCCCCCGCCCGATCCGCGACGCGGCGCTCGACCCGTGGCTCGACGCCACGGCGATCGGCGAGCTCGCAGGTGTCGCGCAGCAGCGCATCGAGCGCCTGTACACGGAGGTCGCAGGGACGCAAGAGCGGCCGGAGGCCCGCTACTTCGTGGAGAAGTACCGCGCCGACCCGGTCTCCGAGCTGATGCTGGAGCTGTATCCCCGCGCGCGAGAGGTGATGCTGGTGCGAGATTTCCGCGACATGATCGCGTCGATGTTCGCCTACAACGAGAAGCGCGGGCGGCAGGGGGGCTTCCGCCGCGATCGTGCCATCAGCGACCGCGATTACATCCTGAACGACGTGGGTGTGTCGGCGGGGGCATTGGCCGACGCATGGGCCAGGCGCTCGGACACGGCCCACCTGCTCCGCTACGAGGACCTCGTCCTGCGCCCCGAGGAGACGGTGCAGGCGCTGCTCGCCCATCTCGGGCTGGACGCCGGCCCGGGTGCGGTCGAGCCCATGCTGGGAAGCCTGCTCGCCCGCGACAGCGGATCGGAGGGCCACCGCACGATCGCCGACCCGCGGGAGTCCATCGGCCGCTGGCGGCGCGATCTCTCGGACGAAGTCGAGGCTGCCTGCGCCGAGGCCCTCGGCCGGCCTCTGGAAACCTTCGGGTACGAGCCGGCGTGAGCGGCGAGACCGTTCTGCTCGGCGGCTCGGTGGCGCAGCGGCCGGGGAGCGGGGGTCACACCTGGGTGTTCCTCCAGTATTTGCTCGGGCTGCAGCGCCTCGGTCTCGAACCGGTGCTGGTGGACTGGCTCGAGCCGGAGATGTGCCGCGACCGGCGCCAACTGGCGGCGCCGAGCCAGGTCGAGGACTCGTGGAACATCGCCTACCTGGCCGACGTGATGGGCCGCTTTGGCCTCGGAGACCGCTGGGCGGTGCTCCACGACGGTGGCCGAGCGGTGCTGGGGATGAGCGATACGGCCCTCGACCGGGCGGTGGACAGGGCCGCGGCGCTGCTGAACGTCAACGGCTTCGTACAGCAGGAGCGGGTGCTCGAGCGGGTGCCGCTGCGAGCGTATCTGGACATCGACCCCGGCTTCGGGCAGATGTGGCGGGCGCTCGACCTGCATGACCCCTTCGCCGGCCACGACGCGTTCGTAACGATCGGCGAGCGCATCGGGCAGCCCGGATGCACGATCCCGACGAACGGCCTCGACTGGATCACCACGCCGCAACCGGTCGTGCTCGAAGAGTGGCCGGTGCAGGCGGCCGGCGCACCGGGCGCCTACCCCGGCTTCACGTCGGTGGCCAGCTGGCGCGGGCCCTTCGCGCCGATCGAGTACGAGGGCGTCACGTACGGACTGCGCGTACACGAGTTTCGGCGCTTCGCCGACCTGCCGGCACGCACACCGGAGCGCCTCGAGGTGGCGCTCGACATCCATGAGGCCGAGACCGCGGACCTGGAGCTGCTGCACTCGAACGGATGGCATCTGTCGGACCCCGCGCAGGAGGCGGCCGATCCGTGGGCCTACCGCGACTATGTGCAGCGCTCGAAGGGAGAGCTGATGATCGCCAAGGGCATGTACGTGGCCAGCCGCAGCGGCTGGGTCAGCGATCGGAGCATCTGCTACCTCGCCAGCGGCCGGCCGGTCGTGGCGCAGGACACCGGGATCTCAGACCTGTACCCGGTCGGGGAGGGCTTGCTCACGTTCGACGACGCGGACGGGGCGGCGGCCGCGCTGGACGAAGTCTCCCGCGACTACGTCCGCCACTGCAGCGCTGCGCGAGCACTCGCCAAGGAACACTTCGACTCGAGCGTGGTGCTCGGGCGGCTGCTCGGCAAGCTTGGGATACCCTAGCCTCGGTGATGTCGAATGGGGGAACCACGGCGGAGAGCGCTCGGCCGGCGTCGGCGGGCGTTCGCCGGCTGAACTGGGGGTGCGGGGAGCACCCGGAGCCCGGGTGGCTGAACTCGGACGTGAAGGATGTGCCCGGCATCGACATCGTCGCCGACGTGCGCACGGGGCTCCCGCTCGAGACCGGCTCGATCGACTACATCACCAGCATCCATGCGCTCCCCGAGCTTCCCTATCCCGACCTCGTGCCGGCCCTCACCGAGCTGCGCCGCGTCCTGAAGCTGGGCGGGGTCCTGAGACTGGCGCTGCCGGACCTCGAGCGCGCCATCGCTGCCTACCAGCGCGAGGACCACGATTACTTCCACGTCCCGGACGAGGACGCGCGCAGCCTCGGCGCGAAGCTCGTCACGCAGATGACCTGGTACGGCTACTCGCGCAGCCTGTTCGTGCACGACGCGGTCGAGGAGCTGCTCGAGCGGGCGGGCTTCGCCCGGATCACCCGCTGCCGGTACAAGCAGACGGCGAGCCGGTGGCCGGACATCGTCGACCTCGACAACCGTGAGCGCGAGAGCCTCTTCGTGGAGGCCGTCAAATAGCGACTGTGCTGTTCTACCGCGACTTCAAGCGGTTCACCGGCGGCGACCTAAAGGTCTGGGACTACTTCAACCACGTGCGCTCCTCCGAGCGGCACAGGGCGCTGGTGCGCTTCACGGCCGACTCGGCGTGGGACCCGACCAACCCCTGGACCGCCGCGCGTGAGCACGTCATCAGCGAGGACGACGACGTCGACTTCGACGTGCTCTTCCTGTCCGGCATCGACTGGCGCGGCATGATCCCGATCGAGGAGCGCGACGAGTACCGGCGACCGATCATCAACCTGGTCCAGCACGTCTGGCACGCGTGCCCGAACGATCCCCTGAACCGCCACCGCTTCCTGCCGCACAAGGCGATCCGGATCTGCGTCAGCCCCCAGATCGACAAGGCGATCGTCGCCACCGGCCGGGTCCGCGGCCCCGTCTTCATGATTCCAAATGGGCTCGACCTGGAAGCCGTCTCCGGCATGGCCGACGCGCCCGCGCGCGACATCGACGTGCTGGTCGCGGCCAACAAGAGGCCCGACCTGGGGCGAGCCGTGGCCGCGCGGCTGCGCAGCGAGGGCCGGATCGTGGAGGTCGTCGACGAGCGCATCCCGCGCTGGGAGCTCATCCGGCTGATGAGCCGCGCCCGCGTGAGCGTGCTCGTCCCGAACCCGAAGGAGGGCTTTTACCTGCCCGCGCTGGAGGCCATGGCGGTGGGCACCGTGGTGGTGTGCCCGGACTGCATCGGAAACCGCTCGTTCTGCCTGCCGGGCGAGAACTGCTTCCGGCCCGAGTACGACGAGGACGCGATCGTGGCGGCGGCCGAGACCGCGCTGCGGGAGGAGCCCGGCCTGGACGAGCTTCGCGGGCGGGCGGTTGCGACGGCACAGGCTCACGACATCGCCGCCGAGCGGGCCGCGTTCCTGGACATCCTCGACGGTGCCGAGGAGCTCTGGGCGGCAGCATAGGAGCATGGACACGCTCGTAGTCAGCGGCGCGATCGCCAACAAGCATTTGAACGGCGGAGAGGCGTGGGTCCGGTTGAGCTGGATCTTGGGGCTGCGCCGCCTCGGGTTCGACGTGTGGTTCGTGGAGCAGATCGACGAGGCCACGTGCGTGGACGCCGCGGGCGCGCCGGCGCCCTTCGCACAGAGCGAGAACCGCCGTTACTTCGAGCAGGTGGTCGAGCGCTTCGGCCTCGGGGGGCGAGCCTCGCTCCTCTACGAAGGTGGACGTGAGGCGGCGGGGGTACCCCTGGAGGAGCTGCTCCCGGTCGCGCAGGAGGCGCGTTTGCTCGTGAACGTCAGCGGCCACCTCGACCTCGAGCCGCTGATGAGCCGGCTGCGACGCAAGGCGTACGTGGACCTCGACCCGGGCTTCACCCAGTTCTGGCACGCCGACGGCACGGGTGGCGCGCGACTCGAAGGGCACGACGTGCATTTCACGGTGGGCGAGAACATCGGCCGTCCGGGTTGCCCGATCCCCACCTGCGGGCTGGATTGGAGGGCGGTGCGGCCGCCCGCGGTGCTCGAGGAGTGGCCGGTCACCGACGCCGGCGACGCAGATCGGTTCACGACGATCGGCGCATGGCGGGGCGCGTTCGGCCCGGTGGAGTTCGGCGGCCACACCTACTCGCTCAAGGTGCATGAGTTCCGCAAGGTGATCGAGCTCCCGCGCCGTTCGCGGCAGCGGTTCGAGATCGCGCTCGACATCCATCCCGGCGACGAGCGCGACCGCGCGGCGCTCGAGGCCAACGGCTGGACGCTGGTCGACCCGCGCGTGACCGTCCCCGGGCCGCTCGAGTTCCGCGACTACGTGCAGCGATCGGGGGCAGAGTTCTCGGTCGCGCAGGGCATCTACGTGGAGACGAGCAGCGGATGGTTCAGCGACCGCACGGTGCGTTACCTGGCGTCCGGCCGCCCGGTCCTGGTCCAGGACACCGGTTTCAGCGCGAACCTCCCTGTCGGCGAAGGGCTGCTGGCCTTCACAGACCTGGACGGGGCCGTGCAGGGAGCGGAGCGGATCGCCGCAGACTACGAGCACCACCGGCGCGCCGCGCGCGCTGTCGCGGAGGCGCATTTCGACTCGGACACCGTGCTGTCCCGCTTCCTCGAGGAAGCGGGGATCCGGCCTTGACCGGCAGAGCCGGCGGCCGCCTGGGGGGCCGGAGAGGCCCCACCCGGACGGAGCTCGCGCTGACAGTCGCCTTTCTGCTCGCCCTGGCGGGTGGGTTCGTGGCGATCGCGGTCCTGTCGTACAGAGTGCTCGCGGGCGAGGAGACCGACCCACCGTCGAACCTGCCGCCGCTGGCGCTGGTGGGCGACGAGGAGAGGGTGTTCGACTACACGGAGGATGCGTGCTCCCCGATCGACATCCCCGACGCCCCGGCGCGCGCGTTCCGCGACGCGAACGGGCAGGTGCATCTGATCGCCTCGCACTACGTGACGCGCGCGATGGTCGGGCCCAGCCTGGACGCGGTGCGCCACGATTGCAGGCGACTGATGGTCTCGGACCTCGACGGCGACCCGGCCCGCTTCGACGACCGCGAATGGATCACGGCGCCGTACACCACCGACGGCCGTACGGTCCACGCGCTCGTGCACAACGAGTACCAGGGCGACAAGCACCCGGGACGCTGTCCGTCCGAGGAGTATCTGAAGTGCTGGTACAACTCGATCACCCTGGCCCGCTCGAGCGACGGCGGGCGCACGTTCACGCATGCCGCACCGCCGCGCCACCTGGTCGCCTCGGTGCCGTATCGCTACGAGCCCGATGCCGGTCCCTTCGGCCTGTTCCAGTCCAGCAACATCGTCCGCCGGACCGAGGACGGCCCCGAAGACGCCTTCTACTACGCTCTGATCCACGCCGAGGCGTTCGGCGCGCAGCGGGAGGGCACGTGCGTGATGCGCACCGCGCGGCTGGACCTGCCCGGCTCCTGGCGGGCGTGGGACGGTAGCGGGTACAACGTCAGGTTCGCGGATCCCTACAGGGCACCGGGCGAGAACGGGCACCTGTGCGCGCCGGTGTCGTTCCCCGAGATCGGCGGGATGACACAGAGCCTCACCTACAACACGTACCTCGACAAGTACGTCCTCGTCTCACCGGCCGGAGCGCGGCGGCCGGGCAAGCCCGGCGTCGTGTGGGGCTTCTACTACTCGACCTCCGACGACCTGATCGACTGGACGCCACGGCAGCTGATCCGCGAGGCGGTCCTGACCAGCCAGCACCAGTGCAGCGACCCGAACCCGGTCGGGTACCCGTCATTGCTCGATCCGGACAGCCGGTCGCGGAACTTCGAGACCACCGGCCGGCGTCCCTGGCTCTACTTCACCCGGTTTCACTACAAGGAGTGCCGCAACATCCTGAACCGCGACCTCGTCCGCATCCGGGTGCGCTTCTCGAAATGACCGCGCAGCGCAGCGAGCCGCTGCGGATCCTCGTGAGCGGGATGATCGCCGCCGTGCCGCACCACGGCGGCGCCACGTGGGCGGTGCTCCAATACCTGCTCGGGTTCGCGCGGCTGGGGCACGACGTCACGTTCGTGGAGCAGCTCGGCGGAGGCGTCCCCGACCTCGACCGCTCGCCCAACAGCGCCTACATGCACGCCGTGGCGCAGCGCTTCGGCCTGGACGACCGCTGGGCCCTGCTCCGTGCCGGTACGCACGAGACCGCGGGGCTCGCGTACGAGCGGGTGCGAGCGATCGCCCGCGACGCCGACGTGATGATCAACATCTCGGGGATCCTGTCCGACGAGGATCTGGTGACGCCGGTACCGGTACGTGTCTACCTCGATCTGGACCCCGCCTTCAACCAGCTCTGGCAGGCGTCGGGCATCGACATGCGCTTCGGCGGCCACACCCACTTCGTGACGGTCGGGCAGGCAATCGGCACCCCGGCGTCCCCCGTGCCCACCTGCGGCCTCGACTGGATCCCGACCGTGCCACCCGTGGTGCTCGAGCACTGGCCCCGCGCGCGGGCAGACGCCGGCGGCGGCGCCGGCGCGTTCACGACCGTCGGGAACTGGCGCGGGTACGGGTCGGTCGAGCTTCAGGGGCAACACTACGGGCAGAAGGCCCACTCCATGAGGGAGCTGATGTCCATCCCGACCCGCACCGACGCGGTGCTGCGCCCGGCCCTCGACGTCCATCCCGGCGAGACACCCGACCTCGAGGCACTCGACCGCAACGGTTGGCAGTTGCTCGACCCCGCGGCCGTCGCCCATGACCCGGACTCCTACCGCGCGTTCGTGGCCGGCTCGCGGGCCGAGTTCGGCGTCGCAAAGAGCGGCTACGTGCTCTCGCGCTGCGGCTGGTTCAGCGATCGCAGCGCCTGCTACCTGGCGTCCGGCAGGCCGGTGCTGGCGCAGGACACCGGCTTCCCGGACCACCTGCCCACGGGAGAGGGGCTGCTCGCATTTGCAGGCGTCGACGACGCGGTCGCCGGCATCGAGGAGATTCGTGCGGCCTACGAGTTCCATGCCGGTGCTGCGCGCGCCCTGGCCGAGGCACACTTCGACTCCGACCGGGTGCTGACCCGTCTGCTGGACCGGGTGAGCGGGAAATGAGCAACCTCGACGAGAAATCCAGGACCACCGAGGTCCGGGCCGAGTTGGAGCGGGCTCTGAGCGACCGCAGGGGCGCGCCGGTGTCGATCGAGGGCCTGGAGCGCCGCCCATGCGCCTACCGGACCAGCTTCGCGCTCGAGGAGCTCGACGTCGCGCTCGCGGACGGCACTCGTCTGCGGCTGATGATGAAGGACCTCAGCCGGGCCGCTCTGCACGAGGAGGCGCTGGCGGCCAAGCCGGAGCTGCTCTATGAGCCGATGCGAGAGATCCACGTCTATCGCGATCTGCTCGACGGCGCCGGGCTCGGCACAGCCGAGTACCACGGTTCGAGCATCGACCCTGCGCAGGATCGGTGGTGGCTGTTCATCGAGAACGTCGTCGGCGACGCACTGTGGCAAATCGGCGAGTTCGACGTGTGGGAGGAGACAGCCCGGTGGCTGGCGCACATGCACGGCGCCCTGGGCCGGCGCGTGAACGGGCGTGGGCCGCTGTTGCGTTACGAGCGCGAGCTGCTCGGCGTCTGGGCTCGCCGTGCGAGCGGTTTCGCCGACGATCCGCGCAGTCCCTGGAGCACTGAGGAGAGGCAGCGCATCCGGGGGCTCACTGCACGCTACGACGCCGTCACCGAGCAGCTGGCCGCACTCGCGCCGACCTTCATCCACGGCGAGTTCTATCCCTCCAACGTCCTCGTGCAGCAGGGTGGCCAGACGCCCCGTGTGTGCCCGATCGACTGGGAGATCGCGGCGGTCGGCCCGGGCTTGCTCGATCTGGCGGCGCTCTCGGTGGGCAGGTGGACCGATGCCGAGCGGGCCCGGCTGGCGGTCGCCTATCGGGCGGCCGCCGCGCCCGTTGCCGAGACGGCCTCGCATCTGTCGGATGACGAGTTCGAGCGGGCGCTCGACTTCGCACGGCTCCACCTCGCGGTGCAATGGCTCGGATGGGAGCCCCGGTGGGAGCCGCCCGCCGAGCACCGCCATGACTGGCTCGGCGAGGCGCTCACGCTGGCCGAGCGACTCGGAGTCTAGGCTGCCGGACCGATGGCTGATCGCGCCCTGATAGTCAACGCAGACGATTTCGGCCTCAGCGCGGGTGTGAACGCGGGCGTCGCGCGCACGCACGAGGAAGGCATCCTGACCAGCGCCAGCCTGATGGTCGGCCAGCCCGGGGCGGAGCAGGCCGCGGCCTACGCCCGGGCCACGCCGGCGCTCGGGGTGGGGCTGCACGTCGACCTGGGCGAGTGGGTGCGGCGCGACGGGGCCTGGACACCCGTGTACGAGGTCGTGCCCATCGACGGGGACCCGCAGGCCGTGGAGGCGGAGGTGCGGGGCCAGCTTGCCCGCTTTCGCGCGCTGACCGGCCGCGAGCCCACCCATCTGGACTCCCACCAGCACGTCCACAACTGGGAGTCGGTGACAGAGGTCTTCCAGCGCCTGGCCACGCAACTCCGTGTTCCCCTGCGTCATCACCTCGGAGGCGTCGCCTACTGCGGGGACCTGTACGGCCATGACGAGCATGGCCGCCCGATCCCCGAGGCGATCACCGCGGCCGCGCTGATTCAGATCATCGGGAGCCTGGCCCCGGGTGTGACCGAGCTGGCCTGCCACCCCGGCATCGGCGCCGATACGGGGTCGCCGTACGGCCGCGAGCGCGAGCAGGAGGTGGGGGTCCTGTGCGACCCCGGCATCGCCGAGGCGCTGCGGCGAGAGGGCATCGCTCTGCGATCGTTCGCTGACGTTGTGTCAGATGGAATCGGCGCCCGCTAAGGTTCCCGTCTTATGCAACACGAGGGATTCACGTTGTGGCTCACCGGCCTGCCACGCTCCGGCAAGAGCACGGTCGCCGGCCTGGTGGCCGGCCGCCTGCGCGCGATGGGCGTCGAGCGGATCGAGGTACTGGACGGGGACATCATCCGTGAGGGCCTGTGCAGGGGGCTTGGCTTCTCACGCGAGGACCGCACCGAGAACATCCGCCGGATCGCTTTCGTATCGAAGCTTCTGACGCGCAACGGCACAGCCGTGATCGTGGCCGCCATCTCGCCATACCGTGAGGACCGCGAGCTGGCCCGGGAGGAGATCCAATCCTTCGTGGAGGTGTGGGCCCATGCGTCGGTCGACGCCTGCGCCGATCGCGACTACAAGGGCCTCTACGAGAAGGCCCGGCGGGGCGAGATCGACAGCTTCACCGGCGTCAATGATCCCTATGAGGCGCCCGAGGATGCCGATCTCGTGCTCGACACGGAGAACGACACACCCGAGGTCAGCGCCGACCAGGTGATGAGCCTGCTGCGCGAGCGCGGCTTGATCAGCCGCTAGGCCGCAGGCGGCTTAGCGCCGCTTGAAGACGAGTGTCACTGCCCGCCTCTTGGCGTCGAACCCTCTGACCGAGGTCCTCGCTGTGCCCTTCATCTGCTTCTTCTTCGCCCGGCGGAGCTTGCGGACCTCGCCCTTCGAGAACTTCAGCCTCAGGGTCTTGCTCTTGCGCTTCGCGATCTTGAAGCTCTTCGCGGCCGAGAGACCCTTTGCCCTCAAAACCAGGCGCCCGTTGCACCGCCCGTCCTTGCGGCGGCAGCTCATCCTGACCTTGGCGAGGCCCTTCCGGTTGACCTTGATCCGAGCGGACGCGATTCGCGCAGCGGCGATGTTAGAGCCGCAGCCCTCGACGCGCAGTGCGAACTTGGAAGTGCGCACGGCGCCGTTGTGGCCGTTGAAGGTGGCATCCACCTGGCGTCGAGCCGAGTTGGCCGGCGTGTCGCAGAGGTCATAGAAGTTGTTCAGCAGGCCGTTCTGGCCGCCCTTGATCTTCAGCTCGAAGTAGGACTGCGGCACGTCGGGCACGAAGTCGAACGTGTTCTCGGTGCGGACGCCCGCGATCCGGTTGCGGGCCCTCAGCAGCACCTCGAACCCACCCCCGCGCAGGTACACGTAGAGCTTGGGCAGGATGCTCCCGATCTCCTGCACGATGTGCACCGGGCCGTTCAGCTCGAACGGCAGCACCGGTGTGATCACCCGCGCGCTACCCACCTGCGACTTCGGCGGACACGTACGTGCCTGCGCCTGCGCGTCGCTACATAGCGCGCCGGGCTCGTTCAGGAACGGCACGTTCGGCCGCAGGATGTTGGGCAGCAGCACGCGCGCCCTGGAGATCGCAGCCTCGCCGGCTTTCTGCGTCACGATCGCGGTCAGCGGTGGGTGCACGTTCTGGCCCGCGTTCGTCTTGCCGCGCTCGCCCGCGATCATGTACAGCGTCGGGTCGAACGGCAGCCGGTCGCACCCCGTGGCCTGGAGCTGCATGCTGGACACGGCGCTCAGCCCGCTCTCGGAGGTGAACGTGCCCGTCAGCGTGCGTGGCTCGCAGCCGCTCGGGTTCAGGAAGAAGCCCTCACGGTCGACCGTGATCTCGATCCTCCTGATCGGGAGCGGCACGCCCTCGAGCATCGTCGGGATGCCGTCACTGATCAGCTGGCCGCCGCGATAGGCGCCCTGAAGGATCACGTCAACGCCGGTGTCGGCCTCGCGCAGCAGCAGCCGGTTGACGATCACGACGTCGGGCCCGAGGTCGATCGGGTACTTGCCCGACGCGTCAGGCACGCCCGCCTTCGCCGGCACCGTCGCCACGATCGACGCGACGTCGCCGGGCTGGGCCGGCTCGGCCAGGTAGAGCTTGCCCGGCACGGTGAACAGCGATGCGGACGATCCGAGCGAGGTCTTGATGTTGCCGACCAGAGTCGACTCGGGGCAGCTGCCCGCCTGAGCAGACGCCAGTGGGCACTTCGCCACGGCCGAGAGGCTGCCCGCCGCGCCCGGCGGCAGCGAGAGCTTCAGGCCCTTCAGCATGTCGCTCGGGTCCGTGCGGCTGATCACGATGCGGGACACCGAGTGGGCCCCCGCCTGCTCCGGGGTTGCCCCCGCCTCGTCGATGTTGACCGAGAACGTGCCCGGAGTGCAGCCCTCCGGCGTGACCGCGGGCGGCGTGCTGAGCGCGTCCTGCGACAGCCTGTCGTTGAAGTCGGTCAGCCTCGCCTCACCCGTATGCGTCCCGCACTCGCGCGGCGTGAGCAGCACGGCGCGCTTGTCGTTCCCCATCTTCAGCCTGAAGGTGGTGAACGGCGTCTCTGGGTTGTTCAGGAACACGGTGCGAACCTGCCCGTTGGGGGACAGGGTCACGTCGCCGACGAGCTTGATCCGGACGCCCTGACCCTCGAGCAGCAGGAACAGCTTCCAGGGGTTGAGGTCGGTTGGGCGGCCCGGGCTACCGGTCGGGCCGAAGAACGCCTTGCCGCCCAGCGGCAGCGGCAGCACCGGGCTGTCCACCTCGATGTCGCCGACGTGCGAGCCCTCTGGGCACAGAGCGGGATCGTTGTCCGGCCGCAGGGTGGCCCGGTCCACGCCAAAGTCCTCGAAGGAACATTCCTGCAGGCCCGCTCCACCACCCGGAGCAAGCCCCATCCCCGTTGGCAGCGTGACCTCGGCGTCGCGCAGCGCGGCCTGCCAGATGGGATTCTCGTCATACGGCGGGTACTCGATGTTGACCGTCTGCCGGTCCGACGCGCCCGGCGACTTGTTGGTCGAGTCGACGCTCACCTTTGGCGAGAACGGAAGGTTGCTGTCGCAGCCGGTGGGCGTGAAGGTCGAGGTCATCTGGTCCGGAACGGTGTCGAGATCCCACGACTCTGCGATCAGAGTCGAAGTGGCCGGCTTGCACGACGTCGGGTTCCGGAAGAAGGGACGATGCGGGACCGACGAGTTCGCCAACGGCACCACCGAGGCCGGGTCCACTGGCTCCGTCGGTGCGCACGGAACGGTGGCACAAAGATGTGTGTCGATCTCGAACGGAAGCGCCGCCACGCCACCAAGGTTCCTCGGGATGCCGAACAGGGCCGAGTTGATGCCGTACCTCTGGTCCGGATCAGGATCATCGGTACGCAGCGTCACGACAATGGGAAGCGGACCGGCGGGGTTCGAGGGGAACACGGTCGTGCCCAGGCGCGCCGGCTCGAGGCCGAGCGTCTGGATGTTGTAGATCACGCTCGGCACGGGCAGGACGGTGTCCGAACCGTTGCCAGGCCGAGTCCGGGTGACAGAATGACCGAGCACCGTCTCGGGCGGGCACGATGAGGCATGCCAGAGATGAGTCGGACAGGCCGGAGCCGACGTCGGATCGCCAAGGACGCCGGGCGCAAGCTTGATGGTAAAGGACTTGATCGGGGCGTTCGCCTGCGGACCCTCGCAGCCGAACTGCGTCGGAAGAGCGGCGAATCCCGTGTTCGGCACATGGGCGCCATTGCCCGACGTCCCTTGGAGGGTGAACTTGTTCAGGACCTGCGTGCCACCCTCGAACACGGGACTGATCTGCCAGACCCCGTTGGCGGCCGTGTTCCCGCTTACGCGATGAATCTGAGCCGTGCTTGCACCTGGGGCGAAGTTTACGACGCTATCAACCGTGATGACGATCGGCGTCGTGTTGGAAGCGTCGACGATCGGAACTCCGAAACTGCAGAAGCGCATCAGGATCCGCGTCTCCGGATTCCCGCCCGCCTGTGTGGTGCTGGGGTCAACCTGGAAGTCCGTGATGTCGATGGGCTGCAGCTCGCCCGCAACCTGGGCCTGTCCCGCGACAGGAAACGCAGCGACAGCCAGGACCGCGAGCAACCCCGATAGCCATGCCATGCCGTGTTTTGCAGCGCGCGTCATCCGAGCTCTACCTCGGGCCCCTCACGGTGAACACGCTGCTCGCCCTGATCGTCGAGGCCTTTGCCTTGCCGACGGTCTTGGCAGTGATCCGGCCGCGCACGCTGAGCCGCTTCTTGCGCTGGATGTACCGGCGCGCCGCCTTCGACGCCCTCACGGTGACGACCCTGCGCTGACCGGCCTTGAGCGAGAACGACTTGCGGCCGAGCTTCAGCACCCGGCGCGCACGGCCCTTGCCGGTGCGCACGCGCGCCTTGGACTGGAGCCGCAGCGTACCCTTGCCGGCCACCGCGCAGAAGACCCGCACGCGGATCGCTCCCGACTTGGACATCCGCAATACGCCCTTCGCGGGCGTGCACCGCGTGCCCAGCGCCGAGACGCGCACGCTCTCGCAGTCGCCCGCGACGTTGTCGTCCGGATCGGCGGTCACGACGTCGGAGCCGCCGCCGCACCTGATGTCGCCGGCCAGGTTGTCGTTGGCGTCGATCGTGTCGTTGCCATTGCCGGTCGTCACGCTCTCGACGTCGCTGTTGATGAAGTCGTTCTCGCCGCGCTCGCCGTTGTTGTCGCCGCCGTTGAGCTTCACGCTCACGGCGGCGCTGCGCGTGGCGTAGAGGACCGTGTCGACGTGCGGGCCACCGAACATTCGGTCGGTGCCGGGGCCGCCGTCAAGGGTGTCCTTCCCAGCCTCGCCCTTCAGGTCGTCGTTGCCGTCGCCGCCGGACAGGTTGTCGTCGCCGTCGCTGCCGAGCAGCGTGTCGTTGCCGACGTCGCCCGAGAGGCGATCGTTGCCCGGACCTCCGATCAGCAGGTCATCGCCCTCGGCACCGCCGATCACGTCATTGCCGGGGCCACCCATCAGGACGTTCGCGCGCCCGTCGCCGAGTAGCACGTCATCCCCGAGGCCGCCAAGCACCTTCTCGACGTCCCCCAGGACTGAGTCGTTCTCGCCCGCCTCGCCGTCATTGCCCGCCTCTGCCAGGTTGACAAACACCGGAGCGCTGCGGGCCTCGTAGCTCGCCGTGTCGCTCCCCGGACCGCCCGACAGGACGTCCGCGCCACCACCGCCGTCGAGGCGGTCGTTGCCGTCGCCCCCGAAAAGCAACTCGTCCCCGGGGCCGCCGACCAGATGGTCGTCGTCGCTGCCGCCGAAGACCACTTCGAAGTCGGCTGCGACGTTGTCCAACTCACCGGCTCGCCCGTCGTCCGAAACGCCGTTCGGATCGACATGAACGGGCGTGTTGGCGCCTGAGTAGTCGAGCGTATCGAAGCCTTCTCCGCCACTCATCCCATCGGCACCGGGACCGCCGGCAGTCGTGTCTCCCGCGACCACGACGTCGTTGCCGCTCTCGCCCTGGATGTCGTCATTACCGGCCTCGCCGTCGAGTACGTCGTCGCCCGGCCCGCCCCGCAGCTGGTCGTTCCCGTCTCCCCCGACGAGGAGGTCTCCTCCCTCGCCTCCATCCAAAATGTCGTTACCGGACCCACCGTCCAGGAAGTCCGCCCCCGGGCCGCCGATGAGATGGTCGCTCCCGTCGTCGGTTGCAGAGCCGTCATCGCCCCTGAGCGTGTCGTCACCGCTGCCTCCGATCAGCACCTCGACGTCGGGGAGGATCGTGTCGCCGGACAGTCCCGACGGACTGTCATCCTGGCCGGGAACGCCGTCGTTCGGCGCTCCGTCGATCGACGCGATCACCGGCTCCGTGCGGCTCGCGTAGGTGACGGTGTCGGTACCGCTTCCTCCTTCGAGGACATCCGCGCCCAGCCCTCCGTCGAGTACGTCATCCCCGTCTCCGCCCTGGAGTCGGTTGACGCCGAGCGGCTCGATCGAGGCTGCCTTACCGACGAGCGGATCAGGGTCGTTTCCGATCAGAACGTCGTCGTGTGGGCTTCCGACGATGTTCTCGATGTCCTCACCGACGCAGTCGCCTTCGCCCAGCGTTCCGTCGTTGGGCGTGCAGTCTCTGAGTCCGCCCGCCAGCGGACGGCCCAGAGGATCGCTGTAGTCGACCTCTCTGCAGTCGGCGCGCGCCTGGCTGTTCGGCGAGGGCTCGATGTGACGCTCGTCTGTGGGCATCGTGCCGGCCAGGTCAACTTGGACCCCGGCGGTCTTGTCCGAGTAGTCCACGGTGTCGATGCCCAGGCCCCCGCAGATGACATCCGCGCCGGGGCCTCCGACGAACACCTCGCTCGCCGGGCTGCCGATCAGCTCGTCGGACGCGCTCCCACCGATGATCTTCTGCATGCTGCTGAGGCCCCGGGCCGTCTGCGGCACTCCGCCGACGTAATCGATGCCGAACCCCCCGCCGCGGGGATCGAGATCGACCTCGACCCGCTCCGTGCGCTCAGAGAGGTCGAGGGTGTCGAAGCCGGCATCCCCGGCCACAGTTTCGAAGCACTCGAAGAAGCACAGCTCGAGCTCCTCCAAAGTCGGCGGGAGCCCAGGGTCGATGACGTCGTCGCCCTCGTTCCCGCGAATCGCGTCGCCACCGGTTCCGGCATCGATGATGTCGACGCCCGGGCTGCCCTCGATCCGGTCGTGGCCGGGTCCTGTGTCGATCGTGGTGCCCCCGGGCGGATTCGCCGTCACTGTCACGCTGTCATCGCCTTCCAGGGTGGTGAAGGTGAGCCGCGCAATGCCGGCGGCCGGGCATGTGACGGCGTTAGCGCCGGCCTCCACGCATCCCGCTCCGGGGCTGATACCTGAGGAGTCCTCGATCCTGTAGTTGGCCCCGTCCCGCGACGCGGTCACGAAGTTCGCGCCGGCATCTCCGGTGTAGTCGATCCGATCCGTGCCGGCTGGGATCTGAGCGGTCGAAGCGCCAGCAGCAAGCGACGGAACGGCGAGCGCGATCGCCGCGACCACGCCTGCGACGATGGACGCGTGCAAGCGGTTGCGTCGGTCCGTCAACCACCCCTCAAGATGGGTATGCCTCAAGCTCCCCAAACCATCTCCTCTGTCCCTCCCAAAGGACGCTCCTTGTCGGAAGATACCCGATCACAGCGGTTTTTGTGCCCCCTACTCCTGGGTGATTCAGACATCCGTCTAGCCCCGACTAACCCGACTATATAGACCGTCGATTGATCGTGCGCCACTTTCGTCCGGGCGCAATGGGCTCGACGCCACGCTTGCGCGATGTGCTGTCGCCGACCCGATGAGCCGCCCTCTCACGGTGAGGGTGAAAACGGTGTCCGCGCGTCGGCCGCCACAGCTTCGTCCCTTTCCGAAGCAGGGTCAGATGCAGGGCCTTCGACGCACCCGAACCGGATGCTGGGAGGGTCGTTAACGGGCCGTGAAGTTAACGGCCAGGGCACTTTATCTGTGCTAGGGTTGGCCTCGGTTCGCCCCGAGCATTGACGGCGGGCCGAGAAAGTGAAATCTGCGAGCAGGGAAGCTCTAGACAATTCCCCAGAAGGGGAGGGAGGCGTTATATGACCATCAGGAAGAGGATGGTGCTGCCACTGGCTTTGGCCCTCGGTGCGCTAGGGATGATGGTGATGGCAACTGCTGCCAGCGCTACTCACCCGCGTCCCGTGGGTGCAACCCCGCTGCGGGCATCGATGGTGCCTGCATACAAGGCTTGTCCGAACGATGTTGTGACATCTCCGAACCGCACACACGGGCCGCCGCTGTCGTTCCTGTCGTGTAACCCGCCGGTCCAGTCGTCCGCGTCCCTGACCGTCGGCACGCCCGATGCGAACGGTGCCGGGGCGAACTCGGTCGGTTCCATCAGGCTCAGCGTCAAGGTCGGCCAACCGGGCCTGCCGGAGGACTCCGACGTGAACATCGCGGCGAGCATCACCGACGTCCGTTGTAAGGCCGGCGTGGCCGCATGTGGGGCCGCCAACACGGCCGACGGCCCGGACTACACCGGTGAGCTCGAGGGCACTGCCCAGATCCGCATCTCGGACCACTGGAACGCCGTGGCTCCGGGCGGCGGCCCTGACGCGGCGACGGTGATCGAC
>Ga0190275_10001042_pt1 | contig 21382 bp, 24 predicted proteins | sample Popmic550T_FD_133745 | JGI IMG/M metagenome (GOLD analysis project Ga0190275, IMG submission 133745) | Populus adjacent soil microbial communities from riparian zone of Yellowstone River, Montana, USA - 550 T | ecosystem: Environmental > Terrestrial > Soil > Riparian zone > Trees stand | place...
CCGCAGCAGCGCGACGACCGGCAGTCCCGCGGCCGCCGGAAGGTTCAGCGGGGCGACAGAGCCCGACGCGAGGTCCACAGGTCCGGCCGATCCGATCCCGATCCCGATCAGCCGGTCGCCGACGTCGATCCCGGCGACGGCCGCCTCGGCGACGAGGCACACAGCATCCGCGATGTGCTCTCTCGTCGCGTCCCTGCCGGTGGGCGATCGATGGCTGCTGCCGGACACGACGGCGCCGTCCGCGTCGACGAGCGCAGCCTCGACCTTGGTGCCCCCGAGATCGACCGCCAGCGCGAGCGCGCGTGTCTGCATGGATCGATCCTGGCAGATGGCCACGCGTCTGATGAGTGAGGCCCGAATGAGCGAAAATGGACACATGCTGACGATCCCCACCGTGACACTGAACGACGGCACCGCTTTCCCCGAGCTCGGCCTGGGCACCTACAACCTGCGTGGCGCGGAGGGCATCGCGTCGGTCGTGGCCGCCGTCGAGGCCGGATATCGGCTGCTGGACACCGCCGTGAACTACGAGAACGAACGCGAAGTCGGCGAGGCGGTGCGCACCAGCGGCGTCGACCGCGGCGAGCTCCTCGTCACCACGAAGATCCCCGGTCGTCACCACGGCTATGACGAGGCCGTCCAGAGCACGCACGCCTCGCTGGCGGTCACGGGTCTCGACTACCTCGACCTCTCGCTCATCCACTGGCCGAATCCGAGTGTCGACAAGTACGTCGACACGTGGCGGGCCATGATCGACCTCCGCGAGAAGCAGCTCGTGCGCTCGATCGGCGTCTCGAACTTCACCGAGGAGATGCTGACCCGGCTCATCGACGAGACCGGGGTGGTCCCCGCCGTCAACCAGGTCGAGCTGCATCCCTATTTCCCCCAGGGCGACCTGCGTGCCTTCCACACCGCGCACGGCATTCGCACCGAGAGCTGGAGTCCGCTCGCACGGCGCAGCGAACTGCTGCAGGAGCAGGTGCTGCAGGAACTCGCCGAGATCAACGGCGTCACGCCGACACAGGTGGTGCTGCGCTGGCACGTGCAGCTCGGCAGCACGCCCATCCCGAAATCCGCCGATGCCGATCGGCAGCGGGAGAACGCCGACGTGTTCGGCTTCGCGCTCACCGACGACGAGGTGGCGGCGATATCCGCGCTCGAACGCGGCCGGCTGTGGAACGCCGACCCGAATACGCACGAGGAGATGTAGTCCCGCCGCGAGAGTGTCCTCGCGGGGCCGGCGAGGGCCGTCATGGTCGCCCCGCGAGCCACTCCGCGTAGGTCTGCCTTCCGAGCACGGCACCGGGTCCGGGCAGCAGCGAGCCATCCCGCTGCGCGCGGCCGGATGCTCCGGGAAGCGGGATCGCCGGGATCCACGCCCCCGATCCCCGCGCCCGCGCCAGGCCCCGCACCATCTCCACGAGGCTCTCCTCGCGCGGGCCGGCGAGGTCGCGCGCGCGGCCGACCGGCGTCGCTTCGGCCAGCGCCACGAGGTGCTCGGCGACCTCGCGGGCGGCGATCGGCTGCGTGCGCATCTTCGGCGCGACGTGGAACGGGCCGACCCTCGCGCGCTCGTAGATCTGCTCGGCGAACTCGTGGAATTGCGTGGCGCGCATGATCGTCCACGGGACTCTCCCGCCCTCGACGAGGCGCTCCTGCGCGACCTTTCCGGCGTAGTACCCCTCCGGCGCACGGTCGATGCCCACGATCGACAGGGCGAGGTGATGGCCGACTCCCGCTGCTGCCTCCGCAGCGAGGAGATTGCGCGTCGTCGCCTCGAAGAAGGCGACGGACTCGCCCGCGTCCAGCGTGCTCACGCTCGCGACGTCGATCACGGCATCCGCTCCTCCGAGGGCTTCTGCCACACCCGTGCCCGCGACCAGGTCGATCCCGATCCCGCGCGTGAGCACGACGACATCGTGCCCCCGCCCTCGGGCCGCGGCGACGACGTGCGTGCCCACCTGTCCCGTTCCTCCGGCGACGGCGATCCTCATGGCCTGCTCTCCTGTCCTGCTGAGAATGGGGATGCTTCTTCGTGACGCTGGACGGCGCGGCGCACAGCGTGATCACCCTCGGCGTCCGGGACGGCCGGATCGCGGACGTGTGGATCATGCGCAATCCCGAGAAGCTCACCCTCTGGGGCTGATCGGACCGTTCGGCGCCGCTACAGCTGAGCGCCGTTGTCGTCGGGGTCTTCGAGGCCGACGTGACGACCGCGCCACGATTCGTACGCGATCAGCCACCCGATGGACAGCGCGAAGGCCAGCACGAGTCCCAGCCAGAGCTGTCCCCAGATGAGGCCGAACAGCACACCGAGGGCGAGGATGAGGACCGTGCCGAGGAGCCACTGGACGCGGCCTTTCGGCCAGCCGCTGCGAGGTTCTGACATGAGCACAGCCTACGACGGCGCGCGGCGCCCGCGGAGCTCAGGCGCCGGTGCCGCGCACCCGCACGAAAAGGTCGTCGCCGCCGACCTGACCGCCCTTGAGGAGCAGCTCGAGCCCGTCTACCGCGGGGGCCGCCGCGTGCGCGCGGAGCAGCACGATGTTGCCCCAGGGGTTTGCGGCGATCGAGAGGGACTCGATGCCGAGGAGGCGGGTGACCCGGCTCGACGTGTCGCCGCCGCATACGACGAGCCGCCGAGTGGCTCCCGCTGCTGCTGCGCCGGCGGCGATCGCCGAGGCGGCCTGGGCGATGGCCTCGAGGACCGGACCCTCGCCGGCGGCTGTGCCGGCGTCGTCAGAGGTCAGCCCGACACTGCGGCCGGCGCGCAGCGCGGACAGCACCCAGTCGAGCTGCGACGCGGCCCGCGGGGCGTCGAGCTCGAGCGGCTGGACGAACCAGTTCGCGGCGGCCGCGGCATCCATCTGCCGTCGTGTCTGCGGCGAGCGGCTTCCCGACAGCGCGAGCACAGGACCGGACGCGTCTGTGCGCGTCGGCAGCGGTGTCGGGGCGGCACCGCCGGCCGCGGCGATCGCGAGACTGAGTCCGCCCGAGCCGATCGCGAAGACCGGCCCGTCGAGCCGGTCGAGGGCGCGGCCGACCTGCTCGAGGTGCTCGTCGATCGCGGCGTCGAGGACCACGGCTGCAGCATCCGATCGTCGCAACTGGTCGGAGAGGTCGTCGTCATATGCCGTGAAGGGAATGCGGCCGATCGCCAGGGCGGTCTGATGCGAGAAGTGCACCGCGAGGTCGGCTTCGGTCATCGGCGTGGAGGGGTGCGTCGACATGGTGGGCTGCCGGTCGAGCCGATACACGATTCCCCCCTCCGACGCGAAGTGGATGCCGTGCAGGGTGTACCGGCCGAAGTCCGGCTGGGCGAACACGAGGGGAACGGTCTGCTCGCCCATGATCTTGCGGCCGATCTCGATCACACGTCCAATGCTCCCGATCGTCGGCGACGAGTCGGCGGTCGAGCAGGCCTTGTACTGCACGACGTGCGGATCGAGCGCGGTGAGCGCCTCCAAGACCGGGCGGATCTCGGCCTCGAGGCGCTCTGTCGGCAGCGAACGGCCGATTCCCGCGATGCCCACGACGTCGCTTCCGGCAGCGGCGCGTTCCAGGTTCGCTGCATCCGGCAGCCCGACGAACAGACGACCCGACCATCCGCGGCGCGCGAACTGCAGCAGCGCGTCGACGCTGCCGGTGAAATCGTCGCCGTAGAAGGCGGCTTTCAGTCTCGACACGGTCTCGACCCTAGTTCGCGAGAGCGACTGTCAGACACGCACCGGTCCGAATGTCTCGGTCGCACGACGGAGGGCCGCGGATGCGGCGACGGCGTCGGCGGCGGACTCACCGCGGGCAGCGGACTCCCAGGCCTCGCGCATGCTGGTCACACCCGCCGCAGATCCGTCGGGATGACCGTGGATGCCGCCGCCGGCGAGCACGAGCAGATCGGTCGTCCCGACCGCCGCGTAGGTGGCATGCGCGAGCCCGCCCCATTGACCTGACGAGAGCACCGGCACGGTCGGGGGGAGACCGAGGAGCGGCTCGCGGACGGCCGCGATCGAGTCGAGCACATCGGCATCCGACTCGTAGAACTTGTTGCTGATGCCGTTCGTATGCAGGTGGTCGGCGCCCGACAACCGCGCGAGTTTCTGCCACGCACGGAAGGAGAGGCCCACCTGCTCCGAGCGGCTGATCGCACCGAACATCGTGCGATGTCCATGGATGGGCACGCCGGCCCGTCGCCGGATGAACTCGAGTCCGGAGAGGCCCACGAGGTTGATGCACACCATGACGCACGTTCCGCCGGCCGCGACGACGAGGTCGTGGTTGGCCTCGAGCCGGTCGATGTCGTCGGTGATGTTGAACGCGTACATGGGTTTGACCCCGGTGCGGTCGGCATGGCGCTCCAGCACCGGCATAACGGCACGGACCCGCTCGGCCAGCGGCGCCGTCGGCCCGCTGCCCTGCAGTTCGTCGTCCTTGATGAAGTCCACACCGGCGGCGGTGAGTTCGCCGACCAGCTCAGCCAGGTCGGCGGGGGACAGGCCGATGCTGGGCTTGACGATCGTGCCGACCATGGCGCCCGACGGGCGGCTCATCAGCCTGCGAGTGCCGGCGACGCCGAACCCCGGGCCCGGGTAGCGCTCGGCGAACGCCGGCGGCAGGTCGAGGTCGATGAGCTTGATCGCGGCGAGCTCCTTGATCTCGAAGAGGTTGCCCGCGACCGCGGCGAGGAGATTCGGCAGCGACGGCCCGAAGTTGTCGAGAGGAAACCGCAGCCGCAGCACCGCGCGGCGACGTGCCGCCGGGTCGCCCACCGCGCCGGGGAGGGGCGATGCGCCGGTGAGGGGGATCTCTTCGATGCTCTCCACCTGGGCGGCGAAACGGGCGCGCAGGTCGTCCGAATCCCGCGCGACCCGCACGAAGGTGCCGGTCGACTGCTCGCCGGCGAGCACTTCGGCGGCACGGTCGAGGGGCAGCGAGGTCTCGATGACGTAGGTCGCAACCACATCAGATGCAGCGACGTGCGGGTTGCCTCCGATCACCAGACCACCGGCAGCCACACCGACATCTCCGACGGGCCGCGGTTGCCCCAGGCGAAGTAGGGGATAAGTCGCACGGGCGCGACGCCGACCGCGTCGGTGCCGAGGTCGTCGTAGAGGGAGTCGGATGCGGCATCCGGCAGCACCGCGATCTCGCCCTCCAGAGCGACGATGCGCGTGCCTGCGAGCGCGCCGTCGACCGGCGTCAGCACCGCACCGCGGCGCAGGGCGGCCTGCTCGAGGTGAACGCCCTCCGGCAGGTCGGCGCTCTCCACGGCGTACACGACCGGCCCGCGCTGCACCGCGAGCTGGTTCGTCGCCTCTTCAGCCAGACGGTGTGCGCGCAGCATCCGCACCGGCATCGGCAGATCCAGCACCACGACATCGCCTGCGCGCCACTCCCGGTCGATCACGGCGTACGTCCCGGGTGCGGAGACCGCCGCATCCTCGCCGTTGACCGTGAGCGAGGCATCGTTCGACCACCCCGGTACGCGCAGATGCAAAGGGATGCCGCCGGCCACCGCCTCCTCGACGGTGAACTCGATGCGCCCGTCCCACGGGTAGTCGCTGAACTCGCGCAGAGCGAGGGAGCGCCCGTCAGGTGCGGCGAAGCGGACGCTGCTGCCGCCGTACTGATGGACGTACAGTCCGTCGGCGCCGATCGAGGCGGCTCGCTCGTGAAAGCGGGCGAGGGTGCGCGCGATGTTCGGCGGGCAGCAGAAGCAGCTGAGGTAGGGCTGGCGAAGGCGCTCATCGGATGCGGGCGGCGCGGGAACCGGATGCTGCCCGGTGTCACCGGGCATGCGCAAGGGATAGGGCAGATCGCGCACCTGGCGGAGCGCATTCGTGTAGAAGTAGGCCGTGCCGTCGAGGCTGATGCTCGCCAGCAGCGCGTTGTAGGAGATCTGCTCGATCACGTCGGCGTAGCGCGCATCGCCCGTCAGTGCCAGCATCCTCTCGCTCCACAGGATCATGCCGATGTTCGCGCAGGACTCTGCGTGCGCGGTGGTGTGCGGAAGCTGATAAGCCCGGCCGTACGCCTGATGGACGCGGCTGATCTCCTCCTGCCAGGGGTCGCCGTCCGGAGACGCCCCGTCGTAGAGGGCGCCGCAGCCGCCGGTGACGTACAGCTTCGTGTCGACGACGTCCTGCCAGAGCGACTCGAGAACCCGCCGCAGTTCGTCGTCGCCCGTCTCGGCCACGACGTCGGCGAGGCCCGCATAGAGGTAGTTCGCGCGTACGGCGTGGCCGGCGACGACCTTCTGGTCGCGTACCGGCAGACGGTCCTGGTTGTCGTCGCCTCCCTCGAAGTCATCGCGCACGCGTACGAACGCCTCGGCGAGGCGGAGGTACTGTTCGTCGGATGTCGTCCGGTACAGGTCGATGACGGCCATGTAGTGGGACGGGCAGATCGCGCTGCGGGCCAGCTCGACCGGCTTGTTGGTCGCCAGATCCTCGAGGAAGCGGGCCGCGCCCCGGGCGACGTCGAGCAGGGTCGTGCTGCCCGTGACCTCGTGGTGGCGCACGCCCGTCGTGATGAGGTGGCCGAGGTTGTACGTCTCGAAGTGGAAGCGGTCCGCCAGCGCCGGCGCGCCCTTCTGGTGCCGCGCCGCAATCAGCGTCGGCGTGTGGACGTAGCCGTCGTCGCGCTGCACGGAGGCGATGAGGGCGGCAACCGTCTCGACGGCCTCCGCCAGGACGGCGTCGGGCGCGAGCTCAAGCTCGGCGATCGCTGCCTCGAGCCACTTGTAGAGGTCGCCGTCCATGAACGGCGGGCCGACGTGCGAGCCCTCCTCGAGTCCCGCGGCGATCCGGAAGTTCCGCAGGCCGGGGCTGATCGCCGGATCCCGCAGAGCGTCCCACATGCCCGGCACCGTGATCTCGCGCGTCCGGGCGGTGACTGCGCCCCAGAAGCCGCTGACCCAACGCGCGTCGGCCGCTCCGAGGTGCTGGAGCGGCGCGTGGGGGTGGAGTGCAGTCTGCGGAAGCATGCCGGAAGGTCCTTCGTTCGAGCACCCCTTCGGCTAGACGGGCGAGGGATGCCGTTCCAGGGTAGGCTGGGCGTGCAAGTTGTGGCAACCATGCATAAATATGCAACGACGAAGGAGCGCTCGATGATCCGGACCCCCCGTATCGCGTTCCTGCATACCGGTGCCGTCGTGATCGGACCCGTGGCTGACCTGGCGCGGCAACTCCTCGGCGATACGACGACGGTCAACTACCTCGACGACAAGATCGTCGCCGACCTCGGCGACGCCGACAGGGCGGCATCCGTCCCCGACCGCGTCGCGGATCTTGTGAGCGCCGCGCAGAGTGCCGGGGCCGACATGGTGATGCTGACGTGCTCGTCGATCTCGCACCTCGCGGCCCCGACGGCGGAACGCGTCGGGATCCCCGTCCTGCGCATCGACGAGGCGATGGCCGATGAGGCCGTCGCGATCGGCGGCAGGATGGCCGTGCTCGCCACCCTCGCCACGACCCTGACGCCCACGACGGCTCTCATCCGCGAGCGCGCCGCGCTCGCCGGCTCGTCTCCCGAGATCGCCGGAGAGGTGATCGAAGGTGCGTTCGCCGCGGTTTCGGCGGGTGATCGGCCGACGCATGACCGCCTCGTGGCTGCGGCGATCGAACGCGCCGCCCGGTCGGCCGACGTCGTCGTGCTCGCGCAGGCCTCGATGTCCAGTGCGGCTTCGGCTGTCACCGTGGATGTTCCCGTGCTGACGAGTCTCGAGCCGGGCATCAAGCGACTGCGCAACGCCGTCGACGCCCTGGAGTAGGGCCCGCGTCAGTCGCCCAGAAGGCGTTCGGCGGTCGACAGGTCGGTGACCAGAGCGTTGACCCACCCGCCGGCCATCGCGCCGCGGATGGCAGCGAGCTTGCGGGGCCCGCCGGCGACCCCCACCCGGCGTGGGACGCGCAGGAGGTCTTCGAACGGGATGGCGATGATGCGATCGTCGAGCTGCCCCCGCACGACCGAGCCGTCGGCGCGGAAGACGCGATGGCAGATGTCGCCGACCGCGCCTTCGCTCAGCAGCGCCTCGCGCTCATCGCTCGCGAAGGCATTTCCGCTCTCGGCCAGCACGTCCGACGGCTGGATGCCGCCGATTCCCATGACGGCCATGGTCAACTGCTGCCAGCGCTCGGACACATCTCGCATCGCGGCGCCCTCGAGCAGGCTGTCTCGGATGTCAGGACCTGCCACGATCCCCGGCGCGTGCACATAGATCGGTGCGGCCCCCAGCATTCGAGCGAGCTCGCCCAGCAGGCGGTGCGAGTGACCCTGCACCTCGGAGACCCCGATGCCGCCGAGCAGCTGCACGACCTCGGTCGCGCGCGGCGACGGGGACGGGCGCATCCGGTCGACCATCGCGAGGAGGGTCTGACTCCACGACGAGATGCCGATGCGGTCGGTGCCGCTGAGCGCGGCATCGAGGTAGGCGGCTGCGCCGGCTCCGACAGCCGAGACGATCTCGCTCTCGTCGGCGTCGGCATCCACGTCCACCACCACCGCTTCGGTGAGCCCGAACCGCTCTTCGAGCCGCTCCTCCAGGGCGGCGTAGACGCCGGGTGCGACCGTCACGGTCGTACGCACGATGCCGACGGCTGCAGCGCGCTTGAGCAGTCGAGAGACCTTGGCCTGCGAGATGTTGAGCGCCAGGGCGATGTCGGCCTGGCGCGCACCGCGCTCGTGATACATCCGCGCGATCTTCGTCATCAGCCGAAGCTGCCCGTCGAGGGCAGGTGTGTAGCGCGGCACGTCGCCTCCGATCGCAGACGCGGCCACCGGCCGCGCGAGCCAGTATATTCCTGCGCCCGCGAACGGATATTCAGGGCACCGGGCTGTACGCGACCATCCAGTCGATGCCGAACTTGTCGCGCAGCATCCCGAACCGCCCGCCCCACGGCGGCACCTCGAACGGCATGACGACCGACCCGCCTTCGGTCAGCGCGTTCCAGTAGCCCTCGAGCTTCGCCTCGTCGTCGCCGCTCACCGACACCGACATGCCGGCCGGTTCACGGTATTCCATGCCCGAGGGGGTGTCGGCGGCCATCAGCACGAACCCGTCGGGGGTGTCGAGCTGCGCGTGCATGATCAGGTCGTTGTCGCTCGGGTCCTGCACCATGCCCTCGTACGCGGCGAACGTGTCGAGCTGCAGTTCTCCGCCGAACACGCTCCGGTAGAACTCCATCGCGGCACGCGCGTCGTTCTGGAACGAGATGTAGGGATTGAGGCTGGCCATGGGTGACTCCCGCCGGGATCGTCGATTCGGAACGCCGCACATCGCGGCGCCTCACAGTGTGATCGGGGCCTCCGACATCCGCAACACGTCGGGCGGCATCCGCGTCAGAGGTCCGGCGGTCCGAACACGAGGTTGACCTTGTGCCCTGCACCGATGGTCGCGTCGATCGCAGGGTCGATGACGGACTGATAATCCGATGCTTGGACGGCGCCGACGGCGTGGAATCCGATGACGGAAACGGGGAGGTCGTTCAGCTGCTCGATCATGCGCCCATCCTGCCGTGGCCTGCCCGCCGTTGGGGGATTTCAGCGGCCCCGATGGTCCTCGGGGTGCAGCCGAGGGGCCCGACGCGGCTCGCGGATGCCGGTCGCCTCGATCAGCCGGATGACCCGCTGACGCTGCCCGGCCCACGGGGCGAGGAGCTCCAGCATCCCGTCGTCGTCGACGCGCGTGCCGGTCAGCGCATAGCCGACCTCGTGCGCGAGGTGGAAGTCGCCCACGCTCACCGCGTCGGGGTCGCCGAGGGCGCGGATGCGGGTCTCGGCCGAGGTCCACGGCCCGATGCCCCGCTGACTGATCAGCACGCGGTCGCGCGCCTCGCCGTCCGTCGCGGTCATGAACACGCGCCCGATCGCGTCGCTGCGGCGTGCGGCTTCGACGACGGTGCGCGCCTGCGGCGGCTCGAGACCGGCGCGATGCCACGACCACGAGGGCACGTGGCGCCAGCCGTCGATGCTCGGCGGGACGAACATCGGCCGCGGCGTCGGACCGGGAGCCCGCTCGCCGTGCCAGGTGACGATGCGCCGCCAGGCGGCGAAGGCCTGCATGCCGGTGACCTTCTGCTCGATGATCGCGCTGGCCAGCGAGTCGAAGAACACGTCGGTGCGACCGATCCGCACGCCCGGGTTGCGGTGATGCGCTGCGGCGATGAGGGGGTGCCGCGAAGGGTCGAAGTCGCCCGGGTCATCGCGCTCGCCGCACAGCGCGGGAAGCTGTGCGAGCACCCATTCCGCACCCGGTCCCCACGCCGCGCCGCGGATCACGCCGGGCGAAGTCTCTCGGATCGCCAGCGTGGCGATGCCCAGGGGTGTGCGGCTCGCACGCCAGACGACAGTGCCGGAGACCACCATCGTGGGATCGCCGCCGCCGTGCCGCTGATAGAGGACCGTGCGCCGCACGTCGACCGGATGCCGCGGCCGGTATTCGGTCTCGAGGGGCCGGGCGGAGTCGGGCCGTCGTGCAGGCCTGACCTCCGCGATCGTCATGCGCTCACCCTATGCTCCGCCCACCGACACCGACGCTCCGGCAGGAGGAGGGGAGCTAGAAGCGGTCGGGCGAAGGGGTGCCGTGGCCGTAGCGGATCGACACATCGGCGTGACGGTCGAAGCGGTAGCCGACGCCGCGCACCGTGCGCACGATGTCTTCGTAGCGACCCAGCTTGGCGCGCAGGCGTCGCACGTGCACATCGATCGTGCGCTCACCCGGGGAGTCGTCTTCGGTGGCGCCGTTCCACAGCGAACTCACGAGCTCCGCGCGCTCGATCGTGCGGCCTTCGCGCAGCACGAGGTACTGCAGCAGCTCGAACTCCTTGAACGTGAATGCCGCCGAATCGCCGTCGATCAGCACGCGCTTGCGCGAGATGTCCACGACGACGCCGCCGGGAGCGCGGTCTTCTTCTTCGGTCTCATCCTCTTTTGTGCGGGCGATCGCCGAGGGCTCGTGCAGCGCGAGGCGCACCACGTCGACGTCGCGGCCACCCGAGCCGACCGGCGCGAGCGCGACAGTCGCGTAGGTCTCCGCGTCGGGTGCGAGCTCGGTGAGTGTGCGGCGTAGGGCGTCGACGAGGACGCCGAGGTTGACGCCGGATGCCGCAGCCTTGGCTTCGTCGATGCCGACGTACAGGGCGAATCCGCGCGGCGCGGTTCCGGCAGGGAGGTTGCGGGCGGCGGGTGCGTCGGCGGCAGGAGCTGCGTCGGCGGCGCGCTCGGCGGCGATGGGCGGAACGGCGCGCAGGTGACGAGCGGTGGCCGGGCGTTCGAGGAGAGCGGTGTTCGACATGATGATGATCCTTGAGGGAGGAACCCCGAGCCGTTTCGGCGGAGTTCGGTTGTGCTGCTGGGGCGGCCTCTCAGCGGGGCCTGGGTGCGGCATCCGGGTGTGCGTGATCGACGCACGAGCCGGTGCTCGGGGGATCCTGCGCCGCATTTCAGAAGCTGCGGGCGGATCCGGCGGGGTCACCGTGTCAGCGACACATTCGACAGCACATGGCGACGCGGCCGGCCATCATCATGCCGGCAGTCCCGTTCGCCTCCAGGGCGGACAGAGAGCGCGCGTTGTCAGTCATGACGCGATTATGACGGATTGCGTCCCCATGCGTCAAATCGCACGGATGCCGCGCCAGTTGCGTGACGGAATGTTACACATTGCTCAATCCCACGCCGAGCGCTGTGCGCGCCCCGTCGGCGGGACAAGGGCGCGAGCGACGACACGGACTTGTTGCTGAATCCATCAAAACACCTGGCCACCGTGACCTCGTTCGTCGACGAGATGGCACGCCGGGAGCTGCCGATCAACCTGGTGAGGCGGCTCGACGGCTCGGTGCGGCAATGGGATCTGTGTGGCAGGCGGGCATGGGCCTCGTGGACTTCACCAACCCCGACCGACTGGTACCAGGGCAAGCTGCGCGCCCTCGTCGACCAGGGCGTGAACTGCTTCAAGACCGACTTCGGCGAGCGGATCCCGCTCGAGGTCGACTACTTCGACGGGGCCGACCCGTCGCGGATGCACAATCTCTACACGCAGCTCTACAACAAGGCGGTGCACGACTACGACTACCTCGAAGGTCTGCGCTTGCGGGTGTTCCCCGGCGGCTCGGGCACCTCGGAGGTGACCGTCACGACGCCGGACGGTCGGTCCGAGATCTTCACCGTCGACCTCGCCGAGGTGACGCGATGAGACCGCGCGCGACGTCGGGGAGCGGCATCCTTTCGGGAATCGCACAGCCGCGCTCGCGCCCGGTGTCAGCCGGGAGTCGTAACCTGGCTGGGTGACATCGATGACATTCACGCACGAACCAGACGCGTCGCGGTACACGCTGCATCGCGGCGGCCACCTCGTGAGCGTCCTGGACTACCGCGACGACGGGCGCACGGTCGCGATGACCCGCGCCTACACGGTGCCCACCTTCCGCGGGAACGGATACGCCGGCGAGGTCGTGGATCGCGCGGTCGCCGAGCTCGAGCGCCGCGGAGATCGTCAGGTCATCCCGGTCTGCTGGTACGTCGCCGACTGGTTCGCCGCGCACCCCGACCGCGACGGCATCCTGCACCAGCGCGCCACCGCATAGCCCGCGTACCCGGGCCCCTACACTGAGCCCGTGGACTTCGAGAGCCTCTTCACGGTCGTCGCCCTGGGCTTCGAGGCGATCGGCGCGCTCGCGATGATCGTGGGATTCGCGATCGCCGTGATCCTGGGAGCGCGTACGCTGCGACGGGGCGACGGGGGCAATGCCGCGTTCTCGGTGCTGCGCACCACGCTCGGCGCCGCGATCCTCCTGGGGCTGGAGGTGCTGGTCGCGGCCGACCTCATCCGCACGATCACTTCCAAGCCCTCTATGGAGGACGCGCTGATCCTGGGCATCATCGTGGTCATCCGGACGATCCTGTCGATGTCGATCCAGATCGAGATCGAGGGCATGCTCCCGTGGCGTCGAGCGCTCACGACGAGCGGCGGTCAGCTCATCGGGCAGGCGATCTCGAAGGACCGCACGGCGTCGAAAGCGCGTGCGACGGGCGATCCCGCCGCTCCGTAGCCGGGGCGCGGGTGTGCGTCAAGCCCCTGTGGGGATCGGCGCCGCCGGGAGAGGGTGGGAACGTCGATAGGAGACGTCTATGAGCACGGATGGACATGGAACCGGATCGGGTCTGCCCCCCAACTCACCGGATGGAACGGATGCCACGGCGGATGCTCCGGGAACGGTGGAGGGCGACCGGCCGGGCCAGAATGCCGACCCCGATCTCATCACGGATCACGACCTCGAGGAGAGGGACTCCTGATGTCGGGCACCACGAACGAATTCGAGAACCCGGGCGGCAACTACCCCGACCGCCAGGACACAGACGGCGCATCGGCGCAGCCCGTTGACCAGCGCAGTGACGCCGGCGTCGGCGGGAAGGTGCACGACGAGGGCGACGGCCGCAATGCGCCTGCGAGCGGCGAGGCGGTGCAGGACGAGCCCGTGCTCGAGCAGAACAACGCGACGACCCAGGAGAAGCTCGACGGGATCGCCGCTCAGACGCGCGTGGATCTCGGCGATGAGTCGCAGGACCGGTATGAAGAAGTCCTCCGTCAGCGGCTCGACGACGCCGGCATCCAGCTGACGGACGACGACGTGAGCAAGCTCGCCCGGCGTTCCGGCGGCGCCGGTTCCGGCGGCGGCAGCGGCGTCTGACTCCCAGACTCCGGCGGCGGATGCACTCCGCCGCCGCCCCCGTCATCGATCAGGCGACCGCGCAGACCGTCGCTTCGCAGTTCTTGATGCCGATGGGTCGCGGCCACGCTGCGCGCGTCGCGCGAGTCGAGGGCCGCGTGGCGTACGCGACCGGCGGTGCGGCCGTCTCCATGATCGAGGCGGATCGGGCTGCGCGACGCTCTCGGATCGAGGCGAGCAGGGCATGCTCTCGCATGCGCATCTCGGACTCGTGACGGAACTGCGCTTCAGCGGCATTGATGTGGGAAAGCATGGCTCCTCCGTAGGTTCCGATGGTTCCAACGTAGGGAGGGGCTCCGACATTGCCGGTCGCGCGAGCCATGGCAGGAATCAGCGCACGGGCGACGCTTTTCGGCAACTCCGCGCGGGCCGGCCGCGCCTACAGGATGGACTATCCGGCGGAAGGAGAGGCTCATGGGGCGGATCAAGAAGGTATACCTGAGCGTGCTCAACCGGACGCTCAATCCGCTCGCACTGCGTGGTGCGCGCAGCGGTCGCGGCCCGTTCTCCCTCATCCGGCACGTCGGCCGCAGGAGCGGCCGGATCTTCGAGGCGCCCGTCGTCCTGGCCGAAGCACGTCGCGCGCCCCGCGCGCTCGTGGCCGAGCTCACCTACGGAGACCAGGTCAACTGGTATCGCAACATCCTCGCCGGAGGCGGGGAGGTCGTCCACCGCGGCCGCACATATCGGATCGTCTCCGTCGAGCGCCTGTCGACAGAAGACGGACTGCGGGCGTTCGCCGGTCCACGCGCCCTCATCCTCCGCATCCTCCGCCGTCGCGAGTTCCGGCTCATCCACGTCGAACCGGTTACGGATGCCGCGACACCGCCCGCCACACGCGTTTCGCATCCGCCGTCGACGCGGGCCCCCGGCATCCGTCCCGGCGATAGCCTGGGCTGAATGTCCGACTCCACCCCCACGAAGACAGCAGCGCCGCCGGCGCGCACCTCTCCCCACCCGCCGACGACCGAGATCGTGCTGACATCGCCGCAGCGGTGGCGCGCGTTCTGGGTCTGCGTCGCCGTCGCGGGGATCACGATCCTGGACCTGTCGAAGGTCAACGTCGCGCTGCCTTCGATCGAGTCGGCGCTCGGCGCGGGTTCGACCGAGCTGCAGCTCATCGTGTCGGGCTACGTGCTCACCTTCGGACTGGTCCTCGTGCCGATGGGACGGCTCGGCGACCAGCGGTCCCGCCGCGTGCTCTTCATCGTCGGCCTGTCGCTCTTCACGCTCACGAGCGCGCTGTGCGCCCTCGCGATCAACCCGCTCATGCTGATGATCGCCCGCCTGCTGCAGGGCGTCGCGGCGGGCATCCAGATGCCGCAGGTGCTCGGGCTCATCCAGCAGCTGTTCCAGGGGAAGGAGCGCGGACGCGCGTTCGGACTCTTCGGTGCGACGATCGGCATCGCCACGGCCTTCGGTCCCACGATCGGGGGACTGCTGATCCTCATCGGGGGCGACACCGACGGCTGGCGTCTGATCTTCTGGATGAACGTGCCGCTCGGCATCATCGCGATCGCCCTCGCCGTCTGGGTGCTGCCCAAGACCCGCACGCGATCCCGCAAGGCGCTGTCGTTCGACCTGTTCGGCGTGCTCCTGTTCGGACTGGCGGTGCTCTCGCTCATGTGGCCGTTCCTGTTCACGACCGGCTCACCCGACGACGATCCCCGGCGGTGGTGGCTGCTCGTCGCGTTCGTGCTGTTCGCGGGCGCCTTCGTGGCGTGGGAGCGGCACTACGAGCGGAGCGGCAAGCAGCCGCTCATCCGCTTCGCGCTGTTCCGCGTCTCCTCGTTCCGCAACGGCACCCTGCTGATCGCCGCCTACTTCACGGCTCTGCCGGCACTGTTCCTGCTGACGACCCTCTTCCTGCAGACGGGGGTGGGGCTCGCGCCGGTGTACGCCGGGATGGTCACGATCGGCTTCGCCCTCAGCAGCGCCCTCTTCTCCTGGATCGGCGGCAACCTCGTCGGCACCTACGGACGCCCGGTCGTCGTGTGGGGACTGGTGGCTGTTCTCGCGTGCGTGATCGGGCTGGCCGCGGCCGCGCTGTTCGTGCCCGCCGCCTGGGTGGGCTGGGTCATGGCCGCCGTCATGGTGGTGGGCGGAGTGGGAGGCGGCCTGGTGATGTCGCCGAACCAGACCCTCACGCTGGCCGACATCCCCGTCAAGCAGGGCGGTGTGGCCGGCTCGATCGGACAGCTCGGTCAGCGCATCGGCACCTCGGTCGGCACCGCCATCGCGCTCTCGCTGTTCTACGCGACCATCTACCGCGAATCCGGCAGCGCGCCCGACATCGTGGTCTACCACGATGCCTACGCGTACGGAATGACGGCGGTGGCGATCTTCATCGCGCTCGCGTTCCTGATCGCGGTCATCGACCTGACCTCGAGGCGGCGCAAGGGGAAGGCCCGCCGGGTCTGAAGCCGGCTTCTGGCTTCGCGATGGGCGAACCGCCCGCCCGCCTCGAAGGGGATGTCGCACGGCGGCCGTACCGTGTGAGCATGCGCATCCTGCACACCTCGGACTGGCACATCGGGCGGTCGTTCCACGGCCACGCCACCCTCGATGCGCTGCGCGGCGTGCTCGACGCGCTCGCCGTCCAGGTGCGCCAGCACGAGGTCGACGTCGTGATCGTCGCGGGCGACGTCTTCGACTCCGCAGCCCCCGCGGCCGGGTGCTACACCCTCCTCTCCGACACCCTCGGCGCGCTGTCCGACGCCGGCGCCCGCATCATCGTGACCAGTGGCAACCACGACTCGGCGGCGCGGCTCGGATTCCAGTCCGCGCTGCTGCGCGACGGCATCCACGTCGTGACCGATCCGCTGTCGGCGGGAACGCCGATCACGATCGACGACGCGCACGGACCCGTGCACTTCTACGGCATCCCCTTCCTCGAGCCCGCGCTCGTGCGGCACCTGTGGCCGGACGCCGAACTGCGCTCGCAGCGCGCCACGATCGAGCACGTCATGGGTCTGGTCCGCGGCGATCTCGCCGAGCGCGGCGGCCGCTCGGTCGCGATCGCACACTGCTTCGCGGCGGGCGTCGACGCGACGCCCGGTGTGGAGCGCGAGATCCGTCAGGGCAGCCTCGATGTCGTTCCGCTCTCGGCGTTCGAGGGGCCCGACACGGTATCGCCCGACACGGTATGGCCTGACTACATCGCCCTCGGACACATCCACGGTCGCCAGCAGCTCTCCGACCGCGTTCGCTACGCGGGCGCTCCGCTGCACTACAGCTTCGGCGAGGCCGACAAGCCCCGCGGCTCGTGGCTCGTCGAACTCGATGCCGGAGGGCTCGCGTCCGTCTCGTGGCTCGACCTGCCCGTCCCGCGGCGCCTGACGACGCTGCGTGCGCCGCTGGAGGAGCTGCTGAGCGACACCCGCTTCGCCGAGCACGAGGATTCGTGGGTCTGTGCACAGTACACGGATGCGACCCCGCAGTCCGACCCGATGCGCCGGCTGCAGAGCCGCTACCGGTTCTGCGCGACCGTGATGCACACGCCCGAGGGTGTCCGGGGGCCGGACGGCCTCACCTACTCCCGCCGTGTGCGTGCCGCGCGCAGTGACGCCGAACTCGTGGACGCGTTCCTGACGCACGTTCGCGACGGCGCGGGCGCGACCGAGCAAGAAGTCGCGCTGATCCGAGACGTGATCGACGAACGCTCCCTCGTGGAGGCGACATCGTGATGGTGGGACAGTGAGGCTCCACCGGCTCGAACTCGAGGGTTTCGGCCCGTTCCGCGAGCGGCAGGTCGTCGACTTCGACGCGTTCGCCGCCGACGGCATCTTCCTCATCGCCGGCCGCACGGGGGCGGGCAAGTCGAGCGTGCTCGACGGCGTGTGCTTCGGGCTGTACGGCGGGGCGCCTCGCTACGACGGATCAGAGAAGCGCTTGCGCAGCGACCACTGCGCTCCGGAGGATCCGACGAGCGTGACGGTCGAGTTCAGTGCAGCCGACACGCGCTGGCGGGTCACGCGCTCGCCCGAGTACGACCGGCCCAAGCAGCGCGGTACCGGGCTCACGACGGAGCCTCACCGTGCCCAGCTCGACGAGCTGGTGGACGGTGTCTGGATCGCCCGCGCGGCGCGCCCGGTAGACGTCGCACGCGATCTCGACGAGATCCTGGGTCTCAATCAGCAGCAGTTCCTGCAGGTGATCCTGCTCGCACAGGGGCGCTTCGCCGAGTTCCTGCTCGCCAAGAACGACGACAGGCAGCGCCTGCTGCGCAAGCTCTTCGGAACGCGCACGTACGAGGACTATCAGAACGCCCTCGAGCAGCGTCGCAAAGAGGCCGAACGTGCGCTCGCCGCCGCCGGCGACGGGGTGATCCTCCTGCTCGGCGAGGCCGACCGACTGATCGAGGCGGACGACCTCGGCGGCGACGCACCTGAAGCCGGCGCGGCCGAGCGCGCGATGAGCGTCGCGGAGCGGTTCGAGGCCGGCGATCGCGCGGTGCAACGGGCCGCGTACCGCGCCGACACGCTCGCGCGGGAGAGGGACGCCGCGGATGCCGCACATCGCGCGGCTGAAGTCGCACACACCGCCGCGAAGACGCTGCGCGAGAAGCAGGAGCTGCGCGTGCGGTCCCGCTCGGCGCTCGCTGCGCTCGACGTGCGGTCCCCGGGCGTGGCGGAAGACCGGCTGACGCTCGAGCGGGCGAGCGCCGCCGAGACGCTCCGCGCTCCGATCGAGTCCACGTCGCACGCCCTGGCATCGGCCGCATCGGCCGCCGAGGTCGAGACGCTTGCCCTGACGGCATGGATCGCGGCGGGAGAGAATGCGGATGCCGCGTCGCTCGGCATCCGGCTGGACCGACTCACCGGCGACTTGGCCGTCGCGACCGCGGCGCTCACCCAGGAACAGCGCCTCGAGGAGGCCGAGAAGACTCTCACCGCGACACGCGGCCGCATTCAGGAGTTCGAGACGATCCTGGGCCGCATCGACGCGGCGCGCGCGGGTCTGCCGGAGCGTCTGGCCGTGCTGGATGCGGATCTGGCCGGGCACACCGCGACCGCCGGATCGCTCACGGCGGCGCAGATGCAGCTCGCGGATGCCGCGGCTCGTCTCGACGCCGCCCGCGACGCCGAGCGGCTCGCGGCGGCGCAGCGCGACGCGGAGTCCGCGCACGCTGACGCCCTGGTCGCGCTCGAGCACGCGGCCGGCGCCGTCACCGCGCTGCTGAGGCGCCGCCTCGCCGGCCGCGCGGGCGAACTGGCCTCGACGCTCATCGACGGCGAGCCCTGCGCGGTCTGCGGCTCGACCGAGCACCCCGACCCGGCCGTTGCGACCGACGAGCCCGTCACCGACGACGACCTCGCCGACGCTGAGCGGCGCAAGGATGCGGCCGCAGCGATCGAGCGGACCGCGTCGGACACCGCGCGCTCAGCGCGCACCACGCACGCCGAGGCGGCGGCACGCGCCGGCGGAGCAGCCGTCCCGGCGCGGGAGACGGCGCACGCCGCCGCCAGGATCGCGGTCGCGGCGGCACAGGAGGCGGCCGACGCCCGCGACCTGCTCACGGCTCAGCGTCACCAGCTCATCGACACGGATGCCGCCGCCGAGGCCGAACGCGACGAACTGGCCGCAGAGCTGGCCGCCGCGCGGGAGTCCGCAGCCGCGCTCGAGGAGCAGGTCTCCGCCGCCCGACGTGCGGTCGACGCCGCCCGCGGTGCGTTCGCGACCGTAGCGGAGCGGATCGCCGACGTCACGCGTCGCCGGCGGCTCGCTCAGACGCTGGCCGACGCGCATGCCGATGCCGCTACGCGCGAGGCGGTGGCGCAGGATGCCGTCGCCGACCGCGATGCCCGGGTGGCGGCATCCGTCTTCACCGACGCCGCCGAGGCGACCCTCGCTCTCCGTGACGCAGCGGTACGTGCCGCGCTCGACGAGCGGATCCGTGAGCACGATGCGGCGCTGCGGGCCGAGCGCGACCGCCTGCGCGATCTCGAGATGGAGCTGGCCGGCGCACCCGAAGCGCTCACCGAGCCGGCTGTGACCGCGACGGCTCTGGCCGACGCGCGGGAACGCTGGAGCGCCACGGTGGATGCCGCGGCCCACGCCGCGCAGACCTCCGCGCGGCTGCGCGATCTGCTGGAGCGCGCAGCGCACGCTCACGCGGAGATCGCACACCTCGCCGACGAGCACGAGTTGGTCGCCCGACTGGCGAACACCGTGGCCGGCAAAACGCCGAACACGCACCGGATGACGCTCGAGTCGTTCGTCCTCGCGGCGGAGCTCGAGGAGATCGTCGAGGCGGCGAACCTCCGCCTCGATGACATATCGTCAGGGCGCTACCGCCTGCAGCACACCGATGCCCGCGCGGCGCGGGGTGCGGCATCCGGTCTCGGCCTGCAGATCATGGACGCGCACACGGGGCAGGCGCGCCCCGCGCAGTCGCTGTCCGGCGGAGAGACCTTCCTCGCCTCGCTCTCCCTCGCCCTGGGTCTGGCCGAGGTCGTCACGGCTCGCGCGGGCGGCGTGAAGCTCGACACCCTCTTCATCGACGAGGGCTTCGGCTCGCTCGACGATGACACCCTCGACCTCGCGATGCGCACGCTCGACGAGCTGCGGCAGGGCGGCCGCACCGTCGGCCTCATCAGCCACGTCGCGGCGATGAAGGAGCAGCTGCCCGCGCAGCTCGTCGTGGAGGCGACAGCCCAGGGACCGAGCGTCATCCGCCAGGAGATCGACGTCATGGCGTGATCGACGGCGCCGGAAGAGGGTCTCTCGCGTCGCGCGGCGCGCTTAGGCTGAAGGGGTGAACAAGGGAACCATCTGGACCATCGTCGGCGTGATCGCAGCGATCCTCATCGCATGGTTCCTCGTGAACGTCCTGTTCTCCGTGCTGGCGTTCATCTTCAAGCTGCTGGCCGTCGCCGTCGTCGCGGTGATCGTGTTCTTCGTGCTGCGGATGATCTTCGCGCGCAGCGACTCCGAGTCCTGATCGGCCGTCTCCGGGATCAGACTCCGTACTCGGCGAGCATGAACGCGCGCAGCTGCACGCTGCACGCCGTCACCGCCGTGCGCCAGTCGGTGATCGCATCGTCCTGCGCGCGATCCGACACCGCCTTGATCACCCGGATCGGCACCTCGAACTGCTCCGCGACCCACGCGTAGGCATACGTCTCCATATCGACCAGCCCGGCCCCGAGTGGCCGGATCACGGCCACCGCCTCGGCGTCGTCGACGAAGTGGTCGCCGGTCGCGATGGTGACTCCTTCGCGTCCCAGCTCGAGGCGCGGGGGCAGGGAGACATGCTGCCCGACGATCCCGTCGATGTCGGTGACGTCGTGCTGGATCGCCGCGTCGATCTCGTACACCGTGCCGTCCAGCGTGGCGTCGATCGCACCGGCCGTACCGACGACGACGATCTCGTCGTATCCGCGCTCCAGCAGTGCGCGGGTGAGGGCATAGGTCGCCTGCATCTTGCCCGGTCCGGTGACGAGGCGTTCGAATCCCGGAAGGTCGGGCGGGAAGGCGACGAGTTCGGCTTCGAGCGCCGCGACGAGGAGTCTCACCGCTCCATCCTCCCAGGTCGCCGCAGCGCCACGGGCCCGATCACCTCGCGGCGCCGGTCGCGGCGCCACCGCACACGATCCTCGCTGAACTGCGCGTGCGTCGTGAAGCGGTAACGGTACGACACCGCGCGGACCCACCGGGGC
>Ga0190275_10001043_pt1 | contig 21350 bp, 18 predicted proteins | sample Popmic550T_FD_133745 | JGI IMG/M metagenome (GOLD analysis project Ga0190275, IMG submission 133745) | Populus adjacent soil microbial communities from riparian zone of Yellowstone River, Montana, USA - 550 T | ecosystem: Environmental > Terrestrial > Soil > Riparian zone > Trees stand | place...
CCCGAGCCGAAGCCCGAGCCGAAAACCCGAGCCGGGTCAACCGAGCAACGTCTCCACCTCCGCCACCGTCAGCGCGTCGAGCGACGGCACCACCACGTCGGCCCCCGCGTCGCGCAGCCGCTCCGCCGGGTGGTGCCCCACGAACGTCACGCCGACGCACGCCATCCCCGCCGCCTTCGCCGCCGCCACGCCCGACGGCGCGTCCTCGAACACCACGCACCGCGCCGCCGGCACCCCGAGCCGCGCCGCCGCCTTTAGGAACACCTCGGGGTCCGGCTTGCCGCGCGTCACGTCGTCGCCGGACACGACCGCGGTGAACCGACCCGCGGTGCCGGTGTGGCGCAGGATCAGGTCGAGGTTCGCGCGCGGGGCGCTGGAGCCGAGCCCCTGACGCCAGCCCGCCGCGGCCAACCCCTCCACCAGCGCCCCGACGCCGGGCAGCAGTGCGACGCCGGCGCGGTCGGTGGCGTCGCGGTACAGGCGCTCCTTCTCCTCGCCCCAGTCGGCGCAGCGGGCGTCGTCGGCGGACGGGTCGAACAGCTGGCGGACGATCTCCGGGTTGCGCTTCCCGAACGTGGCGGCGAAGTCGGCGCGGGTGAACGCGAACCCGTGCGCCGCGGCGAACGCCTGCCACGCGGCGAAGTGAATCTCGGCGGTATCGACCAGCGTGCCGTCCACGTCCCAGATCGCGGCGCGGGGGGCGGGCATGGGTGCTCCTCGTTACAGGTTCCGGCCGGCGAGCCAGCCGGTGCTCCACGCGGACTGGAAGTTGTACCCGCCGATCCAGCCGTCGAGGTCGAGCACCTCGCCGGCCAGGTACAGGCCCGGCTGCCGCTTGCTCTGCATCGTGCGGGAATCGACCTCGTCGAGGCTCACGCCGCCGGCCGTCACCTCGGCCTTCTCGAAGCCGAGCGTGCCGCGGAGGGGGATGCGCAGCCGCTTCACCGCCGCGACGAGCGCCTGCCGGTCGGGCTTGCTCAGCGCCGCGGCCTTGCGCTCGGCCGGCATCCCGCACAGCGTCAGGAGCTGGTCGCACACCCGCCGCGGCAGCTTCTCCGCCAGCACCCCCGCGAGCTGCTTCTTCCCCGACGCCAGCGACTCGGCGCGGAGGTACTCGTCGAAGTGCGGCTCGGGTTCGCCCGGCAGCAAGTCCACTTCGAGAACGAGCGTCGCCGGCGCCGGGTGGCCGCTGACGGCGCGGCTCACGTCGAGCGGCGCCGGGCCGGTGAGGCCGAAGTGCGCGAACAGCGTCGAGCCGCGCCGCGACGTGAGTACCTTCCCGTTCTCCGTCACCTTCAGCGTCACGTCGGGGAGCGTGATGCCGCGCAGCTCGGCGACCCACGCGGGTTGCACGGTCAGCGGCACGAGCGCCGGCCGCGTCGCGGTGACGGTGTGGCCGAACGCCGCCGCGAAGCCGTACCCGTCGCCGGTGGTGCCGCACCCGGGGTAGGACTTCCCGCCGGTCGTGATCAGCACCTTCTCCGCGGTCACGGTACGGGTGGCAGTCGTCACGCGGAACCCGCCCTCGGGGAGCGCCGCGATGCCGGTCGCCGGTTCGCTCGTGGCGAGAACGGCACCCGAGCGCCGCAGCCGGTTCAGCAGCGCTTCGAGCACGTCCACGGCGCGGTCGCTGACGGGAAAGATCTTCCCCGTCTCCTCGACCTTCGTGGCGACGCCCTCCGCCTCGAACAGCGCCACCACCTCGCGCGGCCCGAGCGCCGCCAGCGCCGAGTGCAGGAACTTGCCGTTGGGGCCGAACGCCTCGACGATGCCGCGGGCGTCGCAGTCGTGGGTGATGTTGCAGCGGGTGCCGCCGCTCATCAGAATTTTCACGCCCGGCTTGCGCCCCTTCTCCAGCAGCAGGACGCGCCGCCCGCGCTCGGCGGCGTGCGTCGCGGCCACCAGGCCCGCGGCGCCGGCGCCGACCACGATTGCGTCCCAGTCCGCGCCGCCCATGCCGCCCCCCGTTGAAGAGGGTATTGTAGCGCCGCAAAGCCCGGGGACGGCCGTCCCCGGGCTTTCCGCCCCTGTGGTTGAAGCGGGTGGGCTTTCAAGTATCATCGCCCCCGAACCCGCAGACTCGAAAGGACACCCGCGATGACGCGACCCCTCTTCCTGGCCGCCCTCCTCCTGGGGCCGGCCGCGCCCGCGCTCGCCCAGCAGCCCAAGACTCTCCTCGAAGGGATGAAGAACCCCGAGTCCGTCGTCGTGCTGCCGGACGGCAAGACGTTCGTCACCGAGATCGGCGAGTTCGGCAAGGACGGCGACGGCAAGGTCACCCTCGTCGCCAACGGCAAGGCGACGCCGTTCGTGGACGGGCTCGACGACCCGAAGGGGATCGCCTTCTTCGCCAAGTGGCTGTTCGTCACCGACAACACCCGCGTCCTGCGGATCGACGTGGCCAGCAAGAAGCTCGACGTGTTCGCCCCGACGAACGCCTTCCCGGTGCCGCCCCAGTTCCTCAACGACGTCGTCGTCGATCCCGAGAGCGGCATGGTGTACGTCACCGACTCCGGCGACCGCAAGGGGGCCGGCGGCGCCGTGTACCGCATCACCCCGCAGGGGCTCGTCACCACCGTCGTCAACACCGACAACCTGAAGGGCCTTCACACGCCGAACGGGTTGGCGATGGACGGCGCGTCGAACCTCATCCTCGCCGACTTCGGCGCGGGGAACCTCTACCGCGTGAAGCTCAGCACCCGCACCAGCGAGAAGATCGCCGAGGGGATCGACGGCGCCGACGGCCTCGCCTGGGACCACTACGGGCGGCTGTTCATCAGCAGCTGGAAGGGCGGCACCGTGCACGTCATCCCGAAACCGGGCGAGAAGCCGGTACTGCTGGCGAAGGGCTTTCAGAGCGCCGCCGACATCTGCATGAGCGCCGACCGCAAACACGTGCTCGTGCCCGACATGAAGGCCGGCACGCTGGCCGCGATCAAGGCCGAGGTGCCCGGCGCCCCCGTGGACGAGAGCCCGGCCCCGGCCGCGTTCGGGGTGGCGTTCCCGGATTTGAAGTGGACCGGGTGGGAGCCCGTCACCGACACCGGCAAGGCGAACCCGCTCCGCCTCATCGCGCTCACGCACGCCGGCGACGGCACCAACCGCCTGTTCGTGCCGCAGCAGCAGGGCGTCATCCACGTCTTCCCCAACGACCCGGCGACGGCCAAGCAGACGAAGGTGTTCCTCGACCTGACCGACCGCGTGAAGTACGCCGACAACACGAACGAGGAAGGCTTCCTCGGCATGGCCTTCCCGCCGAACTACAAGCAGAGCGGCGAGTTCTTCGTCTTCTACACGCCGAAGGGCGGCAAGATGCGGAACGTGGTGTCGCGGTTCCGCGTGAGCAAGGACGACCCGGACCGCGCCGACCCGGCGTCGGAGGAGATCCTGCTGACGTTCGAGAAGCCGTTCTGGAACCACGACGGCGGCACGATCTGCTTCGGGCCGGACGGCATGATGTACGTGTTCCACGGCGACGGCGGCGCCGGCGGCGACCCGTTCGACAACGGCCAGAACCTGAAGACGCTCCTCGGCAAAATTCTTCGCATCGACGTGACCAAGAAGGACGCCGGCCTACCCTACGCCATCCCGGCCGACAACCCGTTCGTCGGCAAGGACGGCGCGCGGGGTGAAATCTGGGCCTACGGGTTCCGCAACGTGTGGCGGATGGGTTTCGACCGCAAGACGGGCGAGCTGTGGGCCGCGGACGTGGGGCAGAACCTGTACGAGGAGATCAACGTGGTGACGAAGGGCGGCAACTACGGCTGGAACCGCCGCGAGTCGTTCCACCCGTTCGGCGCCCGCGGGGTCGGCACCACCAAGGACATGATCGACCCGATCTGGGAGTACCACCACGACGTGGGCAAGTCGATCACCGGCGGCACGGTGTACCGCGGCACCCGGGTGCCGGAGCTGGACGGCCACTACCTGTACGGCGACTACGTGAGCGGCCGGGTGTGGGCGCTGAAGTACGAGGGCGGCCGGGTGACGGCGAACCGGCCGGTGAAGTGGACGGGGGCGCCGGTGTACACGTTCGGCGAGGACGAGCGCGGCGAGCAGTACCTGCTGACCGCGACGACGAACGGCCGCGGCATCTACGTGCTGGGCAAGTAGCGCGACGAGCCGCCCGCCGTCAGGCGGCGGGTGATTCACCGCCGACGAAGCCCGGGGACGGCCGTCCCCGGGCTTTCGCGTTATCCCCCGGCCCGCGGCTGCGGTTGGCGGCGCATCACGACGCGGGTACGATACCCCCATCACGGAGGCCCGCAGATGAAGATCATCCTGGCGAACCCGCGGGGGTTCTGCGCCGGCGTCAACATGGCGATCGAGAGCCTGGAGAAGGCGCTGGCGCTGTACGGGGCGCCGCTGTACGTCTACCACGAGATCGTCCACAACCGCCCGATCGTCGAGCAGTTCCGCGGCCGCGGCGTGGTGTTCGTCGACGACATTTCCGAGGTGCCGAACGGCGGCACGGTCCTGTACAGCGCCCACGGCGTGAGCCCCGCCATCCGCGACGCCTCGAAGGCGCGCAACCTCCGCGCCATCGACGCCACCTGCCCGCTGGTGACGAAGGTGCACATGGAGGCGGTGAAGTTCGCCCGGGAGGGGTATACCATCGTGCTGATCGGCCACGAGGGGCACGACGAGGTGCTCGGCACGATGGGCGAGGCGCCGCACGCGATGGTGCTGGTCGAGGACGAAGCCGACGTGGCGGCGCTGACGCTCCCCGCGGACGCAAAGCTGGCCTTCCTGACACAGACGACGCTGAGCGTGGACGAGGCGCGGGTGGTGATCGACGCGATTCGCAAGAAGTACCCGCAGGTGGTGGGGCCGAGCAAGGACGACATCTGCTACGCGACGCAGAACCGCCAGGAGGCGGTGCGGACGCTGGTGCCCGAGGCCGACGTGGTGCTGGTGCTCGGCAGCCGGAATAGCTCGAACAGCCAGCGGCTGGCCGAGATCGCCGCCGCGACCGGCCGCCGGGCGTACCTGGTGGACCGCGTGAGCGAGCTGCAGGACGAGTGGTTCAAGCCGTCGGACACGGTGCTGGTGACGGCGGGGGCGAGCGCCCCGGAGGAGCACGTGATGGCGTGCGTCGACCACCTGCGGGCGAAGTACGGCGCCGAGGTGGAGTCGCGGGTGGTGCGCGAGGAGCACGTCAGCTTCCCGCTCCCGCGCGAGCTGCGGGTGCTGGCGTGACCTGGGACAGTGGGACCGGGGGACGACGGGACGGGGGGATTGCCGATGGCGATTGCGACGCTGAAGCTCGGCCCGGCCGACCACGGCCGCGAACTGGAGCTCGATGAGTACGAGGCCGCGGACTACGAGCCGGGGCACAAGTACGAGATCATCGACGGGAGGCTGTACGTGTCGCCCGAGGCCAACTTCGCCGAGCACACCCTGGAACGGTGGCTCGACCGGAAGCTGTCGCGGTACGCCGAGGACAACCCGGACGTGCTGAACTACGTCGCGGTGAAGTCGCGCGTGTTCGTCCACCGGCGGAAAAAGGCGACGGTGCCCGAGCCCGACCTGGCCGCGTACCAGGGGCTCGACCTGTCGCAAGACTTCCGCGACATCCACTGGCGCGACCTCGGCCCGGTGTTGGTCGCCGAGGTGCTGGTCGAGGGCGACGAGCACAAGGACCTGGAGCGGAACGTCGGCCTGTACTTCGACGTGCCGTCGGTCCGCGAGTACTGGGTGATCGACGGCCGCGACGACCCGAACCGGCCGGAGTTGATCCAGCACCGCCGGTACGGCGGCCGGTGGGTGGTGCGGACGCACCCGGCCGGCGCCACGTTCACGACCAAGCTCCTCCCCGGCTTCGCCCTCGTCCTCGACCCCCGGGCCTGACCGGACGCCCGCCATGACCGAAGCGGAATGGCTGACGGCGACCGACCCGACGCCGATGCTAGAACATCTGCGGGGCAAGGCGAGCGACCGGAGGTGCCGGCTGATTGGGTGTGCGTGTTGCCGACGGGTTTGGCACCTTTACGATTCCGCAGGCCGTAACGCCGTCGAAGTCGCCGAGCGAGTTGCGGACGGGCAGGCGACAGGTTCGGAACGCAGGGTGGCTACCGCCCCAGTTAGGCACCGGTATGGCGGCGACTTGTTCGGCTATGGACCGCAAGCCGTGATCAGCATTTCTGCCCAATTCGCAGGGAGTAGCGGGTCGAGTTATGCTGCGTGGAACCAGACTGAGGCGTTGGTCGGCCCCAAGCCCACCCCCGAACAGCCGCTCACGGTTCATCTCCACTACAACGAGCGTGCAAACAACCAGTTTGCGATCGAGCGGGCAGCACAATCCATTCTCGTTCGTGACATCTTCGGCAACCCCTTCCGCCCCGTCGCGCTCGATCCGACGTGGCGTACCGAAGCCGTCGTCGGGCTCGCCACCGGCATCTACGCCGACCGCGCCTTCGACCGCCTGTCGGTCCTCGCCGACGCACTCGAGGACGCCGGCTGCGCCGACGCCGACGTCCTGACCCACTGCCGCGGGCCGGGGCCGCACGTCCGCGGCTGCTGGGTCGTCGATCTCCTCCTCGGGAAGTCGTGATGAGCGAACCCCTCTCCCTCAACTACCTCCCCACGCTCCCGCGCCGCCGCGACTGGCGCATCGGCTGCGCCGGCGCCGGCTTCATCATGCGCGACTGCCACTTGCTCGCGTACCACAACGCCGGGTTCAACCCCGTCGCCATCGCGTCGCGGAAGGTCGAGACGGCCCGCGAGGTCGCGGCGGCGCGCGGCGTCCCCACCGTCCACGCCACCCTCGACGACCTGCTGCGCGACGAGGCGGTCGAAATCCTCGACGTGGCCGTGCCGCCGGACGCCCAGCCGGACCTCATCCGCCGCGCCGTCGAGCTCGGCCGCGGCCGGCTCCGCGGCATCCTCGCGCAGAAGCCGCTGGCGCTGTCCGTCCGCGACGCCCGCGACCTCGTCGAGCGCTGCGCCGCGGCGAACATCGTCCTCGCGGTGAACCAGAACATGCGCTTCGACCAGAGCATCCGCGCGGCGAAGGACGCGCTGTCGCGCGGCCTCCTCGGCGAGCCGGTGCTGGCGACGATCGACATGCGGGCGGTGCCGCACTGGATGCCGTGGGCGGAGGGGCTGCCGAGCCTGTCCACGTTCGTCATGAGCATCCACCACCTCGACACGTTCCGCTACTGGCTCGGCACCCCCGACCGCGTCCTCGCCAGCACCCGCCCCGACCCGCGCACCCGCTTCCCCCACCGCGACGGCATCAACCTCACCATCCTCGAATACGACCACGGCCCCCGCGCCAGCGCCTGGGACGACGTGTGGGCGGGACCCGCGAAGGGCGACGACGCGGCCCACGCGATTCGCTGGCGGATCGAGGGCACAGGAGGGCTGATGCACGGCACGATCGGCTGGCCGCGCTACCCGGCGCGGGAGCCGAGCACACTCGACCTGTGGAGCGAACGCGTTCCAGGCGGGTGGCAGCGGCCGCGCTGGCCCGAGGTGTGGTTCCCCGACGCCTTCGTCGGCACGATGGCGCAACTGCTCGTCGCGGTCGAGGACGGCACCGAGCCCGAGATCGGCGGCCGCGACAACGTCGAGACGATCGCGCTGTGCGAGGCCGTGTTCGCCGCCGCGACCGAACACCGCGTCGTGGAAATGATGAAGGGTGAGGGATGAAGGATGAATAAAACCACCGGAAGGCATTCGCCCGCCTCCATTCATCCTTCATCCTTCATCCCTCATCCCTTCCCATGAACCGCTGGCCCGTCGCCGTTCTCGCGCTGCTCGCGCCCGTCGCCCTCGCCGCCGACCCCGCCCCGGGTCCGCTCCCCGCCGAGCAGGCCGCGAAGCAATCCGTCCTGCCCGACGGCTTCCGCATGTCCGTGTTCGCGGCCGAACCGCTGGTCACACAGCCGGTGTCGTTCTGCCTCGACCACCGCGGCCGCGTCTGGGTCGCCGAGGCGCTCAACTACGGGGCGTGGCAAGCCACCGGCAAGGACCGCGTCGCGATCCTCGAGGACACCGACGGCGACGGCCGCGCCGACAAGCGCACCGTCGTCTGCGAGAACTTCAACTACATCACCGGCGTCGAGGTCGGCTTCGGCGGCGTGTGGGTGATGAGCCCGCCCGGCCTGTACTTCGTGCCGATCACGGACGACAAGGCCGGCGCCCCGCAACTGGTGCTCGACGGCTTCGGGTACAAGGAGAGCCGGCACAATTTGGCGAACGGCTTCACCTGGGGGCCGGACGGCTGGCTGTACGGCGGCCACGGCCGCACCAGCCCGTCCGACGTGGGCACGCCCGGCACCCCCGCGAAGGAGCGTACCCACTGCGACGGCGGCGTCTACCGCGTGCATCCCGTCAGCAAGAAGTTCGAGGTATTCGCCGACGGCACGACGAACCCGTGGGGTGTGGACTTCGACGAGTACGGGCAATGCTTCGTTTCCAATTGTGTGAACCCGCACCTGTTCCACATGATCCCCGGCGGGCACTACGAGCCGTGGCGGAACCGGCCGAGCAGCCAGTACGCCTACGAGCGGCTGCCGACGATCGCCGACCACCTCCACTACCCCGGCGGCGACATCCGCGGCACCCTCGGCAAGGCCGAGACGCTGGCGCTCGGCGGCGGCCACGCCCACTGCGGCACGCTGGTCTACCTCGGCGACTCGTTCCCGAAGTCGTTCCGCAACACCGTGCTGACGTGCAACGTCCACGGCCGCCGCGTCAACAACGACATCCTCAAGCAGAAGGGCTCGGGCTACGTGGCGTCGCACGGGAAGGACCTGATGGTGTCGGCCGACCCGTGGTTCATGGGCGTGACGCTGCGGCTCGACCCGGGCGGCAGCGTGCTCGTGTCCGACTGGTCCGACACCGGCGAGTGCCACACGTACAAGCCAGACCGCGCCACGGGGCGCATTTATCGCATCAGCCACGGCGAGGCGAAGCTGCCGAAGGTGGATCTGTCGAAGTTGAGCGAGCGGGAGCTGGTGGCGCTCCAGAAGCACCCGAACGAGTGGCAGGTGCGGACGGCCCGCCGGCTGCTCCAGGAGCGCGCCGCCGGGCCGAACGCCCGCGCCCGGTTGAAGGGCGCTCAGGGCGCCCTGTCCGAGATGATCGGGCGCGAGCCGCTGACCGCACACCGGCTGCGGGGGCTGTGGGGGTTGCACGCCATCGGCGGGCTCGGGCGGCAGTACCTACTCGTCCTGGGCGCGGGGAGCGACGAGCACGTCCGGGCCTGGGCCGTGCGGCTGCTGGCCGACAGTCCCACCCCGCCGGCCGACTGGTTCGCGGAACACGCCGTGGCCGAGCGGTCGCCGGTCGTGCGGCTCGAACTCGCGTCCGCACTTCAGCGGCTTCGCACGGACCAGCGATGGAAGCTCGCCGGGTCGCTGCTGACGCACGCCGACGCCGCCGACGCGAACCTGCCGCTGATGATCTGGTACGGCTTCGAGCCGCTCGTCGCCGCGGACCCGCAGCGGGCGCTGGATGTCGCCGCGAATGCATCGATCCCGCTCGTCCGCCAGTTCGCCGCACGGCGGTTCCTCGACCACGCCGCGACCTTGGGGGCGAAGGCCGACCTGTCCGCGCTCACGACGACACTGGGGGACGCGCCGCCGGCCGCGGTGCCCGACCTGCTCCGCGGCGCCCGCGAGGGCATCAAGGGGCGCCGCAACCTCCCCATGCCCGCGGGCTGGCCCGCGTTGTACGCGAAGCTGCGCGACCACGCCGACAATCAGGTGCGTGACAACGCGGTGTCGCTGGCGCTGGCGTTCGGCGACCCCCGCGCCGTCACCGACCTGCGCACCCTCGCCGCGGACAAGGCCGCGCCGCCGGCCGACCGCGCCGGGGCGGTCGAGGCGCTCGTCGGCGTGAAGGCGGCTGACCTGGCGCCGCTGCTGTTCGAGTTGCTGCCGGACCCCGCCACCCGCCGCGCCGCCGTCCGCGGGCTCGCGGCGTATTCGCACCCCGACACCGCGGCGAAGGTGCTCGCCGCGTACCCGCGGTTCGACGCCGACGAGAAGGCCGACGCCGTCGCCACCCTCGCGGCGCGGCGTGACAGCGCGCTGTCACTCCTCGCGGCGGTGGAGGCGAAGCGGGTGCCGCGGGCGGACGTGTCGGCGTTCGCCGCCCGCCAAATGTTCGCGCTGAACGACGCCGCCGTGCGCGACCGGCTGAAGCAGGTGTGGGGCGAGGTGCGGCCGACGGCCGGGAAGCCGGAACTGCTGGCGAAGTACCGGGCGATGCTGACGCCGGCGTACCTGCGGTCGGCCGACGTGACCAACGGCAAGGCGGTGTACGCGCGGACGTGTCAGGCGTGCCACAAGCTCAACGGCCAGGGGACGGACGTGGGGCCGAACCTGAACGGCGTCAACCGCGGCAACCTCGACTACTGGCTGACGAACCTCACCGACCCGGCCGCGGAGGTGGGGAAGGATTACCGCATGTCGGTGGTGCGGACGGTGGACGGCCGGGTGGTGTCGGGCATCGTGACGGAGCGGACCGCGGCGCGGGTGGTGGTGCAGACCGCGACCGAGCGCGTCACGCTCGCCGCCGACGACGTGGAGGGCGTGACGGACTCGGCGCTGTCGCTGATGCCGGACGGGCAGCTGGAGGCGCTGCGGCGCGAGGACGTGCGCGACCTGATCGCGTACCTGATGGGCGGGTAGCGACCGCGGCGAGCCGGCCGCCGTCAGGCGGCGGGTGGCTCGGGGTCGTCCGCCAGCATGCCGAGTTCGGCCGCGACGCCTCGTGCCGTGACGAGGTCGCCGAGCGGACACCACACCACGAAGCCGGACCGGTACTTCTCTCCCACCGTCCAGCTGGTCGGGTGCGCCCAGTAGCGAAGGCCGTGGGCCGCGGCGGTCCGGTCGAACTCGCCCTCGCGGGGTTCCCAGTCGCGGCCGCGCCAGCGGTTCACGCACCGGAGTCGGGCGACCGGGGGGCGGAGGTCGAAAACCGAGCGCGTGCTCCCGGGAACGCGCTCGGGCCAGCTCCCCCGACGGCAGTACTCGGCCCCGGCCAGTTTCCGGTACCGGGCGAACTCGGACGCGGCTCGCCGGGCGGTCGGCGGGTCCGGCGAAGCCATCGCCGGGGCGAGCGCGGCGACGGCGATCTCTTCGAGGAACGACCGGGGCGTTAACATCCGGCACGTCGGTTCGTGTAGGTACACGGCCGGGATCGACCGGCGGAGTTGCTCCCAAACCGTGACGAGGTCGTCGAACGTGCAGTCGGCGCGCACGACCGAGGCGAGCCAGACGCCGCCGTCGTCGGTGTTGTCGGCGTCGACGACCACCTCGACCCACCGCGCCCCCTGCTCCCACCTCCACGCCCGCGAGTACTCTCCGTCCTCGACGCTGACGAACCCCGGCAGCGCGGCGACCGCGGTGGCGACGGCCTCGGCCGGGTACTCGACGATCCCGCTGACGCAGTGGCTGAACTCCGGCTCGGTGACGGTCGCGGGGCCACTGCTGAAGAACAGGTCGTCCGGGGCGTAGCCTGCCGCGGCGAGGCGGAGGAAGTCGTGCTCGAACTCGTCCATACGCGTCCCCTCCGGGGCACCGAACCAACATCACCCGCCGCCTGACGGCGGTCGGCTCGCCGGGTCGTGCGCCAAATACGCCAACGCCGCCCGCGCGCACTCGTCCAGCGTCTGCGCCGACGTGTCGAGCGTCAGCCGCGGCACCGTCAGCGGCTCCGCGTTCGCGCGGGAGCGGTCGTGTAGCTCCGGCGTGCGGTTCCCCGCGGGGTGCGTGCGGTCCGCCGCGATCCGCGCCCGCGCCACCTCCGGCGGGCACACGCACTCGATCACCCGCACCGGCTCCGCCATCGCGTCGCAGAGCCTCAGTACCTCCGCCATCTGACGGGCCTTCGAGAAGGTGCGGCCGTCGAGGAACACCGGCATCTCGGGTCGGGTGCGGCGAAGGTGGATGGCGGCGCTGAACACGGCCCGCATGGCCACGTCGTCCTGCCCGGCGGAGTAGTCGAGGGCGGCTCCGGGGAACAACACCGCGCGCACTTCGTCCTTACTGATCACCACGCCGCCGAGGGCCGCCGCCAGCCGTGCCGACAGCGCCGACTTCCCGGTGCCCGGCAGGCCCGCCATCGCCACCAGCATCCGCCGCCCCCTTCCGACCGGATCGGGTTGACTCACCTCGTTCGGTCGCAAATATCGATTTATCAACCACTTGCGTCGTGCTGTGTGGCGCGGCGTCGTTCCAACGTAGATTCTTCCAGTTGACTCAATGCTTCTGGGACTGGGTCCCCCACTCCGCTGGAACCAAGAATGCCGGTCGGAATGACGGCCCGCGGGTCGGCCCCTCAGCGCACGATCAGCGGCATCTCCTCGGCGGCGCCGTCCTCCAGCTCGGCCTTCACCGTGTACTGCCCGGCCCGCTCGCACACCAGCCGCCACGTCGCCCGGCCGTTCGGCTCGTTCGGGCGGACCGTCACCGTCTGCTGCGCCCGCACCCCGGCCGCCAGCTTCAGCCCATCCGGCACCGTCAGCGTCACCGTCGGCCGCTTCAGGTTGCGGTCCAGGTACGCCGTCACCGTAATCGTGCCGCCGGTCTTGAACGACCCGCCGGCCGTCAGCCCGAGCTTGCCGCCGCTCTTGCCGCTGACCACCTTCGCCAGCCCGTAGGTGAACCCCACCCGCCGCTCCGCCCCCGGCTCCACCACCGCCTCGGTCCAGTACAGGCCGATCGCCGAGTCCGTGCCCATGTTCTGGACCGGGTACGTCCACGGGGCGTCGCTCCCGGGCCAGTGGCTGAACAGCAGGGTGTCCGGCGGCTCGACCGTGGCGAGGTGCGCCGACACCCGCACGCCCAGGTGGGCGACCGTGCCGGGGTTCTTGAAGTCCGGCCGCTCGAACGCCTGCACGTAGTCCGGCAGGTTCTTCGTCTTCGCCCCGACGAGCGCCCCGGTGGTCACCAAGTCGGCCCGCTCGGGGAGCACGAACGGCACCCCGTCGTTGCCGCCGATGAGGGTGTCGAGCATGAACCGGAGGCCGACCTTCTGCTTCGTCTTGGCCTTGTTCGCCAGCGTGTAGCGGACCATCGCCGTGTCCAGCTTCCCGGACTGCGCCCCGCGCGTCAGCACCACCTCCTGCGTCACCGCCACCTTCCGCGGCGGCACGTCCCACGCGGTCGTCCACGACCGGCCGTCGTCCTCCTTCTTCTCGGCGGTCGGCGTGGAAGGGGCGGCCGTGTTCAGCACGAAGGCGAACCCATTCACCGACACGGCGGTGTTGTTCGTTCCGCCGTCGCCGGAGAAGGTGAGGTTCTTGCCGGACTCCGGCCCGGCGGCCACGGCGATGCCGAACCGGCCGGTGGCGTCGTGCTGGATCCGCAGGTACTCGACGTTGTCCGCCTCCTGGGTGAGGGCGGCGGCCGGGAGGAGGGCGAGGGCCGCGACGGCGGCGCGGAACGGGCGGAACATGGGGCGGCCTCCGGGCGAATCTTCCGGCGACTGTATCCGGCCGCGCGGCGGGGGTCAACGAGGCGGTCGGGAGGGGCCGCATTCGCCGCGCCGGCCGGCGCGGGTGTGGTAGAGTCGTCGTGGCATCGCAGTTGCTTGGGACGACGGGCGCGCGGCGCGGCCGCCGCGCCAGGAGAAGCCGCCGTGCCCACCGACTCGCCGCCCGTCGGGACGATCCTCCGCGAGCTGGCCGACGACGCCAAGAAGCTCCTCGGCCAGCAGGTCGAGGTGTTCCGGGCGGAGGTCGGGCAGGAGCTGCGGCGGGCCGGGGGGGCGGCGGCGGCGGTCGCGGCGGGGGGCGGGCTGGCGGCGGCGGGCGGGTTCGTCGCCGCGCTCGCCGCGGCCCGCGGGGTGAGCCGCCTGACCGGCCTGCCGCTCGGCCTCGGGTACGCCCTGGCGGCGGCCGGGCTCGGGGCGGCGGCGGCGAAGCTCCTCCTCGCCGGGCGCGACGGGTTCGCCGGCCTCCGCCCGTTCCCCGAAACCACGGCCGCCCTCGGGGAGAACCTCGAATGGCTGACCGGGCAACTGGAGCCGACCCGGAGGTGATCCGGGCGGCGATGGCCGACACCCGACGGCACCTGCAAGAGGGCTTTTCCGCCCTCCTGGACCGCCTGTCGGGGACCGACTCCGCACCGACCACACAGGGGGGAACGACCGTGGCGAAAGCGTCCGGGAAGCCGGCCAAGAAGGCCGCTACCGCCAAGGCGGGGAAGACCGGGAGCGCGGCGAAGGCGAAGCCGGCGGTCAAGACCGCGGCCAAGACCGCGGCCAAGACCGTCAAGAAGCCGGTGGCGAAGGCCGCGGCGAAGATCACCAAGAAGCCGGTGGTGAAGGCGGCCGTGAAGACGGCGAAGAAGGTGGCGGCGACGAAGCCGAAGACGCTGTTGAAGAAGGCCGTCAAGGTGGCGAAGGACGTGCTCGTGGACGTGGGCGAGGGGGCGCTGGCCGGCGCCATGCAGGGCGCCGCCGGGGCCGCGGCACAGCACATGAACGTCGCCGCCGAGAAGACCGAGCAGGTGGCCGAGCAGGCGAAGTGATCTTCCGCCGCTCGCGGCGTTGCAGCGCTGCAACGCCGCGAGCGGCGGCTCCCCTCAAGTCTCTCCACCGTTCCAGCCGATACCACCGTTACAGGCCGTCCCGCCGACGGCCGCCCGCACCGTCCGCAGGAGTCCGCATGGACCCGCGCTCGTTCCGCCCGACCGTCGACGGGCTGGAATCCCGCCTCGTCCCGGCCTCCTTCGAGGCCGACGTCGTCGCCGCGTACACCCGCACCGTGGACACCGCCGAAGATCTGCTCCACCTCGGCACCACGCTGGAGCGCGGCCGTACCACCCAGACGATCGGCGTCCTGGCCGCGCAGCTGCCGCAGATCGGCCTCCAGAGCCGCACCGACGCCAGCACCCTGCTGACGTACCGCACCAGCCTCCAGGCGTCGCTGGCGGTCAACCCCGCGGCGAACACGGAGGCGGTGCAGCAGTTCCTGCAGCAGATCGTCGGGGCCGAGCATCAGGCGGTCATGAACGGCGCGTACGCCGACCTGTACGCCCGCGGGTTCGGCGGCACCCCGATCCCGCCGCCGGTGCCGCCGTCGCCGCCGCCGGGCGGCGGCACGGTTTTCGGCCCCGACCTGTCCGACACGACCCCCACGACCGACGAGTCCACCCCCACGGCCCCGGCCAGCACCCTGCCGTTCTCCCTGACCGACCCCGGGTTCGTCACCAAGTCCGACGGCGTGAGGGTGTGGGATGTGACGGCCGGGAGCGGCGCCGCGATCGCCGTCGGGTCGCTGTTCACGGCCACGTACACCGGCTACCTGACCGACGGCACGGTGTTCGACAGCGGCACCCTGACCGGGCGGACGCTGACCACGTCGAACCTGATCCCGGGGTTCGTGAGCGGCCTGGACGGGATGCTGGTCGGCGGCACGCGGCGGATCGTGATCCCGTCGGCGCTCGGCTACGGCGGCACGGCGCGGACCGGCATCCCGGCCAACTCCGACCTGGTGTTCGAGGTGCGGCTGGTGTCCACGCCGTAGCCTGTCGCGCTTCCGGGCTGAAAGCCCACCCGCCGCGGCGGGTGGGCTTCGCCCGTGTCGGTGGTGCGGCCCGGCGCGGCGCGGTACACTGGCGCCATGACCCGCCCCCTCGCGCTCCTCGCCGCGCTCGCCGCCGCCGGCCCCGTTTCCGCGCAACCCGTCAGCTTCGACCGCGACGTGAGCGCCGTGCTGTCGCGCGCCGGCTGCAACTCCGGGGCGTGTCACGGCAACCTCAACGGCAAGGGCGGCCTCAAGCTCTCCCTCCGCGGCGAAGACCCGGCCGGCGACCGCGTCGTCCTCACCCGCGACATGCTCGGCCGCCGCACCGACCCCCACCGGCCCGACGAAAGCCTGCTCCTCTTGAAGGCCACCGGCGGCGTGCCGCACGAGGGCGGGGTGCGCTTCGGGAAGGCCAGCCCCGAGTACGCCGCGGTGCGGGCGTGGGTCGCGGCCGGCGGCCGTGCCGACCCGCCCGACGGCCCCCGCCTCGCCCGCCTCGTCGTGACCCCCGCCGCGCGAATCCTCTCCGACCCGGCCGACCGCTTCACCGTGAAGGCCGTCGCGCACTTCTCCGACGGCACCACCCGCGACGTGACGGCGCTGGCGGCATGCGAATTCACGACCGTCGGCGTCGCGCGCATCACGCCGGCCGGCGAGGTGCTCCGCGAGCAGTTCGGCGAGACGGTGCTGATGGTCCGCTACCTCACGCACGTGGTGCCGGTCCGCGTCGTGTTCCTGCCGGACCGCCCCGCCCCGGACACGTCCGCGTTCCCCACCGACCACCCGATCGACCGGCTCGTGCTGAACCAGCTTCGGGAGATGCGGCTGGCCCCCGCGCTGCTCGCGCCGGACCACCTGTTCCTCCGCCGCGCCTACCTCGACGCCCTCGGCGTGCTGCCGACCGTGGACGAAACCCGCACCTTCCTCGCCGACACGCGCGCCGACCGGCGGGAGCGGCTGATCGACGCGCTGCTGGCGCGGCCGGAGTTCGCCGAGTACTGGGCGCAGAAGTGGTCCGACGTGCTGCGGAATGACGAGAAGGCGCTCGACCGCAAGGGCGTCGCGGTGTTCTACCGGTGGATCGCGGCGCAGCTCGCCGCCGACCGGCCGCTCAACGAGTTCGCCCGCGACGTGCTCGCCGCCCGCGGCAGCACCTACGCCCACCCGCCGGCGAACTTCTGGCGCGCCGTCCGCGACCCGCTGCAGCGCGCCGAGTCGGTAGCGCAGGTGTTCCTCGGCGTCCGCATCGGCTGTGCCCGCTGCCACAACCACCCGTTCGACCGCTGGACGATGGACGACTACTACGGCTTCGCCGCCCTGTTCGCGCGGGTCGATTACCGCATCCTCTCGAACACCCGCCGCGACGACCTCGACAAGCACGAGTTCGTCGGCGAGCAGGTCGTGTTCCAGAAGCGCGACGGCGAGCTCGTCAGCGGCCGCACGAAGCAGGCGGCGCTGCCAAAGCTGCTGGGCGCCGCCGCGGTCGATCCCGACGGCGACCGGCTCGGCGCGGCCGCGGACTGGATCGCGGCGCCGGACAACCCGTTCTTCGCGCGGGCGCAGGTGAACCGCGTCTGGCTGCACCTGATGGGCCGCGGCCTGGTCGATCCGAACGACGACTTCCGCGCGACGAACCCGCCGTCGAACCCCGAGCTGCTCGACTGGCTGGCGAAGGACTTCGCGGCCGGCGGCTTCCGGCTCAAGCCGCTGGTGAAGCGCGTGATGACGAGCCGGACGTACCAACTGTCGGCGACGACGCGCGACGCGGCGGTGATGGCCGACGAGCTGCACCACTCGCACGCGCTGGTGACGCCGCTGGAGGCGGAGCAGCTGTTGGACGCGCTGGCGCAGGTGACGGGCGTGCCGGTGCGGTTCGCGGGCTACCCGCTGGGGCTGCGGGCGAACCAGGTGCCGGCCCCGCCGCAGACCGGCCGGCGGTTCACGGCCGGCCTCGGCGATCAGTTCCTCAAGACGTTCGGCAAGCCGGAGCGGCTGCTGACGTGCGAGTGCGAGCGGAGCGACGACCCGGGGTTGTTGCAGGCGTTCCAGATGATCAGCGGCGACGTGGTGAACCGCCTCATCAGCGACCCCGACAACCGCATCGGGAAGCGGCTGTCGGCCGGGACAACGGACGCGGCGCTGCTGGAGGAGCTATACCTGGCGGCGCTGTGCCGCCGGCCGACGGACGCGGAGGGGCGGCGCATCCTGGCGTACCTCGGCACCGCGGCCGACCGCCGCGCGGCGTGGGAGGACGTGGCGTGGGCGCTGCTCAACAGCAAGGAATTCCTGCTGCGGCGGTGACGGGTAGTTTCGAGTTTCGAGTTTGCTGTGTCGAAACCCTCCGGGCTCAAGCCCCGAGCCAGGGATTTCGACCGAGCATTTCGAGTGCAGAGCCTCAAACTCGAAACTCTGAACTCGAAACTCGAAACTACCCCCTACGCCGGCTCGATGCTCGCCGGCAGGCCGCGGGCGGCGAACTGCTCGACGTACAACTCGGCCCGCTCCAGGTGCGTGACGATCACCACCGCCCGGCCGCGGTGGAACGCCTCCCACATGCGGAACTCGGCCTCCGCGGCCGCGAACCGCGTCAGGTCCACGACCGCACGCACCACGGCCATCAGGCCGCGGTCGGCGGGGCGGTGGAGGAACACCTTGTACCGCGGGAACGCCGAACCCGGAACGGGACGGTTCGACCGGAACGACATGGCTGCCCTCGGGGTGGGAGCCGCTGCGAACGGAACGATCCCACTCTAAACCCGCGTCCGCCGCGGCCGCAACAACCGACCCGGCGACGCGCCAAGTCCCCGACACCCGCAGGTCCGGTGGCGCCGGTTGTGCCGTGCGCGCCGGCCTGAGAATTCACCCCCCGCCACACTTCGCCCGCGGCCGAATTCAGGGGCGGTTTTCGGCCTCCCCCTGAGGCGCCGTTCCCGGGGTTAACAGCGTGTAAACCCCCGGCATTTCCAGACGCTTTCCCCGCTTGCACCCCGCCGACGGCCCTCGTCGCTGTTCTACATCTCTGGTGTCGCGGTTGACCCTGCCCCTCCCCCCAGCGGGCGGGCCAGCCGCCCCGGGCCGTCCGCCCGGGCAACTGGGGCCGACCATCCCCGTCGTCGGCCCCGCTCCACCACACACCCCGCCGCACCCGACGGCCGGCCCCGCGCCGGCCCCGTCCGGGGTGCGCGCCGGCCGACGGGACGCGCCATGACGAACTTCATCAAGCTGAACCTGGAAGGCCTCGAGCTCCGCGAGTGCCCGGCGATCGTCTTCCAGATCGACTACTCGTACGACACCCAGGGGTTCTTCAGCGACCCCGTCCGCCGGGCCGTCCTCCAGCAGGCCGCCGACTCGATCGGCGCCCACCTCGACGGCAACCTCCCCGCCCTGAACGCCGGCGGCGGCAACACCTGGGCCGCCCGCTTCTTCAACCCCGCGACCGGCGGCGAGGTCCAGATCCCGAACCTGAGCGTCGGCGCGAACACCATCGTGCTGTTCGCCGGCGGCCGCAACCTCGAAGGGGCGGAGGCCGGCGAGGGCGGCTTCGGCGGCTACTCGGCCGGCGGCTCGCAGGCGTGGTTCGACAGCATCCGCGGCCGCGCCGGCTTCGGCCTGTGGGGCGGGGCGCTGTCCTTCGACACCGCCGGCACGAACTGGTTCTTCGGCAGCACCACCACCGGCATCGGCGACACGCAGCTGGACTTCTACAGCACCGCCGTCCACGAGATCACGCACGCCATCGGCCTCGGCACCAGCCCGCAGTGGAACACCCTCACCGCGTCCGGCGCGTTCACCGGCCCGGCCGCGTCGGCGGTGTTCGGCGGCCCGGTGCCGCTCGGCCCGGACGGCGACCACTGGCGCGAGGGGATCACCGTCCGCGGCGACGTGGTGTCGATGGACCCGTACGCCAGACTCGGCCGGCGGGTGGACCTGTCGGCCCTCGACTTCGCGGCGCTGAAGGACCTCGGGTGGACGGTGTCCGACGTGCCCGGCGTGCCGGGCGCGGGGGTGTCGTTCACCCCGCCGCTGGCCGCCGACACCGCCGGCACCCCGGTAGTGCTCACCGGCGCCACCGACGGCACCGCCCAGGTGTTCACCCTGCGGGCGGACAACACCCTGGCCGCGGCCGGGCCGGCGCAGACGCCGTTCGGCGGGTACACCGGCGTCATTCGGTCGGTGGTCGGCGACTTCAACGGCGACGGCACCCAGGACTACGCCTTCGCCACCGGCGCGGGCACGGCCGGCACCGTCCGCGTGTTCGACGGCAAGACCGGGGCCGACCTGGTGGGCCGCACGACCGTCCTCGACGGGTTCACCGGCGGCCTGTTCCTCGCGGCCGGCGACGTGGACCGCGACGGCCGCGACGAGCTGGCCGTGTCGGCCGACGCCGGCGGCGGCACCCGGGTGGTGCTGTTCCGGGTGGGCACCGGCGGGCTGACGATGGCGGCCGACTTCCTGGCGTTCGGCGACATCAGCTTCCGCGGCGGAAGCCGGGTGGCGATGGCCGACATCAACCGCGACGGGGCCGACGAGCTGGTGGTCGGGGCCGGCATCGGCGGCGGCCCGCGGGTGGCGGTGTACGACGGAGCGTCGCTGGCGGCGGGCAAGGCCGAGCGGCTGGTGCCCGACTTCTTCGCCCTGGACGCGAGCCTCCGCAGCGGTGTGTACGTGGCGGCCGCGGACGTGGACGGCGACGGCAGTGCGGACGTGATCTACAGCACCGGCAACACCGGCGGCCCGCGCGTCCGCATCGTGAGCGGGGCGGTGGTGATGGCGAACCCGGGGGCGGACATGGCGGCGCTGCCGGCGCTGGCCGACTTCTTCACCTGGGACCAGAACGACCGGTCCGGCATCCGGGTGGCCGCGAAGGACGTGGACGGCGACGGCCGGGCCGAGCTGATCGTCGGCAGCGGCAACAAGACCCAGGCGGCGGTGCGGGTGATCCCGTTCAGCGAGATGAGCAAGCCGACGACGGCGATGGCGAACCCGTTCGCCAACCCGGCGACGATCGATGGCGTGTACGTGGGGTGATGCTCGGCTTCTTCCGCCGCTCGCGGCGTTGCAAGGCGCGCCTTGCAACGCCGCGAGCGGCGGCGTTAGCGGCGCGCCGCCAGGGCGAAGAACATGGTCTGCTCCGGTCCGCCGGGCTTGCGGGTGTACATCACGCCGAGCCACACCCCGGGGCTCACCTCGCGCACCTCGTCGCGCACGTCCGGGAACAGCCGCGACGCCCCGGCGTAGTCCATGATCACCGACGGCCGCCCGTCCAGCCAGCTCTCGCCGAGGTACACCCGGGCGTGAACCGCGCGCATCCCGAGCACCCGGTTCACCATCATCCCGTCGTCCTTGAACACCTTCCCCTGCCACAGCACGCGCGTCACCCGCGACACCGGCACCGTCAGCCGGCCGCCGGGGTTGCGGATCGCGCGGCCGTTCGTGACGCCGTACGGGGTGTTCCCCATCTCCGCGCCGCGGTACAGCGCTTCGAGCTGCGCCCGGTCCATGCGCACGAGCTGGTCGAGCGTGTAGACGGGGCAGCAGTCCGGCGGCGGGGCCGCGGTGGCGAGCCCGGCGACGACGACGGCGGCAAACATTGTTACTCCAGCGGCGGGAGGATGTCGGGCTCGATCTGGTAGCCGTCGGCGAGGGCGTTGGTCGTGTTGAACATCCCGACCACGGCCAGCGCCTCGCCGAGCGTTTCCAAATCGACACCGATCTTGCGGAGTGCGGCGGTGTGCGAATTCACGCAGTAGGCACAACCGTTCGTGGCCGACACCGCCAGCGCGATGAGTTCGCGCTCGCGCGGCGTGAGCCGGCCGGCGTCGGGGTGCATGATCGCCTTGAGGCGCGACCACACGAGTTCGAG
>Ga0190275_10001044_pt1 | contig 21337 bp, 18 predicted proteins | sample Popmic550T_FD_133745 | JGI IMG/M metagenome (GOLD analysis project Ga0190275, IMG submission 133745) | Populus adjacent soil microbial communities from riparian zone of Yellowstone River, Montana, USA - 550 T | ecosystem: Environmental > Terrestrial > Soil > Riparian zone > Trees stand | place...
ATATCCCCGCGCGACCGGCGGCCCGGCGGGCGTGGCGGAACTGGTAGACGCGCCAGGTTTAGGTCCTGGTATCGAAAGATGTGGGGGTTCGAGTCCCTTCGCCCGCACCAGTCCCGCCAGGCCCGAAATCGCCAAGGCCGCACTCCCGCGAGAAGGTAAGAGCTTCCAACATGCAGACCGTCGAGACGTTGAACCAGGGCCTCAAGCGCGCCTACCGGATCACCATCCCCAAGAAGGATATCGACGCTCGCGTCGACGGGGAGCTGAGGAAGGTCGCCCCGCAGATCCGAATGCCCGGCTTCCGGCCCGGCAAGGTCCCCGCCAATCTCGTGCGCAAGATGCACGGGCCCGCGCTCGAGCGGGAAGCGCTCAACAGCGCCGTCCAGGAAGGCGTCCAGCAGTTGATCGCGGAGCAGAAATTGCGCCCCGCCATGCAGCCGCAGGTCGAGCTCGAGGAAGGCGGCCCGGGCAAGGACGCCGTGGTCAAGGTCGAGCTCGAGACCCTGCCCGAGCTTCCGGCCCCGAAGATCGACGCCCTAAAGCTCGAGCGGCTTCTGGTCGAGCCGAGCGCCGAGGAGGTGGACGGGGCGATCGCTCGGCTCGCCGAGGGCCAGAAGAGCTTCGAGCCGGCCCCGGCCGCGGCGGCGGCGGAGCCCGGCGACCTCGTCGTCATCGACTATGAAGGCAGCGTCGACGGCGAGCCGTTCGAGGGCGGCAAGGGCGAATCGATGCGGGTCGAGCTCGGCTCGGGCCGGCTCATCCCCGGCTTCGAGGACCAGCTTATCGGGGCCAAGGCGAACGAGCAGCGCACCCTCACCGTCACCTTCCCGGACGAATATCCGGTCGCCTATCTGAAGGGGCGCGAAGCCAGGTTCGAAGTCACCGTCGGCGAGGTCCAGAAGCCGCGCCAGGCGCAGATGGACGACGGCTTCGCCCAGTCGATGGGCCTCGAGGGCATCGACCAGCTCCGCGAGCTGATGAAGGGCCAGGTCGAGCAGGAGCTGGGCGGTCTCACCCGCACCCATATGAAGCGCCGGCTCCTCGACCAGCTCGCCGAGGCGCATGATTTCGAGGTTCCGCCGTCAATGGTCGAGGCCGAGTTCAACCAGATCTGGCAGCAGCTCGAGCAGGAAGCGGGCCAGGAGGACGATCCGGCCGCGGCGCGAGCCGAGATGGAGAGCGAGCGCGAGGAATATCGCGCCATCGCCGAGCGCCGGGTGCGGCTCGGGCTTCTGCTCTCCGAGATCGGCCAGCGCAACGCGATCCAGATCAACGAGAATGAGATGAACCAGCTGATCATGCAGGCGGCCCAGCAATACCGCCCCGAGGACCGGCAGAAGTTCGTCGAATATGTCCGCAACGAGCCGATGGCCGCAGCCCAGCTCCGGGCGCCGCTGTTCGAGGACAAGGTGGTCGATTTCCTCTTCTCCAAGGCGGAGATCAGCGAGCGGACGGTGAGCCGCGAGGCGCTCGAAGCCGAGATCGAGTCGACCGACAGCGGCGGCCATGTGCACGGGCCGGATTGCGATCACGGCCACGACCACGGACCTGCCCCCAAGGCCAGGAAGAAGCCCGCGGCGAAGAAGGCCAAGGCCGAAGCCGAGCCTACTCAGGCGGCCGAGGCGGAAGCCAAGCCCGCGAAAAAGGGCAAGGCCGCCGCCGCACAGGAGCAGCCCGCCGAGGAGGCCAAGCCCGCGAAGAAGGGCAAGGCGAAGAAGGCCGAGCCCGAAGTGGAGGCTCCCGCGGCCAAGAAGCCGCGCGCCAAGAAGAAGGATTCCTAAGCCCGTCTACCTCGCCTAAGAAGTGCGCAGGCTTTTCGATACGGGCCTTCGCCAGGCTCGGTCCCTACTCAGGATGAGCGGGCGGGAATTGAGCGATTTAGACTATTGCTCATGCTGAGTAGCCGGTGAGTGAAGTCGAACCGGCGTATCGAAGGACGGCTCAGGGCGAACGGGTTTGGGGGTGCGGGTGCCGGTGGATCAGTCGCAGCTTCGGATCGCAATCCTCCTCCCCTGCTATAATGAGGAGGCGGCGATCGCCCAGACGGTAGCGGCCTTCCGGGCGGCGCTGCCCTCGGCGCGGCTCTACGTCTACGACAATAACAGCCGGGACCGGACCCGCGAGGTCGCGCAAGGCGCCGGCGCGATCGTCCGCGAGGAACGGATGCAGGGCAAGGGCCATGTCGTGCGCCGGATGTTCGCCGACATCGAGGCGGACGTCTACGTGATGGCCGACGGCGATTCGACCTATGACGCCGCCGCCGCTCCCGAGCTCGTCCGCCGCCTCGTCGAGGAGCGGCTCGACATGGTCGTCGGCGCCCGCAAGTCGGAGGTCGAGGAGGCGTACAGGCGCGGCCATCGCCTCGGCAACCGATTGTTCACCGGGATCCTGGCGGGCCTGTTCGGCCGAAGCTTCACCGATATCTTCTCCGGCTACCGGGTCTTCTCGCGCCGCTTCGTAAAGAGCTTCCCGGCCTTGTCGCGAGGCTTCGAGACCGAGACCGAGATCAGCGTCCACGCGCTCGAGCTCGCCATGCCGGTCGCCGAAGTGGTGACCGCCTATGGCGCCCGCCCGGAAGGCTCGCAATCCAAGCTCAGCACCTATCGCGACGGCTGGCGGATCATGCGCACCATCCTCCACCTCTTCCGGATCGAGCGGCCGGTCCTCTTCTACGGCGGCTTCGCGGCCTTCCTGGCGGGGCTGGGCCTGGTCCTCGCCGTGCCCCTGATCGTCACCTATGCCGAGACCGGGCTCGTCCCCCGCTTCCCGACCGCCATCCTCGTCACCGGGATGATGGTCGTCGCCTTCCTGAGCTTCGGGGTCGGGCTGATCCTCGACACGGTGGTGCGCGGGCGGCGCGAGGTCCGGCGGCTCGCCTATCTGAGCTTCCCGGCGGTGGGGGAGGAAGAAGGCCCGTGAGCGCGCCGCGGCCGGACGCCCCATTCGGCTCGGCCAAATTAGCCCCATGGTAACCACCTTCCCCTAGACCGCAGCTCGGGGGTCCGCTGCCGCGGAATGGGGAGGCAAATCTTGGCGCTTTACAAATATTCGAATTATCTGACGCCGAACAAGAATACGTCGTTCGACCAGATCCTTCCGGCGGGCCTGCACATCCCGAGCGGCGGCATCTACCGCTGCGTCGGCTGCGGGAACGAGATCGCCCAGGAAGGCAATAGCGTCCTTCCCGACCGCCAGCACCATGCCCATAACCCGGGACAGGGCGAGGTTCGCTGGCAGCTCATCCTCGCCACCGAGTCGAACCTTCCGACCCCGTATCTCCACGGCTGAGCCGGGGAGCAGGCCGAAATCAGCCGGGGGTTCGGAAGGCGCTAGCCCTCGACCTTGACCGCCTCGCCGAAGGTGACGCTGTCGACGACGGTGCCGCTTTCGTCGGCGATGTCGATCCGGTGCGAGAAGTTGATCCGCCCCTGCGTCACCATATCGAGCATCATCTCCCGGGCCTCCTTGATGCCGTTGGCGTGCGCCGCCTCGAGATCCGGAAGGTCGACTCCCTCCTCGTCCATCAAGACGACGTCATTGTAGAGATGGAAGTAATAATGCGGCATGGCGGGCGAGGATAACGCCTCCGGATACGGCGTCGTTAATTCAAATCAAGCGCCGCCGAGCGCGTTCCGGCGAGGCTTGCCGCCGGGCTGCGACTTTCGAGAATTGGTGTTCAGCCGCCGAAGATCATCACCGTCAGCATCACGCAGGCCAGCCAGACGATGACAAGGACGGCGGGGAGGTAGAGGTATTTTTTCCGCCACGGGCGGTTGCGGTGCCAGAAGGTGACCGGGGGAACGGTGTCGAGGAAGCGCATGAAGCGCAGATGGTCGGCTTCCGTGTCGCCGCCGATCGGAGCGGGCGGGTCGATGTCGCGCTTGTAGCGCGGCCGGCGCGCGTCGAGGCCCTCCAGGTCGCCGCTGGCGTGAAGGACGAGATCGGGGGCCAGGCCGAGATGGCGAAGCACCAGCCGATCGGGATTGCCGGACGCGCCGAGCTCGGCCGTATAGCCGCGCCGGACGAGGGCGTGCAGCCGTTCGAGCACCGGCGATGACGCCGGCTCCTCCAGAGCGGGAAATCTGCCCGCTTTCTCTCGGAGGGTGACCAACCGGGTCCTGTCCGGCGCGATCTCGATCTCATCAGCCATGGGCCTGGAATAGCATGAGAGTATTAGCCGTGCAACACACCAGCTTCGGCGGGCAGCTTCCCCTCCCTGCAAGGGAGGGGAGGTTGGGGCGATTTATTCGCCGGTCGGCTTGATCTCGCTGGTGTGGCTGGCGACGGCCACCCAGACGCCGTCGCGGCGGGCGAAGACGTCGGTGAAGGCCCATTTGCCGCTGGTGTCGCGGCCGTCGACGGAGGTGACTTCCTCGTCGACGCCTTGAACGACCGCGACGTCGCCCATCAGCCGGATCTTGAGGTCGCGCACGTCCATCGACTTGACGACGTAGCGCGCGTTCAGGACGGATTTGATCATGGTCGCTTTGGACCAGAAGCCCATCCAGTTCCCGCCGCGCCAGTCGGACGCGTAGAAGCGCATCAGGAAGGCCCTGTCCTTCGCCATCAGGGCCCGGGCGTAATCGCGTTCCAGGCCGATCAGCTCGGCCTCGTCGCGGGCCGGATCGGCCGGTTGTTTCGGGAGGGGAGTCGAGGCCGGCGAGGCCGCTGCGCGGGACTCAGCCGAATCGTCGGACGAAGGCGCCTCGGCACCACATCCCGACAGGAGCAGGAAAGGGCCGAGAAGAAGCGAGAATTTCGAGCATGCCGGAATCCGCATGGCCGCGCGCTATGCGCCACCGCCGGGCAGGGCTGCAAGAGCCGGCCGCCACTTTTCCGGTGACCCGCTTGGGCCGGTAAGCCGGAGCATAGAAAGCCGGTTCCGACCAAATCGAAGTGCGGTCGACAGTGTCGTCCAGATGCCCTGCCGGGGGATGGGAGCTTGCGGACAGACAAGCTGAAATACACTTGCAAGTATTCGCTAATCGCATCATTAGGCGGTCGTCGTCCGGACGAGGCAGCGTCTATGGAAATCCGGAAAATGCAGGCCGCGGCCATGCGCCAGCGCGCCCAGGGCCTTCGCGAGGCCGCCTGCGGATTTTCTTCGGGTGTGTCCCGAACCCTTCTCGAACTCGCCGACTCGATCGATGCGGAAGCGGAGTCGCTCGAGGCCAGATCGAGCCCCGAGGACTCCGACCCGGCCGGGTAAGGTTTTCGTCTCCATAATCAACCAAGCAAATCAATGGTTTACGTCTGGCGGGCAGTTTGCTATGGAGCCCTCACCATTGAGTTGAATGGCTTCCTCTCATGGCAGGGCCGGGCGCTTCCGTGACGAAGCGCCCGGCCCTTTTTCTGTCCGCTGCGATCGCGCCGGCCGAGGCCGAGGATCATTCCTGCGGCGCGGCCTTCAAAAGCAGGTCGAGCTGGGCTTGGCAGCCGGCATCGATGAGCGCTTTGGCAAGCACGGTCGGGTCGTCCCCGACCGCGGCCAGGGTCTTGAACCGAAGCCGGGTCGGCTCCCCGGCATCGCCCCATTTCAGCGAAAATTCGGCGCCGTCGGCGATCGGCAGCTGCTGCGGCCAGCGCTGGACCAGCCGTCCCGCCGGCCAGGCGACCGGCTGGCCGGGGCCGGTGGCCGGGGTGACCTGGAGCGTGGCGTCGGCGGTGGCGGCCGGGCGCCAGAGGATGACCTGGGCGGGATCGGAAAGGCAGACATTGCCGCTCTTCGAGACGTCGACGTCCCAAAGGCCGGGGGAGGGGGGCACTTCCGGCCCGCGCATCGCGCTGAACCTGGAGCGGGCGTTGAAGGCCGGGGCGGTGCCGCCGCCCGCAACCTTGAACGTACCGGGCCCGCGCAGGGTGCGGGCGCCGGACGGGGCGAGCACGGTCACGACGTCGCCGGCCTTGAGGATGACCGGCGTGTTCTCGCCGACGGCGCGGCCCGGCGGATAGGATTTGGCCGAAGGCCCGGCCGAGCGGACGACCAGCGGAGCCGCGATCAGAGCGGCCGGAGCCGCCACCATGGCCGCCGCGGCGGCGGCCCTCATCGCCTTGAGCGCGATTTTTTCCATCGATCCACCTTCCATCGGGAAATGACTGAATAAGCTTTCCCCAGGCGGTTAATCCAGCCCTGTTGCAGATCGATGCCGGGGAGCCGCGCGCTCCGTATCAATTGTTACCGGCAAGGCCGCCGGCGAGTCGGGAGGCCAGATCGTCGATCTGCCGCTGTTGGCGGGCCAGCGTTTCGGCCAGCTCGCGCTCGCGGACCTGGCGCGCGAGCACCACCCGGACAGCCCTCGCCACCGGGCCGGCCAGCTCGTCGAGCGCGTCGAGCTCCGCCGTGCTCAGCCGCGACCGGTCGGGATGGGGGCCCAGCAGGATCCAGCCGAGACAGCGGCCGTCGTCGAGGCTGAGCGGACGCCGGAGCGGGAAGAAGGGGTCACCGGTCTCGACGTTCGACGAGCAATCGGGATCCAGTGCGGTCCGCTCGAGCCAGGCCTCGACTTCCGCCGCGCCGGTGCCCCGGGTTCCCGCCACCCGCCCGTCGAGGATCAGGGCGAGGCGCGACGAGCGCACTCCGGACGAGATCCGGTTCAGCACCTCCTCGACCAATTCGTCGAGGCTTGCGAAATGGCGAAGGTCCCTCAGGCAGTCGGGAAGGTCGCGGCGCATCTCGGCGAGACGGCGGTGAAAGCGCCGCTCCGCCCAGCGCTGGACCCGCTCGTAGACCGGGCTGACCATCGCCGTCGACAAAGCGGCGCCGACGATCGGAGCGATCGAGCCGGCGTCGCGGCCGAAGAAGCGCAATATCACCTCCTTCACCCCCTCCATCGTCGCCGCGAAGACGGCCGCGAGGATGAGCGCGATCAGGGCGAAGGAGGCCGAGCGGCTGATCGCCACTTCCGCGTCGTAGAGCCGGTAGCGAAGCAGGGCGACGAGCAGCCCCGCTTGAAGCAGAAGGAAGGCCAGGCCGAAGGCGAAGCCGGCGGCGACCTCGAGGGCGAGCTGCTGGGCAAGGCTTGGCGCCCCGGCCTTGAGGATGTCGGCGGTGATCGAGATCCCGAGGAAGAAGGCGTAGCCGGAGAAGCCGAACACCGCCCATTTGAGCTGCTGGCGCTCGTCGCCCGAGGCGCTCTTCAGCCGCCACAGGAAGAGGAGGACGGACGCTGCCATCGCGGCGATCAGCATCGCCCGGTAGAAATCCCCCTCGAGGAACAGCAGCAGCGGCAGGGCCACAAGCACCGCCAGGGTGATCCGCGGCGAGAGCCGGCCGTGCGGGAAGAGCAGGATTCCGCCGATCAGGCAGATGTTGGCGAGGTCGTAGAGCGCCTGGTGGACCCCCTGCGGAAGCCCGACGTCCCGGGCGAGGAAGGTCGCCGACGGCTGCTCGGCCGCCATGGTCAGCAGGATGGCGAGCGAGACCACCGAGCTGACCACGTCCTCGCGCTTGCGCCGGAAGAGGAGCCAGGCGGAGATGAGCAGGAAGGGGTAGGTGAGAAGGTGGATGAGGTCGATGAAGCTGAGCAGCCCGGGCGGAACGCCCAGAACGCTCGAGGCCTGCTCGACATGGACCTCGCCGGTGCGCACGGCGACCTCCCGCTCGCGCCCGTCCGGCGAGCGCAGCCGAAGCAGCATGTCGCGGTCTTCGGCGCCGCTGAGAAGGTCGCCGAACAGGAGCTGGTCGGTCTCGGTGCCCGCCCCGGCCAGAGCCCCCGGCGCGCCGGGCATCGTCACCACGGGCGACACCGGGATGGTATCGATCGCGACGATGTCGTCACCGGCCCGGATCCCGGCCGAGGTCGCGGCGGAGCCGACCGGGAAGCGGATCCGGGTGAGATCGTTCTCGGCCAGAGCGACCCCGGCGCGGCTGCCGGCGACGAGGCCGCTGTTGCGCCCCGCTTCGGTGAGGCGGTACCGGGTACCGGCGATCGGCCCCAGCAAGGCGAGCGCGAAGGCGGCGAACCAGACCAGCCGGAACAGGAGGAAGGCGCGAGGCCCGAAATCGGGCACTCGCCGGGGCAGCTTCAGCCGGAAGCGCGGGGCGGGCCGGTCTTCCGCTGCGATTTCAGTTGCCATCCCCGCAAGCGTCCCAAGCTGTCGACCGACCGGGCCCGGAGATAGCATGGGCGGGCGCGGCGGCCACCGCGAAATTCGCCCGCCGATTCACCCGCCAGGCTCAGTCCGGCGGGGTCGCGCAGCCGAGGCGGCGCTTCGGCCGTTGCCAGTCGAGGACGAGCGCGAGGTCGTCGGCGGCGGCTCGGCCCCTCCCGAGCAGACGCAGATAGGCCTCCAGCCCGTTGCGCACCGGATCGAGACAAGCCTGGGCCAGCACCGCCTGCCGTTCGTCAAGCGCGCCTATCTCGGGAGGAAGCTGCTCGAACGGTTCCGCGACCATCTCGAAGCCGCCGATGATCCGGCCGGGATCGATCGCCAGCGACCAGGGCCCGCGCCTGGGGCGGATCGCGGCGAAGACGGCGTGACGGCGGCCCGGCTCGACCCGAGCGGTCCGCATCTCGCGGGCGTTCCCGCGCTTGGGATCGGCCGGCGAATAGAGCTCCACGACGAAGGCGTGAGGCATGGGGTTGACCGGAACGACCAGCTTTCGGTGGCTCAATCCGATGCGAGCCGTCCCGTTGTCGACGCCCGCCAGAGCGAAACCGGCGTCGCCGTCCCCCATCGGCCCGCCCGCCCCGCTCGGCCGGGCGAAGGCCCGGTGCCGGCCGGCTAGGCTGCGCAGCCGTTCGATGATCCAGTGCCGGCGACCCGGAACGGACGTCTCGTGCCTGGCGAGGATCGGAATATCGTCGCCGTCGAATATGTCGATATGGCCGCTGGCCGGACTTGCCGTGAGCAGATCGCCCACGCAGACGGGCGCCCCATTGGCCAAGGTCACATGTTCGCCGCGGCGATAGGCGCTGACCGGGCCCCGGCTGGTCAGATAGAGAATGCCGACCTGCGGTTTTTCGGCCGTGCAGCCGGGCGCGGCGGACGCGCCCGCCGGGAAGGCCATGGCGGCGGCGGCCGCCGCGACTCTAATCAGCCACCGTCTCACGTTTCCAATCCTGTCTCATGAAATCGGCCAATAGCATGAATTCGGTGAGCACGGCGATGACGACCACCACCAAAGTCAGCCGCACCGGGAGCATTCCCGGCATCCAGAACAGCAAGGCGAAGACCAGCAGGACGATCACCTGCTCGTGCAGGATCAGGAAGGGAAAGACGGGCCTTTTGACCCATTTCCAGGCCATGGCGTGCCGCCTCGCGCGCGGCAGCAGGATTCGAAAGACCAGGGCGGCGAGGAGCAGGCCGAAGAAGATCATCAGGGCCTGCGCCGCGGGCGCAACCGGTTCGGACAGTCCGAACAGGAACGCCTCACGCAGCGCCGCCGCGACGATGATGCTTCCGGGAACGTCGCCGGCCTCGGTATGGATGATGTCCGGAAACCAGCTGTTGCCGGTGCCGATGACGACGATCGCCCCGTCCAGCGCCCCCAGGTCCGAATCCGGCTGGGCGAGCAGCTTTCCGATCGGCACGACCGACAGGAGCGGTTTTTTGCCCCCGGCCGCGGTGCGGCGGGCGAGGCCGGGGGCGCCGCCGAGATCGTTATAGGCCAGGCTGACCCGGCTGAGATGCGGCCGCCTGATTCCAGCCTCGGCGGGATCCACGCCCCGGCAAACCCTGTCGGCCGCTTCGAGGTTCGAGCGCATGGGCGAGTGGAAATCGGAGCGCGAGGCGCGCACCGAAGCCGCGAACCAGGCCGGGGAGGGCAGGGCCATTTGTAGGTGCGACTTGGGGATTGCGCGAGGGGCGCGGTGGTCACGCACGAATATTCGGTCTGACGAAGGCCTATGAAGGTCGGGCAGGACCAGGCGATCCGGGATTTGGCGGCGGTGCCCGACGCCCGCAAGGGCACCGTGTCCCTGTAGAGGCCGGGATCGAAATAGACGGTCGGATCGGAATTGCCGGCGGCTCCGACCGGCTGGCCCGGGGCGGCGCAGCTGCGCCCGGCATAGATGGCCAGTGGCGGCGCCTCCGGAACTTCATTCCAGGCGGCGATGGCGGCGAGCAGGCGCGAATCGCCCGCCGGATCCCCCCCGGGCTGGGCGATCGCGATGTCGAGAAACACCAGGTCCGGAAAGGCGGCGGGCTGGCGCAGCATCCGCTCGAGCAGATCCGCGATCGGCGCGCGCGGAGTCGCCGGCGCCCTGGCGGAGTCCAGGCTGTCGTCGTCGAACCGGACCCAGACCATCGGCGGTCCGTCCGCTCCGGTCCGGGCGATTCCGAGGCTGCGCTCGGCACGCTGGGCGGCCGCCTGGGGCAGCCACTCGAAAATCCGTTCCGGCGCGTGGGAAGGGACGAGGAAGGGTATGAAGAGGCCGGCGAGGAGTAGCAAAGCGAGCACGAGCTGGCCGGTCTGAAAAGGCTCGTGAGCGTCGGGCGGAGCGCCGGCGGGCGCGGGATCGTCAGCGCCGGGCACCGTCGCCGACCCAGACCAGCTGCGCCCAGAATATGGGATTGTCGAAGCCGGGCGTTCCCTCCAGGCGACGCTGGGCCTGGCGCAGGGCTTCGCCGGGGGGCAGGCGATCGGCGGCGAGGCCGCGCGTGATGTCCTCGATCAGCCGCGCCACCGCCGCTTCGTCGACCCGGCTCTGGGCCGACAGCACCGCCTGTGCGCCGACCGCGAGGAAGCCCTGAACGACCCCGCCATAAGGCTCGATTCCGTTGTCGCCGGCCGCGCCGGTGCTGCACGCCGCGAGAAGAACCAGCCGGGGCCGGATCCGCAGCGCCAGAATGTCGGCCTGCCGAAGCCGCGGATCGGGAGCGTTGGGGGCGGGCGACAGGATCAGCGCGGGACCCAGCACCGCCGGATTGCCCAGGCCGTGGGTGTAGAGCATCAGCAGGTCGATGGGCCGGGCGCCGAGCCCTTCCAGGGCGCCGAGATTGGCGCCGGTGCCGGTCAGCGCTTCGCCGCCGGTGAGGCTCACGAACTTTTCGATGGTCCCCTTCGCGCCCGGCATCCGCCGTTTGTCGAGGAGGCCCGTCAGATCGTCGGCCGCCGCGACGGACCGCGATTCGCCGCGGAACGGGATGTCGCCGATCGCCAGCGAACGGCCGGCCGGCGCCGTCGCATCGAGCTGGCGGCGAAGCACCAGGCCGCTTAGCCGTGGACTGAACGAGATCGGCCGAGCCAGCCCGAAATAGGCGGTCGGCGCTTCGCCGGGCACCGCGATCGGCGCGCGCGAGCGAAGCGCGACGACCGGAACCGAGGCAAGCCTGTGGTCCGGGCTCCAGATTATGTGCTTCGCCCGCAAGACCTCCTGCTCCACGGGGCCGACCAGGGCCGCGTAGAGCGTTTCGAGCTCCGCCGGATCGGGCTCCGGCAGGTCGGCGGGGTTATAGCCTTCCGCGGGAAGCGCGAATCGCCGTTCGAGATTCGCGATGCTTTTGGCCACGTCGGAATAGGAGGCCCGCGACCAGCTGAGCTTCGGGGGGGCATCGCCGGACACCGTCAAAATCGCGATCCGGTTGCCGACCACCATCGTCGTGACCACCAGCTCTCCGGGCCGAAGCGCATTGCGCAGGGCGACCATGTCGATCTCGCCGGGAAGCGACGCCGTCACCTCGGGCAGGGCCGATTTCAGCTCCGCGATCAGCGCGGCCCGCGCCTTCACGACCCGGCGCGCCTGCTGCTCGGGGCTCCGATCGCTCGTCAGCAGCTTCAGGGGCTGCCTGTTGCGGCTCCGGTTGGCGACCGTCCACATATAGCTTTCATAGGCTTCCATCGGCTTCGGCCCGACGCGCTGGCTCGCCGCCTCGGCCATCGCCCGGAGCAGGATGGCATCGCCGGCCGGAGTCTGCTTGCCGGCGTCCATCGCCATCAGCACGTCGCTCCATTTGGAGCGGCTGTCGGGCTGCTTGGCGGCGAGCTCCAGCAGTTGCTCGAAAGGCGGACGGTCGATTTGCCGGGTGCCCTCGACCGTCAGTCCGGCCAGTTGGTCGGGGCGCTGGAACGGCATGGTGACTCCGATGTTGAGCTGGGTCTTGCGGGCTCGGATCCGGGCGAGCAGCACCGCATCGTCCACCCGTCCCTGCGCCGCGTAGAGCACGACCCCGGCCTGGAGCAGGGTGTCCGGCAGGAGGGCGGCGAGATCGGGCCTGGTCATGGCCGTCTCCCCGTCCTCGGCCGGAACCTCGCCATTCTCGATCGTGCGGACGGCGGGAAGGCCGCGGTCGAGGAGGCGGATCGCTTCCGGGCCGCGGCCCTGGTCGTGAAGCGCGTAGAGAAGATAGGCCCAGGGCCGGGCACCGATGTCGAGAATCGGTCCGCCGCCGGCCGCCTCGCCCAGGTCGGTGAGGGTGCGGGAGCCATATTCGTCGTCGAGATAGGCGGCCACCCAGCGGACCACCGGATCGCCGATCGTCACGATATCCGCCCAGCGCGAGTCCCGAGCCGCCAGCGGGATGAGGAAATAACCGGCCGCGGCGTGCATCATCACCTCGGACCGGCGGGCATAGCGCCCCTCCTCTTCCGGGTCCCCCGCCGTCCGGTTCTTCTGGAAGGCCGCCTTCAGCACCGGGGGCAGAGCGCGAAGCGAACGGTCCCCGGCCGATCCTGCGCCGGTCTCCAGCATCCTGAGCTCGCGGTCGACCGCCGCCAGCGCCGTAGGCCGCTCGGCTTGCAGATGGCCGCGATAGACCTTGAAGATCGAGGCGCTGAACGCCCGTTCGGAGCGGAGGTCGCCGGTCGAATGCGCGGCCGCCCAGCCGAGCGAATCGAACACGGCCGGAGTCCAGCGGAAGAGGTGTTTGGCCAATTCCGAGTCGAGGAAGCGCGACCTGGGCTCGCCTTCCTCAGCGGTGGCCTTGGCGATCAGGGTCCGAAGCTCGCGCCCTCCGGGGCCGGCAAGCCACCGGCTCGCTTCGGCCATGATTCGAACGTCCTTCGCCTCGGCCGGACGCAGGAACAGGACGAGCGCCGTGCGCAGATAGACGACCGCCTTGCCGATGGCTCGGCCATGGGACCGGACCAGGGCGGTCGCCTGACGCCTCTGCTCCGGCTCGGACTCCTTGATGGCGCCCTTGAAGACCTGGAGGAGCAGGCGGGGCGTGACGGTGCGCTCTATGCGCTCGGCCAGCTCGGGCATCCGGCCCTGGGCGTAAGCGGTGACCGCGAGCTCGACGCCCGGCGAATTCAGGTCCTCGTCGGCATCCCAGGGCAGATCGGCAAGGACCTTTTCCAGCTCCGCCCGGCGCTCATGCTCGCGCGGCAGCGCCAGGGCCCGGCCGACGAGGACCATATTGGGCTCGGTGACCAGGCCGAGCACCGCGCTCATGCTGCGCGCCGAAGCCTCGAAGTCGCCGGCTTCGGCGGCGCCCTGCGCGGCGTCGAGGCAGGTTATCCCCTCCCGGGCGATGGCCGCCGCACTGCCCATTCTCCTGTCGGCGCTGCGCATCGGACGGGACGAGGGCAGCAGAGCCGCGACGGTGCTTCCGACCGCCGCCACCGAGGTCAGCGGGGAGGGGGTTTCGCCCTCCTTCTCCTCGGACCATTCGGCGATCGGCTGGAGGCCCGGGATCACGCTGAGCAGGTTGAAGAAAGGCGTCGCCGGAGCGAGCGCCCCCCTCCGCCTTACGCGCGCCGCTTCGTCGCGGTAGCGGCGGGCTTCGGCGAGCAGGCGGTCTCGGCCCGGATCGGCTTCCTCGCCCCGCGGCTCGGCATCGGCCTCGGCCGCTTCGGCCTTGGCGATCAGGAAGATAACCCGGAAGGCGGAAAGTTGCACCGCCCGTTCGGGATGGGCCGAGATCGCCGCGAGCCCCAGAGTCGCCGCCTCGGCGGCTTCGCGGCGCTGGCGAAGGGCCTGATGCGCCAGGGTCAGGGTCGCATAGCCCAGGACGAGTCCGGCATTGCCCTCGCCCCAGCGGCGCCGGCCCTCCACCAGAGCCGCCTCGGCGGCCGCGATCGCGTCGCGATGGTCGCCGCCGCGCTGCGTGGCGAAGGCGGTGGCGAAGCCGCGCATGAGCCGGAGCGGATTGTCCCGGGCCAGCTCGGTGTAGCCGACCCGCTCGTCGCCGCGCCAGACGTCGATCGGAGCGGCGGGGTCGACGTCCTCCGAGCTTTCCTCGGTGGCCCCGCCGGTCAGCGTGGTGAGATCGAATGCCTCGAGCTGCTGTCTCAGCCGCCACCATTCGAAGGCGCCCCGGGCGCGATAGAAATCGACCTGCCGGTCCGGGCTGAACTTGTGCACCTCCGGGTTGGCGGCCCGGAAGCTCTTGAAGCCGGGGCTTGCGATCGCCCAGTTTCGGCAGGAATGTTCGGGACTTAGCTTTGCCGGCGCGGCCGTGACCGTCGATCCTGCGAGGCCGGTCAAGCAGAGTAGAGCTGCGCCACTGCAAGTCGCAAGGCGCGAAATGAAGTTCCCCATGACCCGCTCCTGATCGCAGCGAAACTGAACAGATTCGAAACCACGGTCAACTTCATTTGCGCGGGAATCTGTATTTTCTTTAGCTGTCCTGATAAGTTACTGGGTTCAGCGAATATTTTCCAAAAGGTGTAGAGTGAGTCGACTGGTCGAGGCTGCCGGCTCGACTCGAATGAACTGTAACGCCTTTGCCACGGTCCCGGCCAAATCGTTCGTTCCGGACGCGATTCCACTTTCCGGGACGGGCCAATCCGTAGTTAAATTGGATCGCGCGACGACCGCGGCGGTCGCGGCCGCGCGGTGAGGACATTGACATGACGAGATCGAACCGCGGGGTCCGCCGGGAGATGGCCTCCCTGGCGGTGGCTATGGCATTGCTGGCCGAGCCGGCGCTCGCCCAGCCTTCGACGACCACGCCCGACGAGCCGCTCGAAAATGCCTCGACGGCCGCCTCGCAGAATGACGAGACGATCGTCATCACTGGTTCGCGGATCCGCCGCAACCCGCTCGACCAGGACCAGCCGGTCACCTTCCTCGACGAGGCGGACATCGCCCGCACCGGCCTCACCTCGGCGGCCGACGTCATCCAGCGATTGCCGAGCTCGGGGGGTGCCTTGAACTCCCGGTTCAACAATTCGGGGAATTTCGGAAACCCGCCCGACGGCGGCGGGGTCGGGGCCGGTTCGGCCGAGGTCGACCTCAGATATCTGGGCTCCAAGCGCGTGCTCGTGCTGGTCGACGGCCTTCGCTACGTCAACGGCGCCTCGGCGAGCGGAGTTCCCGGGGCCACCGACCTGAACTCGATCCCCGAAAGCATGATCGAGCGGATCGAGGTGCTCCAGGACGGCGCCTCGGCCATTTACGGCTCCGACGCCATTGCCGGCGTCGTCAACATCATCACCCGCAAGAAGCAGGACGGGTTTCGCCTGTCGGCCCAGCTCGGGGTGATGAGCGAAGGCGACGGCTTCACCCGCAACCTCCAGGCCAGCTACGGCCTCTCGCTGAACGGCGGCGCCACCAGCCTCGTCGTCGGCGGCAATTGGGTGAAGCAGGACGGGATCAGCTCGGCCGACCGCGAGCTCTCGCTCTTCCCGACCCCGGGAACGACCGCCTGCGACGCCTCGTGCAGCTCGGGCACGCCCAACGGCCGCTTCATCCTGCTCGGCCAGGATCTGACTCTGATCGCGCCGGTGATCGGCCGGACTCCGACCATCGCCGACTTCAGGCCCTTCGCCGGCGCCCCCGACCGGTTCAACTTCGCGCCGTTCAACTTCATCCAGACCCCGCTCGAACGCTACGGAGTCTTCGTCAATGCGCGGCAGGAATTCGGCGACGTCGCCGCTTTTTCGCTGAAAGGGGTGTGGAACCGGCGCAACTCGAAGAACCAGGCGGCGCCCCTGCCGCTGTTCGTCGGCCCCGACGCCGGCAACGGCAATCTGCTCGACACGATCACCATCCATTCGACCAACCCGTTCAACCCGTTCGGGGTGACCCTCAACGCGTCGAACCTCGCCTTCATCGGCCGCCGGGTCGTCGAGGGCGGGCCGCGCCGCTACAACCAGAAGGTCGAGACCTATTATCTGACCGCCACGCTCGACGGCAAGTTCGAGGTCGGCGGGCGCGACTGGTATTGGGACCTGAACGCCGCTTACGGCCGCAACAAGGCCGAGCAGACCGTCTTCGGCAACGTCAACGCCGCCAATCTCGCCCAGGCGCTCGGCCCGGTCGCCAATTGCACCGCGCCCTGCGTCCCGTTCAACATTTTCGGCGGGGCGGGGTCGATCACCCCCGCGATGTACGATTTCGTGGCCTTCGAGCAGAACGATTCCAGCCTCCAGACGCAATGGGACTTCACCGCCAACCTGACCGGCGAATTGTTCAGCCTGCCGGGAGGCCCGGTCGGCTTCGCGGTCGGGATCGAGCATCGCGACCAGAACGGCCGCTTCGATCCCGACGAGATCGTCGCTTTGGGCCTGGGCTCCGACATTCCGGCGCTTCCGACCCGAGGCGGCTACACCGTCAACGAGGCCTATGCCGAGCTTCGGCTGCCGCTCCTGAGGGACACGCCCTTCTTCAACCGCCTCGAGCTGACCGGCGCGGCCCGCTATTCCGATTATTCGACCTTCGGCCCGACGACGACGTTCAAGGCCGGGATCAACTGGAAGCCGATCGAGGATCTGCTCTTCCGGGGCAGCTGGTCGGAAGGCTTCAGGGCCCCGTCGATCGGCGAATTGTTCGGAACGCCGTCGCGCTTCGACCAGGAGATCGTCGATCCCTGCTCGGCGGTCGGAGGCGCGATTCCCGCCGCCGTCGCCGCCAATTGCATCGCCGCCGGAGTGCCCGCCAACGGCAGCTACGTCCAGGCCAACCCCCAGCTCCCGGTGGTCACCGGCGGCAATCTCGATCTCGATCCGGAGACTTCGGAGAGCTGGGGGGTCGGCGCCGTCTGGAGCCCGAGCTTCATCCCGCGTCTGAGCCTTGAGGCCAATTATTTCGACATCAAGGTCGACGGCGCCATCCAGGCGATCGACGCCGAGGTCCTGCTCGGCCGCTGCGCCGAGAATGGCGATGCCCTGAGCTGCGCCGCCATCACCCGCTCGGCCTCGGGCGCGGTGACCCAGATCCGCGGGCTCCTCCAGAATATCGCCGGGATCGAGACCGACGGCCTCGACGTCACCTTGAACTACCGCACCGGCGAGACCGGCTTCGGCCGCTTCGGCCTCTACTGGACCAACACCTTCCTGTTCCACTATCGGGTCGCCGTCCCGGCGACCGACGGGGTCACGGTGATCGACCGCGACGGCACCGAGCAGGGCAGCCCCGACCAGGCCTTCCCGAAATGGAAGTCGACCGCGGTGCTCGACTGGACGATGAAGGACGGCTTCGGCGCCTCGCTGACCGGCCGCTACATCAAGGGCGTCGACGAGGGTGACGGCAACCATCTGAACTCGCGCCTCTACACCGACCTCCAGCTGCGCTGGGAGCCGGACGATTGGAACGGCTTCGGCTTTGCTCTGGGCGCCAACAACCTGTTCGACGTCGACCCGCCGGCCTGTTTCACCTGCGGCCTGAACAACATGGACCCGACGACCTACGACGTGCCGGGGACGTTCTTCTACGCCAAGGTGAGCTGGAAGATGTGAGGGGCTTGGAGGAGGGGCGCACGTTGCCGCGGCCTGCCCCGTCATTCCCGCGAAAGCGGGAATCCAGTCTGCGGTGGAATTGACCGGCGGTCCGGGATACTCGACCTGCGCCATGAGCGACGACGACGCCTGATTTTTCGTCACGCGAAGACGCGAAGGCGCAAAGGCTCCGCGGATGGCAGACCCGTCGTCGAGGATCCGCGAGACTGGGAGGCTTCGGTGCCAGGGCCTTGGTGTCAGGCACGTAGCTGGCACCGATGGCTAGGTGCAGGGTGACGGCCGGGGGAGGGGTTCAGAAAGAAGGATTGGGTCGCACAAAGGGCACGAAGGCACGAAGGGCCGGGGAGCGGCTTATTTCGGAGGTCTTTCGGACAGGCTGTGAGCTTGGCGCTTGCGAGGCTCCTTTGTGCTTTCGTGGCCTTTGTGCGAACCGACATGCGACCTTCGGCGGGGACGTATGTCGAAGAAATTCACGCCCTCCCAGCAGGCGGAAAATGGTGACCAAATGGCACAAAGTGACAATCAATTTCTGGTCCAGCCTTTAAGCGGAGCGGCATCGGTTGCTATGGTCGCAAGGGGCGAGGAGAGTCGAGGACATGAAACTGCTCGCCGAGTTCGATCGTGAAATGGAGAACATCTACGTCCGTGCCAAGGAGGAGGCGGGCTATACGGCTTCAATCTTCCATCGGATGCTCATCGAGAAAGGCGGCTTGGCCACGGCCAAGCAGTTGATCAACGACCCGACGGTCTCCCAAGGTTATACGAACCTGTGGGAGCGCGGGCGGCTGGACCTCAGCGTCGAAGCGGTCGTTATCGACAATCCGAAATGGCACAGCCTCTTCACCGCCGAGGAGCTTGCCCGCGCGCGTAAACGGCTCATCGACTATCGATATTTTGAGCGCTGATCTTTGGCGGTCACTAAAGTGACGACGAAGGCGGCAGGCGTACTTAGCTTATGTCGCAGACTATCCGACAAGACTCCAATGCAGCCGCCCGTGAGGCCCCTTCGCGCCCTTTGTGATCTTTGTGCGAAAAAATCGGCCTACGGCCGGGGCTCGGCGAGGGCGTACCGACCGGGCTTTTGGTACCAGGCACGTAGCTGGCACGTAGCTGCGTGCTGAAGCCCGGGCCGCCCAGCTTGGAACCACGGCCCGCATTCCCCATTTAGGTCCGGGACTTGAAGGCAAGGATGGAGCTTCGCCATGGCCGGCGGGTGGGCGCGCGACGGCGCGGTGCAGGACCAGATCGACGATACCGTCAAGGATGCGGTGCTGAGCGCCCGGGCGCGGCTGCCGGCGGGCGAGGGCTCCGAATATTGCGAGGATTGCGGCGAGCTCATCCCCGAGCGGCGGCGCGAGGCTTTGCCGGGGACCCGGACCTGCGTGCCCTGCCAGTCGGAGCGGGATGCCGAGGCGCGGCGCTCGGGCGCCGGCTTCAACCGCCGCGGAAGCAAGGACAGCCAGCTGAGGTGACGCCGCTTCCCCTCCCTGGACGGGAGGGGTCAGGGGTGGGTCCGCCGAAGGCGGCCGAAACGCCGACGCCCGAAAGCCTTCGCTGCGCTCGCCTGCCCACCCCGGCCCCTCCCTTGCAGGGAGGGGCGTACCAGTCAGCCCAGGCCGCGGGCGAGGAGCGGGCCGAGCCGGTTGGCGACCGGGAGCGGAAGCCGGCGCCAGACCGCCGTCTGCAAGCGGTAGCGGGGGCTGGACGGATTGAGGTCGCGGTTCGGGCCCTTCGTCGCATAAGTGAGCGGGCGCGGCTCGAAGCCCCAATTCTTCTTGAACGCGAAGGCCCCCGATCCGAGCTTCGAGCGGCCGAAGTCGAAACCGCTGCAGCCGCGTGCCGAAGCGTGGCGCATCAGCGAATAATAAAGGAGGTCGTTGGCGCGAAGCGCCCGGGCCTCGCGGGTGCCGCCGCCCCAATAGGGATGGACGACCCCCTTGAAATAGAGGCTGAGCACCGAAGCGACCGGCCGGCCCCTGGCGCGGATCGTGACGATGTCGCAATCCTCGCCCCAGGACCGGGCCATCGCCTCGAACAGGCTTCGCGGGAAGACCGGGGTGCCGAGGTTGCGGACGCTTTCGGAATAGACACGGTAATGGTCGTCGAGCGCCTGCCGGCCCCGGCCCCGGCTCACCTCCAGGCCCAAAGCTAGCGAGCGCCGAACCTCGGCGCGCTGCTTGCGCGGGATGGACTTCAACAGGGCTTCGTCGCTCCCGGGCAGATCGCGAAGGAAGCCGGCATAGACCTTGTCCTCACGCTCCCAATCCTGAGGAAGCCGGCCGCCGCGAAGCGTGACCGAGGGGCAGCCTTCGCGTTCGGCCAGCGACCAGGCGGCGGCGGCCAGCGCCTCGACCGCCATGCCCGTGCCGGCGACGATCCCGCCGCCGACTCCGAAGCCGGTCGACACCAGGGCCGAGCCGAAGAGCGGCGAGCGGATCCGGGTGAGCGGAAGCAGTCCCGCGAGCCTTCCGGCCGAATCTTCGGCGACGAGATAGCGTCCGGTCTGGCCCGTCCCTTGCTCGACCGCCCGGGTCCAGCCCGGGCGATGGAAGAGCTCGGCTTCGGGATGGTCGGCGACGAAGGAATCGATCAGCCGGCACTCACGGGGATCGTTCAGATCCGCCGTCCGGACGCTGAACCCGGCGAAATGGGCGACGAGGTTCAGGAGCTCGCAATAGAGTTCCAGATCGATCATGATGACAGCGAGCATGGCGCCGGGCCTCCGCCCCGGGATCGGCTATTCAGCCGGGCAAGCGTTAGGCCGGGCCGTCCGGCGCCGACAAGCGCGAGAAAACCACTGTCCCGATTTGCTTCAGCCGCCGCGGCGAGGCTTGCCGACCGAGTCGCGCAGATAATTCGTCCGCGCCTCAAGCTCCGCTTGCTCCGACGGCGACAGGCCGTCCCGGCCATAGGCCCGGGCCAGTCGGCCGAGGGCGCGCGCCTCGCGCTCGAGCCGCCGAGCGTCCCGGCCGGAGAGTCGGCCGGACTCGCGGGCGCTCTCGATTCGTCTGTCGATATCGCGCAATTGCTTGCCGACTCCCGGCCCGGGCAGTCGGCTGTCCTCGAGGAACGGGCTCGAGGCGGGAACCGAGCCGTAGTCGCGCTTGCCGGCGATCTGCGCTCCGGCCGGCCCGGCGGCCAGGGCGAGGAGGATTGGGAGGGGAAGCATGAAACGGCGCATGAGCGGCTCCATTCGGGACGGAGCGATCTTCATCGGCGAAGCTGAACGGCGGCCGAACCGGCGGGAAGGAGAGTGAGATGCCCAGCGGAGCCTGTCTTTGCGGCGCTGTCCGATTCGAGGTGGAGGGCGAGCTGCCGCCGCCCGACATCTGCCATTGCCGGCAATGCCGCGCCTGGTCCGGCCATTGCTTCGCCTCCACCGACGTCCCTCGCGACAGGATCGTCGTCCATGGCGCCGAGAACCTGCGCTGGTACCGATCATCGGAGACGGTGAGGCGCGGCTTCTGCTCGGTCTGCGGCGCCTCGCTCTTCTGGGACCCGCCGGGCCGCGACTGGACCGCCATCGCCATGGGCGCCTTCGACCGGCCGACCGGTACCCGGGCCGACAAGCATATCTTTACCGCCGACAAAGGCGATTATTACGAGATTGCGGACGGGCTTCCGCAGCATCGGCGCTAGCGGAAAAGTGGCTCCCCGGGACGGATTCGAACCATCGGCCAACCGGTTAACAGCCGGTTGCTCTACCGCTGAGCTACCGGGGAGCAGCCTCTCGGGCGAGGCGCGCCTATAGCAGCGGGTTTCTCGAACTGGCAA
>Ga0190275_10001045_pt1 | contig 21328 bp, 24 predicted proteins | sample Popmic550T_FD_133745 | JGI IMG/M metagenome (GOLD analysis project Ga0190275, IMG submission 133745) | Populus adjacent soil microbial communities from riparian zone of Yellowstone River, Montana, USA - 550 T | ecosystem: Environmental > Terrestrial > Soil > Riparian zone > Trees stand | place...
AGAGCGGCGGCGATCTGCGCGCGCTGCTGGTTGCCGAGCGACAGGGTCTCGACGTTGTCGTTCAGTCGTTCGCCGAGGCCCAGACGCTCCAGCAGCGCAGTGGCGGCATCCGTCGCGGCGGTTCGGGAGTAGCCGTGCAGCCGCGCGAGGTACACGATCTGCTCGAGCACCTTCATCTTGGGGTACAGGCCGCGCTCTTCCGGCATATAGCCGAAGCGGCGGCGGTCGTCGTCGCCGACCGCGCTGCCGCCGAGGGTCACCGTGCCCGAGTCGGGTGCGAGAACCCCGAGCACGATGCGCATCGTCGTGGTCTTGCCGGCGCCGTTGCCCCCCACGAAGCCGGTGAGGCGGCCGGGGAGCACGTCGAAGCTCACGTCCCTGAGCACCCGATGGGTGCCGTAGCTCTTGTCGAGATTTCGCAGTTGCAGCATGCGATTCACGCTACGGATGCCGTTGCCCGGGCGTATCCGCCGCGGGGGGGAGATCCGGCGTACGCAAGGGGGAGGATCCGGTGGATCCGGTGCGGCCGGAGGAAGTCAACCCCTCACGGCGCCCGGCGTCGGCGGGGCACGATGAAGGGGCGTCCACAGGGACGCGGAGGAGGCCCGGCATGACTGAACGCACCGTGGGAGTGATCGTCGGGAGCGTGTCGACGAACTCGATCAACCGAAGGCTCGCCGACGCGCTCGCCGAGCTCGCACCCCGCGCGGGGCTGGATTTCGTGGACATCGAGATCGCGCAGCTGCCCTACTACGGCACGCAGTACGACGAGGACTACCCCGTCGAGGGCGCCGCCTACAAGGCGGCTCTGAACGGCGTCGACGGCTTGCTGCTGGTCACTCCGGAGTACAACCGATCGATTCCGGCCGTGCTCAAGAATGCGATCGACTGGGCGACGCGTCCGAGCGGCGAGAGCATCTTCCCCCACAAGCCGGTGGGCGTGATCGGCGCATCCGACGGCGACCTGTCGACCGCTGTGGCGCAGACCCACCTGAAGTCGATACTGACGTCGCAGGGTGCAGCACTGGTCGGGGAGCCCGAGGCCTACATCCACTTCACCGACGATTATCTCGACGACGACGGCGCCGTCGCCGAGGAGGCAGACGTCGCATTCCTGCTCGAGTTCCTCGAGGCTCTTCGGGACCAGATCGCGCGCTTCGTCCCCTGATCAGACGAGCCCGTGCTGGTGGGCGAGCACCGCTGCGTGCACGCGGTCGCGGGCGTTCAGCTTGAGCAGCACGTTCGAGACGTGCGTCTTCACGGTCGCCTCGCCGATGAACAGTTCGCGGGCGATCTCCGCGTTGCTGCGCGCCTGCGCGACCAGACGCAGCACCTCCGCCTCGCGCTCGGTGAGCGAGGATGCGACGGTCCACGGGGCGCGGGCGGATGGCGGAGGGGAAGTCGCCCCGAAGCGCTCGATCACGCGCCGGGTCACCTCGGGCGCGAGCAGTGCGTCGCCACCGGCGATCACCCGCACGGCGGCGACGAGTTCGTCCGCGCCCGCATTCTTGAGGAGGAAGCCGCTCGCGCCGGCGTCGAGCGCCGCGAACAGGTACTCGTCGCGGTCGAACGTCGTCACGACGATCACGGCCGCGTCGACGTCGGGGTCGGCCACGATCAGCCGTGTGGCCTCGAGACCATCCATCCCCGGCATCTGGACATCCATGCAGATCACGTCCGGGGTCAGCGCGGTCGCGGCGTCGACGGCTTCACGCCCGGTCGCCGCCTCGCCCACGACGACGATGTCTCCGGTCGCCTCCAGGATGGTGCGGAAGCCGGCGCGCAGGACGGCGTGGTCATCGACCAGGAGAACGCGGATCATCGGGCCGAGCCGACGGCGGCCGCGGGGTCGTCCGCGCCGATCTCGAGCGGCACGGCGACGCGAACGCGGAATCCGCCGCGTTCGCGCGGTCCGAGCTCGATCGTCCCACCCGACGCCGCCGCGCGCTCGCGCATCCCGAGCTGGCCGAGTCCCGGGCGCGGCTCGCGGACGGGGCGGCCGGAGTTGACCACCTCGAGCTCGACCAGCCGCTCGTCGGTGTAGCGCAGGCGCACCTCCGCCGTCGCCCCTGCTCCCCCGTGGCGACGCGCGTTGGTGAGCGCCTCCTGGGCGATGCGGTACAGGTTCACCTGGGTCACCGGAGTGACCGGCACCGGCTCGCCCACGACCGTGAACGTCGTGGGCAGGCCGGCGGCGTCCGAGGCCGCTGCAAGCGCCGGGAGGGCGTCGAGGCCGATCGTCGACGGGTCGGCGTCGTCGGCCGCCCCCGGCGTGCGCAGGGTGTCGAGCAGCCGGTGGAGCTCGTCGATGGCCTCACGGGCGGATGCCTCGATGCCGGTGAGCAGGCGCCGGCTCGCCTCACGGTCGGAATCGAGGACCGCGCGAGCCGCTCCGGCCTGGACGCCCATCACCGAGACGTGGTGCGCGACGACATCGTGCAGCTCGCGGGCGATCTGCACCCGGTCCAGCGCCACGGCCTGGGCTGCGGTGACCTCGCGCTCCCGCTCGAGCTCCGCGGTGCGCTGCTCGAGCGCGGCGCGCTGCACCGCCGAGCTCCAGGCGCGCTCGCCGAAGTAGTACGCCCCGCCGAAGTAGAGGGCGTTGACCAGGATTCCCAGCAGCACCTGGGCGACGAAGGGCGAGAACGCGCCCGCGATCACGTCGGCGTCCTCCGCCTGGGTGATCGCGTCGCGGTACATCACGATGATGAGCCAGGCGAACATGCCGACGATGATCGCGACCCGCACGATCAGCGCCCGTCTGCGGTCGACCGACCACGCCCCGACCGTGTAGAGCGAGATGAACATCGCGATGTTGCCGACGTAGACCTCGGGAACGCGCAGGGTCACCGCCGCGAAGTAGGCGACCGCGATGATCACCGCGACCGTGGCCGGCCATCGCCGGCGGACGGCCAGGGGTGCGGCCAGGACGACGGCGTAGACGAGTGCGAGCTGCATGGAGCCCTGCTCGTCGCCGTAGATGCCCGAGATCGCGCTCAGCGTGGCGCTGAGGATCGTGCCCACCAGGATGACGACGGCGAGGATCAGGTCGGCGCGGAAGTCGCGAGCCGTGGGAGCGGGACGGACGGAGACGAGATCGACGGATGCCACGCCCCCACGCTACGGCGGAGGTGGGGCCGCGGCATCCCCCGTACGAGGGAGATTACTTGCTATTGACAAGCGCGCTTGTTTTTTGCAACCATGGACCGACGAGCTCACCATGGTTCGACAAGCTCACCAATCGGTTCGGCTCCATGTGTGAACACGACGGGCAGAGGAGAACAGAAATGACCCACATCTTCGTCAACATCCCGACGAGCGACCTCGATCGCGCGAAGGAGTTCTACACCGGACTGGGTTTCGGCATCAACCCGCTCTTCACGGACGAGAACGCCGCGTGCATCGTGATCGACGAGAACATCTTCTTCATGGTGCTCACCAAGGAGTTCTTCGCCACGTTCACCGACAAGGCCGTGGCCGACACCGCTACGACAGCACAGGCGCTCATCGCGATCAGCCGCGACTCCCGCGAGGGCGTCGACCAGATCGTCGACGCGGGGCTGGCGAAGGGCGGCTCCGAGCCGCGGCCCGCCCAGGACTACGGCTTCATGTACAACCGCGACCTGGAGGATCCGGACGGCAACATCCTCGAATTCCTCTACATGGACCCGGAGGCGGCCGAGAAGGGCCCCGACGTGTACATGGCGGAGCACGCGCAGGCCTAGGTGGCCGCGCGCAGCTACGGACAGTACTGCGGGGTCACGACCGCCGTCGAGCTGATCGGCGAACGGTGGGCGATGCTCATCGTGCGGGATCTGCTCGTCGGCCCCCGTCGGTACACCGATCTCAAGCAGGGACTGCCCCGAATTCCCACGAACATCCTGTCCGCGCGGCTCAAGGAGCTGCAGGAGGGCCGTGTCGTGCGCCGGGTGCCGCTCATGAACTGCGGGCTGGTCTACGAGCTCACCGATTACGGCCGGCAGCTCGAGCCGGTCGTCCTGGCGCTCGGCCGGTGGGGGTTCGCGCAGATGGGCGAGCCCGGACCCGACGACGTGGTCACCGCCGATTCGCTCACGATGGCGCTGCGAACCGCGTTCCGGCCGGATGCCGCCGCCGCACTGCCCGCGGCCGACTACGAGCTGCACGTCGGCGACGTCGCGCTCCGGGTGCAGGTGGACGGCGACATGCTGCGGATCGCCCAGCTCGCACCGCCCGCGCCGCCGGTCGCCGGCAGATTTCCCGCGGGCGACCCGGAGCTCGTCTTCGCGGCGGGGCCCGCCATCCGCCGGGTCATCTCGGGCGAGCTGACGCCCGCCGAGGCGATCGACCGTGACGTGCTGGCGGTGATCGCAGGTGACGCCGGGCTGCTCGAGCGATTCGCCGCGACGTTCCACATCGATGCGGCGGGCGACTCCGCGCTCGCCGCATGACGGATGCCGGGGTCTGTGCGAGCTGACCTCCGGGCCGTCGGACGCGCGTTCACACCGCCGGCGACCGGCTGACCATCGCGGCGAGGGCCTCGAGCTGACCCCCGTCGGCCTTCGCGATCGACGACCGGATGGTCGGACCGAGCATCTTCATCGCCCCGCGGGTCTCGACGTCTGCGACGAGCCGGACGTCCGTGCCGCCCACCGCATCCTCCAGCGTGTAGGTGTACACCGCGTGCACCCCCGGACCCTCGCTGGCGAGCCCGATCATCGAGCCCGGATCGAGCGCCTCGACCGTCGAGATGCGCTCGGACTTCTGGGCGCGGAAGGCGAGTACGGTGCCCACGCTCAGCGGCTCGCTGGTCTGGCGCATGTCGGTGGCTTCCGGCATCCACTCGTGCGCGCGCGACCAGTCGGTGAGCGCGCCCCAGACGATCGAGCGGGGTGCGGCGATGTGGATTCGGGTGTCGATCGCGATTGTCATGTCGCCGACGATAGAACTGGCGTCGGCGATCCGATTGGATATTCTTCATGCCCCCTCTCGAGGTCGTGCCGCGCCCGGCGCCCGCCGGTCTTCAGGACGTCGTCACCGGGATGTGGTTCGTGCGCGGACCGGCACCCACGCCCTTCGAGCGCATCCTTCCCTCACCGGACGTCGCGCTGGTCGTGCCGCTTGCCGCCCAGCCGTGGCGATGTCGACGGCGAACGAGGCGGAGTGGTCTGGAGCGAGCTCGCGGTGGAGGCCGGGTATTACGACCAGTCGCATCTCACCCGCGCGTTCCATCGATTCGTCGGACTCACCCCCGCCGCCTACTTCGACGGCGTGCGCGGGCGCGGACCGGATGCGGTGCGCTTCGTGCCCGAGGAGGACGCGCCCGCCGGCTGACGGCCGAGCCGGGTGCGGTCCCGGGTGATCCGCCTCAGCGACGGAAGAACTCGTTCGCCGGACGCGTCCACAGCAGGACGAGGCCGATCACCACGACGATGCCCGATACGACTCCCGACCACACCTGCGCCTGCTGGAAGAAGATCACGAAGAGCGCGGAGATCAGGTTGAGCACGAACACGAGGGTGACCACGAGACGCGCGCCCTGGCTCCCGCGCAGCAAGCCGATGCTCACCACGATCGTGATGATCCCGAGGGCGAGCTGGATCAGTCCGAACCACAGCGCATCAGGCGCCATGATCGAGGCGAACACCATCAGGCTGCCGGCGATGATGTTGACGGCGCCGGAGATCCAGGCGAGAACGGCGACGAGGGTGACCCCTCCGGGGCGAGTGCCGGCCATGTCGAGCCCTTTCGTCGCACCCGGTGTGGTCGCGCGATCGCGACGGACTGATCGGGTTCGCCACACAGTAGCGGAGGTCGAGCCCTCGTCGAGCGGCGCCTCGCCGCGGAGACGTGTCAGCCGAAGATCATCGGGCGGTCGTCGTCTTCCTCCTGCGGTGAGGTCAGGTCGAGGTCGACGACGACGGGCACGTGATCGCTCGGCGCTTCGCCCTTGCGCTCGTTGCGGTGGATCGCCGCGCCGGCGACGGCATTCGCGAACGCGTGCGACCCGAGGATGAAGTCGATGCGCATGCCCTCGTTCTTGGGGAACCGCAGCCGCTTGTAGTCCCAGTACGTGTAGCCCGTCGGCACGAGGGGACGCACCACATCATTCAGACCGGCGGCCTCGAGCGCGGCGAAGGCCTCGCGCTCCGGGGGGGAGACGTGGGTGGAGAAGCCGGGGACCACGGCGGGGTCGCCGTTGTCGGCATCCGTCGGTGCGATGTTGAAATCTCCGACCAGCGCGAGGGCGAGGTCGGGGGTCGTCGCGAGCGCGTCGGTCGTGTACTGCTGCAGTGCGCTCAGCCACTCGAGCTTGTAGAAGAAGTGCGGGTCGCCCAGCGCGCGGCCGTTGGGCACGTAGAGACTCCACACCCGGATGCCGCCGACGGTGGCACCGATCGCGCGAGCCTCCAGCGGGGCCTCTTGGCCGGCGCGATCCTTCGCGAAGCCGGGCATTCCGGGAAAGGCATATGTCACATCGGTGAGGGGCTCGCGGCTCGCGATGGCGACGCCGTTCCACTGCGAGAATCCGTGGGCCTCGACGTGATAGCCGGCGTCCTCGAAGTGCTCGAACGGGAACTGCTCCGCTTTGCACTTGATCTCCTGCATCGCCAGCACGTCGACCGACTCGCGCACCGCGAAGTCGACGATCCGGTCGACCCGGGCACGGACGGAGTTGACGTTCCAGGTGGCAAGCCGCATGGAATCCAGCCTACGGTCACCGGCGGACGCTCCTCGCGTGACGGGAGTCCACGGGCTCGGGCGGCGGCATCCGTACACTCGGTGACATGACTGTCGCCAGCACCGCCGAACTCGAAGCCGACCGCCAGGCCCTCATCAGGCTGATCACCGACGAGGCGGTCTTCCACGGCGAGTTCACGCTCTCGAGCGGCAAGCAGGCGACCTACTACGTCGACATGCGCAAGCTCACGCTCGATCATCGGGCGGCGCCGGCGATCGGGCGGATCATGCTCGACCTCGTGCGCGAGGTCGACGGCATCGTCGCTGTCGGCGGACTGACGCTCGGAGCCGACCCGATCGCGAACGCGGTGATGCACGAGTCGGCGCGCACCGTCGCGCCGCTCGACGCGTTCGTCGTGCGAAAGGAGCCCAAGGACCACGGGCGCGGCCGGCAGGTCGAGGGCGCCGATGTCGCGGGCAAGCGCGTCGTCGTGCTCGAAGACACCTCGACCACGGGGCAGTCGGCGCTCAAGGCCGTCGAGGCGCTGCGGCGCGAAGGGGCCGAGCCGGTCGCGGTGGCAGTGATCGTCGACCGCAGGACCGGCGCCCAGGCCGCCGTCGAGGCGGAGGGGCTGCAGTGGCTGGCCGCGATCGACCTCGACGACCTGGGTCTGCAGCCGCAGGTGTGACGCGAGACCCGCTCAGTCCTTGCCGCGACCCCGGAAGTACTGCCACGCGAACACGATGAGCGTGCCCAGAAGCACGATTCCGGTCGCGGCGAACAACAGAGTCTGATCGAACTCGTTCACAGCGGCCTCTTTCCTGTTTCGGCATCCGTCACGATCTTCGCGATTCGCGCGGCGCGCGTCTCTGGCCGCTTCGACATCGCGATCTGCGCGAGCGCGAACTTCTTCACCGACTGCGGGAACCCGTCCCACGCTGCGCGTGCGGCCGGCACGGCATCCAGCGCCTCGGCGAATTCGGGCGGCTCGATCCCGGCCTCGGGGCCGTCGAGCACCGTCCATGAGCCGTTGGCCTTGGCGATCTCGATGGCGCGGCGCCCGGCGTCGGTCATCTGACCCGAGGCCTCGAGCTCGATCACGCGCGCCTTGTTGGTCGCCGCCCAGTTGCCCGTCGGGCGGCGCGGCGCGCACCACTGTCCGTTGGTCTCGTCGTCCATGGGCTTCACCGTGCCGTCGATCCACCCGAAGCACAGGGCCTGGAGCACGATGTCGAGGTAGCTGATCAGCTCGACCTCGACGCCGGCCCGCGCCCGCAGCACCCACACGCCCGTGGATGTCGCGTGATTGTCGGCGAGCCAGGCCCGCCACTCGGATCCGTTGCGGAAGCGGAGCCTCTCGGCGTCGTCGTGCACGCCCATCAGAGGATGTCCACCTCTTCGGTCTCGATCGGATGCTCCGACAGCAGGTCGGCGACCGACTCGAGCACTTCGTCGGGCCGGAACGGATACCGCTCGATCTCGGCCGCATCGCTGATGCCGGTGAGCACGAGCACCGTGTGCAGTCCGGCCTCGATGCCGGCCACGATGTCGGTGTCCATGCGGTCGCCGATCATGCCGGTGTTCTCGGAGTGCGCGCCGATGCGGTTCAGCGCCGAGCGGAACATCATCGGGTTCGGCTTGCCGACGATGTACGGCTCCTTGCCGATCGCCTTCGTGATCAGCGCCGTGATCGCACCGGTCGCGGGGAGCACCCCGTCGACCGAAGGCCCGGTCGCGTCGGGGTTCGTCGCGATGAAGCGCGCGCCCGCCGCGATGAAGCGGATCGCCTTCGTGATCGCCTCGAACGAGTAGTTGCGGGTCTCGCCGACGACGACGTAGTCGGGGTCGGTCTCGGTCATGATGAACCCGGCCTCGTGCAGGGCGGTGGTGAGGCCGGCCTCGCCGATGACGAACGCGCTGGCGCCCGGCGCCTGGCTGTGCAGGAAGTCGGCGGTGGCCAGCGCCGAGGTCCAGATCGAGGACTCGGGCACGACGAGCCCCGACGCCCTGAGTCGCGCGGACAGATCGCGCGGCGTGAAGATCGAGTTGTTCGTCAGAACCAGGAACGGGGTGCCCTGATCGCGCCACTGCTGCAGCAGTTCGGAGGCACCCGGAACCGGGGTGTTCTCGTGGACGAGGACGCCGTCCATGTCGGTCAGCCAGCATTCGATGTCGGCGCGGGTCCGCATGCGCTCAGCCTATCCGTCGGGTCAGACCCGCCGACGCGAACGGTGTCCGGCGCACGACAGGCGGCCTAGGGTCGAAGATGTGGCGCGACTACAGGCGTGGGACCCGGAACGGCTTCCCGACCTGACCGGCCGCAGCTACCTCGTGACCGGCGCGAACGCGGGATTGGGCTACTTCTCGACCGAGCAGCTCGCTCGTGCGGGGGCCCGTGTGTACATGACCGGCCGCAGTCCGAATCGGCTGATGGCCGCGCGCGCCGCCGTGCGGCGGCGGATGCCGGATGCCGCCGACAACGTCGAGACGCTTCTCCTGGACACCAGCAACCTGGGCTCGGTGCGCGCGGCCGCCGCGACGATCCGGGGAAGGGGCGCGCTGGACGGAGTGCTCCTCAACGCCGGGATCGTGCATCCCCCGAAGGATCGTGAGACCACGGCCGACAGCCACGAGGTCGTGTTCGCGACGAACGTGCTCGGGCACTTCGCGCTCGCCGGCGAGCTGCTGCCGCCTCTGGCGCGGGCAGCCGGCCGGATGGTGTGGCTGGGCAGCATGTCGACCTCGCTGTGGAAGTACGACCCCATCGACCCGCAGCTCGTCGAGGGGTACACGGGCTGGCGGGCCTACGTGCAGTCCAAGGTGGCCAGCGCCGCGCTCGGCTTCGAGGCCGACCGCCGTCTGCGCGCCGCCGGCGTGCCGGTCTCGAGCGTCGTGGTGCATCCGGGCTACTCCACCAGCGGCCGCACACCCGGAGTGCTCGGGGTCAACGCCCCGTCGAAGCTCACCCGGTTCGCCGACAACCTGCAGTTCGCGATCACGCAGTCCAAGGAGCACGGCGCCTGGACACTCGTGCGGGCGCTGATCGATCCCGGCATCCAGGGCGGGGAGTTCTGGGGTCCGCGCCTGGTCACCCGGGGCGAGCCGCGTTCGGGAACCGCGTCGAAGATTTCGCGCGACCCGGAAATCGCCGAGCGACTCTGGAAGGTGTGCGAGGACGCGACCGGCGTGCGCTGGCCGTTCGCGAAACCGGCGAAAGCGGGGAGCGCTGCGAAGGAGTGAGGCTCAGGCGCTGAGCCAGATCGCCTCACGCGCGGCGGTCGGGAGCGGCACTTCGGAGTCGCCCAGTCGCACCGCGGCGGCATCCGTCACCGTCACCTCGGCGCCGACGGCGACACCGGCCGCCTCCACGGCGCGCAGGAGTTCGGGATCCCGATCGCTCACCCGCAGCACGCGCCCGGTGTGGCCGGGTGCCGCCGCGGAGAGCAGCACGAAGGGCTCGCGGTGCACCTCGCCCGCAGCATCGGGAATCGCGTCGCCGTGCGGATCGAACCGCGGCCGCCCGAGTCGTTCATCGATGCCCTCGAGCAGGCGGTCGCTGAGAGCGTGCTCGAGCACTTCGGCTTCGTCGTGCACCTCATCCCACGAGTAGCCGAACTCGCTCACCAGCCACGTCTCGATCAGACGGTGGCGGCGGATGATGGATGCCGCGCGGAGCTCGCCCGCCGACGTCAGCGAGATCGGGCCGTACGGCCGGTGCGTGACGAATCCCTGCGCGGCGAGCTTCAGCACCATCTCGGTCACGCTCGACGGTGCGAGCCCCAGCTCGCCGGCCAGCTGCGACGGCGTGATGTGATCGTTCTGCCACTCGGTGTGGTGGTAGATCGTCTTGAGGTAGTCGTCGGCGGCGGGGGAGGGCACGCGTTCAGGGTACCGGCCGCGGGTCTACGCGCCGGTGAGCACGAGCCAGAGCAGGACTGCGTTCAGCGCGATGAGGAAGAGGGATGCCGCCACCCCCGCGGCGGTCGTGAGCACGCGGTTGCGGAATTCGCCGAGCGTGCGCTGCTGCGCGGTCAGCACGACGAGCGGCACGAGCGCGAACGGGATGCCGAACGACAGCACGACCTGGCTCAGCACGAGCGCGAGCGTCGGGTCGACCCCGATCGCGAGGATCGCCAGCGCCGGGATGAGCGTGACCAGCCGCCGGGCGAGCAGCGGGATGCGCACGTGAAGCAGGCCGTGCATGATCTCGGCGCCGGCGTACGCGCCGACGGAGGTGCTCGCCAGGCCGCTCGCCAGCAGCCCGACGGCGAACAGGGTCGCGACCACCGGCCCGATGCCCGAGCTCAGCGCCGCGTACGCGCCCTCGAGCGTGTCGGTGCCCTCGACGCCGGCGAGGTTGGCCGCGGCCAGCAGCAGGATGCAGAGGTTCACGGTGCCCGCGATCAGCATCGCGATCGTGACGTCCCACTTCGTCGCGCGCAGGAGCCGCACGGTCGAGATGCCGCGCAGCTGCTCGAGCGGCGCGGGCGTGCGCGATCCGGGACCGACGTCTGCGGCGATGGCGGCCGCGGTCGGGGCGAAGCGGTCGCGGGCCAGCGCGCTGTGCGCATAGATCGCGTGCGGCATGATCGTGGCGCCGAGGATAGAGGCGGCCAGCAGCACCGAGCCGGTGTCCTCGAAGCGCGGCACGAGGCCCGACACGACCGAGCCGGCCTCGGGCGGGGCGATGAAGACGCCGAACGTGAAGCCGATCGCGATGATCGCGACGAGCCCGATCACCACGAATTCGAACGTGCGCGGCCCGCGCCGCGACTGCACCATGAGCAGCACGATCGAGACCGCTCCGGTGATCACCCCGCCCCAGAGCAGGGGGATGTTGAACAGCAGGTTCAGCGCGACCGCCCCGCCGATGACCTCGGCGATGTCGGTCGCCATCGCGACCAGCTCGGCCTGCAGCCAGTACGCGCGGCGGGCCCACCGGCTGCGGATGCGGTGGCCGAGGGTCTCGGGCAGGCTCTTGCCCGTGACGATCCCGAGCTTGGCCGAGAGGTACTGGATCAGCCACGCCATGATGTTGCCCAGCACGACGACCCACACCAGCAGGTAGCCGTACTTCGCGCCGGCGGTCATGTTGCTCGCGACGTTGCCAGGGTCGAGGTAGGCGACACCCGCGACCAGCGCAGGACCGATCAGCCACGCGACGCGGCCGGTGGAGCGCGGTGCGCGGGTGGGGAGGACGTCGATGTCCGAGGGATTTTTCGGCACACCGAACTCTAGCGCTGTTTTCGGCTTACCGAAATATCTGATGGCGTGTCATAACTCCGCCTGGGCTTTTCGGCCCGGCCGTGCACAACGCAGGAGCATTCGGGCCGAAATGCGCGGGAGCAGAGGCCAGACGTGATTCTGGCCAGACCGGTCCTGCGTCGTGCACGCGGAATCAGGCTGAGTTGTGACACAGCCGCCGGATAGCCTGAGCCGGTGACCGAGGAGACCCCCGCCGACGCCCGCGACCCCGAGCTCTCGCACGGCGTCGGGCCATGGCCGGGCGGCGAGGCGGCCTGGCCCGAGGACCCCCGCCTCGACCCCGAGCTGCTCGAGCACGGCGATACGCGCAACGTCGTGGATGCCTACCGGTACTGGCGCATGGACGCTATCGTGGCGGATCTCGACGGCAAGCGGCATCCGTTCCACGTCGCGATCGAGAACTGGCAGCACGACATGAACATCGGCTCGATCGTGCGCAGCGCGAACGCGTTCCTCGCCGCCGAGGTGCACATCGTGGGCAAGCGGCGCTGGAACAAGCGCGGTGCGATGGTCACCGACCGCTACCAGCACGTGCGCCACCACGAAGACGTCGCCTCCTTGGTGGAGTGGGCGAAGGATGCCGGTATCCCGGTCATCGCCGTCGACAACCTCCCGGGCGCGGTGCCGGTGCACGGCGCCGAACTGCCGGAGCGGTGCGTGCTGCTGTTCGGGCAGGAGGGACCGGGGCTCTCGGAGGAGGCGCTGGCGGCCGCATCCGCCCACCTGGAGATCACGCAGTACGGCTCGACGCGGTCGATCAACGCGTCGGCCGCAGCGGCCGTCGTGATGTACGAGTGGTGTCGGCGCTGGGCGTGAGCCCGGCCGCTCAGGCCCCCGCGGTCATCCAGGCCGCGCCGCGCACGCGCCAGCCCAGGGTCGCGAGCCGGGCGAGCATGTAGACGCCGAAGAACGCGACCGAGAGCCATGCGAGTCCGGCGGCACCGCTTACGCCGAGCACGGCGAGGATCACCAGGGCCGGCACGAACGGGACGAGGTTGAGCACACCGGCGAACGCGAGGTACTTCGCGTCGCCGGCGCCGATCAGCACGCCGTCGAGCACGAACACGACGCCGCACAACGGCTGGGCCACGGCCAGCACGAGAAGCGCGGGCTGGATGAGCGCGGCCAGAGCAGGGTCGCCGGTGAAGAGCAGTCCGATCACCCCCGAGAGCGCGCCGATCACCGCACCCACGATCACGCCGAACCACGCGCCCCACGCGACGGTGCGGGCGAGCGTGCGCTGCACCTCGCCGGTGTCGCCGGCGCCGAGGCCCTTGCCGATGAGCGCCTGCGCCGCGATCGCGAGGGCGTCGAGGGCGAAGGCGGCGGTCGAGAAGATCGTGAAAGCGACCTGCCATCCCGCCAGCTCTTCGGTGCCGAGCGCGGTGGCGACGAAGACGGTCGCGAGCAGGGCGGCGCGCAGCGAGAGCGTCCGCAGGAAGAGCCATCCGCCCGATCGGGCCGATCCGCGCACGCCCTCGCGCTGCGGACGTACCGATGCGGAGTGCGTCCGGGCCAGCTTGCCGATCACGACCACGTAGGCGGCCACCATGCCCCACTGCGCGACCACCGTGCCGAACGCCGATCCGCCGATTCCCCAGCCGAACCCGTAGATGAACAGCCAGTTCAGCAGCGCATTCGCGCCGAAGCCGAGTCCGGCGATCCACAGCGGCGTCACCGTGTCCTGCATCCCGCGCAGCAGGCCGGTGGCCGCGAACACGATGAGCATCGCCGGCAGGCCCCACATCGAGATGCCGAGGTAGGTCTCGGCATCGCGGGCCACCTCCGGGGTCGCGCCGAACAGGCCGACCAGGAACGGCGTGGCGAGGTACCCGGCCAGCGCGAGGATCGCTCCCATGCCCAGCGCGAGCCACATCCCGTCGATCCCGACCGACACCGCCTTGGTGGGATCGCCGGCGCCGAACCTCCGTGCGACCGCGGGCGTCGTGGCGTACGCGAGGAACACCATGAGCCCGACGATCGTCTGCAGCACGGCGGAGGCGATCCCGAGTCCGGCGAGCGGAGTGACACCGAGGTGCCCGACGAGCGCAGAGTCCACGATGAGGAACAGGGGCTCGGCGACGAGCGATCCGAGTGCGGGGACGGCGAGACGCAGGATGTCGCGGTTCAGCGTTCGGGAAGGCCTCGTCACCCTTCGAGGGTACGGACTGACGAGAACCTCGGCGACGCATATCCTGTACGAATGACCGCTTCCCGATCCGGTCTCGCGCTCGACGAGCTCAGTGCTGAGATCCGCCCGCAGGACGACCTGTTCCGCCACGTCAACGGCGCGTGGCTCGATCGCACCGAGATCCCCGAGGACAAGGCCCGCTGGGGCTCGTTCCACCTCATCGCCGAGCAGGCGGAGAAGGACGTCCACGCGATCGTCGAAGAGACGCGGGATGCCGAGCCCGGCACCGAATCCCGCAAGATCGGCGACCTGTACACGAGTTTCATGGACACCGAGCGCATCGCCGAGCTCGGCGCCGAGCCGCTGCGTGAGCAGCTCACGCGCGCGGACGCGATCGATTCCATCCCCACCCTGCTGCGCACCCTCGGAGAGCTCGAGCGCGACGGCATCGGCGGCCTGATCGGCCTGTACGTCGAGCCCGATCCCGGCAACCCGCAGCGTTACGTCCCGTTCCTCGTGCAGGGCGGTCTGTCGCTGCCCGACGAGAGCTATTACCGTCTCGAGAACTTCGAGATGCTGCGCACCGTCTATCGCGGCCACATCGAGCGGGTCCTCGATCTCGCCGGTGTACCCGATGCTTCGACGGGACTCAGCGCGAGTGCGGCATCCGCCGACCGCATCTTCGCGCTCGAAACCGAGGTCGCCACCCACCACTGGGACAACGTGCGCAGCCGCGACGCGGTCGCGACCTACAACCTCAAGTCGTGGGACGAAGTGACCGAGCTCGCCGGCATCGACCTGCGTCCCTGGCTGGAGGGCACCGCGCCCGGACGCGAAGACGCCTTCGCCGAGGCGAACGTGTACCAGCCGAGCTTCTTCGAGGGTCTGGGCTCGCTGCTCGTCGAGGAGCGCCTCGAGGACTGGAAGGCGTGGGTGCGCTGGCGCATCGTCCACGGGGCCGCGGCGTTCCTGTCCGATCCCTTCGTCGATGAGAACTTCGCGTTCTACGGCACGCAGATCACGGGCGTGCCGGTCAACCGCGACCGCTGGAAGCGCGGCGTCGGCCTCGCCGAGGCGGCCATGGGCGAGGCGATCGGCCGCGTCTACGTCGAGCGGCACTTCCCGCCCGCGGCGAAGACCGCGATGGACGAACTGGTCGCGAACCTGATCCAGGCGTACCGGCAGAGCATCACCGACCTCGAATGGATGAGCCCGGAGACCCGCGAGCGCGCTCTCGCGAAGCTCGACGCGTTCACGCCGAAGATCGGCTATCCCGTGAAGTGGCGCGACTACTCCGCCCTCGAGATCGACGCGCTCGACCTCGTCGGCAACGTGCGCCGCGCGCACATCCACGAGCACGACCGCCAGATCGGCCGCATCGGCGACGAGGTCGATCGCGACGAGTGGTACATGACGCCGCAGACCGTCAACGCGTACTACAACCCGCTCATGAACGAGATCGTGTTCCCGGCCGCGATCCTGCAGCATCCGTTCTTCGAAGCCGATCGCGACGCGGCGGCCAACTACGGCGGCATCGGCGCGGTCATCGGTCACGAGATCGGCCACGGCTTCGACGACCAGGGGAGCCGCTTCGACGGCGACGGTTCGCTGCGCGACTGGTGGACGGATGCCGATCGCACCGCATTCGAGGAGCGAACGAGCGTGCTCATCGAGCAGTTCAGCGCACTCGTGCCGCGCGGTCTGCCGGAGGAGAACAAGGTCAACGGCGCCCTGACGATCGGCGAGAACATCGGCGATCTCGGCGGGCTGGGGATCGCGATCAAGGCCTACGAGCTCTCGCTCGGCAAAAACTCGGCTGGTGAGCCTGTCGACCCTTCGACAGGCTCAGGGACCGGCCCGGAGATCGATGGATACACCGGTATCCAGCGCCTCCTGCTGTCGTGGGCGCAGATCTGGCAGCAGAAGGGGCGGGATGCCGAGACCATTCGTCTGCTGACGATCGACCCGCACTCGCCGAACGAGTTCCGCTGCAACCAGATCGTCCGCAACATCGATGCGTTCTACGATGCATTCGATGTGACGGAGTCGGATGAGCTCTGGCTCGACGCCGACAAACGCGTCACCATCTGGTGACGATCCAGAGAAGTTCCGCCCTCTCCCCCTGACACCGGAAGGAACCTGGTGGGCATTGCCCCTGAGCCCAAACGGGACGCCGAGTCGCTGCGGGGGTCGCGACGAAGCAACAGACGACTGCCGCGGCGTGCCGCCGTCGGACGCCGATCATTCACATCGACGCTGAAGGCGCTCGACGAGCTCGCCGCGTCCGGCGCGCGCGTATCGGTGCGCATCACCGACCTGGACCGCGGCACCACGGTGCTCGCGGGCGACGACTTCGTGACGCTGCCGGTCGCAGGACTCGGGGTCGTTCCGCTTCTCATCGAGGTCGCTGCGGGCTTCGAGTCGGGTGCGCTGGATCCGCTCGAGATCATCGACAAGTCCACCCTCGAGTCCGTCACCGTCGCGGGGGTCTGGCAGCACTTGAAGGCCCCGGCGCTGCCGTTGGCCGACCTCGCTGTGCTGACCGCGGCGACCGGCGACGCGCTCGCCGCCAACGCCCTGATCGACCGCGTCGGCCTGCCGGCGGTGCGGGCCCGGATCGAACAGCTGGGCTTGTCGCATTCCGCGCTGCTGGACCGGTTCCGCGACGAGCGCGGCCCCGATGATGCGCCGCATTTCGCCCTCGGCTCGGCGCGCGAGCTGGCCGACGTCTTCGCGGCCCTGGTCAACTCGCAGGCGGTGTCGGCCGGGGTGAGTGCGCAGGTCGCCGAGTGGCTGAGCCTGAACCAGGACCTGTCGCTGGTTGCCTCCGCGACCGGACTCGACCCGTTCGACCACGAGAACGACCAGCACGGTCTGCTCTTCATCAACAAGACCGGTCAGGATGCCGGCATCCGCGTCGAAGCGGGTGTGCTCGCCGGACCGCGGGCCGGAGTCTCTTACGCGCTGATCGTGTGCTTCGACGACCTGTCGATCATGCACCGGCTGCGCGCGCACGAAGTGTTCCGGACGTTCGGCACCGACCTGATGGAGTTCGTGTTCTGAGCGGTCCTTACCGCGAGACTGCAACGGGTGGGCGAGACTGCAGGTAAACCCCGCAGTCTCGCCCACCCCGTGCAGTCTCGCGGGATGAGCTAGGAGCCTTCGTCCAGGCGGTCGACGAGTTCCAGGCCCCGCCGGGCCCACTCGATCTCGATCCGCGCCCGCTCGACGAGACCCTCGTACGTGAAGCGCTTGAAGGCGACGGTGCGCTCGTGCTCGCTGGCGGGGGTGACCGCGAGACGGCGGACGAGCATCGGATTGTCGCGCGCATCGATCCGCCGCAGCTCCTGCTCCCACTGCTCGAGCTCGGACTCCCACTCAGAGATGTGCGCGCGGAAGAACGTGCGGGCAGCAGCGGGGCTGGTGTTCTCGAGGTACGCCGCGCGCAGATGCGCGGGATCGCGCACGCGCTGGTAGTCCAGCGGCGACTGCATCCATTCCCCGTATGCCAGCTCTCCGGCATCCGTCACGTGGTAGACCCGCCGGGTTCCGCGCTGACCGCGCGCCTGCTCCTCGCCCTCGATGAGACCCTCGGTCTCCATCTTGCGAAGCTCCGGATAGATCTGCGAGTCGGGGGCGTGCCAGACATGGCCCACCGACAGGGAGAACTGCTTCTGCAGGTCGTACCCCGACAGCGGCCCGACGCGAAGCAGCGCGAGCAGGGCGTAGCGCAGGCTCACGGTGCCTCCTTGGTCGACTCTGATGTCGAAAACGGTACGAGGGGGCCCGGCGGCCGAAGCCTCCGAACCCCCTCGAGCATATTGCGCCTAGGCGGGCTGGTAGTTCGTGCGCCAGCCGCCCTGGTACGTCGCTCGAGCCACCGTCGAGTACGGCACGGGACTGACGACGACGCGGACCTCGGTCTGCTCGTGCGGCTCGACGCTCGCCTTCGTGGTGCCGCCGTTCGGCTCGCCCCAGACGACCTTGAGCTCGGTGCCCTCGGGAACGTTCGGGTCGACCGTCGCGAGCGAGAGGCCGCGCCGCTCGTTCGCGCTGTAGCCCGTGAACATCGAGTAGCCGACGACCGCACCGTCTTCGTCCACGACGGAGTCGTAGTTGGCCGAGCCGTAGTTGGCCAGCGGCAGGTCGAAGAACTTGTAGTTGGGTCCGTCGATGTTCAGCAGCGAGGTCCACACCTTGCCGAGGTCGTCGGCATCCCACGCCAAGGTGACTTTCTTGCGCTGCGTCTCCGGCTCGATCTTCTCCAGCGCGTCACGGCCGATGAAGTCGTGGTCGAACTTGACGAAGTTGCCGTAGCCCAGCTCCCACGGAGTGAGGTAGTAATCCTCGATGTCGTCGGAGACGAAGGAGCCGGCGAGCGTACCGGTCGCCTCGTAACCGTCGGCGGGCAGCCACTCGCGGTAGCCGCGCTCTTCGGCACCGGTGTAGATCGCCGGCAGAGGGGAGGGGATCCAGCCGGACTCGAGCGTGTTCGAGGGGTAGGCGCGCGAGCCGACCGGCACGAGCCCGAACTCGGCTCCCGCGTCGACGATCGCCTGCCAGATGCGGTCATGGTCGGCGTACGGGCCCCAGACCTCGAGGCCCGGCGCGCCGGCCATGCCGTGGCGGAGCGTGCGCACGGTCGTGCCGTCGATCGTCATGGTCGACATGTTGAAGAACTTGAGCTGCTCGAGCGGTCCGCCGTTGAGCTTCTCGATGACCTGCCAGGCGTTGGGGCCTTGGATCTGGAAGCGGTAGTACCTGCGCTTGACCTCGTGGCCGTAGGGGCGTGAGGGGGAGCGGCGGTCGATCTCGATGTCGAGGTTCGAGTAGCCGCCGGTCTCGCCGTGGTAGAGCAGCCAGTTCGACGCGGGGGCACGGCCGACGTACACGTACTCGTCCTCGGCCTCGCGGAACAGGATGCCGTCGCCGATCACGTGGCCGGCGGCGGTGGTGGGCACGTACTGCTTCGCCTTGTCGACCGGGAACAGCGCGGTCGAGTTGATCGCGGTGTCGGAGATCAGCTTGATCGCATCCGAGCCCTTGATGAACAGGTTGTCCATGTGGTGCGACTGGTCGTAGAGGACCGCGGTGTCGCGCCAGGCCTTCTGCTCCTTGATCCAGTTCTGGAAGTCGGCGGGGACGACCGGGTAGATGTAAGAGCCGATCTGCGAGTTGCGCAGCAGCTCGACGGGGCTTCCTGCCGCGTCGATGACTTCCTGCAGATTCTTGTGAGCCATGAGGTGAACCTCTCTGTTCGGTGATGGATGCCTCACCCTTCGACCTGCTCAGGAGAGGCATCCGTGGTGGTCATGGGCGGTCTGTGAAGACGATGGTCTGGTTGCCGTGCCGGATGACGCGGTCTTGAGCGTGCCACTGCACGGCACGGGAGAGCACGGCGCGCTCGACGTAGGCGCCGCGGGACTGAAGGTCGGCGGCATCCATCGCGTGGTTCACGCGGGCGACGTCCTGCTCGATGATGGGGCCCTCGTCGAGGTCTTTCGTGACGTAGTGAGAGGTGGCGCCGATGAGCTTCACGCCCCGCTCCTTGGCCTTGCGGTAGGGCGCCGCGCCGATGAAGGCGGGCAGGAACGAGTGGTGGATGTTGATCACCGGCACGCCGACCTGCTCGAGGAAGTCTTCGGAGATGATCTGCATGTACCGGGCGAGCACGATGAAATCGACGTTGCCCGTGACCAGTTCGAGGATCTTGGCTTCGGCGGCGGACTTGTCCGGTCCCTGCGAGGGGACGTGGAAGAACGGGATGCCGAAAGAGCGCACGTCTTCGGCGGTGTTGGTGTGATTGGAGATGACCATCGGGATCGTCACGGGCAGCTCCCCGCGACGGTGCCGCCAGAGCAGCTCGAGCAGGCAATGGTCGGATGTCGACGCGAGGATGGCCATCCGCTTGGGGACCGACTGGTCGGTGAGCGTCCACTCCAGGCCGAGCGGCGTGACCGTCTCGGCGAGGTCGGCTTCGATCTCCGGCATCGCCGCCGCCAGGTCAGCACGGTGGAAGACGACCCGCTGGAAGAAGTTGCCGCCGTCGGCGTTGTCGGAGTACTGGTCGAGCGCAACGATGTTGCCGGTGTTGCGGGTGATCAGCGCGGTCACGGCCGCGACGATCCCCGCCCGGTCGGGCCCATGAACGATCAGGCAGGCATGGTCGCGCAGGGCTTCGTTGTGCACAGTCATGGGTAAAGCCTGTCAGGACTGTGCGCGGCTGTACTCACGTGCCCAATCGGCGGTCGCGAGGAGTCCGCCGAACGTGTAGAAGTGCAGCTTCACGGGGCCGCGCCTCCCGGTCGCTGAGCCTGTCGAAGCGTCGGCGGTGATCGACCCTTCGACGAGCTCAGGGACCGAAGGGTCGGCCAGCATCGCGGAGAGATCGGTGACGAAGGTGTCGGGTCCGGCGGTGCCCATGAGGTTCGTCAGCGAGAAGCCGTACTTCTTCACGATCATCGCGTTCGCGCCGATGCCGAAACGGCGTGCGAAACCGAGGAGTCGCTTGATGCCGGCCGGACCGGGCGTGCCGATGCGGATCGTGCTCGTGATGCCCCGATCGCGGACGGCATCGATCCAGGTCAGCACCGGATCGGTGTCGAAGGCGAACTGGGTGAGGATCGTGGAATCGAGACCCTGCTGCACGAGGGAGAGTGACTTCTCATCCAGGGCACGCCAGAGCACTTCGTCCGAGATGTCGGGGTGACCCTCGGGGTAGCCCGCGATCGAGACCTCCTTGACTCCGTAGTCCAGCAGCAGGCCGGTGCGGATCACGTCGTACGAGTCCTCGTACGGACCCTCGGGAGTGGTCGGGTCGCCGCCCACGACGAAGACGCTGTCGGTCGCGCCGACATCCTGCAGGCGGGAGAGGAACTCCTCGAGCTGGGCGCGGGAGGCCAAGCGCCGGGCCGAGATATGCGGAACGGGCACGAAGCCCAGTTCGCGGACGGCCTTTGCCGCCGCCACGCGCATCTCGAGGTCTTCGTTGCCGAGGAACGTGACGTTGATCTTCGAGCCGGCCGGGATGCTGTCCTTCGCCGCCATGAGGCCGGGCACGTCTTTGCCCGTCATCTCGAGGGAGTAGCCGGTCAGCAGTTCGAGGGCCGCCTGAGGGTTGGCCATGGCATGCGTGGTCTTCGACACGGATCGAGGTCCTTTCGCTGTGTCAGGGAGGCGACTTCACCTCACTTGATCCAAGGATACCTATGTACATAGGGAATGTCCATAGGCGAATGTTCGACAGCATCCGGTAGCAGGGTTTATTTAAC
>Ga0190275_10001046_pt1 | contig 21299 bp, 30 predicted proteins | sample Popmic550T_FD_133745 | JGI IMG/M metagenome (GOLD analysis project Ga0190275, IMG submission 133745) | Populus adjacent soil microbial communities from riparian zone of Yellowstone River, Montana, USA - 550 T | ecosystem: Environmental > Terrestrial > Soil > Riparian zone > Trees stand | place...
GCACCGGCTGCGAAGCGCAGCCGGTGCGGCCCGGCCGGCGGGCCGTCGGGCAACAGCTCGGCGTGGCGGAAGCGCAGCGTCGTCGACTCGCCCGGCGCGAGCGTGACGAGCCCCGCCTCGAGGTCGGACGGTGGCAGCGGCGGCGGGCCCAGCGGCACTGGACGCCCCGCGGCGTCGGCGAGCTCGAACGCCGCCGAGCCGAGCATGGTCGCGGTCGAGAAGCGCACGTTCTCCGGCCCCGCGTTGGCGATCTCGACGTCGAGGCGGTCGCCCGCCGCCGTGACCGTCGCCGTCAGGGCCACGGCACGACCTTGGTCTTGCGCAGCTTGACGCCGCGCAGCTTCGCGGCCTCCTTGCGGATCATGTTGAAGTTGCGCGCCAGCGCGGGCCCGGCCGGGTTGTTCATGACGCCGCCGCCGGGGTCGCGGAAGCCCGCGCGCCGGCCGCCGCGCGAGTAGTCGACGCCGTTGGTGGTGAAGTACTCCTCCGCGCAGCCGAGGATGTGGCCGAACTCGTGCGTGACGTCGGTGGTGTCGGCCTCGCCCCAGCCGGTCATGCTCGTCGTCCCGCCGAGCCCCGCGCGGCCGCCCTCGGCGGCCCCGACCGCGTTGGCGGCGATCGTGTAGTGGGCGCTCGCGGCGTCGCGGACCCACTCGATGTCGATGTTGATGGGGTAGAGCTCGTCACCGTCGTCGGCCTCGACCCAGAAGCCGAACTTGCCCGACCACTTGCGCTTGATCGCGCGGCTCCAGCGGCGCTTGGTCGCCGCGGACGCCGTCGAGAACAGGCGCACCTTGACGTTGAGCTCGGCGGTCTCGTCGCGCATGTCGAGCTTCAGCCGCCACTTCGCGCGCCAGCGGTAGGTGCCCTCCCAGGCGGAGAACGCCGCCGGCGCATGGCTGATCGTCTCCTCGACCTCGCGGTCGATCTCCTTGCGGCGCACCAGCCGCGGCTTGCGCGCGGGCGCGACCACGGGGGCGCCGTCGTCGCGCGCGATCATCTGCATGACCGCGCGGTTGCCGGCGCTGCGCTGCAGCTGCGCGAGGCGGTCCTGCAGCGGCGGCACGGCGCGCGCGGGCGACCGCCGGGCCTCGCCGGGCAGGTCCTCCTTGACGCGGACGGCAGGCGCGCGGCGCATCGGCTCCCATCAGACCAGTCCGTGCGGCTCCGGGCAAGGGCCGTACGGCCAGCCGATCGGGCGTTCTAGCGGCGGCGCAGGTTCACGGTGCCGCGGCCCGCGCGCCCGGCGGGCATGCGCGCCGAGAGCTCGAACGCGACGCTGCCGGAGGAGCGCAGCAGGCTCGCGGCCCGGGGCGAGAGCCGAAGCTTCGCGGCGTGGCCGGGGCGGGCCGTCGTGCGCGCGAGGCGCGCCGCGCCGGCGCGCGTCTGGGCGGCCCGCACGCGGGTGTCGAGGCGGCAGGCGAGGGGGCAGGTGACGGCGAGCGCCGTGCTCTTCGCGCGCGGCGCGAGCCCCTGGCGCATCGTGGAGCGGCGCGCGAACACGCGGGCATCGCCGAGCCGCCGCACGAGCACGACGTTGCGTGTCCCGAGCGCGATCCGGGCCTGGTCGACGGGCGCGACGGCAGCTGCCTGCCCGACGCTCGGGGTCCCGCTCGCGGGCAGAGTGGGCAGCGCCGGCGAGGGAGCCTGGGCCGCGCGGACGGAGAGGTCGATCGTCAGGTCGAGCTGCACACCGTGGCCGTCGGCGACGCGGAGGCCGAGCGTGTCGGTCCCGGCGAAGCCCGGCTCCGGGGTCCAGGCGACCGCGAACTCGTCCCGGCCATGGCGCGCCGGGGTCTTGACCGGCGAGGCGGCGGCGCCGTGCGCGGGGGCACGCGTCACCGTCGCCAGCAGGTCGTCGCCGTCGTCGTCGACGCAGGAGATGCGGACCACGCCCGGCGTGCCGGCCGTCGTCCGCGCCGCGTCGCTCGCGCAGCCGAGGCCCCTGAACCAGCGGTGCTCGTCGGCGTTGGCGATCGCCATCTTGGTCTCGGTTGTGCGGCCGTCCGTGCCCGCGACGACGGTGAAGGGATCGGGCTCGCCCGAAGTGTCGGCGGGCCGGTAGACCGCGTCGACCCAGCGCTCCGAGCCCCAGGCGTGGTCCTGGAGGTCGCCGGGGGCGAAGGTGGTCAGCGCGCCGCGGGCCGGCGGCGTGCCCAGCCGCACGGACAGCGGGTCGTGGTCGGCGTCGGAGCAGAGGAGGCCGAAGCGGCGGGTGGCGCCGGGCCGGGCGTAGATCGGGAGGAAGGCGGCCTCGGGGTCCGCGAAGCCGGGGTTGGGGGCGCAGGTCGGGAGGCGGTCGACGTCGGGGCCGACCTGCACGGTCAGCGGCGCGTCGGCGGAGCGCGCGCCGAGGTCGTCGGTGGCCCAGAACGTCGTGGCCTCCTCGCCGCGGGCGATCGCGGTGCGGTAGTGCCAGGGCGCGACCTCGGATCCGGCGCCGTCGCCGCCGTGCACCGTCCGCGGGCCGTCGAGGTGCTCGCCGGGGCCGCCGCCGTCGACCACGATCGTGTCGTTCTCGTAGTCCCAGCAGTAGACGTAGAGCTCGACGACGGCCGGGCTCGTGCCGTCCGTACGCTGGGCCTCCGAAGCGGGCTGGCACTGGGGCGGAGTGTTCTGCGCGCGGGGGGTGACGTGGATGGTCACGCGCTGGACGGCGGGGCCGCCGGGCCCGTCGAGGCGCAGTTCGAAGGTGTCCTCGGCCGGGGCGTCGGCGTCGGGCCGGTAGCGCCAGCTGGCGACCTGGGAGCCGGCGTCGAACGCGAAGCCGGTGAGGCTGCCGTGCGCCGGGGTGGCGACTAGCTCGGCGCTCGAGGCCTGCTGGCACTGGAGCTGGTGCGGGCGCTCGATCCCGGGGCGGTCGCTGAACTCCGGCATGAGGCACGCAGGCGTGCCGGAAGCCGACGCCGTCGAGGCGAGAGCGCTGAAGAGGAGTGCCGTTCCAAGCACACTGGCCACGGTCCGTGTCGCCATGAGTCGGGTGTCGGTGCGCTGAGGCCACCCGCACCGGTATTGGTGGGATTGCCACGTGGCTGGAAGCCTCGTGGGAGTTCAGGCTCGTTCCATGACAGATTTCGCTGCCGCCGAGAGCCGTTTCGCGCCGCTCCCCGGCCTCGCCACGATGGGCCGGGACTTCACCTACCTCGTGCTCGGGCTGCCGCTGGGGATCGTCACCTTCACGGTCGCCGTCACCGGGTTCTCGCTCGGCGCCGGCCTCGCGATCACGCTGCTGGGCATCCCGGTGCTGGTCGCGACGCTGCTCGCGTGCCGTTGGATCGCGCGGTTCGAGCGCGCTCGCGCGCGGCTCGTGCTCGACGCGCCGATCCCGTCGCGGGAGCGGACGCTCGAGGGTGGTGCGCTGGAGCGCGCGCGTGCGCTCGCGGCAGACCGCGGCGCCTGGGGCGGTGCGGCGTGGTCGCTGCTGCTTCTGCCGGTCGGCATCGCGGGCTTCACCGTCGCGATCACGCTCTGGACCACCGCGCTCGGCTTCCTCACCTCGCCCGCCTGGTACTGGGCGATGCCCGACGACGACGAGACGATCCCGCTGCTGGACTCGACCTCGCTCGGCTACTCGGTGTTGCGCGTGCTGATCGGCCTCGCGCTGCTGCCGACGACGGCCGTGGCCTGCCGCGCGCTCGCCGCCGGCACGGGCCGGCTGGCGCGCTCGCGGCTCTCCTAGCGGTCCGAGGGGATGACGATCCAGAGCACGAGGTAGGCCAGGATCTGCGGGCCGGGCAGCAGCATCGACAGCGCGAAGAGGACGCGCACGCCGGTCGGCGAGATGTCGAAGCGCCGCGCGAGCGCGGCGCAGACCCCCGCCAGGACGCGGCCGTGACGGGGGCGGACGAGTGCGGTCGAGGCCATGCGGGAAAGGCTACCCCTCGGCCGGTGCGAGCAGCTTCACGCGCGGCGCAGGGGTGTCCGAGCCGGGCGCGCCGGTCCAGCCGACCCTCTCGCCGCCACGGTAGGTCTGGAACGCCCGGAAGATCAGGTCATCGCCGGCGTTGCCGTCGGGCACGCGCACGGAGAGCGGGAACTCCTCGAACTGGTCGGGCCTGATGATGCCGCCCTGCTTGCGGTTGCCCGTCCACACGACGCGCGTGATCTCGCGCTCGACCTTGAGGCCCTCGAGCGTCACCGGCGTGCGGAGCTTCGTCTTGGTCAGCTTGACCTTCCAGCCGGGGACCTTCTTGTAGGAGAGGAAGTAGACGCCGTGCGGGAGGCGGAGGTCGACCTTCACGGTGCCCTTGTTGTCGCGCTCGTTCGGCACCCGCACGGTCAGCACGGAGAACCCGCCCGGCGTCGCCTCGCGCGGGTTGAGCGTGATGTGGGCCGACGCGGCGGCAGGCAGGGCGAGGACGGCCGCGGCAGCGCCGGCGGCGAGGACGGATCGCTTCTTCATGCGAATCACTCCTTCGATGGGTTGGTCAGCGGAGGCGGAAGGACCAGGACTTGGTCTCGACGTGCCCGTCGGTGTCGAGCCACTTCGCGGTCGCGGTGTAGCGGCCGGCCCGGAGGCCGGAGACGAGCAGCGCGCGGATCGCCCGGTGCTTGGAGACGACGCGGCCCGAGCCCCGGCTCACCTTCGTGCCGGCGCGCTTGACGGAGAGGTTCCCGTCGGTGATGCGCGCCTTGAAGGTGATGCGGACGGACGGCAGGTCGCGAGCGACCGCGCTGCGCGGCTTCGGCGAGTACGACTTGATCCCGGCGTGGGCGTAGCCGCTGGCCGGGAGGGTGAGTGCGATGCAGACCGCTGCCAGCGCAGCGGCGACGATGTGGGTGCGTTGCATGGCTTCCTTTGCGTTCGTGGGCGGTCAGGCGTTCGCCGAGGTCCGAGTGCGGCGGGCGGCCAGCAGGCCGCCGATCCCGGCGAGCAGCCCGAGGCCGCCGACCACGAGGGCCGCCAGGGCCAGGCCGTCGTCGCCGTCGTCGCCGGCGGCGCTCGCGGGCGCGCCGGGGTCAGCGCTGCCCGGCTCGCTCGCGTTCTGTCCGGGAGCGCCGTGACCCCCGCCCTCGGCGGCCGCGGTGAGGGTGACCGTGGGCGCCGGCTGGTCGCCGTCCTCGGGCCCGATCCAGCGCACCACCTCGCCGCCCTGGTACGTCTGGAGCGCCTTGAAGGTCAGCTTGCTGCCGGGCTTGCCCTTCGGTATCGCCACCGAGAGACCGAAGTCCTGGAACTGGCCGGGGGCGATCACGCCCTGCTTGCCATCGCCGGTCCAGGTGATGCGCGAGATCTGCTCGGTGACGTCGAAGCCCTCGACCTTGATCGGCTTGGCGAGCTTCTCCCTCGTCACCTTGACGCGCCAGCCGGGGACCGGCTCGTATGAGGCCGAGAGGAAGCCTGGCGGAAGCTTCACGTCCAGCTTGGTGGTCCCGGCGTCGTCACGCTCGTTGGGCACGCGCAGGTCGAGCCGCGTGAAGCCGCCGGCCGGCGCGGTCGCGGGTTGCACCGTGACGTGCGCATCGGCAGCCGCCGGCAGGATCAGGGTGCCGAGCAGCAGTGCGAGGGTGGGCTTGGAGCGCGGCATGGGCGGCCTCCTGGTCGTGTTCATCGGATGGGAACCTCGAAGCTGGTGCGGTGCTCGTCGAACTCGCTCACGCGGGCGGCGACCTCGACCTTCCAGTCGCCCGCGATCGCGAACGCGGCTCCCGAGACGACGTAGTGGCCGGGGCCCGCTTTGCGCGGCGACAGCTCGATCGGGGCGACCCGCTTGCCGGGCAGCGACGCGTGGACGGTGAGCTCCTTCGTCGCGTCGTACTGGCGGCCGTCGGAGCGGGCGAAGAGGTAGAGGTGCATCTCGTTGGCCCCGACGCGTGCCGGCTGGACGGTGACCTCGAGCCGCCCGGGGCCGAGGCGGACGTCGGTCGCGAACGGGCCCGCCGCGACCGTGTTGGAGGGCTGGTAGCCGGCCAGCGCGCCGGTCGTGCCGAGCACGACGGCGGCAAGTGCGAGCTCGACCCGCAGCGTGCGCCGCAGCAGCACCCCGGCGGCGCCTGGCGTAGTCGCGCTGCGGAGCCGCGGGAGCAGGCGCGCGCGGTTGAGCCAGCCGAAGCCGATGATCGCCAGGAGCAGGGCGAGCTTGATGAGCACGGCGCGGCCATAGGGGGTGTCGAGCAGCTCGCCGAAGGCGGACATCCCGATCACGGCCTGGACCACGCCGGTGGCGAGCACGAGCGCGATCGCGCCGCCCGCCAGCGTGGAAAAGCGCCCGACGGTCGCCGCCAGCGCGCGCGTGCGCTCGGCCGGCTCGAGCTCGCGGGTGGCCCCGCGCAGCACGAGCACGAGCACCGCGATCCCGCCCAGCCACGCGCTCACCGCCAGCACGTGGACGACGTTCGCGGACGCGTTGAGCCAGACGGGTGGCTGTACGCCCGCGTGCCCGCCGAGCGCGGGCAGCAGCGCGAGCGCGAGCAGCGGCGGCAGCAGCGCGGCGCCGGGCGGGACGGCGAGCGCGCCGATCAGCGCGGCGAGCCATGCCAGCGCACCCGCTCCCCAGACGCCGCCGAAGCGGGTCGAGAGCACGGCGTCGATCACGGCGGCGTCGAGCGCCACCCACACGCTCGTTCCGCCCGCGGTCGCGCCCTGCAGCACGAGCCCGGCGAGCGCGCTCAGCAGGCCGGCGGCGGAGGCCACCACGAGCAGCCGCCTGAGACCGCGCGCGAACGCCGCTCCTGCGGCGCCGCCGATGCGGAGTGGGGCCCAGGCCCACAGCAGGAACACCAGCGCTCCCAGCGCGATCGCGATCGCGGCGTATTGCACCGCCCGCACGACGGCGAGCGCGGTCGCCGTCACCGGGCCGGCGTCGCCGCCCTGCAGCAGCTCGTCGACCGTCTTGGCGGGTGCGCTCGCGTCGCCGACCGTGAACACGAAACCGCCCGACACGGGGTGCGAGTCGGCGGAGATCACGCGGTAGGTCGCGGTGAAGCCGCCGCGGCCGAGCCCCGGGCGCAGCCTCACCGCGACCTGCGTCGAGCGCCCGCCGGGGCGGAACGGCTCGCCCTGCTGGACCTCCCGGCCGCGCTCGTCGAACACCCGCAGCGCGCCGAAGCTCGCCTCGACCGGCTCGTCGAAGCGCAGCATCACCTCCTCCGGTGGCGCGCTGAGCCGCTGCCCGCGCTCGGGCGAAGAGGCCTGGAGCGTCGCGTGGGCGGAGGCGGAGGCCGGCGCGAGCAGCGCCGCTCCGACGACCAGGGCGGCGACCGCTCGCCTCACCAAGCCTCCTCGGCGGCACCCGCCGGCCGCCGTCGCCGCACGACGACCACGACGATGCAGGCCGCGATCGCCAGCGCGGTGAACGCGAAGATCGCCGCGAGCGGGAGGCCGGGCTCCTCGCGCGGCGTCCACAGCAGCCGCCCGTCGATCGACCCGGGCTTGCCGTCGACCGCCAGCGGCACCTTCCAGTCGAACACGGTCTGGCGCACCGACGGGTCCTTGATCTTCGCCGGGCGCCCCTTGCCCATGTAGTGCATGCGGTGGTCGTGCCACTCGAAGCGCCCGGTCTGGGAGACCGGCTTCCAGCGCGGAGGCCCGCCGTCCTTCACGCTCGCCGGCACGGGCGCGTCCGCGTAGCGGTCCTCGTTGAGGTAGTAAGCCTCGGAGTTCGTGTTGACCTCGACGCGCCCGTCCCCGCGCAGCCGCACGTAGGGGTCCGAGCGGTAGCCCTCGACCACGACCGTGCGCCCGCTGGTGTTATGGATCGCGAGCCGGTCGTCGCGGTTGAGCACGTCGACGGTCAGGCCCTGCAGCGCGGGTGCGATCGAGCGCACCTGCGAGAGGTAGTCGGGGCTGCCCTGATGGGCGAGGGCGGGGCTCGCGGCCGCCAGCAGCGCACTGCCGGCGAGGGCGAGCCCGGCTCGGAAGACGGACACGCGGGACCTCCTGGGTTCGGCGACGACGGATCGAAGGGGTCGCCGCCCAGCGCCCCGCGCTCGCGCGCCGGGGAGGTCTAGGCGGCGGCCGTCGCCAGGGCGGGCGGCCCGCGCTCGATGCGCGGGTCGTGCACCGGTACGAACGCGGGTGCGAGCGCGGTGCGGCGAAGCCAGCGCGCGCTCTCGCGGCGCATCCGCGGCGCGGGGGCTGCCAGGCGGCGACGCAGGATCGTCGCCTCGCCGACGAAGCGGCCGGACAGCAGCAGGCCCGCGAGGAGCAGGAACGGGCTCGCGTAGAGGGCCAGCTCCGCCACGTCGGTCAGGCCCTGCGCGACCGCGAGCGCCGCCGCGACAGCGGCGAGCACGGCGAAGATGCGCTGCTCAGGAGCCTGCACCGGCTCCGCAAGGTAGCGGATTCAGGAGCGCTCGGGTATCACTGCCCCCGCCGGCAGCCCGCGCCGCCGGTACTCCTCGTAGAGCGGCTCCCAGTCGCTTTCGACCGCGCCGAGCTTGTCGAGGCAGGCGTGCCAGCCGGCGGCGTTGCGCGCGGCTTCGTCGGAGTTGGAGATCAGGTGGGTGAGCGTCAGCCGGGTGCCCTCGCCCTCGGGCGCGAGCTCGAAGCGCAGCAGCTCCGTGCCCCACATGAACGCGAAGCGGCGCGGGGGGTCGAGCTCGACGACCGAGCCGTCCATCGGGTCCATCTCGCCCCCGGGGAACGTGAACGCCATCGCCCCGCCCTCGCGCAGGTCGACGTCGACGGTGGTCGGGAACCAGTTGGCGAGCTCGTCCGGCTCGGTCACCGAGCGCCACACGTGCTCGACCGGGTGCGGGTAGACGCGCTCGAAGCGCACGGCCGGCTTGCCGTCGATGGTCTCGTAGGTCCCGTACATGCTCAGTCCTCCTCGGTGGCGGTGGCGTCGAGGTGCCGTCCGAGCGCGTCGAGTGGCTCGTTCCAGAGTCGGCGGTAGGGGGCGAGCCAGACGTCGAGTGCGTTCAAGGGCCCGGGGTCGAGCGCGTAGACGCGCCGCTGGGCCTCGCGGCGGACCTGGACCAGACCCGCCTCACGGAGGACCCGCAGGTGCTTGGAGGTGCCCGGTTGGCTCAGCCCCAGGCGCTCGACGAGCTCGCCCGCGGAGCGCGGGCGCTCGAGCAGCAGCTCGAGCACGGCGCGGCGATGAGGATCGGCGAGCGCTTGCCAGGGCGACGACACGCCGCCGAGTATAACTTGATGGCTATATAGCCGTCAAGACATATGCGCGTGGCCGAACGCGACCAGCGCCGCCGCGCCGCGCAGCGCGTGCAGCCGCAGCAGCTGGTCCTCGGCGCGCTCGGCGAGCCGGGTCAGGCTGTCCTCGTCGAGCCGCGCGTCGTTGGGGGCGAGCTCGATCAGCGACCGCCACAGCGACAGCTTGCCGCTGACGCCGGTGATCAGGCCCTCGAGCTCGACGATGCGGCTGAGCGGTGAGTAGCGCAAGAAGGCGCCGTTCGGCTTCAGGCGGCCGACCTTCTCCATGCCCCACGCGAGCGTCGCCTTGACCCGGGCCTCGTCGACGTCGAGCCGGCCCATGATCCGCTTGAGCTCGTCGCGGTCCTCGTCGATCTCGATCGCCACCCGTGCCAGGGGCGCGCCGAACTCGGCCTCGCTCTGATTGTTGCGCGCGGTCCGCTTGGCGAGCTCGAGGCCCATGGTCGACCCGGCGTAGTGATCCTGGAGATAGATGGCGAGATTGCTCATTTCGACGGCCTACCCGCGCGCGCCCGCCCTACGCGTGGAGTCCGCCGCCACCGCCACCGCGCTGTGCACGGCGTCCGCGAGCGCGTCGCCGCCCGCCAGCGCGCAGGCGAGCGCGCCGTTGAACGCGTCGCCCGCGCCGGTGGTGTCGACGACCTCGACCTGCGGCGCGGGGATCCGCTCGACCGCGGCGCCGTCGGCCAGCAGCGCGCCGTCGGCGCCCACCGTGACGACGACGGGCGCGCCCGTCTGCTCCGCGAGCGCCAGCGCGGCGGCCTCCGGGTCGTCCTCGCCGCTCAGCGTGCGCGCCTCGTCGCGGTTCGGCGTGAGCAGGGGGGAGAGGGCGAACAGCTCGTCCGGGAGCGCCCGCGCGGGGGCCGGGTTGAGCACGACCGCCAAGCCGGCGGCGCGCGCCGCCCGCGCACCGGCGAGCACGGGGGCGTCGGGCACCTCGAGCCCGAGCAGCACGACGCCGCCCGCCGCCGCGCCCGCCAGCGCGCGCTCGACGGCCTCCGCACCCAGCTCGGCGTTCGCGCCCGAGGCGACCGCGATCTGGTTCTCGCCCGCCTCGTCGACCGCGATCAGCGCGACCCCGGTCGGAGTCGAGGCGAGCCGCTGCACGGCCGAGACGTCGACGCTCTCCGCCTCCAGCAGCGCGATCGCCTCCTCGCCGAGGTCGTCCTCGCCGACCGCCGCGATCATCCGCACCGCTGCCCCCTGCCGCGCCGCCGCCACGGCCTGGTTCGCGCTCTTGCCGCCGCCGTGGCGCTCGAACGTCCCGCCGCTCACCGTCTCGCCGGCCCGTGGCAGCGACGCGAGCCGCACGACCACCAGGTCGACGTTGACCGAGCCCACCACGTAGACGTCGCGCGCCATCGGCTGGGATGATGCCGCGCCCCGTGGCCAGTGACGAGATCCGCATCGAGATCGAGCTGCGCTGGCGCGACCTCGACACCCTCGGCCACCTCAACCAGGCCGTCTACCACGAGCTGCTCGAGGAGGGCCGCGCGGCGCTGTTCAAGCGCCTCGGCGTGATCGAGACTGATTTCTTCTTCGTGCTCGCGCGCGTCGAGCTCGACTACCGCCACGAGGTGCGCCGCGACGACAGCCCGGTCGCGGTCGTCCTGCGCGTGCCGTCGGTCGGGCGCTCGAGCGTGGTCGTCGCGCACGAGATCGTGCTGCCCGACGGGACGGTGGCCGCCGAGGGCCGCTCCGTGCTCGTCGCGTGGGACCGCGAGCAGCGCCGCTCGCGCCCGCTAGAAGAATCCGAGCGAGTCCGGCTCGGAGCCGACCTCGCGCAGGAAGTCGACGAGCGCCCCGGCGGCGGACGCGAATGAGCCTGAGCCCGCCGACTGCAGGTTGAAGCGCGCGTGCAGCGCGTCGACGCGGCGCTCCTCCCACAGCTCCGGGTCGGCGGCCTGCACGTCGCGCTCCCACTCGTCGAGCACCTCGATCCGATGCGCCGCCTCGGCGGCGATCTCCTCGGCCGGGCGGGCGCTCCAGCGCTCGACCTCGGCGCCGAGCCAGACCGGGTTCGCGCGGTCGCGCGCCTCCGGCGTGTCGTGGAGGAAGCGGGCGACTGCGAGCGACAGCGAGCCGGCCGCGAGCGTGCGGATGCGCTCCACGAGCTCGCTCACAGCAGCGCGTCCGCGTCGGCGAACTTGCCGGCCGTCATGAACGCGAGCCACTTCGTCCACGTTCCCGCGCCCTTCGCCGCGTCGACCTTGTCGATGACGGGCTGGAGCTTGCCGTCGAAGTAGGCGTCGGCGAGCAACGTCTCGTTGCTCAGGGCCACGACTTTGTTGACCGACGCGAACTGGCTCGGGTACCCCGCCCGCGGGATCGAGTTGGCCGCGCACAGCTTGCGGGTGAAGATCTCCGTGGTTCCCTCGTTGGGGTGGTAGCCGACTGCGTTGACGAACTTCTGGCTGGCGAACAGGTGCATCGCCTCGTGGACGACCGTGCCGCTGTCACCGCGCTTCTCGTGGACGTGGATCTGGCCCGTGTCCTGGTCCTGGAAGCCCCGCACCGTCTTCTCCTGCTCGACGGCCTCCGCGTCGGTGAACTCCTTGTTCGTCTTCGGGTTCGTCTTGCCCTTGAGGTACTTCAGGACCTCGGTCTTGAACGCGGCCGCGGCGTGGATGTGGACGTTGCCGTCGGCCTTGGTGCCCGCCTTGTGCTTCGGCTCGACGTAGGGCTTGAAGAAGTCGCTCGCCACCAGCATGGCGTCGACCTCCGCGCCGGTCTTGAGCGTGCGGGCGAGGATGCGGCCGACCGTGCGGTTGCCGGCGCTGTGCTGCACCTGGCGCGCGAGGCCGGCTCGCATCAGCCGCAGCTGGGTCGAGCCGAGCCGCTCGTCGCCGAGCAGCGCGGCGGCGTAGGGCGGAGCGTCGCGGAGGCGGGTCACCGGCGCGCCGGCGTCGCTCGCCTGCGACGGGCTTCGGATGCGACAGGCGTCGCACATCGGCCCACCCTAACCCGGGGGTTGGCGGCCGGACAAGTGGACGATCGGACTAGGGGGAGGACTCCAGTCGGGGGCTCGTCGTGCCGATCCAGAGAGCATGTCGCTCTCCCGTCGCCTTCCCTCCCTCTTCGGTGCCCTGACCCTCTTCGTCCTCGTCATCTCGGCGTCAGCCGACGCGCGCCCGCTGACCGGCTCCCCCGGCGCGGACCACCTGACGGTCAAGAACGCGCTCGGCAACATCGTGCGCGCCGGCGGCGGCAACGACCGCGTGGTCGGCGGCGAGGGCCCGGACCAGATCTACGGTGAGACGGGCGGCGATGCCCTCTCCGGCCGCAACGGCGACGACATGCTCGACGGCGGGTCGGGCGACGACACGCTGTTCGGTGAGTTCGGCGCGGACACGGCGGTCGGCGGCTTCGGCCACGACACGCTCGACGGCGGCGACGGCGACGACAAGCTCGACGGCGGCGCGGCTCCCGACACGCTCAACTCCGGCGCGGGCAACGACACCGTCCACGGCGGCTCCGGCGCCGACGGCATCAACTCCGGCCCCGGCGACGACCAGGTGCACAGCGACTCGGGCCCCGACCGCATCGACGCCGGCGACGGCAACGACACGGTCTACGTCAACAACGGCACAGCCGTCGAGACGGTCGACTGCGGCCCCGGCGACGACACGATCTACATCAACCCGTACAACCGCAAGGGCGGGATCTCCAACGCCGCCGACATCCGCCGCGGCAACATCCGCCACTGCGAGCACGTCGTCGAGCAGGAGAAGACCCACGACCCGACCGAGGGCGTGACGCGCGACGCGAACTCGCGCCAGGGCGGGACCCTGCGCGGCACCGAGCGCAACGACAACCTCCTCGGCGGCCCCGGCCCCGACACGCTGCTCGGCCGCTCCGGCGATGACGTCCTGTGGGGCAACCGCCTCCACGACGGTCGCTCCTACGGCACGGACAAGATCGACGCCGGCCCCGGCAACGACACGGTCTACGGCTCGCGCGCCGGGAACAAGATCATCGGCGGCGAGGGCAACGACTTCCTCCAGGGCGGCCCCAAGCGCAACCGCATCCTCGCCGGCAACGGCGACGACACGGTGCGCCTGCGCGGCTCGGGCCCGAACACGGTCCTCGGCGGCAACGGCAACGACCTCGTCGAGGCGTACGCCAAGGGCCGCGCCGCGGTCGACTGCGGGCCAGGCTACGACCGCGTGAACATCGGCTTCAACCGCCTCGTGCGCACCCGCAACTGCGAGTCGGTCAAGAAGCTCTACAAGAAGCGCTGAAATACTGCGCTCGGCCATGCGGGCCGAGCGCTTTCCCCTCGGAGCCGGCGTGACCATCGCCGGCCTCGAGGCCGATCCCTACGCGCTGCTCGCGCGCCTGCGGGCGAGCGAGCCGGTGTCGTGGTTGCCCGCGATCGACGGCTGGCTGGTCACGCGCCGCGACCTCGCGCTCGCGGCGATGCGGAACGCCGACGCCTTCACGGTCGACGACCCGCGCTTCACGACCGCGCGGGTGGTGGGCCGGAGCATGCTCTCGCTCGACGGCGCCGAGCACGACCGCCACCGCGCGCCGTTCGTCGCCGGGCTGCGGCTCGGCGAGGTGCGGCGGCGGATGGCCGCGGCGGTGGCCGACGAGGCCGAGCGCCTGGCCCGCGAGCTCGCCCCGCGCGGCGAGGGCGAGCTGCGGCGCGACTTCGCAGGGCCGTTGGCGGCCGCGGCCGTGACGCGCGCGCTCGGGCTCGACGGCGCGGCCACCGGCGCCGTGCTCGGCTGGTACGACGCGATCGTCGCCGCCGTCACCGACCTCAGCGCGGGCCGGCCGCCGGGCGCCGCGGCGGCGCGGGCGGTCGCGGAGCTGGGGGAGGCCGTGCGGCCGGCGCTGCGCTCCGGCGGCGGCCTGGCGGACACCGGGCTGAGCGACGCCGAGGTCACCTCGAACGCCGCGGTGCTGCTGTTCGGCGGCATCGAGACGACCGAGGGAATGATCGCCAACGCGGTCGTGCACCTGCTCGAGCGCCCCGAGGCGCTCGCCGCCGTGCGCGCCGATCCCGGCGCGCTGCCCGCGGCGGTCGAGGAGTCGCTGCGGCTCGAGCCCGCCGCGGCTGTGATCGACCGCTACGCGACGCGCGACAGCGAGCTCGGCGGCGCGGCGATCGCCGCCGGGGAGCTCGTGCGGATCTCGATCACCGCGGCCAACCGCGACCCCGAGACGTTCGCCGAGCCCGACCGCTTCGACCTCGGTCGTGTCAACGCCGGGCGTCACCTCGCGTTCGCCGCCGGCCCGCACGTCTGCGTCGGAGTGCACCTCGCCCGGCTGGAGGCGCACGTCGCGCTCGCGACGCTGCTCGAGCGGCTGCCGGGGCTGCGGCTCGACGCCGAGCGCCCGCCCGCGATCCGCGGGCTGGTGTTCCGCAAGCCGCAGGAGCTGCGAGTGTGCTGGGAGACGTAAGATCGGCCCATGCCTCCCATCTCGCGCGGCTTCAGTGGCCGCCCCCGCCGCGACGTGGACCCCGCCCGCGTCCCACCCGGCCAATACGTGGTCGAGGACTTCCCCGTACTCTCCGCCGGCCCGACGCCGCGCACGCCGACGGCCGACTGGAGCCTCACGATCGACGGCGCGGTCGAGGCGGCGCTCGCCTGGAGCTGGGACGAGCTGCGCGCGCTGCCCGCCGAGACCTTCACGGTCGACATCCACTGTGTGACGAAGTGGTCGAAGCTCGGGACGACGTGGACCGGCGTGTCGATCGACACGCTGCTCGAGGACGTCGAGACCGAGGCGGAGTACCTGACCGCGTGGTGCGACGGCGGCTACACGACCAACCTCACGCTCGAGGACGTCACGGGCGGGCGCGCCTGGATCGCCTACGAGTTCGACGGCGCGCCGCTCGACCCGGAGCACGGCGGCCCCGCCCGCCTGCTGGTGCCGCATCTGTACCTGTGGAAGAGTGCGAAATGGGTCCGCGGGCTCACCCTGACCGTGCACGACGAGCCCGGCTTCTGGGAGGCCGCCGGGTACCACAACCACGGCGACCCGTGGCAGGAGCAGCGCTACTGGAACGACTGAGCGTCGCCCGCGCGCCCGTCGTCTGGCGCCTCGCCGTCGTCCTCGAGATCATCCAGGAGACCGCAGGGGCCGTGACGATCGTGCTCGACGTGCCCGACTGGCCCTCGCACACTCCCGGCCAGCACGTCGACGTGCGCCTGACCGCGGAGGACGGCTACCAGGCCCAGCGCTCCTACTCGATCGCCTCGGCGCCGGAGGAGGGGCGGCTCGCGCTGACCGTCGAGCGCATCGACGACGGCGAGGTCTCGCCCTACCTCGCGGGCGTGCTGCGTGCGGGCGACGAGCTCGAGCTGCGCGGGCCGGTCGGAGGCCACTTCACGTGGCGGGTCGAGGACGGTGGGCCGCTGCTGCTCGTGGCGGGCGGCTCCGGGCTCGTGCCGCTGATGGCGATGCTGCGCCACCGGGCGGCGCAGGGCAGCGAGGTCGGCGCGCGGCTGCTGCTGTCCGCGCGCGCGTGGGACGACGTCCTCTTCCGCGACGAGCTCGGGCGGCTGGACGACGTGCGCCTGCACGTGACGCTCACGCGCGAGCAGCCGCCGGGCTGGAGCGGCTCCGGCCGCCGCGTCGACGCCGAGATGCTGCGCGAGCTCGGCCCCGGCGCGGCGGAGCGCCCGCACGTCTACGTGTGCGGCCCGACCGCGTTCGTCGAGCGCGCGGCCGACCTGCTGGTCGAGCTCGGCCACGACCCATCCGCGATCCGGGCCGAGCGCTTCGGCCCGACGGGAGGCTGAGATGTCCGAGCCCGCCCGCTGGCTCGACGGCAACGCCGTCGCGGGGCTGCTCCTCGAGGCGTTCGGCGAGGAGATGACCACCGTCGAGCGCCGCTGCGACGGGTGCGGCGCCGAGTGGGCGCTCGGGGCCTACCGCGCCTATCTCGGGGCGGGGGTGGTGCTGCGCTGTCCCAGCTGCGGCTCGGCCGGGCTGCGCGTCGTCGCGGTCGACGACCGCTTCAGCGTCAGCTGGATCGGCCCCACGCCCCGAGCACGGTGATGGCGAGCTGTTGCGATCCCCGCGGCTGCGACCGCTTCTTCGGCACCCGCTTCGCGCGCCGGGTGGCGCGGCGCTATCGCAAGCGCGGACTGGGGCGGACGGAGCGCCGGATGGTCGAGTTCCTCGAGTCGGCCGGCCTCGAGGGCGCGTCCGTGCTCGAGGTGGGCGGCGGCGTCGGCGAGCTCCACGTCGAGCTGCTCAAGCGCGGGGCCGGCAGCGCGGTCAACCTCGAGCTCTCGCCGGCGTACGACGAGGAAGCCGCGCGCCTGCTCGCAGACACCGCGCTGCAGGACCGTGTCGAGCGGCGGCTGCACGACATCGCCGTCGACCCGGATGCGGTCGAAGCGGTTGACGTCGTCGTGCTCCACCGGGTCGTCTGCTGCTATCCGGACTACGAGCGGCTGCTCGGCGCCGCCGGGTCGCACGCGCGGCGACTGCTGGTATTCAGCTATCCGCGCCGCAACGCGATCTCGCGGGCGATCATCGCCACGCAGAACGCCGGCTTCCGGCTCATGCGCCAGGAGTTCCGCGCCTTCGCCCACCCGCCGGCCGCCATGCTCGGCGTGCTGCGCGAGCAGGGACTCGAGCCGCGCTTCGCCGAGTCGGGTTTCGCCTGGCAGGTGACCGGGGTGGCGCGCTAGCCGCTGACGATCTGCTGGACGGCCCAGCCGTTGCCGTCCGGGTCGCGGAAGAACGCGAAGCGTCCCCACGGGAAGTCCTGGACGTCGCTGACCTCGACACCGCGACCGGCCAGCTCGGCGTGCGCCGCCTCGATGTCGTCGACGACGAGCTGCAGGCCTTGCGCGGATCCGGGCGCCACGTCGACCCCGATGCCGGTGCCGATGGCGATCGAGCAGGCCGAGCCCGGCGGCGTCAGCTGGACGAAGCGCATCTCGTCCGAGACCCGGTGGTCGTGGTCGGCGTTGAAGCCCGCCTGTTCGGTGTAGAACGCCTTCGCGCGGTCGACGTCGGAGACCGGGACCGCGATGAGCTCGAGTCGGAAGTCCATGCCGGGCAGCCTAACCGTCGCGCCTACAGGTCGCGGTCGCGCACGATGCCGAGCTGCAGCGCCATCGCCACAAGCTTGCGCCGCTTCTCCTGCTGCGGCAGCTCGTCGATCCCGAACGCGTGGGTGAGCGCGCGCAGGTGCGACTTGACGGCGGCCACGGAGAGGACGAGCTCGGCGGCGATCTGCGGGTTCGTCGCCGCCGTCGCGTCCCGTGCGCCGCCCTTGAACGGCCGGCAGAGGGCGATCAGGACGCGCCGCTGCGCCGGCGTGATCGAGACCGCGGTGACGGGCTGGTTGGCGACGCGCGTCGTCGCGGTTCCGCGGCCGCGCGGGTAGCGGAAGGCGATCGCAGTGCCGCCGACGCGGAAGACGTCACCGTCGGCGAGGCGCCGGCGCCCCGTGATGCGCTCGCCCTCGAAGAGCGTGCCGTTGCTCGAGAGCCCGTCGTCGCTCAGCACCCACTCGTCGCCCACGCTGGTGAGCTCGGCGTGCAGGCGCGAGACCTCCGGGTCCCAGCCGAGGCAGACGTCGCAGTCGGGGCTGCGGCCGAGCGACGTCGTCGCGTGCTCCTGGGAGAGCCCGACGATGCGCTGCTCGTCCTTCTCGCCCCGGTAGACGAGGAAGGGGATGCCGCGACGCTCAGCCGCGAGCCGTTCCGCCAGCTCCGCGGGCGTCGCCTGATGGATGCCCAGGGGAGATTCGGCCACTGTGGCGCGACCGTACCAAGAAATCGGAGTTCTGCGGGCAGGCGGGTTTTCTAGGCGGCGACGGGCGGCGCTGCGGGCTCGGGCAGCGGGAACAGCCCGAGGAAGCGCTCGGCGACCGCGCGGTCGCCCGTGATCTCCAGCAGACCGCCGCCCTCCGCGTCGGCCAGCGACGCGCGGCCGTGGGCCACGGCGAGCACGGTGCCGGCGTCCGACGTGATGATCGCGTCGGGCGCCGCCGGCTCGCCCTCGACGATCTCGAAGCGCCCGTCGGCGACCTCGGCGCGGAAGGTTCGCTCGCCCAGGCGGAGCGCGACGCGCGCGTCGAAGCCGTCCGCGAGCGCGGGGTCGAACAGCGTCCGGAACGAGAGGATGTGGGCGTCGAAGCTCATCGAGGCGTCGGGCCCCGGCAGCGGCAGGCGCGCGCCCCAGGTGCCCAGCGAGTTCAGCACCGGCGCGAGCTCGAGGCCGCGGTCGGTCAGCTCGTACACGTGCGAGGCGGCGGGCGGGGGGAGCTTGCGCCGCCGCACGAGGCCGGCCTGCTCGAGCTCGCGCAGGCGCTGGGAGAGGACGTTGGGGCTCGCGTGGGGGAGGCCGTTGCGGAGGTCCGTGAATCGCTTGGGACCGAGCACCAGCTCACGCACGGTCATCAGTGCCCAGCGCTCTCCGACGACGTCGAGCGCTCGGGCGATCCCACACGCGTCGCCGTATGTGCGCGTGTTCTTCATACGATAAGTGTACCCCTTGGAATAAATTTCGCAACTGGTGATTCAAATTTAGGACTAGATGGTATACAGTTCGTATTGGCCCCGTGAACCCGACCCCCTGAGGAGCCACTCGATGACCCCCACGACCACCTCTGACCGAACCCGCTGGATGGCGCTGTACGTGCTGTGCATCGGCGTGCTGATGATCGTGCTCGACGCGACGATCGTGAATGTGGCGCTTCCTTCCATCCAGGACGACCTCGGCTTCTCCCAGAGCAACCTCGCCTGGGTCGTCAACGCCTACCTGATCGCGTTCGGCGGGCTGCTCCTGCTCGCCGGCCGGCTAGGTGACCTGATCGGCCAGCGGCGCGTCTTCCTGATCGGTGTTGCGATCTTCTCCGTCGCCTCGCTGCTGTGCGCCACTGCCCAGAGCCAGGAGATGCTGATCGGCGCGCGCTTCATCCAGGGCGCCGGCGGCGCGCTGACCTCCGCCGTCGTGCTGGGCATGATCGTCACGATGTTCCCCGAGCCGCGCGAGCAGGCGAAGGCGATCGGCGTCTACGGCTTCGTCGCGTCCGCGGGCGGCTCGATCGGCCTGCTCGCCGGCGGCGTGCTGACCGACCTCATCAACTGGCACTGGATCTTCTTCGTGAACCTTCCCGTCGGCGCGGCGACGGCGTTCTTCGCGCTGCGGCTGATCGAGAAGGGCGAGGGCGTCGGCCTCTCCCGTGGTGCCGACACCCCCGGCGCCGCGCTGCTCACCGGCGGGCTGATGCTCGGCGTCTATACGATCCTGCAGGTCTCCGAGCAGGGCTGGGGCTCGACTCGCACGCTCGTGCTCGGCGCGATCTCCGTCGCGCTGGTGGCCGCCTTCCTGGTCCGCCAGGCGCGGATCGAGAACCCGCTGATGCCGCTGCGCCTGTTCCGCTCGCGCACCGTCGTCGGCGCCAACATCGTCCAGGCGCTGATGGTCGTGGGCATGTTCGGCATGTTCTTCCTGGGCGCGCTGTACCTGCAGCAGATCCTCGGCTATGACGCGCTCGAGGTCGGCCTCGCGTTCCTGCCCTCCACGATCGTGATGGGCGCGATGTCGCTGCGCTACTCCGGCCCGCTGGCCATGCGCTTCGGGATGCAGAAGACGGTCATCGCCAGCCTCGTGTTCATCGGCGCCGGCCTGCTGCTGTTCGCCCGCACGCCGGTCGACGGCAGCTACTTCGCCGACGTCATGCCCGCGATGATCCTCGTCGGCCTCGGCGCCGGCCTGGGCTTCCCCGGCCTGATGACGTTCGCGATGTCCGGCGCCACGCCGGCCGACGCCGGGCTCGCCTCGGGCATCGTCAACACGAGCGTGCAGGTCGGCGGCGCAGTCGGCCTCGCCGTGCTCGCGACGCTCGCGAGCGAGCGCACCGGCGGCTTGCTGGCCGACGGCGCGACGCCCGCGTCGGCGCTCAACGGCGGCTTCCACCTGGCCTACCTGATCGGCGCGGTCTGCGTCGCTGTCGCCGGGGCCATCGCGCTGAGCGCGCTGCGCGAGCCGCGGCCCGAGCCCGAGCCCAAGCCGCAGCGCGCCCGCGCGGCGCGCACGCGCCCGGCCTACTCCGAGGCCTGATGACCCCCGTCCCCGAGATCCGCGAGCTCCAGGCCCAAGACGCCGTGGTGGAGGTGGCCGTCACCGATGCCGAAGGGTTCCCGGCCGTCGTCGACGGCGGCTTCCCCCGGCTCTTCGGCCGGCTCGCGGAGCTCGGGGTCGCGCCCGCCGCTAGGCGAGCGCGAGCACGGCGGTAAGCGTGGCGGCGACCCCGAGCGCCGCCACGCCGAACGCGACCGCCCGGATCGCCGCCGCCTCCGAGCCACGCTCGCCCGCGCGGTAGCGCCGCCGCCCGTAGATCGCCATCGCGGCGGCGGCCGCGAGCGCGACGACGCCCGTGGCCGCGCCGGGAGCCACGGGCCCGTGACGCTCGGCCAGCCGCAGCGCGAGCGCCGCGACCGCGGCGAGTGCGAGCGCACTGCGCTGCCACGCGAGCGCGGTGCGCTCTGCCGCGTAGCCGCTCACGGGTCGATCAGGGCGAGGATGGCCGCCACGACCGCGACGATGCCGACCGCGATCGCGATCAGGCGCGGGGTGGAGGACGCCGGCAGCGCCTCGCCGAGCCGCATCGCGCGCTCCTTGCCCTCCCACTGGCCGTAGCTGGTGAACGCGACGGCCGCGCCGAGCAGCACCAGCGGGAGCGCGATCACGAGCCGGGTGGTCTCCGAGCGCGAGTCGAAGAACTCGACGACTGCGAGGCCGGCGACCATCAGCGCGATCGCGGTGCGGATCCAGGCCAGGAAGGTCCGCTCGTTGGCCATGCTGAAGCGCGGGTCGGGCTCCTCTCCCACGGCCTGCATCCGCTCCTCCGCCCGCGTCATGGCCGACGGAGTCTCCCACGCGTAGGGTTGGCCGCAGCAGCATGATCTTCCGCCAGGTCACCCACGACGATCTCGGATGCGCCTCGTACCTGATCGGCGACGAGGACGCGGGTGTGGCCGCCGTGGTCGATCCGCGCTTCGAGGTCGACGACTACCTCGAGCTCGCGCGTTACATGGGGGTGAGCATCGAGCACGTGCTCGAGACCCACAACCACGCCGACCACGTCTCCGGCCACGGCCGTCTCGCGGCGGCCACCGGCGCGACGATCCACATCCACCGCGCGGCGGAGCCCGACTACGAGCACGAGCCGTTCGACGACGGCTGGGAGCTCGCGCTCGGC
>Ga0190275_10001047_pt1 | contig 21299 bp, 25 predicted proteins | sample Popmic550T_FD_133745 | JGI IMG/M metagenome (GOLD analysis project Ga0190275, IMG submission 133745) | Populus adjacent soil microbial communities from riparian zone of Yellowstone River, Montana, USA - 550 T | ecosystem: Environmental > Terrestrial > Soil > Riparian zone > Trees stand | place...
TAAGAAGGGCAAGTCGTGTGACATCTGGACGGACTTGTTGGCGCGCTGGATGACGGAGTTGGGATTCATCGCCAAGTCTTGAATGATCGCGAAGATTTCATAGCGAAGCTACGCGAACATAAACGGCAATGTATCATGCGCCTGTCACTGTTGGGCTTTACGGCAAGAGGTGAAGCCGCGAGGAAAGCGCACTACAAAACCTCGATCTTGATGTCAGTCGAAGAGAAAGCGCTTCCAGTTGGTTTGCGGCAGATCGTGCGATGCGAGGTACGCGCGTTGGCGGCGGATCTCCTCAGGCGAGCGCTGCAGCCGGTCGGCGGCATGACTCGAAAAATCCTGTTCGCCTCGCGGATTGTACATAACGACCTCCTCGGTGGCGAGATCCGTTGAAGGATGCTCGAAGTAGAGGTTGTAGGCCTCCCCCGCTCGGCTCGTAACGGTACCGCTCGATGCCGATGATACCTGCCTGATAGTCGGGCCATAAAGAACCGATCGCGACCGGATAGGCTCCGGTACGCTGGTGGAAACGTTCGATGTCCGCGATGATCTCCGTCGAATTCGCGATCGCCCGGTCGTGGCTCCACGACGCGACAGCTCCTATAATCATCATTCGCGTTGCTGTCACTGCCAGTGGAATTAGTATTAGCGCGATCGGTATCGCTCGCGATAGTTTCACGCCGTTCATCTTCGCTGCGCAGAGACGTCGCCAGAGATGGACGAGCCATGTCAACCATAACGCCAGAATAGCCGCTCCAGCTGCCGCGCTACCCTTTGACACCATGGTCAGAGTCGCGAATGCGACGACCAGCGTCGCCACAACGAACCCCGACTTCGCCAGAGCATATCCGCGATTGTAGATCAGCCACGCGATTCCAACCGGCGCGAGTAGGAGACTTCCGAAAGCCGCCACGGTCGCGCAGGCAGATACGCTGGTGGCGAGAGGATCGTAGCGACCGGAAAGGAATGGAAGCAACATCGCGCTCACGAGAAGTAGAATCCAGAGCGCGGTATGGATAGCATGCATCGCGAGTGCCTGTGGAAACTTTCGTGGGCCCCTGTAGGATTTGAGCCGACAACTAAGGTTTAGAATCCATTCGAAAAGACCATCACGTTAACAGCTGTTTATGCAGTTATATGTGTTCTCGAATGAGGAAGCGTTGGGTTGAGAAATTGGCACCGTACTCGTCAATAAGATCGAGAAGGATCTTGGTCTGAAAAAGGATCTTGGTGTGAAAGGGCAGGAAACGCGCTCCTTTCAAGGGGGAGAGAGGTCTATGTACGAATACGCGGTATCACTACAGCATGATGACAATGGAACGATCTTGCTAACCGCTCCAGATATTCCTGAAGTCACGACATTCGGTGACGATGAGGACGAGGCCATGGACCCGAGCGGTCGATGCCATTGAAACCGCTTTAATGATGTACATGTCGAATCGAGAATCCATCCCGGCGCCTTCGAAACCAAAACGGGGGCAAAGGACGGTGAGCCTTCCAGCACTCACGCAGGCAAAGCTATCTCTCTATGCGGCTATGGTCGAAAACGGTATCGGAAAGGCCGAGCTATCACGACGGCTGAACTGCCACATGCCTCAAGTCGATCGGCTTCTCGACCTCGGGCATGCGTCGCGACTCGACCAACTTGAGGCTGCGATCCGCGCTGTCGGCAAGAAACTCACTCTGGTGGTGGCGGTCGAGTGAGCCAGTAGCGTGCGTGGTGGTGAAGAATGGTGAGCCGGCCGGGACTCGAACCCGGGACCATCGCATTAAAAGTGCGGCTCACTTGCGTCCTTACTTTGAGTTAACAGATTTGATATCAGTCGATTACAGATTGACAGGAAAAGTTAAGACCCTGATTAAGACCTCCTTCAGGCACAGGGCAACTGTTGAAAAGACCCCAAGTAACGGGGTCTTTTTCTGTCTCTGGATGAGGGGGGTAGATCTAGCTGCCGGAGGGGTTAGTGTCGGGGATTGTCTGACTGGTCATGTACGAGTTCGCGGGCTGGTTCGCTGACTTATGGTGAATTGAGGAAAACGCTTCGGTCGTGAGACTGTGCTCTCTTGATGTTTCATTTCATCTGGTAAAGACTTGATCGCACGACTTTCACATGTGGTAGGCCGTGATCGTTGAGTTCTGTTTGAATAACGTCTTGCACCCAAGGCTCGGAGTGTGGTGATAAGAAGACGCTCTCAACTAGATCCGATAAATCAACCGTCAGGGAAATACCGTCGCTATCATTTTTGTCGTGTACGAAGGCTCGGATCTCACGCTCATGTTCGAAGCTATTGCGCTTGAAATACGGTATCCATTCGAGGTTACCCGGATTGTCTATCATTTCAACCAGTGAGCCGTCAGCAAAATCTTCGTATAAAACTTCGCCTATAGAGACTGCTTCTGTACATGAACGTAGTGCGCTTTTTAGTCGTCCGACAGTTGTGCGTACCGCCAAACCAGAGTTGTCGGAATAGAGTGACCACATCGCCGCCGATTCAACTGGTCCTTTGTGCCAACAGCAGACACATTGAGTTGCACGAAACAGCCGAAACAATTCCCGGATTCTGGTCGTAAGCGTATCATCGAGAGTCAGGGGACGACTCCTTGCAAGCTTCTCGAACGCCCAATCCGGCACTTCGCACTCATAGGGATCGTTGACCTTGCTAAGACGAATGAAAAAGAGCTTCGTAGTTTGCAAAAGCGATAGGAAGCTAGGTAAGCGCATGAAACGCCAGATGACCAGTGCGTCATCAGGTTCCCTAACGAAGTCGTTGATCAACGGAGAATACACAATCAGATTTTCCCATCTGAGTCTCTTGCGTTAAGGATGACTATCATTTCGGGAATCGTAGCACGAGTTTCAGCCCTCGCAGACGGCTCAAGCTGCTGTTCCGTAACGATGGTTCTATTCAATCTGACTCTGTTGGGTGCCGGAGGATCAAGACACGATCCAGGAATCCACCTGTTCCGGATTTGAAGAATGCAGTTGTGGGAGACGAGTTCGCTGGATCGTCAGCCGATCTCTGGTAGATCTCGGTCATCCTACCTCAACTCCATCCAGGATCTCGGTATGAGTTTCGCCCACACCTTAGTAAACCAATCGCTCACTCCTTCAATAACGAAGCCATACCCCACGAGAAAGACCAAGGTGGCCGTCCACTTCTCGAACCCCGACCACCCAATCAGCCAGCGACAGCACCAAAGCGAGCCCAGCAGTACCGCCGCCCAGGCAGCGACACCCAACAGCTTCCAGTGGCCAATTCGATCCTGCCGGTCGCGCATCTTTGCGTACTCCCGCACCTCTTCGGTCATGATCATCTGCTCGACCCCCCGCCCAACTGTAGCGCTTGAGCCGTCTCGTCCCCAGCCCAAGCAAAGTATTCAGCAGCACAGTATATCCGAGCCTGAGACGGGACGACAATGGTATCGAACAACATCTAGTTTGGGTGGCCACCGTGAGAGAATGCGCGAATGACACTGACGCCCGATCCTCTGCTGACCGAGATAGACGCGCTGCTTGAGACAGCCAACGAGAAGACGAGATTTGGGAACACCGGACTGATGCATGTTCAAGCCGTTAACGACCTGCGGATTCGGTACATATCCAAGCAGATCGGCGAGAGCGATGCTCGCAACGAATTGTCCAATCTGAAAAGAGACGTTGACGCATTCCAGCCATGAAGCTCAATCTGATGCTGGCGAGCCCCGGGACGTCATGCGACAATGGAAACGTTCGTGACTCGGTAGCTCAGTTGGTAGAGCATCTGACTTTTAATTAGGTGGTCGCGGGTTCGAGTCCCGCCCGAGTCACCAACTCGTCAGAAGAACGTTGTCCTTCAAGCCTGTCCAGGCATCCTCCAAGACCTAGTTAAGACCCAATTAAGACCCTTTCGGGGGTCCAAATGAGTACCTTGGGTCTTAAACCCATTTTTCTAAGTTGTTGATAATACTGGAAGGCAGGGGTCTGGAAGGTACTGGCTGGAACTACGAATAGGATTAAAAGTGCGGTGCTCTACCAACTGAGCTACCGGCTCGAGACACAGCGCTTTGTCTTTGTCAGGATAGCATGGGGGTGATGCCGGAACCCATATTTCTCATAGCCAGCGGTGATCTTCGACCTGCTGCCAATCGCCTCTGTTGGCCCGCTCAAAAGGCAGTGGAGGAGGCGGTCTCCGAGTGCGTTCGCATGCTCGGCAGAGAGATCCGGCGAGGGCATCCGATCGATCCTGAAAAGGGCCATGGATTCATCGACAGTCAGCGGTACGGAATGGAGGTATTCCGTCAGATACCGGACAACGCTCCACTGATAGTAGTTGAAGCGGTCTGGCAATACAGCCACCACGTTCTTGCAGGATTATTCAGTCACAAAGGACCGATCCTCACTGTGGCGAATTGGAGCGGACAATGGCCGGGGCTGGTCGGCATGCTCAACCTGAACGGTTCGCTCACAAAGGCTGGAGTTAAGTACAGCACGCTCTGGAGCGCCGATTTCACCGATTCCTTCTTTCGGAATGGCTTGCAGCGCTGGCTCTCGGGAGAGTCCCTTAGACACGACACAAATCACGTGCGCCCGCTTAATGGATTGAAAATTCCCCCTTCTGCAGAAGCTGTGGGGACTGAGCTGGCGTCAGAATTGCGTCGTGACAAAGCCATTATGGGCATCTTCGACGAAGGATGCATGGGAATGTACAACGCCATTATTCCCGATGAACTTCTTCACCCTACCGGCATCTTCAAGGAACGCCTAAGCCAGTCGACGCTGTTCGCTTCGATGAAGCAAGTCTCCGATGCCGAGGCGCAGTCGGTGCGCGATTGGGTCGTCGCGAAGGGACTCGAGTTCAAGACCGGGACTGCGCCTGGGACGGAGTTAACCGACGAGCAGATTCTTGACCAGTGCCGTATGTATATCGCTGCTGTGCGGCTGGCCGATGAGTTTGGATGTTCCACGATCGGGATTCAATACCAGCAGGGGCTGAAGGATCTTGCCGCTGCATCGGACCTTGCCGAGGGGCTGTTGAACAACGTGGACCGGCCTCCTGTCAGCGTAAATGGCCGGGTCCTGTATGAGGGTGAGGCGCTACCGCACTTCAATGAAGTGGACGAATGCGCTGGCCTCGACGGCCTGGTGACGAATCGAGTGTGGCGCAAGCTCGGCTTTGCCCCTGAGAACACGTTGCACGACCTTCGCTACGGCGAGGATTTCAATGGCGAATTTGTATGGGTGTTTGAAATATCGGGAGCGGCCCCTCCAGAGCACTTTATTGGCGGCTACAAGGGCGCCGTCAGCGAGCGACAGCCACCTATGTACTTTCCGGCGGGTGGCGGATCGCTCAAGGGCGTCAGCAAGCCCGGCGAGATCGTTTGGAGCCGGGTCTATGTCGAGGATAGTCGATTGAAGGCCGATTTGGGGCGCGCAAAAGTGGTTGAGCTGCCACGCGCCGAAACGGAGAGACGCTGGCAGATGACGACGCCTCAATGGCCCATCATGCATGCGGTGCTTTACGGTGTCTCCCGCGACCAGATGATGGGACGGCACAAGGCGAATCATATCCAGGTCGCCTATGGTCCTGATGCCACCGGCGCCGATCTTGCGCTGGCGGCGAAAGCAGCGATGCTGCGCGATCTCGGCATCGAAGTTTTCATCTGCGGCGATCGCAACGGCCTCGTCTGACCGGGCTGATATACTTGCGTTTCAGCCCCATCTACCGGCCGTCCTTAAATGCATTTTCGGCGGCCCACACCCGGAGGAACCCTTGCGAGTCGGAATCATCGGTACAGGAGCGATCTCATGGAAGCATGCCGAGGCATATAAGAAGATCGGGTATGAGATCACGGTTTGTACCGACATCAGTGAGTCGAGCGGTCGGAAATTCGCTGACGCCAATGGCGGCGAGTTCGTTCGTACCTACGAGGAAGTGTGCCGACATCCAAAGGTGGACTACGTAGACGTTTGCACCTTCCCCGACTTTCGTCTGCAGCCAATTCAAATCTGCGCCGAGACCAAGAAGCATGTCCAGGTTCAGAAACCGATCGCGACGAACCTGGAGACGGCTCGGAAGATGATCGAGGTCGCTAAGAAGGCGGGGATCGTTTTGGGTGTAGTGAGTCAGCACCGGTTTGACGATTCGAGTCAGTTTCTGAAGAAGGCTATTGCCGACGGGCGGCTGGGAAAGATTCTTCAGGCCGACGCCTACGTGAAGTGGTTCCGCTCGACCGAGTATTACAGCCGTCCGATCAAGGGCAGTTGGTCCACAGAAGGCGGCGGAGCATTGATCAACCAAGCCGTTCACCAAGTTGATGTTCTTTTGTGGCTTGTGGGTCCGGTGAAGGAACTGTTCGCCTACTGGCAACTCGCGGCGCGTCACAAGATCGAGTCCGAGGATGTGATCGCGAGTCTGCTCCGATATCAGAATGGCGCGACGGGTGTGATCCAGGCTTCGACGGCGTTCTGGCCGGGATACTCGGAGCGTTTGGAGATCCACGGAACGAAGGGAACTGCCGTGATCACGGGGGATAAGTTGACCACCTGGGATGTCGAGAATGACTCCGGCGACACTCCTCCTTTGGCTGTCGATGTCGCTTCGGGCGCCTCCGATCCCATGGCCATTTCCCTGGAGCCGTTTGAACGCCAGTTCCGCGATTTCGGAGAAGCCTGCAAAACGGGCCGCCAACCTCTGGTATCGGGTGAAGAAGGATATCGCGCGCTCGAAGTAGTTATGTCCGCGTACGAATCGTGCAGACGGGGCGAGAAAATCACCATCGAGAAACACACCATCGGGTAGGAATGTTTACTACCATTCGTATTCCGGCATCCAGCGCTAATCTCGGTCCGGGCTTCGATGCTCTGGGATTGGCGGTGGGTATCTATCTCGAGTGTCGTTTCCGACCGAGCGAGACTTTGCGGATTACGGTTACGGGGCGTGACTGCGACTCCATACCGAGTACGGAACAGAACCTGATCTGGCAAACCGCCCTAGCGGTAGGGCGAGATTTGGGCGAAACGCTGTCTCCGGTCGAACTTCATATTCAGAATGATATTCCGCTGGGAAAGGGGCTCGGCTCCAGCGCTGCGGCATTGACTGCAGGGGTCGTAATTGCCGATTCTCTGCTGGGATTGCATTGGAAGAAACTTCGAATTCTCGATGAGGCCGCAAAGATTGAAGGTCATCCGGATAACGTAGCGGCCTGTGTGCTCGGCTCGATCGTGACGAGCGCTATTGATTCGGGGGGTGTCGCTCATGCCGTGCGGCTTGAATTGCATGAACGGTATGATGTCGGGATCGTAGTTCCCGACGCCGTTCTCCCGACAAGCAAAGCTCGTTCGGTGCTGCCGGATTGTTACTCGAAAGAAGACACAATCTTCAATGTTCAGCGCGCAGCGTTGCTGGTCGCGGCTCTCACGACGGGCGCGACATCGGCATTTCCCACCGCTCTCGAGGATCGTTTGCATCAGCCTTACAGAGCCGAGCTGGTTCCTGGGCTGGAAGAAGCGTTGCGATTGCGAGCGCCCGGATTACTGGGATGCGCGTTGAGTGGAGCCGGTCCTTCGATCGTGGTTTTTTATGAACGCGGGTACGAAGAGGTCTGCGATCTGGTACGTCAGATCTTCGCGCTACACGGACGAAAATCGGAAGTTATCCAGGGACGCATCGCGCGCGATGGCTACACCTTGGAAGCAGCTGCGTAGTTGTTGAAGGGTTAGACGCCGCGCTTATCGCCCCAGATGTCGATATGAAGACGGGGGCAATAGCGGTATCCGAAATTCTTACACACTTCGACGAGCCATTGCGCGCGCTCGCTTACTACCTCTCGCGTTTTACCCTCGGGCATTAGCAAGACTCGATTTCGCTCGGCGCCAATTTCCTGAACCATCTTGCGCGCTTCGTGAACGTCGTCGATCGTTGAGATCACGAATTTCAACTGATAGTTGTATTCGGCGATGAGCTGCTTCAAAACGTCTGGCTGATATCGCAGTTCTTCGTGCCGCGCGGCAAATGCTCCTTCGTCACGATCGTGCGGGGTCGAGTTGGAAAGCTTTGGGCTTATGCTCATGAGATCGCAGCGTAACTTTTGATACATTGTTCCGGCGGTCTCAATAGTGATGTGATGATCGATGTCTTTGATCTTTTCGGTGAGTTCGACAACCTCCGGGAGGATCATCGGTTCGCCGCCAGTGATGACGACATACCCACACCAGTGACGCCGAATTTCTGTGAGCATTGGACCGTACATCATCTGGTAGCCCTCAGGCTTCCATGATGTGTAAGGAGTATCACACCACGTGCAGCGCAGGTTACATCCGGAAGTACGAATGAAGACGGAAGGAACGCCGGCGAGCACGCCCTCGCCTTGAATGGAGTAGAAAATCTCAGAAATCTTCAGAAGCTCGCCCTCTATCTAGCTGACTATAGACAACAGTAGCACTCGCGCGAACTCGTGTAGTCCGGTACCGGTACTCCTTCCGATCATTGATTATTTGAAAGGATCATGGGCAATCTTCGATGCAAGCCGGCCCGTCCTATTCGACCTCGCATGACATTTCTGAAAACACAGTAAATGTGGTGATGTTCAAAGAAAAAGGGCCGGTCAAAATGACCGGCCCTTTTTCTTTCCGACTTGTTTTACTTTCGGGTATCACCCACCAGGTCGATCAACCGATCTACAACATCACGCATTACCTCGGACTGCTTGGCCATGCTGTGGCTGACCGACGCGCTTTCTTCGGCGCTTGAGGCGTTCTGTTGAGTGACCTGCTCAAGCTGGGTCAACGCAGTGGCAATGTGATCCACGCCGCGCGCTTGTTCCTGGCTGCTCGTGTTCAGCTCGTCGACGAGTTGCTTGACTCGATTGGTGCTGGTTGTGATTCGAATCACAGCATCCGAAACATGATTCAGCTTGGCGCTACCTTCACTCGACTTTCCGATCGATTCTTCGATGAGTGCCGCGGTGTCCTTGGCTGCCTGGGCGCAGCGTTGGGCCAGACGTCGGACTTCGTCGGCGACAACCGCAAAGCCCATCCCGGCATCACCGGCCCGAGCCGCTTCGACCGCTGCGTTCAGAGCCAGAATATTGGTCTGGAATGAAATCTCATCAATTACCTTGATGATCTTAGCGATCTTTTCGCTCGACGCATTGATCTCGGCCATGCTCGACTTCATCTGCTCGAGAGTCTGGTTCGCGCCTTGCACTTCTCGATCAACTTCCGACATGACCTCCGCGGCGCGGCGGGAGTTATCGGCGTTGGTTTGCGTCATCGAACTCATTTCCTGGCTTGAGGCCGATGTTTCTTCGAGCGAACTCGCCTGCCGTGATGCGCCGACCGACAGTGACTGGCTGGCATCGGAGATCTGCTTGGACGCCTCGGAAACCTCTTTGGCGCAGACATTGACCTCGCCGGTGAGCCCGCGTAGAGCCGTTGTCCCGTTGCGCAGAGTGATCAGAACCAGAACTCCGGAAAGCACTCCAAGCGCCAGAAGCGAGATCATGATGAGGTTGGTTGTCGCCTTTTCCTGCCGCGCAGCCGCCGACATGCGCTCGAGGTCCTGCGACTGCGTCTCAATCATGCGTTTGGCTGCCGTGGCAATGTTCTGGAGACGAGGCGCTACTTCGGACTCGAACTTTTGAAGGGCCAAGTCCATTTGCTGATTGGAGAGGAGTTTTAGCATCTGGGCGTGAGCCGACATGGCCGCTTGATGAGCCTTTTCGAGTTCGTGAATGCTGTTTTTCGCGCTTTCGGAATTGCTGAGTCGGTCGAGCTCACGCATATCGCTGCTTGCCAGACTTGCCGCTTCGGAAAACTGTCGCTCCAACGTTTCCATCTTGTTCGCCTGAGCAAGTACCGCGCTGAAGGCAATGCCTCGCTCAAGAGAGGTCATATCTGCAGCCGCCGTGCTGACGCGTCCAGCAAGCAATTGTTTGCGCGCAACAACATCGACCGCCGTCTGCAGTTCCTGGCTGAGCCGGGTACCGTACAGGAATGCCAAGCCACCCACGACAAGAGTCAATCCAATAATCGCCGCAAAACTGGTCTGTAGCTTTGCGATTAAAGTCCATTTCTTTTGCATACAAGCTCCTAGTAGGTTCCTGGCGCTATATAACTTTTTGGTTAGGGACGGAAATCAAATCCGAGGGTGACGATCGCCTTGGTCGGCTCACCATTGGCGGTAAAAGGAGTGAATTTCCATTTTTCGACAGCGGAAATGGCCGGCTGCGTCAACATGGGGTTACCACTTAACGCTTTGGCGCTGGCAACTGAACCATCGGTTCCAACTACGGCTTCAATCTCGACGTGACCTGCAATCTTCATCTGGCGAGCGACAGCCGGGTACTGCGGTTGGACCTTGCTGGTCGCGGCCTTAATGGCATCAGTAGCTCCCACGCGAACATCGGCCATCAGGCTGAGGGCCGTCGCGCAAACTGCGAGTGTTGCAAACAAAGGTAATCTTGTCATTGTCGAAATCTCCTTGGGTGTAGTGGAGTGTGTCTCCAACAATGCATATCGGTGATTGGAAACAGGATTTTAGGAAATTTTCGAAGATAGGCGGCTAGACAGAAATGGGACCCGGGATGGAATCGCTGTGCAGTAGGTCACTGATGGGATTATCGACAAAAAAAGATCATCACTGTGACTATCTTGCCTCGCACATTAAAATTAGATTATTGTGACAGTGCGAGTAGCGTTATCGTATTGTAATTCGGTGAGCAAACGGTTTATAGCGTTAAATAACGCATACTTGCTCTTCACTGAGAATTAACGCGCATTGCAGTTCCCTCCAAGCGCAATGAACACTAAGGCCGCCCGTAATTCTCACGGGGCGGCTTTTTTCTGATAGACTAAGGACCCGAATGGGAAACCCAGCCGATCCAAAAATCAGGTTTACACTTTCCAGTACGGAACTTCGTGCCCTCGCCACTCTCGTCGAAGATCAGTTATTTCGGCTGAAATTCATTGACCCGAAAATTCCGGGCCATAAGAATGATCCTGAACAGATGCGAGCGGCGGAATCGGCGCTCGCAACGTTGAAGGAATCGTTGCAGGCTAAAAAAGCAATCGTTTCCACGTTCCATTCGCCGTTGGTCCGGAAGCCATCCTAATAAGAAGAAGGCCAGGCTTCGTGGCCTGGCCCTCGTTCGTCCTATTCGTTAGAAAAGCAGCTTCATTCCAAGCTGAATGTTGCGCGGGTCGCGAGTGCTGGTTACCTGACCGGCGTTACCGCGCGTTGCCTGCGTCAGAATCGCGCCGGGGTTAGGCGCATTGATCGACGTATTGATCGCGTCCCACTGCGTATGGTTGAAGGTATTAAACGTCTCGAAGCGGAACTGAACATTCACGCGCTCAGCGATCCGAGTGTTTTTGAACAGTGAGATATCCCAGTTATTTACCCCTGGGCCTCGTAGACTATTGCGACCCACATTGCCTAGAGTACCCTCTGCCGGGCGGGCGAACGCGAAGATATTGAAATAGTTAAACCGGTCCTTCTCCTCTAGTTCGATGTTCCCCCCAACGTAATCGGGACGAACTCCGCCACCCAGTGTGCCAGGGTTGGCGTTAGAAGTGAGAGTGAAAGGACGGCCGCTCCACATGCGGGTGATGCCCGAGATCTGCCACCCATTGAGCACCGTCTTGACGAAGCCGTTGCCGTTTGCAAGCTGTGGGAACTCGTACACATAATCGAAGGTCATGACGTGCGTCCGGTCGAATCCGGCGGGCGCGTACTCCCGCCGACGGTCGTATGCGTACCCGATCGTGTCGCCGTCCCCATCCGTCTCGTCCATGGCCTTGGACCAGGTGTAGTTCACGTTGGCGGTGAAACTTCTGGCGAACCGGCGGCTCAGGCGAGTCTGCAGCGAATGGTAGTTGCTGATAGCGCCGAATTCGTTGAAAGTGATGCCCGTGTAGCCCTTATAGGGACGGAGAGCATCGTTGCGATTGTTGACGCTTGCCAGGACGCCTGGGGTGGTCGTGGTTCCTAACGGCAGAGTGTTGATATCACGACGATACATCAGGTGCCTGCCAGCGTTACCAACATAGGCGATATCAAAGGATGTCCTCCCGCCTAATTCCCGTTGAATGCCGAGAGACCAGGTGTTGATGGTCGGAATCTGGCCTTCTGCGTCCCACGCCGTCAGGCCGACTGGGAACCGCACGCCGCTCGCTACAAGCGCCGGAGAGACGTTGTCGATGTTTCCAGCCGCGACACGAGGATTGTAGGTCAGCGGCGGATTGCCCTGTACTCCGAAGTTTGTGTTGTTCTGACGAATGCGCTCGTAGAAGATCCCAGCGCCGCCGCGAATGGAGGTCTTGCCGTCGCCGAACGGATCCCATGCGAAGCCGAGACGTGGCGACCAATTGTTGTAGCGGTGCTTGGAGAAGCCCTTGGGCACTCCCGGCTGCCCTTCTTCGATGATGCCGTTGAAGGGGTTGCCGGAATTCGGAACGATGCTACCGAGACGGAGACCTGTCGACGTCGTATCGATCTGAACCGCCTGGGCCTGCGAGTACAGACCTGGATCAAAGTATGGCGCCAGGAATTCACCTAGAGTGTATGTCGGTCCGAGGAAGCTCCAGCGAAGACCGAACTCCAGCGTAAAGTTCTTCTTCACGCGCCAAGTGTCCTGTCCGTAGAATTCGTATCCGTAGAACCGGTAATCGGAATAGAACACCCCGTTATTCTGATTGACGCTGGTGTAATTTCCGAGCAGCATGTTCGCGAAAGTATTTCCTGTATCGAAAGGATTTATCCAGGCTGGAGCCAAAATCCACGTTGGTGGAATCAGGGCCGTTCGGCTGCTGACGATTGTCGTTGCGATTCCAGAGACCGCCGGACTTGAAGGTGTGAGCGCCGCGATTGATCGTGAAGTTATCGGTAATCGCGAAAGTTTTGCCTTCGCTCAGCCATGGAGCCGCGAAGCCGCTGAATGTGCAGCTCCCAACGCCGCAATTGAAGCGCGGGAACTTGTTGAGTTGGTTGGTCGTGGGATAGAGATCCTCGAAAGAGAAACCGAGCGCAGTCCGGTCGTACAGATTCTTATCCGCATCGGGAAGTACATCCACGATCTGCGTGAGGTGGTTATACGTGAAGATGAACTCGTTCGTCGTTGTCGGCGAGAGCACATTCACAAGATTCCAGGACCAGCTGGAGCCGGGCTTCTCCCGATACTGCGGAAGTACAGGATACGGCGTGTTGTTGAAGATACCCAGATCTTCTTCCTCGTGCTGCGCGTCATCGGCCCAGCGGAAGAAGAAATTCGCGTTGGTGCTGATGTTGTAATCGACGCGCGCCACCTTACCTAACTTGTCTAATGCATAGGTTTCCTGGAATGGGTACCGAATCTGTTCCGGATTCGTTGGGTGAGGAGCAGCTTTCGAGCGATCGACCGCGCTGAGGATCTTCAGAAAAGCCGGAGCGTTTCGGCTCCATTCCGCCCGGGGAATGATGTTATTCGGATACGGATCGCCACCGATGACTCTTCCACCTGCGTCGCGAACTAAAGTACCAGGCCGGAAAACCTGGCCGTTCTGGTACTGGTTATTCGAACCGGCAATAAACCCGGGTCGATACAAACGGCTCAAGTCGCCGCTTAGCAGGTCCCCGTGTGGGATATCGACGAAGTTACTGCCTAGCGGACGCGATCCGAGCGTCTTCTCGAGATTGAAGAAGAAGAAGAGTTTCTTGTTGTCGCCGCTCGAGAAACCCGGGATCACGATGGGTCCGCTTAAGTTGCCGCCGAACTGATTGAAGCGGATCTTCGGGGGTTTCCCCGTCGTATCGAAAGGTTGACGGGCATCGAATTTATCGTTGCGCAGGAACTCATACAGCGTTCCGTGGAATTTTGTGCCGCCGCTCTTCGTATTGATGTTGATGAGCACGCCGGGATTGCGGCCGTACTCCGCGTTGAAGGTGCTGGTCTGAACTTTGAATTCACCGACAGCATCGAGGCTGACTTGGGTGTACTGGCCGTCATTGGCGCCGACGTCCGTGTTGATCGAGCCGTCGAGGTACACATTATTCATACTTCCGCGCAGTCCATTCACATTGAACTGATCGGTGTTGTTGAAAGCCAGCCGGAAGTCGGAACCACTGTTCGATACGACGCCAGGAAGGGTGCGCATCAATGACTGGAAATCGCGTCCATTCAATGCCAGCTCCGTTACCTGCCGGGAACTAATGACGAAGGATTTTTGCGAAGTTGACGTCTCGACAAGGGGAACTTCGGCTTCTACTGTGATCGATTCATTCGCCAGACCGACCTGGAGCGAGATGGAGCCGAGATCCATGATCTGGTTCGCATCAAGCTTTAATTCAGTGCCTCAAGGGACTTGAATCCCGTGAGCTCTGCCCGCACCGTGTAGGTTCCCGGCAGCAAGTTGCGTAAATAGAATGTGCCGTCGCGACCGGTGGTCGTCTCGCGCGCTACGATTTGCCGCGCCTGATCGAGAGCTTCAACTTTGGCGTTTGGGATCGACGCCCCACCGGCGTCGAGAAGAGTACCCTGAATGGTTCCGGTCTGCTGTCCGAACGAAATCGCTGACAATGCAGCGGTAAGAATAATACACTTCATCAAACATTGATGATTCATTTGGCCTTCTTTGTAATCGCCCCTGAGGAGAGCTAGAGCTTAAATCCGGTAGTAGAAATATAGTAGCTCAACTCAAGTAGAATCCCAAGATGGCCGCGGAAGCATTCGAGTTCGTTTTTGAGCGTCGGGGCAAAACTCTCGCTGTGACAGGACTAAAGCCGAATGAAGGAATCGTCCTTGACGGCGAAACGAGCGCATGGCCTCTGGGCGTGGCGTTGCAGCTTGCCCCGATTTCGGCAGGGACCCGTGTGCGTTGGGAGAACATTCAACGCCAGCAGGGATGGATCGGCGCCAGGACATTCGGCCTCTCGATGAGCATCCGTAATGGGCGGCTTCGGTGCGAAGGAATCAAGCCGAAGCTGCTTCCGGAAGGGACGTATCAGGTCAGTATTTTTTTAGGTGGTTATCGATTTCACACTAAGGTTTACGAATTTACGATTCCCAAGGACGATACAGCCGTAATTGTGGTTCAAGAGAAGCCGGATAGGCGGCGCGTGCAACTTGATCGCGCCATCAGCGATTTCGACGCGTCGACACGAAATATCGTAGAGGCGTCGGTGATCGATGGCATCGGGCTCGCCGACTGGCTTGGGAAAGAGGATCGCAGGGATGCGCGCAAGGCTTGCGTGCTGAACGTCCTTGCGAAGTTGCGGACTCCGATTGCCGGAAAGGCGCCGTTAAGCGACGGCGTAAAGCGCCTCATCTTTGCGGATGTGGATCGCGTCTACGCTGAGCTGGAACCGAAGTTCGTGAACCGCATCATGCTGCCCGATGGTGGATTCGACGAGGATGCGGTCATTCATTCCACTCACCTCCGGTTGCTGCAGTTCGTCCCAAATGGATTGGCCAGCCATCTCCACAGCGTTCGAGAGCGCGTGGCGAAGCTTTCGATGCAACTCACACTAGCAATCCCCGATGACGGTGAGGCTCCGCAGTATGCCGATATTGACATCGACTTAGGTAATCCGTTCGTAACGCCGCTTGGATTCGTAGTTCATCTTGGCGAGCTGATCGATTCCGGAAAGACTGATCATCTGGGTCTTCGCAAGAAGCTGCAAGATACGGCTTCGAGCGATTTCCTTTACTACAGGATCGTCGAGGACTAGTATGGAAGCCCGCTTCGTGGGTCCTTTACGTTGAGGGGTATTCCCACGGCTTGCGGTAGCCGCGGCGCAGCAATCGATTTGCTTCGGAGTCGCCGGGACACTGCTTTCCGTCCCACTTGATGCTGCGGCCGGCGCGCCAGCTTACCATGCCGAGCAGGGCTGCGTTCGTGGCCCGATAGCCGATTTCGATATCGCGGACAGCCTTACGCTTGGTTGCGATGGCCTCCATGAAATCGGCCCAGAGCTCCTTAATGTTTTGGCCATCGGGATCGTTGAGCTGCGGCTCGACGTGAATGATTTTCTCGCTCTTCTTCGCTGGATAGAATGTCCAGCCGTCGCGCCAGCCCATATGGAACGTTCCTTCAGTCCCGTAGAAGTAAGCGCCGATGAGGTGATGCTCAGCGTTGTTGCCGCCGTAGTGCCGCTGCTCCCAAGTAGCGCGGAAAGTTTCAAACTCATAGTTCACGATCTGTGTATCAGGCGCGTCGGTCGAATCCTCACGGACAAACCGGCCGGCTGTCGAATGCACGGACTTGGGATGCGTCTCCTCGGTCCACCACAAAACCTGATCCATCCAATGCACACCCCAATCGCCGAGGGTACCGTTCGCGTAATCGAGGAACTGGCGGAAACCGCGCGGATGAATTGCCTTGTTGAACGCGCGCTTAGGAGCTGGGCCGAGCCAGAGATCCCAATCCATTCCAGCCGGCGGGTCGCTATCTTCGGTCTTCGTACCGGGTCCGCCGGCCGCGTGCGCGAAGGTCCGGACCATTCCGATTTTGCCAACCTTGCCCGACTTCAGAAATGCCATGCCCGTAATTGGATGCGGTGACACTCTCCGATGCAAGCCTACCTGGACAACACGGTCCGCTTCACGAGACGCCTTCACCATCCCCTTTCCTTCGTCGATCGTGTGACTGATCGGCTTCTCCACATAGACATGGGCTCCTGCCTTCACGGCGTCAATCGTGGGCAGCGCATGCCAGTGGTCCGGCGTGGCAACGATCGCGATATCCGGCCGCTCCTTTTTGAGCATCTCGCGGTAATCTTTGTAGCGGCGAGGCTGGTCCGCCGTGAGTTTTGCTATTTCGAGACCGGCCTTATCCATTTGCGCGGGATCCGGGTCGGCCAGCGCTACGACTGAACACTGTCCGGAAGCAAGCGCTTCGCGAAGAATGTTCATCCCCCACCATCCGGAACCGATCAAGGCAGTTTTGTACTTCTTCCCCTGCGCGTGTAGAAGCGGCGCTGCGCAGAGCGCGGATTGAAAGAAGGTACGGCGATTCATATGATGTCCAATATATAGGTGTTCGCGGCAAGTCGAAAGTCGGCGAGTTGCATGTCTTCGCGATCGCTGCTCCAAGCTAGCTCTGCCGCCAGAGCTTTGCGTTGCGCTGAGCCATTTAAGCGCGCGTCTTCAATCGTCCGCACCATGTCATTCCGGCCGGACCGCAAGACACCGCCCCGGTGTAAGAAGAATCAGGGTGCAGCCAGGCACATCGCTTCGTCGGAGTGCGTGATGAAGGTATGGGGCGAGCTCGAGCAAAAGCCATCCGACTCATCGTGACACCGTTAATTGGATTACCGATGTGCGAGCAAAATTGATGTTGATCGAAACTGAAAACCGATTGCGCCGTTTAGTTAAGAACCTCCACAACATGAACATCCTTTGGGCCATGCTCGGCGGTCTTGCCGGCGGCGCCCTCCTCTGTATATCCAGTTTCTTTCTTGGCGCCTGGTACGCCGAAGCTTCCAACATGTCGAATATGGAAGGCGCCCGCGGTTACTTTGCGGTCGCAATGGGCATGATTGGAGCGGTGGCAGGCCTGCCCGCTGGAATCATCCTGACGCTTCGGAGAAGGAGAAATCGCGGCAGCGCCGGCAATCTGGTCGTCGGCAGTCTCAGTTCGGTGGCGGGCGTCGTCGCCGTAGGTATTCTGGGCGTTGGGATCTGGTGGATGATGCAGCCTAAAATCCTGGCGCACAATGGACCAACTCCACTGCTCGACTTCGAGGTTATGCCGTCGATGACCATGAAAACAATCGACCTCGATCGCCTTGTGGTGGAGTTGCAAACGGATCACAACGGAGCCGATGGCGTGTGGAAACGCGACCACAACCGCGAAGAGAATGGCCGCCAGATTTTTGCCGGATATGTACCGCTCTACTTCAGAACTTCGCAAAGAATGCTGGTTATCAAAGTCCCGAACGGCGAGGCGCAGATCTTCCGTCTTCGCCTTGCTTCCGATCCGACCGGCCTAAAATACCGGACGTGGACCGATTGGCAGAGTCCGGATTTCGTGGATAACCAGAAAGGGTCCTCTCAGCCCATGCGAGCCGTCCCGGAACATTCCTTCTCGATCCGCTACCGCGTTGAAACTGCCGATTAGCGCGACTTGATATACTGCCCAACCGATGCGCAACGCTTCGGTTCTGCTGTTCGCTAATTTGTGCCTTATTGCCGCTGAGCCGCCCGAAACGATAAAGCTTCGTGAATTGATGGCGCAGACACCGAAGCTTCCACACAAAGAGACCGAATTCCTGTTGCAGCCGGCGCTGCCCCTTGAAATGGTGTCATCGGTGGCCGTGGCGTCCGACGGCTTGATTTACATTCTTCAGCGGGGAACTACGACAGACCCGATCGTGGTCGCTCGTTCGGATGGCCAAGTCCTACGTTCATGGGGGCGGGGGCTATACAAGATTCCACACCAGATCCGAGTCGATCGCGAGGGCCATATCTGGACTGTCGATGCCGGAGATTCGACGATTCGCAAGTTTACCAAGCTAGGTCGCGAGTTGATGAAACTTCAGCTGGAGTTGCCTACCAAACCGAGGAGCGCGTTCGCCGGCGCAGCCGATCTCGCCTTTGCTCCGACCGGCAACATTTTCATTGCCGATGGATATCAAAACACGCGAATTGTCGAGTTCACTCCAGGTGGCCAACGTGTGCGGGAATGGGGAACCCCTGGCACAGGCCCGGGCCAACTCGATCACCCGCACGGGATCGCAATCGATCCTCAGGGAATCGTTTATGTCGCGGATCGAGAGAACGGTCGCATTCAACGCTTCGACAGGAAGGGTAAGCACATCGGTTCCTGGGACACGTTGGGAAAAACGTTCTGCCTTAAGCTCACGCCGCAGGGCGATTTGTGGATCGGCACGCAGCCTCGTAACGTTCCGAATGGGGCCGAAGGATGGTTGGTGAAAGTCGACCGGAACACGGGCAAAGCGCTTGGGCGGCTGGATATGTTCGGTCATTCCATAGACGTGTCGACCGGAGGCGATGTGTGGACCGGACGAAGGCCAGGCAGCGTGATCCGGTTCGTTCCGTAAACTCAACCGGAAAAGGATAAACTTGTTTTGAGTGCCGTCGTCGATCGTCCGTCCCTCTCTATTTCTGCTCTGCCTTACTTCCGCATCGCTCGCGGCTCCTGGAAGTTATTCTTTCGAAGAATCGCAGGCGTTCTTCAAAACATACTGTCAGGCTTGCCATTCCGGTAAGACCGCCGTTGGAGGCTTTTCGGTCGAACGTGTGAACGCGCCGGCAAGCTTTCAGACCCATCCGCAGCGTTGGGCAGCAGCCAATCGAAGAGTGAAGAACGGCGAGATGCCGCCAAAAGGCTCTCCAGCGCCCAACCTCGATCTGCGCGAAAAGTTCAGTGGCTGGGTTGAGGAGACTCTCCGCGTTGAGGCATGTGCGGGAGGAATTGCTCCGGGTCCGTCGCCGATACGCCGGCTGAATCGCTCGGAGTATACAGCCACTGTGCGCGATCTCCTCGACATCCACCTGGATGTCGGTCATGCGCTGCCGGTCGATGGCGCGGGGGGAGAAGGATTCGATAACGCTGCGGAAACTTTGTTTCTTTCGCCATTGCACTCAGAAAAGTACATGGAAGTCGCGAAGCTTGCGATGAATTTTGCCGCGAAGGAGTATAAGTCGCGCGTGAAGATTCTGATCGCCACTCCCGGCAAGGGCGTTACAGAAAGCCAGGCGGCGCGCGAAATTCTGAACGGCTTCCTTCCCCGCGCCTTTCGGCGTCCAGTGACCGAGGCCGACATCGCGCCTTATCTAGCGCTGTTTGAGGCTGCCCGCAAGCAGGGCGAGCCCTTTGAGGCGTCCATCTTCTTTGCGCTGCGCGGCGCCCTTGTTTCGCCGCTGTTCCTTTTCCGTTCGGAGCCGCCGAACACCACGACCGAGGCTCGACCGGTGGATCAGTACGCGATGGCTTCCAGGCTGTCCTATTTCCTCTGGGGCAGTATGCCCGATGAGTTTCTTTTCGATGTCGCGGAAGCGGGCAAGTTGCAGGAGCCGGAGGTATTGCGAGAACTGGTGCGCAGAATGCTGCGAAACGACCGCTCGCTCGACTTCGCGCAACGGTTTGTCGAGCAGTGGCTGCACACGCGTGACCTTCTCGGCGATAAGGCCCCGGACGCGAAACTGTTTCCAACCTACGCCATGAGTGAGGATTTGCGTTCCGACATCCGGTTGCAGCCCGTCATGTTCTTCCGCGAGTTGCTGGTTCAGAACCTTTCTCTCTTGAATTTAATCGATTCGACGCATTCCATCGGTACCAGTAATCTGGCGCGGCACTTCGATTTGAAGCTGCCGTTGCGGCCGAACCAGCAGACGCAGCCGCACTGGGTGGAATTGCCAAAGGGAAGCAAGCGTGGCGGGCTGCTGGGGATGCCGGCGGTGCTTGCGGTGTCCTCGTACCCTTATCGGACCAGTCCGGTATTGCGCGGCGCCTGGGTGCTCGATTCTCTCCTTGGAACTCCGCCTCCGCCTCCGCCTCCGAATGTGCCGGCTCTTGAGGAACACAAAGAAGGGGCCGCCCCAAAAACTCTGCGGGAACGACTAGAGAGGCATCGTGCCGATCCGGTGTGCGCCAGTTGTCATAGCCGGATTGACGGGCTGGGTTTCGCGCTCGAGAACTATGATGTCGTCGGCCGCTGGCGAGAGGAAGAAGCGGGCAAACCGGTCGACAATTCGGGGGAGTTGGCTGATGGCACGAAATTCAAGGGTCCCGATGAGCTGAGAGCGATGCTGCTCGACCGGAAGGACCTGTTTCTGCGGAATCTCACTTCGAAGATGTTGGGGTACGCGCTGGGCCGTGGACTTACCCTGAAAGACTCGTGCACCGTCGACGCCATTGTGTCGAAATTGAGTGACAATGGGTATAGCGCGCAAACGTTGATCGAAGAGATCGTGTTGAGCGTTCCGTTCCGATTTCAGGCTGCTGCTGGGACGCCAGTAGCGCCAACGCCGCCGCGGAGCCCATCTCCGCCCGCGCAGAAGGAGCAATAGAAGCTGTGAGCACACGCAAATCTTTGTTGTCCCGAAGAACATTACTGCGCGGCGCAGGGGTGGGCCTGGGTCTTCCCTGGTTGGAAGCGATGGTTCCGACGTCGGCGCTGGCATCGTCCACACAGCCGAAGAGTCCCGTTCGAATGGCGATGCTTTACATGCCGAACGGGGTGAACGTTAACGCGTGGTACCCGGAAGGCACAGGGCGCGACTTCGCTTTGTCGCCCACGCTGGCTCCTCTGCGAGACATTCAGGATCGCGTTACGGTCATCAGCAACCCCTGGAATGCCGCCTCCAAAGGCGGCGATGGACA
>Ga0190275_10001048_pt1 | contig 21277 bp, 19 predicted proteins | sample Popmic550T_FD_133745 | JGI IMG/M metagenome (GOLD analysis project Ga0190275, IMG submission 133745) | Populus adjacent soil microbial communities from riparian zone of Yellowstone River, Montana, USA - 550 T | ecosystem: Environmental > Terrestrial > Soil > Riparian zone > Trees stand | place...
GCCGAGCGCGCTTGCGATCGGCGCGACCATCCGGTCGAGCAGCGAGCTCTTGTCCGGAGCGCGCGGCGGCGCCGGGGCGGGCGGAGGGGGCGACTGGAGCAGCTCGCGGTAACGCTGGTCGCGCGCCGCGAGAGGCCCCCGCGTCCCGTTTGCCGTCCCCTCGATCGTCGTTCCGTCGGGGTTCACGGGCACGATCTGCCCGCTGTCGGCCGGGGTGCGCGGCGTCCGCCCTTCGGCGATCGTCGTACTGCCTTCGGGATCGCGGAGCTCCGCGCCGGTCGCGGTCTGGAACGACTGCAGGCGCAGCCATACCGCCACGGCGAAGATCGCGCCGAGGACGACGAAGAAGACCGGGAGGAAGACGCCCTTTCTCAGTTGACTACTCCGGGCACGGCCAGCGTGAACGGCTCGATGGCGGCGTCGAACTCGTCGCCCTCCTCGGTCCGCATCGTGTAGCTGCCGTGCATCGTCCCCATCGCCGTCGGCAGGGGACAGAAACTGGTGTACTCGAATGCCGCGCCGGGAGCGAGGCGGGGGAACTCGCCGACCACCCCCGGCCCCTGCACCCGCTCGACGTTGCCGTTCTCATCGGTGATGATCCACTCACGGCTCACGAGCTGCGAGGTTTCCTCGCCGACGTTGGAGATGCGGACGTGGTAAGCGAAGTAATACGTTTCGCGGTCGCTGCGGTCGGCAAGGTACTCGCTATCGACTTCGATCCTGATGCCGCGGGTGGTCGTATCCGACATGTTGGTTTCGTTTAGAGCGCGTGCAACGCGCACATTGTTCCCGCTCCTGCTCATTTTCGCATGTGCGGCACCGCCCGCCGCGCCGCGGCAGGCCGGTCCGCGCCTCGCGCCGCCGCCCGCCGAGGTCTCGACCATCATCGTCCCGATCCGGACCAGCCTCGCCCCGATCTCCGCCGAGATTGAGGCCCGCGTGCCGCCGGTATTCGCCGGGACGGGAAGCGAGCGCGGGATCGACGTCCGCTACGACGTCGCCCGGGCGCCGATCGCGTTGCAGATGATCGGCGCCGGCCTGCACGCCTCGACGACCGTCAAATACGCGATGGAGGCCTGCCGCGGACGCTTCCCCTGCGTCTCCTGCGGCTTCCGCGAGCCGCGCCGGATCGCCGAGGTGACGCTGCAGACGAAGCTCGACTGGGACCCCACCTGGCGGCTGCGCTCGACCACCCGCCTCCTGCCGGTCCACTACGCGAAGCCGTGCGAGGTGACCTGGTTCGACATCGACATCACCCGCCGTTTCATCGCCCCGGTGGTGGAGGAGCAGTTGAATGCCGCCGCCCGGATCATCGACCGCCAGACACCGTCGCTGACGAACCTGAAACCGCAGGCCGAGCAGATCTGGACCGCGCTCCGGACTCCGGTCGAGCTCGCGCCGCGCACGTGGCTCGTGCTCGAGCCGTCCGAGGTCGCACTCACCCCGATCAGCGGCTCCGGCGGGATCGTCACCAGCACGCTGGTGCTGCGCGCGCAGACGCGGGTGGTGATCGGGGCGCGTCCGTCGGTCGCCGCCCGTCCGTTGCCGGCGTTGCGCGTGGCCAATACAGTGGATGGCGGCGTGCGGGTGCCGTTCGACCTGCAGTTGCCGTACGAAGACGCCTCCGCCTTCGCCACCCGCGACTTCGCCGGCAAGACCTACAAGGTCGGCGACCGCCCGCTGACCATCGAGTCGATCCGCTTCTCGCCGGCCGAGAACGGACGCCTGCTCGTCGAAGCGCAGATCGACTACCGCGGCGGCACCCTGCGCAACTACCGGGGCCTGGTCTTCCTCGAAGGGACCCCGGTCTTCGACCGCGCCACCGGCAGCATCTCCCTCCCCGACCTCGAATACTCGCTCGACCGCAAACGCCGCGGCTTCCTCACCACCATCGCCGAGCGTGCCGCCCACGACACCATCCGGGCCCGCCTCCGCTCCACCCGTCTCCCCCTCGCCCCCCGCATCGCCACCCTTCGCGCCGAGCTCTCCCGCGCCCTCACCCGCACCCTCGCCCCCGGAGTCATGCTGCGTGGGCAGGCCGACACGATCGAGCCGGTATCGGTCACGCCGCTGGATGCCGTGATCTCGGTGCGGGTGATTGCTACTGGGAAGGCGGAGGTGGAGGTGAGCTCGCCGTCACCGCGCGCCAGCGCGGCTATCGGAGCGCCGGTCTTCGACCGGCCGGTCCGCCGGCCTTCGGCCGGCAGTGTGCGTCCGGACATGCAGCGCGAGAGACTGCCGACGGAACGTCGGCGGACCGGCGCAATGGCCTCAACTTTGGGCCTGAGGCACGGCCCCTCACCCCGTCCGGCGCCTGAACTTCTAACAAACGCATCCGGGGTTGGATCGTTCACGCATGTTCCACCCGCAGGCGCCGAACATCCCTCTCCCCGGCTCGGCGGGGAGAGGGTCAACAAAGCCTGTATCCAGTTATCAAGAAATACGTTAGCTCGGTGTGTTGCCCTCTCCCCTCTCGTAGGGGAGAGGGATGTCGGGCACCTGCGCGTGGCTGGTTAGCGAGACCTCAGGATTGCCGTGGATGACCTTAGAAGACCAGGTGCCCGACGGGGTGAGGGGTCACGTCTCAGGCCTAAAGTGAAGGCCATTTGGGCGGACCGGCCGGTCGAAGACCGGCGCTCCACAGGTCCGCGCCGCGCTACAATTCTCCCCGTGACGCGCACGGTCCTGATCGTCGGCCTGATGCTGGTGGCGGCATTCCTGCCGCTGGCAGCCTTGCCGCCGGCGCTCGCCGTCCTCGTCATCGCCTCGCTCATCTTCATCACGCGCGTTTCGCTGTTCGTCAGTTCCGACGCGCAGCCGGCCGCGCTTCTCGCGCTCACCTTCTTCCGCGCCCCTCCCTCGCGCTGAGCTCCCGCTCACGAAACGCGAACAGGAGGAGTCATGTCCCTCAGGAAGACCCTGGCGAAGGTATTGGTCTGCGGCGTCCTGCAATTCGGTGCGTTCAGCGGCTCGGTCACTCCCGAAGAGCTCGAGAAGCTGATGAATGCGATACACCGGACGAAGATCGTGCATGTGGTGAAAAAGGACGAACCGCTGAAGTGAAAGGTCCGCGACCCCAATCGGACCGCCGACGTCGCGTCGGCCGATAGAGGTAGGGAGAGGCCCTTTCGGCCTCCCCCTCCCTCCGAACCGGACGTGCGGATCTCTCGCATCCGGCTCTCCAGTTGGTGATCTTGTTCAGGACTGTCGGACGAGCTTGTCGGCGCTCTTGAGGCTGAAGAGACCGTGCTCGGTGAAGTAGGCATTTGGCCAGCGATAATGCGCGTGTCCACGTCCGCGGTTTGTGCTTCTTCCGCCCTTTCGACGTTTGTCCAGGATGGCCCGGAGTCGATAGCGAACCCACTTGTCGATCCGGTCCCATGCCAAGCTATTCGCCGAACAGAACTTGCGCACTGTGGATGGTTGCGGGTCGGTCGATCTGTCTCTCACGCGTTCACCTTCCTGCCTCCCTTCGCTCCACGCCCGTTACGGCGCTTCCCAGCTCTTATGAAGGCTCTGACTTCCACCGCTCTTTTGGCCTCGAGTCGGTGGATCTACCCGATTCACCACTCCTCGTGGGCCGCTCCCGCGGAGAGTGGTATTACTCGCCCCCTCCCGCCCCATTCGGCGAGAACACATCCTCGATCCGGGCCTCGAAGAGTCTGGCGATGGCGAAGGCGAGGGGGAGGCTGGGGTCGTACTTGCCGGTCTCGATCGCGTTTACGGTCTGCCGGGAAACATTGAGCTGTTCGGCGAGGTCGGCTTGCGACCAGCGGCGCTCGGCGCGCAGGACGCGGAGGCGGTTGGTCACGACTGGGCCTCTTCCACTCCCGCGTAGCGGCGGATGCCGATCCATTGGCCGATTCCCCAGGCCAGGAGCATGACCAGGAGGGGGTCGTTGATGTCGATCTCCGGGGCGCCGAGGCGTTCGCAGAGGCGGTAGCCCATCGTCAGGACGACGCCGGTGCCGAACGCCAGCGCCAGGGCGTCGAGGTGGATTTTGCGGAGCAGCTCGTCGGCCTGGCGCAGGAAGACGCTGTAGGCGCGGACGGTGACGAGCAGCAGGACGACGCTCAGGAGGGTCAGTCCCCAGGCGAGTAGACCGCGTCCGATGAGCTTTTCACTGATCAGGATCGTCGCCGTGCCGAAAGCGAGGGCGGCGCCGGTCATCCAGCCGGTGAAGACGCGATAGTTGTGGGCGTCGCGGGGGGTGAAGATCGAGGAAGAGGATTCGTTGGTCACGGTGCGTGCCTCCTATGTCAAGTGTGCTTGACACAAAGTAGGCTCGCGACGGCTAGTTGTCAAGTGTCCTTGACAACAAATCGCCTACTCTCCCCGAATGTGATTGAAAAAAGCGTCGCTGGCGACGGGGCGGCCGAGGAAACGCTCGACCAGGTCGCGGGCCGGCTCCTCGCTGCCGCGGGAGAGGATCTCTTCGCGGAAGCGGCGGCCGGTCTCGCTGTTCATCACGTTCGTCCCGAACGAGGCGATCAGGTCGAGGGCGATGACCTTCGCCCACATGTAGCCGTAATAGCCGGACGCGTAGCCGCTGGCGATGTGCTCGAAGGTTCCGGGGAACTGCGTCCCTTCGACGTAGCCCATCGGCGTTGCCCCTTCCATCCGCGCCCAGACGTCGAGGCACGGTCCCGGGTTTTCGTCCGACAACGCCATGTCAAAGGAGGCGTAGAGGAGCTGCCGGCCGTAGTCGATCCCGGCGCCGAGCTTCTTGGCCGCCTTCAGGCGCTCCACCAGCGAGGCGTCGATCTCGGGGCAGCCGGGGCAGTGGTTGCGGAGGAGGGAGAGGCTCTCCATCCGGCTGGCCCACTCCTCGTACATCTGCGACGGCGCCTCGACGAAGTCGCGCTGCACGCTCGTCCCGGCGTGGGCCAGGTAGTGGGTGCTCGACAGCACGCCGTGCAGCACGTGCCCGAACTCGTGGAGCAGCGTCTCGAGCTCGTCATGCGTCAGGCCGACGCGGTTGAAGTTCGTCACCAGGACGCTGATCGGCGTCCGTCCGGTGCGGCGGCTCACCCCGCGCACCGGCCAGGCCGCGGCGTGTTTGTACTTGCCGTCGCGCGGATAGAGGTCGAGGTAGATTCCGCCGATGAAGGTCCCGCTCTCCGCGTCCTTCACGTCGAGATAGAAGACGTCCTCGTGCCACACCGGTACGTCGACGCGCTCGAAGCGGACGCCGTAGAGGGCGCCGCTGATCTCGAGCATCCACTCGACGATCCCCACGGAGGGGAAGTGTTTCCGCAGCGCTTCCTGGTCGATGGCGTAACGGCGCTCGCGCAGCCGCTCGCGATAGAAGGCGACGTCCCAGCGGTGGATGGGCACATGGTCGACGGCCCGATCAGACGACAGCCCGGTGAGCTCGGCCTTCAGTTCGGCGAGCTCCCGCAGGTCCCGCATCTCGGCTTCGGTGACGACGCTGCGCACTTCGTCGAGGAACTTCGTGACCGTGTCGGGGGTCTCCACCATCCGCCGCTTCGTGACGTAATGGGCGAAGCTCGGCACTTCGTAGAGATCGGCGATCTCCTTCCGGAGGGCGACGATCTCGTCGAGCACTTCGAGATTGCGGGGAGTGCCGCGGAGGGTGTTCGCCGTCCAGTAGCGGCGGCGTGCCTCCTCGTCCTGCGCGTTCATCAGGAAGGGGACGTAGTCGGGATAGTCGAAGCCTGCGACGTAGTTCCCTTCCCCGTCGCGCGGCATCCGGTCGAGCCACGCCTGCGGCAGCCCGCGGCATTCGTCCGGGGTGAAGCGGAGGCGGGTGTCGTTCTCGCGGATGCTGCGGGCGAACTCCTGCCCGAGCTCCGTCAGCCGGTCGGAGATCTCCTTGAAACGCTCGCGCTTCCCGGCCGGCAGCGAGACGCCGCTGTCTTCGAAGGATTCGAGCAACTGCTTCTGCAGCTCGCGCGCGGCGACCGACTGCGGCGCCACCGCGCGTACGCGCTCATAGAAGGCCTCGTCCTGGAAGACCTCGGTAAGGAAGCTCGATTCCGCCACCATGGCGGTGTCGCAAAGGTCGCGAACCTCTTTGTCGGGGCTCACGCTGTTGAGGAGCGAAATGACGCCGAACGCGTCTTCGAGCACGATCGCCGTCTCGTCCCACGCATCGAGCACCCGCTCGACGCTGCAGGTTTCGAGCGGCAGCGTGCGGAGCCGTTCCACCAGCTCGCGGGCACGCGCCAGTGCCGCGTCGGAGCGCGCGGCGACCTGCTCGGGGTCGAAGATCGGAATCGTGACTCGTTCGGAGACGTCCGGCGGCGTTGCACCGGGCCGCGCAACGGTTTCAATCGTCATAATGAAGGGGCCGCATTCTATGCCAGCGAAACCTGGAAGGAGCAAATCGCGTACACAGTGCATGCACCGGCTCCTCCTCGTCCTCCTCCTCTGCGGAAGCACCCTTTCCTCATTCGCCGAAACCGCCGCTGAATTCGCCGCCGCCGGCCGCGCCGCCCGCGAGCGCGATGACGACGCCAAGGCGGCCGAGCTGTTCGAGAAGGCCATCGCGGCCGACCCGAAGAATGCCGAATACCACTTCCTCCTTGGCGTCTCCTACGGCGACCTCGCCCAGAAGGCGGGCATCCTCAAGCAAGCCGGCCTGGCGAAGAAGACGAAGGCGGCGTTCGAGCGCGCCATCCAGCTCGACCCCAACCATACCGAGTCCCGTTTCGCCCTCATCAGCTATTACCTGATCGCCCCCGGCTTCATGGGCGGCAGCGACGAAAAGGCGAACGAGCAGGCGGCGGAGATCAAGAAGCGGAACGCCTTCGACGGCCACCGCGCCTACGCCCGCATCCACCGCCACAACAAGAAGCCGGAGCTGGCCCGCAAGGAGATGGTGGAAGCGGTCCGCGAGCAGCCGAACAGCCCGAAGGCGCACTATTACCTCGGCAACAACTACTTTACCGACGACATGTACGCCGAGGCGCTGCACGAGTACGAATACGCCCTGAAGCTCGACTCCGCCTACATGCCGGCCGTCTTCCGCATCGGCGTCGTGGCGGCCGAGACGAAGACCGACCATGCCCGTGGCGAGGCGTCGCTGAAGAAGTATCTCGCCTACAAGCCCGCGCAGGACGAGCCGTCTCACGCCTCGGCCTGGTTCTACCTCGGCAAGCTCTACGAGAACCAGGGCCGCAAGGCGGACGCGAAGCAGAGTTACGCCGCGGCCCTCAAGCTCGTCCCCGGCGCCAAGGACGTCAAGGAAGCATTGAAGCGCGTGTCGTAGCCGCCCCGACCAGCAGCGGATACGGATTCACCGGCTGCCCCTTCGACCACTCTTTGGTCGGTGGAAGCACCTCGATCGAGAAGTGGAGGTGGGGGGTGCCGGGAGGGGCATTGCCGGTGACTCCGACGTAGCCGATGACGGTTCCCTGCGGGACGAACTGCCCCTCGGCGATTCCATCGGCGTAACGGTCGAGGTGAGCGTAGTAATAGTTGTGCTCTTCGGCGCGGTCGAACTGGTAGATGGTGATGCCGCCCGACTTGCTGAAGAAGAGCTTCCGGATCGTCCCGTCCACGGCAGCCACGACCGGCGTCCCCTGAGGGGCGAGGATGTCGATCGCACGATGGGTGCGGCCGCCGCCGCGCGCCTGGGAGAAGGTGTCCTTCAGGTTCTGCGGGGTGATGCCGACCACCGGGATGAGGATGCCGGACGTCCCGAACGCCGGCGTCCGGCCAACCGGCATCGCGCCGGCCGCTCGCGGGCCGGTCTGGCGCTGCACCGAGTGCTCGCGCGCCACGCGCGCGGCCCGGTCTTCCTTCCGCGCCGCGCGGAGATCTCCCCCCAGCAGCACGATGAACAAGCCGCCGATGAGCCAGCCTCCCGCAAGAACTTTAAACGTCCGCATCCCAGCCGATAATAGGAAGGTCGTGCCGGAACTTCCCGACATCGCGGTCTACCTGGAGGCCCTCCAGCCACGCGTGCTCAGCCGTACGCTCGCTAAGCTCCGCATTGCCAGGCCTTTCCTGCTCCGCACGGTCGAGCCCGGCCCGCGTGATTTAGAGGGAAAAGAAATCGTCTCCCTCCGCCGTCTGGGCAAGAGAATCGTGTTCGGTTTCGAGGACGAGCTGTTTCTGGTCCTTCATCTGATGATCGCCGGACGGCTCAAATGGCTCCCTAAAGGGGCCAAGGTTCCGGGGAAGATCGGCCTGGCCGCGTTCGACTTCGACCACGGTACGCTCGTCCTGACCGAGGCCGGGTCGAAGCGGCGGGCGTCCATCCATATTCTCAAAGGAGAGGACGCCCTCCGGGCCCACGACCCGGGCGGCATCGAGCCGCTGGAGATGTCGCTCGACGACTTCCGGACCGCCCTCACCCGCGAGCGCCACACCCTCAAGCGCACCCTCACCGACCCGCACGTCTTCAGCGGCATCGGCAACGCCTACTCCGACGAGATCCTGCATCGGGCCCGCCTCTCCCCGGTCCAGCTCACGACGAACCTCTCCGAGGAAGAGATCGCCCGCCTCTACGGCGCCATCCGCGAGGTGCTCGTCGAATGGATCGAGCGCCTCAGGGCCGATACCGGCAGCGGCTTCCCGGAGAAAGTCACCGCCTTCCGCCCCGGGATGGCCGTCCACGGCCGCTTCAACCTCCCCTGCCCCGTCTGCGGAACCCCGGTCCAGCGGATCGTCCACGCCGAGAACGAGACCAACTACTGCGCCCGCTGCCAGACCGGAGGAAGGCTGCTGGCCGACCGGGCGCTCTCGAGGCTGTTGAAGGGGGATTGGCCCAAGTCGATCGATGAGCTCTGAAAGGCAGAAAGCAGAAAGCAGAAGGCAGTGGATTCGGGCTTCCTTCAGCCCTCTGCCCTCTGCCTTCTTCTAACGAACCTGGAAACCACACGTCTATGCAAACAGAACAATGCTCCAGGCGGCCATGACCAGTGTTTTTTCAGCGAGCCCGGTTCCCACGGAGGACCGCCAGCTCGCGGCAGCATGTGCCGCTGGAGACTCCAGGGTCTTTGAAGACATTTACCGCCGTTTCGGCGATCGGATGAAGAGCATCGCCTGGAATCACCTCGGCAACGCGTCGGATGCCGAGGATGCCGTCCAGGAGACGTTCCTCAAAGTCCACCGCGCGGCGACGACTTACACCGGTGAGGCGTCGTTCTCCACGTGGCTGTACCGCATCCTCGTCAACACCTGCTACGACGTGCTCCGCAAGCGCAAGCGGCGCATCGAAGAGGCGCCCATCGAGGAGACCGCCGAGCGCACCGCCCCCAACGTCGACGACACCAAGCGCATCGCCCTCCGGCGGCTCCTCGACGCGCTGCCGGAACAGAGGCGCACGGTATTCACGCTGTTCGAGATCGAAGGACTCAGCCACGCCGAGATCGGAGAGATCCTCGGCATCAGCGAAGGGAACTCCAAGTGGATCCTCTTCGCCACCAAAAAAGAGCTCCAGGAAAAGTGGAAACGATCCCAATGAACGTCACCTGCAGTCAGATCGACGACCTTCTCTTCGACGCCTCGCCCCTCGCCATGGAGACGGCGGCACGGCACGCGATGGAATGCCCTTCGTGCGCGGAGAAGCTGGCCGAATGGAACGAGATCTCCGAGGTCGCGCAGTCGATGCGCACCACGTGGACCAACGACATGCACTGGCCGCGCATCGACCGGGCCCTGCGCGAAGAGCGCAGGCGCAGGCCGGTGCGCTGGCTGTGGCAGGTGGCGGCCGCGATCGTGTTAATCGTCGGCCTCGGCGGGACGGTCTTCTACGGCATCCGGGTGCAGACCCACGACGCGGCCTTCGACCGTGACATTCTCCGCCTCACCGCCCTCGACGACGTGGAGCGCGCCGAGCGCGTGCACGTCAAGGCGATCGGAAAACTCGAGCGGCTCGCCGGTGCGAAGCTCGACGACGCCCAGTCGCCGCTGCTCATCTCTTACAAGGAAAAACTGATGCTGCTCGATGACGCCATCGCCGAGTGCAGGGCCAACATCGACCAGAACCGACAGAACGCACACCTCCGCAAGCAGTTGCTGGCCATGTACTCGGACAAGCAACAGACGCTGCAGGACGTGATGCGGGAGGACAACCATGTCTCGAGCCCGTAGTCTCTTCTTCGCCCTTCTCTTTCTCGTCCTGCCGGTCCTTGCCCTGCCGCTTCTGGCCGAGGACCGCGACGACGACTCGCGCTTCGAAACCAGGTACGGCAAGAATTTCGCCCTGCCGGCCGGCGGACGCGTCACCATCACCCACGGCTTCGGCGATCTCGTGATCCGGACCCACAACGGCAACGACGTCCAGGTGCGGGCGACCATCCGTTCCTCCGACGAAGACCTCGGCAAGAAGATCCGCATCACCGCCGGCCCCGAAGGGGGAGGCGTGTCCATCACGACGCACTTCCCCGAGGTGCGGAACCACCGCGGACACCTCTCCTACTCCGTCGACATGACGGTGACAGTCCCGGCCAACACCCCCGTCATCGCCGAAAACCAGTTCGGCAACATCGACGCCCGCGGACTGGGCGGCGCCGCGAACCTCAGGAACAAGCAGGGCTCGATCAAGGCCGCCGACATGCGCGGACCGCTGACCCTCGGCAACTCCTTCGGCGCTATCGAGGCGGTCAACTCCGGCAGCGACCTGACCGTCAACAACGCCAACGGCGCCATCACCATCCGCAAGGTCGAAGGGTCCCTGACGGCGGCGAACCGCTTCGGCTCCGTCACCGTGACCGACGTCCGCCGCGGCGCGACCATCGCGAACGCGAACGGCGCGATCGAGGCGATGGACATCGGCGGGACGCTCAACGCGACTAACAACTTCGGCAGCGTGAAGGCGTCGACCATCGGCGCGGCCACGCAAATCACCACCAGCAACGCGCGGGTGGAGCTGTCGAACGTCCAGGGTCCGGCGACGGTGAAGAACTCGTTCGGCAGCGTGGAGGCGAACAACATCGCCGGTGCACTGACGATCGACGGCTCGAACTCCCGCGTCGAGGCGTCCACGGTGAAGGGGAACGTGACCATCGACAACGGCTTCGGGCCGGTGAAGCTGCGCGGCATCACCGGCAGCGCGAAGATCCAGAACGGCAACGGCGACATCGTGATCGAAGACCTGAGCGGCGCTTTGAACGCGGTCACCCGCTTCGGGGCGGTCCGCGCGGAACGCGTCCGCGGCAATGTCGACGTGAACAGCTCCAACGGCAACGTGCGCCTGACGGACGTCGGCGCGGCCAAAGTGCGCGCGACCTTCGGCGCGGTCTTCGTGGAGCGGGTGAACGGCGCGATCGACGTAGTGAACTCGAACGGCGCCATCTCCGTGAGCGGCCTCCGCGGCGCCGGCTGCCAGCCGGTGACCCTCCGGACCAACTTCAGCTCGATCAAAGTCGAGCTACCCGAGGGAGTCGGCTACACCGTCAACGCCCGCACCTCCTTCGGCCGCATCAACACCGAGCTCCCGATCACCACCACCAGCATCAGCGACGAAACCATCGTCGGCACCATCGGCCGCGGCGGCTGCAAGCTCGACCTGGCCAACTCGAACGGGAACATCACCATCGAGAGGGATTAGAACGTTCTGCGGTACGTAAAGATGAAGCTCCTCGGCATGCAATTGCGGATCGGCGGGGAGAAGGTCGCGGATTTGATCTCACGCTCGGCGAGGAAGGCGAGGCTTTCGTCGCCGGTGGTGTTGGAGATGACTTTGGTCGACGTCACGATCCCTTTGGTGTTGACCATGGCCTCGATCACCACGAGGCCGCTGGCCTGCGCGTCGGAGCCGCGCAGCGCCGGCGTGTCGACGAAAGCGTAGTCGGAGTCAGGGGGGCAACCGGTCCTGCCGCGTGCGGCGCTCTTCGACCGGCCGCCGGGCCTCGGCTGCCCATCCCGCGCGATGAACCGCGACGCCACCCAGCCGGTGGTACCGTCGCTGAGACGCACGTTGGTCCAGCTTTCGCCGGCCAGCAGCACCGCCAGCTCCGTCCCCCTCTTCACCTGCGTCAGCACGTCGGCGTCGCCGGAGGGCTCGCGGCGGACGTTGAGCGACGACGCCGTCACCCGCACCATTCCGGTCGTCTGCTCCGCTGCCGGAGCGGTGGGAAGAGGAGGAGCCGGAGTCGTGGGCGGGGCCACCGGCGGCGGAGGCGGCGGCGTGGAGCAATTCCACAGGAACAGCGAGAAAGTGAGGAGGAAGAGCCGAAGCACGCGCGGATTCTACGTGCAGCTCCGGGGAGCTGCTGCATTAAGTCACGTACACTCCCTCCTTCCGATGATCGACTATCACCGCGAGCTTCTCGCCGACGAGACGCGGACGCGCGCCTACCGCGACGCCATCCGGGCGACGGTCCAGCCGGGGGACGTAGTGCTCGATCTCGGCTGCGGCTCCGGCATCCTTTCTTTCTTCGCCCTCGAGGCCGGGGCGGCGCGGGTGTACGCAATCGACCGGGGGCACATGGCGGACGTCGCGCAGTTCCTCTCCCGCCATCTCGGCGTCGCCGGCCAGATGACCGTGCTGCACGAGACCTCGACGGGCGTGGAGCTGCCGGAGCGGGCGGACGTGCTGGTGACGGAGACGATGGGAGTGCTGATCTTCGACGAGAACATGCTCTCGTTCGTCCTCGACGCGCGCCGCCGCCTGTTGCGCGAAAACGCCGCCATGGTGCCGCAGCGTGTGGCCCTGGCGATCGTGCCGGCCGAGGTGCCGGTGGCGTACGGAAAGAGGGTCGGCTTCTGGAGCGAGCCGCGGTACGGGCTCGACCTCACTCCGCTGCGCGTCTTCGCGTCCAACTCGATCGCCTTCATCCACCTCGACCCGTCCTCATACGTCGCCGCGCCGCAGATCGTGGTCGACGTCGATCTCCGCACGTTCGACTCCGCACTCGTCAATGGCCGCTGCGCCTTCACCGCCGGGCGCGACGGGCTGGTGCACGGCTTCGGGGTGTGGTTCGAGACCACGCTGGCCGAGGGGATCGGCTTCTCGACCCGGGAGCCGAAGTCGACTCACTGGGCCCAGGCGCTGCTGCCGCTGGAGACTCCGCTTCGCGTCGAGCGCGGCGCGGCGATCGAGGTGGACCTCGAGACGGACGACGGCCGGATCTGGCGCTGGCGCGGCCACGCCGCCGGGACGCTCTTCGACCAGACCACGATCTTCGCCGCGCCGCCCTGCGTCCGCCGGGATTGAGGAGCGAGGGGAGATAGAATCTCCGCCATGTGTCGTCTCCTCCTCACCCTCCTTCTCCTCATCCCCACATTCGCCTTCGCCCAGCCGGGCCAGCCGCGCCGCGTCGGGGCCGACTGGACGCCGGCCTCCGAGAAAGGCTGCATCGGCGGCAGCGGCTGCAGCGAGCGCCGCCTGCGCGTCGCGCTGCAGGACCGTCCGGTGGTGGCGGTCCGCTTCCACGCGCACGATCAGGTCGGCAATAAGGCCGACGGCGCGCTGCGCGTGAAGATCGATGGCAACACCGTCAACGGCTACATCGACATCCCGCGCAAGGGAGAGGTCTTCACCGTCGACGTCGACGAGCTGCGCGGGCGCTATCTGGTGCTCGAGGCGGTGAACAACGACGAGGTGGAGATCAGCGACATCGCCGTCCTCTACGCACCGCGCGACCGCGACACCATCCGCCGCGTGCCGCGCGATCCGTACGACGACCGTCCGGGCCGCGGCGGCAGCGGCAGCGGCTGGCGCGGCTACCCGCGCGCGGCCACCTGCATCGGCGGCGACGAGTGCCGGAAGAACGGCAAGCGAATCACCATCGCGCTCGAAGAGGCGCCGGTCCTCGGCGTCCGCTTCCATGCCCACGACTCCGTCGGCCAGCGGGCCGACGGGAAGCTCACGGTCCGCATCGACGACACGACGGTCGGCTCCTATATCGACATCCAGCGCGCCGGGAAGCGGCACGAGCTCGACGTCGACAACGTCTTCGGCTCGAAGCTGGTCTTCGAGGCGGCGAGCGACGACGAGATCGACATCAAGGACATCGAAGTCCTGTACGGCCGTGGGCGCCGGGGCGGCGGACGCGGCCCGGGATCCGGCGGACGGCGCGAGATCACCGACGAAGGGGCCTGCATCGGCGGCAGCGAGTGCGGCGGCAAGCGCGCCCGCATCCGCATCGCCCTCCGTGGCCGTCCGGTCGACCAGATCCGCTTCTACGCCCGCGACGACATCGGCTCCCGCGCCGGCGGCGAGCTGCGCATCCGCATCGACGACGAGATCCTGCAGTACGGCCTCGACATCCCCCGCGAGGGAAAGACGTTCACGATCGACGGCGGCGGCACGGCCGGCGATTACCTCTACATCGAGCCCGCCAAGGACGACGAGGTGATGGTGAAGGACGTGCGGGTCCGGCTCGGGGAAGACGACGACGAGTAGGGGCCTCAGAGAACCGATGGGACAAATGGGACCTATGGGACGGATGGGAGGGGGAACCCCATTCGTCCCATTCGTCCCATAGGTCCCATTCGTCCGCCCCCACCCCCCGCCCCCCTTTCGTGCTACCTTTTCACCGGGTCCCGTTCTGATGTCCGCTTCTTCAAGCCGCGCGGTCTTCTCGTTGCTGGCGTTCGCCTGCCTGCTGGCGGTCCCGGCGGGCGGGGCGGAGCGTGGCTTGCCGCTGATCACGGTCTTTCCGGCCGAGGTGCACAAGGCCGGGCCGCAGACCTTCGACCTCGCCCAGGACTCCCGCGGCATCCTCTACTTCGGGAACCTGCACGGCCTCCTCTCCTATGACGGCGCCTGGTGGCGGCTGCTCACCCTGCCCGATGACCAGGTCGCGCTCTCCGTCGGGACCGACATCCACGGCCGGGTGGCCCTCGGCCTGGTCAACGACTTCGGCCACCTCACCCGCGACGCCTCGGGCACACAGCAGTACCGGTCGCTCCTCTCGCTGCTGCCGAAGGAAGAGCGCGAGTTCGGCGACGTCCGCGCCGTCTGTCCGGTCACCAACGGCTTCCTCTTCCTCACCGAGAACGGCGTCCTGCTCTGGAACGGCAAGACCGTCCGCGTCGCCGCGAAGTTCCCGCCGGACGACATGCCCCGCGGCTGCTCGTGCGACGGGAAAGACGTCGTCCTCCGCGGACCGAAGGGGTTGTACCGCTTCGACGCGGCGACGCTGCAAATCACGCCCGCCGGCCTCACCGGCCGCGTGCTGATGGCCGTCCATCGCGACGACGGGAAGGTCATCGCCGCCGTCCGCGACACCGGCCTGTTCCTCGTCGATGGCAACTCCGCCACTCCCTACGCCCCTGCCGCCTCGGAGTGGCTCAAGGGAAAGACCGTCACCGGCGGCACGCCTCTCCGCGACGGCCGCTTCGTCGTCACCACCCGGCAGAACGGCCTGGCCATCCTCGACGCGAACGGCGCGGTCGAGCAGGTCATCGGCGCCGACGCCGGCCTTCCCGACGCGGTCCTCAACGAGCCGCGCGTCGACCGCGAGGGCTCGCTCTGGCTGGCGATGGAAGGGCCGATCGTCCGGATCGACCTCGCCTCTCCCGTCACCGTCTTCGACGCCCGGCGCGGCCTGCGCGGCGGCACGGGGGACGTGGCCCGGCACGGCGACACGCTCTACGCCGCGTCGACGCACGGCCTCTTCTCGATCGACGCGAACGGCATGGCGCAGCGGGTCGACGGGATGGACGAGGGAGCGTGGCGCCTCCTCACGGTCGATGACGAACTTCTCGTCGGCACCGTCAAAGGGATCTACCGGGTCGACCGCGCCGGCCGCCTCGAGCATCTGATCGAAAACGAAGGCTCGGTATACGACCTCGAACGCTCGCCGAGCGATCCCAGCCGCGTCTGGACCGCGCAGGGCGATGGCATCGGCAGCATCCGCCGCGTCGACGGCGGGTGGCAGCACGAGGGCCTCGTTCCGGGAGGCGCGCAGGACATCTCGACCATCGTCGAGCGCGATGGCGTGCTCTGGGCCGGGACGGTCTTCAACGGCATCCTGCGCATCGAGAACCCGCGCAGCGCGACGCCGCGCGTGCGCCAGCTCGGCAGCGGCGAGATGAACGTCTACAACTTCCGCGACCGCGTCGTCTTCGTACGCGCCACCGGGGCGGTCCTCCATCTCGACGGCGCCGGCAAGTTCGTCGCCGATCCGAAGCTCGGCCACATCAAGGTCCCGCGCGGATTCTTCGTCGTCGGAGAAGACCCGGGAGGCGCGGTCTGGATCAACTCCACGCCGCCGCGCGTGTTCGAACGGCAGCCGGACGGCTCGTACCCCCCCGAAGGAACGCCGCTCGTCTCCGTGACCGCGGCCGACATCCAGAACCTGCGCCTGACGGGCGACGGTGCGGTCTGGTTCGCCTCCGACAAAGGCTTGTTCCGCTATAAGCGCACCGCCGCACAGGCGGCCGTCGCGCCGCAGCCGGCACCGCTGATCCAGCGCGTCGTGGCCGGCGAGGACCAGGTGCTGTTCAGCGGCGTTGCGGCGTCCGAGGCCGTGCGGCTGCGCCACAACTTCGGCCGCATCCGCGTCGAGTTCGCACCGGTGTCGTACCGCCCCGGCGTGTCGTACCAGTACCGCCTCGACCCGATCGACACGGAGTGGAGCGCCTGGCGCGACGAGCCGTTCATCGACTACACCACGCTCGAAGCGAACGATTACACGTTCCGCCTCCGCGCCCGCGGCCCCGCGATGCAGGCCGGCCCGGAGACGGCCTGGTCGTTCACCGTGCTGCCGCCGTGGTATCGCACGAGCTGGGCCTCGGCGCTCTGGTGGCTGCTCGCCCTCGCGGCGATCTTCCTCTTCATCCGCTTCCGCACCGGCTCGCTCCGCCGCCGCGCCGAGCAGTTGCAGACGAAGGTGGACGAGAAGACCGCGGAGTTGCAGGAGACGGTGAAGCTGCTCGAGTCGGCGAACACGCAGCTCGAGGCGCTGTCGCTCGAGGACGACCTGACCGGAATCGCCAACCGGCGCTCGTTCGAGCGTTCGCTGGCGGACGAATGGAACCGCGCCCGCCGGCACGAACAGCCGCTCGCGCTGATCCTCCTCGACCTCGATCACTTCAAGTCGCTCAACGACCGTCTCGGCCATCCCGCCGGCGACGACTGCCTCCGCAAAGTCGGAGCGTTCCTCGCCGACACCATCCGCCGCAGCGGCGAAGTGGTGGCACGCTACGGCGGCGAAGAGTTCGCGATCCTGCTTCCGGGAGTCGACGCCGACGTCGCCATCCGCGTCGCCGAGACCCTCCGCGACGGTATCGAGCGCCTCGGCGTCCCCTACGGCCACGGCAACGGCAAACGCATGACCGCCAGCTGCGGCGTCGCGGCGATGATCCCGAACGGCCAGATCACCTCCGACAGCCTCGTCGCCAGCGCCGACCGCGCCCTCTACGCGGCGAAACACTCGGGCAGGAATGTCGTGCGGGTGGCGGACGAGACCACCACGGGAACGTGGCTGCGCGATGTGAGCGCGTGATGGGACGAATGGGACCTATGGGACCCATGGGACGTACAGCCTTTGTCCCATAGGTCTCATCCGTCCCATTGGTCCCATTTCCATTCCGGCGTAAACTCCCCCAGCTCCAGCACCCATGCACCCGGAAACCCCACTCGACCTCCTCGAGCAGCTTCCGCTCGGGTACGCCCTCGTTGACGAGGGGGGCGGCACGCTCTGGCTCAACGTGGCGGCGCGGGAGATCCTCGGCTGCGGCGACGTCGCTGCCGTCCTGCCGCGCATCGAGAGCAGCGAAGTCACCGTCGGCGCGCGGGCGGTCGAAGTCACCGCCACCAGCGTCGCCGCCGGCATCCTCCTCTGCTTCCGCGACGTCACCGAGCAGCGGCGCAGCGAGCAGGCCCTGCGCGAGAGCCGCGAGCGCTACAGCCACATCATCGAGAACGCCAACGAGCTGATTTACAGCGCCGACTATCACGGGCGCTTCACCTTCGTGAACCCGGCGGCGATCCGCATCACCGGCTTTGGAGAAGAAGAGCTCCTCGGCCGCCACTACCTCGACCTCATCGACCCCGACTACCGCGAGGCGGCCCGGCGCTTCTACGAGCACCAGTTCACCACCCGCGAGCCGAGCACCTACTTCGAGTTCCCGACGATCGCAAAGTCGGGCGTGCGCATCTGGGTCGGGCAGAACGTCCTCACGGTCATGGACGGCGACCGCATCATCGGTTACGAGGCCATCGCCCGCGACATCACCCAGCGCCGCGGGGTCGAGGAGGACCTGGCCCGCGCGCGCGACGCCGCGCTGCAGTCGGCGCGCGCGAAGTCGGAGTTCCTGGCCAACGTCTCCCACGAGATCCGTACGCCGCTCAACGGCGTCCTCGGCATGACCGGCCTGATGCTCAACACGCCGCTCACGCCGGAGCAGCGCGAGTACGCGGAGATGATCCGCTCCAGCGGCGAGACGCTCCTGGCGGTCGTCAACGACGTCCTCGACCTCTCCCGCGTCGAAGCCGGCAAGCTGACCATCGAGTCGATCGACTTCAACCTCGACGACCTGATCGAGAGCGTGCTCGAGCAGTTCGCCGCGCGCGCCGCCGCCAAGCGGCTGAAGTTCCGCACGTACGCCGCTCCCGACGTGGCGCGCGCGCTTCGCGGCGACTCGCACCGCATCCGCCAGATCCTGCTCAACCTCGTCGGCAACGCCATCAAGTTCACCGCGCGCGGCGAGGTGGTCGTGACCATCATGCAGCCGCGGCAGAAGGAAGGGAGCGTGATGCTCCGCTTCCTCGTCACCGACACCGGCATCGGGATCCCCGCCGCCGCGCAGCCGCGGCTCTTCGCACCGTTCACGCAGGCCGACGGCTCGACGACCCGCAAGTACGGCGGCAGCGGCCTCGGCCTGGCTGTCTCGAAGCAACTGGTCGAGGCGATGGGCGGCGAGATCGGCGTGATCAGCGTCGAGAAGGAAGGGTCGACGTTCTGGTTCGAGCTGCCGCTGCAGAGGCAGGCGCATGCGGAGGCGCGGCCGGTGCGGGCGTGGGATCTCTCGAAGTTCCGGGCGCTGATCGTCGACGCCAGCGAAGTGCATCGCCTCACCCTCACCAGGCATCTCTCCTCGACCCGGATCGGCATCGACGAGGCCCACACCGCGTCCGAAGCCATCGCGGCGGCGTACCAGCGCCACTACGACGTGATCCTCTTCGACATGCAGCTCCCCGACGACGACGGCCTCGGCTTCGCGCGCGCCATCCGCCACGATCCCGCCCTCGCGCGGACGCGGCTGATGCTGGTCACCTCCTTCGGCCGCCGCCGTCACGACGTGGCCGCGTTCCAGCAGGCCGGCATCGATTCGTTCATCCTCAAGCCGATCCGCCGCACGCAGCTCTGCGACGCCGTCAGCCGCATCCTGCGCGGCGAGAGCGAGCCGCAGATGATCCGGGCGGCGCAGGACGACGACCGCGCCACCGGGACGCGCGCCCGCGTACTGGTGGTCGAGGACAACAGCGTCAACCAGCTCGTCGCCCTCGGCCAGCTCCAGAAGCTCGGCCACGAGTGCGTCGTCGCCGGCAACGGGCGCGAAGCCATCGAGGCGATCCGCGACGGCCGCTTCGACCTCGTGCTGATGGACTGCCAGATGCCCGACATGGACGGCTACGAGGCAACGCGCCGCATCCGGCAGATGGACCCGTCGCTCGCCGGCATCCCGGTCGTCGCCATCACCGCCCACGCACTGCCGGGCGAGCGCGAGAAATGCCTCGCCGCAGGGATGAACGACTATCTCGCCAAGCCGGTCTCGATCGAGCAGCTCGGCGCCGTCGTCCGCCTCTGGACCACCAGGAGCTCCCCCGCTCCCGCCCCCCCGGCGCCGGTCGATCAGAACATGATGGAAGGCGACGACCTGCACGTCCTCGACCGCGAGCACGTCAGTTCCCTCCTCGCCATCAGCCGCACCCAGTTCGGCTTCCTCGAAGGTCTCGTTCGCACGTTTCGCCAGGACGTCCCCTCGCGCCTCGACGCCTTACGCGCCGCCGCCTCCGCCGGCGACCCGACCGACCTCGCCCTCGCCGCCCATGCCCTGAAAAGCTCCAGCGGCAGCGTCGGCGCCAAGCGGATGTACGCCGCCGCCTCCTCCCTCGAGATCTCCGCCCGCTCCGGCCGCACCGAAGGCGCCCCCGCCGCCATCGAACAACTCGCCGCCGAGTTCACCCACGTGATGGTGGCCTACGACGGCATCATCCGGAGAAGCGGCAAGCACCAGGCGGTGACGTGAGATGGGACCGATGGGACCTATAAGACTCATGGGTCCTATTCGTCCTATCGGTCCTATCCGTCCTATCCAATTTCGTACGACACGATTTCACCTCGGGCGGCCTTCGCCCCGGTGCACGCCCCTGACGCTCGGCTCGAACCCGCGACCTCCGGCGTGACAGGCCGGAGGGCTAACCACGACTCGCTTGAAACGGCCGCGCGAGTTGCGACGCTCGCCGGGATGTTCTATTGCTTCTTCACGCGCTCCATTGCGGCCCCCGACTCTTTCTTGACTATTTCGGAGGCATCGCCAGAGCGAAGGGCCTCGACGCGCTCCATGAGATATTCCGACGGTGACTCCGGCACGGATCGCAGCGCAACCTTCTGCACGCCGACGTCGGCATCGTCGACCAGCGGTGCGAGAACCTCACTCGCGTGTGCGGACGGCATCCAGGCCGCGGCCGCCGTGGCGGCGACGCGAACGATCACATCCGCGCTCGCCGCCCCCTGCTGCACGATCGACGTCGCCGCCTCGGAGCCGATCACGCCGGCCAGATACACGGCCTTTGAGGCCAGCATGCTGTCCTCACTGGCGAGGATCTTCTGCAGATGCGGGAGAGCATCGGTCCCGAAATCCGACGCGAGCTGCCGGTATCGCGGTTCATCGGCCTGGAGTGCCTGACGTACGGCTTCGAATGTCGCTTCCATGTTCGCGCCTCAGACGTTGATGGTGAGAGTGCTGGCGTTCATTGTCGTAATTTCCGATGCAACGAGATCGGGAGGCGGATTGGTGATCGCGGAAGTGCCGGCATCGGTCATCAGCCTGTTCGTGTCCGACACATGGCCCAGCAGAAGAACATGACCGACCTCGTGCGCCACCAGCCTGCGGTGGGGTCACACCTTTCTTTCTCTTTGCGAAGACGAAGAAAAAGAAAGCTCTGACCCCACTCGTATGGAGGATCGCGACGATCACGGCGTCCGCTCGGAGCGCCGATCTCCAGGCCGGCGCGTGTCCGCCGCGTCCGCATATCGCCGACCTGGAGGTCGGCGTACCGGCCGGTCTGGAGACCGGCGCTCCGATCTCTTCCGATTCACCACTCCCCAAGCCGCCTGATTCGAACACCATCTTGCGGGGCGCTGTACTTAGGCGTCGAAACGCGTGTTCTTTGTCATCCTGA